>Ga0210394_10005439_pt1 | contig 14261 bp, 11 predicted proteins | sample IncBWC12MmetaG_FD_160121 | JGI IMG/M metagenome (GOLD analysis project Ga0210394, IMG submission 160121) | Forest soil microbial communities from Barre Woods Harvard Forest LTER site, Petersham, Massachusetts, United States - Inc-BW-C-12-M | ecosystem: Environmental > Terrestrial > Soil >...
CGCTGGCCTCGAGCGCCGCGTCGGAGATCTCGTCGATGAGGATCTCTCTTTCAATCTGCGCGAGGTCGATGGGATTGTCGCTCATGGCATCGATCCTTTCGGCCGGTTGCGGACGCCGGCAACATTCCCGCTTCAATCAGCTCCGCGGCTATTCCGTCAGCGGGCGCGACTCCGGCAGCTACGGGTGGTGGTGCACGGCGTGCCAGACCCGCCGCTTGGTGAAGTAAAGGAGCGCGGTGAAGACAATGAGAAACATCATCACCTGGAAGCCGAGGCGCTTGCGCGCATCGAGCGTGGGCTCCGCCGCCCACATCAGAAAGGCGGCGACGTCACGGCCATATTGGTCGACGGTCGTCGGCGTGCCGTCGGTGTATTCGACCTGGCCGTCGCTCAGCGGCTTCGGCATGCCGATGGCGTAGCCGGGGAAATATTTATTGTACTGGCCGCCTGGCGGCAGCGAAAAGCCGGCCGGCGGGTCGGTGTAGCCGTTGAGGAGGGCATGGATGTAGTCGGGGCCGCCTTCCTGATAGTCGGTGAACGCCTCGAAGATGAACCAGGGAAAGCCGCGCTCATAGCCGCGCGCTTTGGCGAGCACCGACATATCGGGCGGCAACTTGCCGCCGAGCGCGGCGCGCGCCGCCTGGTCGTTGGCGAAGGGCGGCGGGAAATAGTCGGAGATCTTTCCCGGCCGCTGGAACATCTCGCCCTTGTCGTTCGGGCCGTCGGTGACCTGGAACCCCGACGCGATCGTGGCGGCCTGCGCTTCGGAGAAGCCCGGGCCACCCGGATCGGAGAGATTGCGGAATGCCACCAGCTTCAGGCCGTGGCAGGTGGAGCAGACCTCGCGATAGATCTTGAAGCCGCGCTGGAGCTGCGCGGTGTCGTAGAGGCCGAACGGCCCAGAGAACGACCAGCGTTGCAGCGGCGGCGCTTCCGCTTCCTGGGCGCCGGCAGGCCGCACGCCGACGACCGAAAGCCAGGCCAGCATGCAGGCGATGAGGATACCGCGATGAGTGTTCATGGCCGGTCCTCCTCTAGCGCCTGGCGTCCGCCGGCGCCGGCGCGCCGGCCGGAACGCCTCCGCCCAGCACCGATTCCGAGATCGAGTTCGGCAGCGGCTTCGTTGTTTCGAACAGTCCGAGGAGCGGCAGGATGACGAGCAGGAACGCGAAATAATAGAAGGTGAGAATTCGCGCCGCGATCACGTAGCCGCCCTCCGGCGGCTGCGAGCCGAGATAGCCGAGCCCGATCACCACCAGGAAGAAGACGAACAGGAATTGCCGGTAAAGCGGCCGGTAATTCGCCGAGCGCACACGCGAGGTGTCGAGCCACGGCAGGAAGGCGAGCAGGACGATCGACGCCGCGAGCGCGGTGACGCCGAGGAGCTTGCTCGGGATCGCGCGCAAGATGGCGTAGAACGGCAAATAGTACCATTCCGGAACGATGTGGGTCGGCGTCTGGCCGGGATTGGCCGGAATGTAGTTGTCGGTATGGCCGAGATAGTTCGGGACGTAGAACACGAACCAGGCAAAGACGATGCAGAACAGGCCGACGAAGAAGGCGTCCTTGACGGTCGCATAGGGTGTGAACGCGACGGTGTCCTTCTCGGTCTTCGGCTCGACCCCGGTCGGGTTGTTCTGCCCGACCATGTGCAGCGCCCAGACGTGCAGCACGACCACGCCGGCGATGACGAACGGCAACAAGTAGTGCAGCGAATAGAAGCGGTTCAGTGTCGGATTGCCGACCGCGTAACCGCCCCACAGCCAGGTGACGATGGCGTTGCCGACCACCGGGATCGCCGAGAACAGGTTGGTGATGACGGTCGCCGCCCAGAAGCTCATCTGGCCCCATGGCAGCACGTAGCCCATGAAGCCGGTGACCACCATCAGCAGGAACAGGATGACGCCGAGGATCCACAGCACCTCGCGCGGCTCCTTGTAGGAGCCGTAATACATGCCGCGCGCGATGTGAGCGTAGACGGCGACGAAGAAGAACGAGGCGCCGTTGGCGTGCAGGTAACGCAGGAGCCAACCGTAATCCACGTCGCGCATGATCGCTTCGACGGAATTGAAGGCATAGTCGACATGCGGCGTGTAGTGCATCGCCAGCACGATGCCGGTGACCATCTGCACCCCGAGCATGAAGGTGAGTATGCCGCCGAAGGTCCACCAATAGTTCAGATTGCGCGGCGTCGGATAGGCGACGAAAGAGGAATGGACCAGGCTGGCGATCGGCAGCCGGCGCTCCAACCACTGCATGAAGGGGCTTTGCGGCGTGTAGGTCGATTGTCCGCTCATGGTCGAACCTTATGCGTTGCCGAACGTGGCACCGCGCGCGCCTTGGCGCCCGCAATGATAAGAAAATCGCGGCGCGAGGGCTCCGCTGCTTTGATTGCTGTCACCGTACCGATCCTCGTCCGTCTTGCCGGTCAACCCGACCGCGCTGCAAGCCCGCCCCCGGAAGGCCCATACGGCGGCAGGTCCGTCTCGTCCGACCTGGGGAAGATCAGAAGCGACGCTATCCGGCGGCGTTTATTGGCACCCTTGCCGGGAGAGTGCAAGGTGGGCCTTGACCGCACCCCACGGCCCGCTTTCCGCGGCGTTGCAGGCCCGCATTTTGCCATGCGCATCGCCCTCTATGAACCCGATATCCCGCAGAATACCGGAACGATTCTGCGGCTGTGCGCCTGCCTCGGCGTCGCCGCGGACATCATCGAGCCGGCCGGATTTCCGACCTCCGATCGCGCCTTCCGGCGCGCCGGCATGGACTATCTCGATGCGGTTGCGCTGCGGCGGCACGCGTCGTGGCCGGATTTCGAATCATGGCGGCGCGCAGGGCGTTACCGCCTAGTGCTGTTCACGACCGCCGCGCCGCTCTCCTATCTCGAGCACAACTACCGGGCGGACGACGTCCTGCTCTTCGGTCGCGAATCAGCGGGCGTGCCGGCGCAGGTCCATGCGGCAGCCGACGCGCGCGTGGTGATTCCAATGCGGCCCGGCCTGCGCTCGCTCAATGTCGCGCTCGCCGCGGCGATGGCGGTTGGCGAGGCGCTGCGGCAGACGGGCGGCACGGGTTGAGCCACGCCCCCGGGGCAATCCGCAGCGAACCAATCTCCTCCAAAAATTCACCCGCTAACGGGGGAAATGCGGAAATTTGCGCAACTCACCCCCATAGTAGCGCGATTTGTGCCGGATTGAGCCGCAAATCCGGACACCGGCGCCGAGTTTACCGTACATCAAAACGGGAACGTCCGGCGAGGAACAGAGAATACCGCCATCGTGACATCGGCCACACGCGTCTTTACGCTTGCGTCGGGGCCGCAACTCCTTAAGGCCGGTTGGCGTGTCGCGCATTTTTTTGAGTCATTCGAGCACCAACAATGCCGAGGCAGTCGCTTTACGGGACTGGCTGGCGAGCAACGGTTGGAAGGACGAGGTCTTTCTCGACCTCGACCCGAAACGCGGCATCGCCGCGGGGGAGCGTTGGGAACGCGCACTCAACGAGGCGGCAAACCGCTGCGAGGCGGTGTTGTTCCTCGTATCGAAGGAATGGCTCGCCTCGCCGTGGTGCCGCAAGGAATTCATTCTGGCGCACCGGCTGAACAAGCGGCTTTTTGGGATCATGATCGAGAATCTTGCGCTCGATCAACTGCCGCAGGAGATCGTCGGCACTTGGCAGATCGTGGGCCTCGCCGCCGGTCGCGATCACGTCATGCTGCGCGTGGTCCTTCCGGTCACCCACGAAGAGGCGCATGTCACCTTCTCGGCGGAGGGTTTGCAGCGGCTCAAGCATGGGTTGGAGGAGGCTGGCCTCGAGGCCAAATATTTCGATTGGCCGCCGGCCGACGAGCCGAACCGGCCGCCCTATCGTGGACTTCGCCCGCTCGAGGCCGAGGACGCCGGCATCTTCTTCGGTCGCGGCGGCCCGATCGTGGAGGCGGTCGATCAGGCGCGCGGCCTCCTCGCAATTCCCGCCCCGCGGCTGTTCGTTATTCTTGGCGCATCCGGCGCCGGAAAATCATCATTCATGCGGGCCGGACTCTTGCCGCGTCTGCTGCGTGACGATCGGCATTTTCTGCCGTTGCCGGTTATCCGTCCGGAGCGAGCCGCGATCAGCGGAGACAATGGCCTGCTGTTTGCGCTGGAAGCGGCGTTACCGGGCGCCGGCATCGCGACGACGCGCGCAAAGCTGCGAACAGCGATTGAAGGCGGAGCATCGACGCTGCAGCCATTGTTGCGGGCGCTCGCCAACAAAGCGGCGCAACCCGCGCTCGATGGCAGCAGCGAGCCGAAGCCCCCGGCGCTGATCCTATCAATCGACCAAGGCGAGGAATTGTTCGGCGTCGAAGGCCAGGACGAGGCGCAAGCGCTGTTGGCGCTGCTGCGTGGATTGCTTCTCAGCGATGATCCCGCGGTGATCGTCGTGTTGGGCATCCGTTCGGATTCCTATGGGCATTTGCAAGAAGCAAGTCTGCTTGATGGCATTCGCAAGATTCCCTTCGACCTTGGTCCCATGCCGAAGGGCTCTTATGCCGAGGTGATCAAAGGCCCGGCGCGGCGGCTCGACGGAAGCGCAAGGCAGATCGAGATCGAAGACACGCTGGTCGACGCGCTCCTCGCCGACATCGAGGCCGGCGGCGCCAAGGATGCGTTGCCGCTGCTCGCCTTCACGCTCGAGCGTCTCTATCTCGAGCATGGCGGCGATGGCGATCTGACAGTCGCCGAATACCGAAGCCTCGGCGGCATCAGGGGCTCGATCGAAGCCGCCGTCGAGCGCGCCTTGAAGGCGGCCGACGCAGACCCGGCTATCCCAAAGGATCACGCATCGCGAATGGCGCTGCTTCGCCGCGGCCTCATTCCATGGCTCGCGGGAGTCGATCCGGACACCGGCGCACCGCGGCGCCGCGTGGCGCGGCTGTCGGAAATCCCGACTGAGGCACGGCCGCTGATCCAGCATCTTGTCGGACAGCATCTGCTCACGACCGACGTGGCCAAGGACACGGGCGGAACGACGATTGAACCTGCGCACGAGGCGCTGCTCCGGCAATGGAGCCTGTTGGGAGGCTGGCTTGCCGAAGATGCCGGACTTCTCGCCGTCCTCGAGGGCGTCAAGCGCGCGTGTCGCGATTGGCTCGCAAACAATCGCGATGCCGCTTGGCTTATCCACGCGACCGACCGGCTGGCTGCCGCGGAGCGGCTGACCGCGCGCCCCGACCTCGCCGATCACATGGAGGCGACGGATCGCGATTACCTCGCCGCATGCCGCAAGGTCGAGGCGACCGCGAAAGGGCGGCGGCGGCGGGTGCAGGCGTTGATCTATTTGATGTTGATTGGATTGATCGCCGGCCTCATCGGCTGGATCAATCAAGCGTATGTCAAGGAGGAATGGCGCTGGGTTTCGACCGAACGGCCTTTTGCCTCTGCGAATATTTGGCCTTACGTGCTTACGCCGCAGGCCGAGCAAGGGCTCAAGCCGAAGGACAGCTTCAGGGAATGCTCGCCGGCGCCGGGGAAGGATTATTGCCCGGAAATGATTGTGGTGCCCGCCGGATCGTTCACGATGGGATCGCCGCCGACCGAGAAAGGGCACGACGATCACGAAGGCCCGCAGCATCAAGTCACCATCGGGAAACCCTTCGCCGTATCCAAATTCGCACTGACGTTCGACGAATGGGACACCTGCGTCGATTTCGGCGAGTGCACCGCTGGCGCCACCGATCTGGGTTGGGGGCGCGGCCAACGTCCCATGATCAATGCGACCTGGGACGATGCTAAGCGTTACGTGGCGTGGCTCTCGAAGATGACCGGTAAGCCGTATCGCCTCTTGACCGAGGCGGAATACGAATATGCGGCACGTGCCGGAAGGGAGACGGCCTATCCCTGGGGCAAAGACGTCGGCACCAACAATGCCAACTGCGGCGGCTGCGGCAGCCGATGGGATGGCACGCAAACGGCGCCGGTCGGTTCATTCGCCGCCAACGAGTTCGGTCTCTATGACGCGGTCGGCAACGCCATGCAGTGGGTGGAGGACTGCTATCATCCCAACTACACCGATGCGCCCGCTGATGGTTCGGCCTGGACCGGCGGCGGCGATTGCACCCGCCATATCGACCGCGGCGGTTCCTGGCACGACGCTCCGGACTATATCCGGTCCGCGGCCCGCGACCGGGGCACCAGCGACCGCCGGGGCTACGACCTTGGCTTCCGGGTCGCCCGGACGCTCAACCCTTGAGTCATTCCGCCTCGATCTCGCGGGCTTCGCCGGCGAAGCCGCTGGTCCAATTCTTTTCGAGGTAGCGGCCCGATGGTGGATGAGTCCAAAAGGACCGAGGGAATGAGAGCTTGGGCCGCGCTGCTCATCAAGCGCGCGCCATTTGTAGTCGTTGCTCTGAACATTTTGGCAGCCGGAATTTACGCTCAGCCGGCGAACCATGCGTCGCAGACGGGCGGGTGCGATACTCCGCAAACCTCATTCTGCGACGGGCTCATGGCACCCCCTCCAAATTGGTCAGGTCATGTATTTCATTTGAGTCAGAACTATCCCGTTACAATCGGCCCGGAGGCGCAACCATGGGCCCGATTTGATCCCAAGACTGAGCTCGATAGATATCTGGATGCTGCTCTGTCTTATTTTTTTGAAGGCAACATTCGGCCCGACCCGGAATCGAGCTTTGATCCGACGCTCAACACGACGCGTGCCTGGTACAACACGCCGTGGCAAGACGTTGGGATAAGCGGGCGTGAGTTCATTCACGGTCTCACGCGCGAGCGCGTCTCGAAGCCGTATGAGCTCGGATCGCAACAGGCGCATCAATGGAGCAACTATGCCGTCGGATTCTACAACGCGCCCGGCGGCATGACTTTGGGTCGCATCTGGAAGGACCACGGCAACCCGGACACGGCCGCCGCGCTATTTCCCAATGGCACGTTCGCGGCGAAGCTGGTTTTCACGACGGCATCGGAGACCGAGGTCCCCTATTTGCAAGGCGCGCCGCGGTGGCAGGCTTACGTTTATTCCGATCGCAATGAGCCGGATCCGACGGCTACGAGTCCGCGCGCCGCAATCGACCTTCGGTTGCTGCAAATCGACCTTGCGGTAAAGGACGATCGCGTCTCGGATACGACAGGATGGGTATTTGGAACATTCGTCTATGGCGGCGGCCCACAGGGTCGAAGTGGGAGCGGATGGACGAATGTTGCGGCGGTCGGCGGCATGTGGGGAAACGATCCGAGCTATTCCGGTAGCGGACCACTGGCGCAGACCTGGCTCAACCCGAAAGTCCACATGCCGCATGTCGGCTATCAGGGGCGGCTAAACGGCCCGATCGACGACCCGACCTCTTCCTGTTTGTCGTGTCACTCAACCGGTCAAGTACCTGCAGGCGCAATGGTGCCCGCGAATGGAGTCGACCCTGCGCCTTGGTTCCGCAACATAAAGTCGGGCCAGGCATTTGATCCAGGCCATCGATCTACCGATTATTCGCTGCAAACATCCGTTGGGCTTGCAAACTTCGAAGCCAATCGCACCAGGGGAGGATCAACGACGCCCTAGGAACGCGAGTTGCCGCCACGCCTAGCCAGATGAAAGAAATTCTGGTAGCGGTCGCGAAATCGATCGGGCATGCCAATGCCGCGATTGAAATATGAGAAGATTGCTGAAGCGCTCAACAAGCAGCGACAAATGCATGCCAGAGGGCACTCGTGGATCTTGCGAAAGAATTTGCGCGGCAAAGAGCGTCTTGGACTTCCATGATCCCGACGGCCGCCGTGTCGAGGCATCCTTACGGCTTTCTGATCGTCAGGCTGGGCGCCACAGTGGACGGCGCTCAGGTTCGGTTCAACGTTTGGCTCAGCGAGAAGCGGCCGGGACAAGAGCCAAATTGGCCAATCCACTCCCACGAAATAGCCATGTCCAGCTACGTCGTCCGCGGCTCGTTGGAAAATACGATTTGGCCACAGCCCAGGTTTGGATTTGGCGATCCGCTCTATCTCGCGTCCTACACTGAGACCACGTCGGTGCTGACAAAAAGCGACATCCGGATTTCGGAGGGTCGAAAGGTTTCCGAGACCGTCGGCCAGGGTCGGCAATATGAAGTGGAAAAGGGACTTTTCCACGCGACCCAAGTGCCGGACGATGGCGAGTGTGTGACGCTTTGCGTATTCCATGCGGAGGCGAACGGGGTGGGGACCGTGCTCGGTCGCGACGGGCATTCACCGCGCATTGAGTTTCAACGCTTCGAGGTAGCACCCGAGGCCGCCGTCGCGGCGAAACAGCTGCTTCTGTCTGCGCTGTCTTGACGTTGCCGCTTCAGTTTTCTCGAGAGCGCTTGTGTCCCATCGGCGAGGCTTGTCCATGAAAGCCGCCGTGCTCAGCGCCGACGCCGACATTTCTTTTTTGGCCGGCTCCGAGGCGTTCGCCGGCGATCCGGCTCAACGCCAACTGACTGGCCGCCTCGCCGGCCTGTCGCTCTTCCAGCAGGTCGCGGTTCTCTCCGTCTGGCCTTTGCTCGAGCAAATTCTGAGCTTTCTGGTCACCTTCGTCGATACGGTGCAGGCCGGCCACCTCGATCCCGATGCCCTCGCAGCCGTCGGCATCGCCGGATATGTCATCGGCATCGTCGGCATGATCCAGTCCGCCGCGGGCATCGGCTCGGTCGCCATCATCGCTCGCGCGACCGGGGCACGGCGCCGCCGTTTGGTCAACGCCATACTCGGCCAGTCGTTGACCGTGGCTGCGGTCGCCGGCGTCCTCATGGGGATGGCTTTATTTCTGCTATCCGTTCCTATCAGCAGGTTCGTGGGGCTCACCGGCCGCGGCTTGGACCACAGCATCCTCTTCCTGCGCATCCTCGCGTTCGCCACTCCCATGAGCTTCGTGCTCTTCGTTGGTTGCGCGTGTTACCGCGGCGCGGGGAATACCGTGACGCCGTTCCGGGTCATGCTGGCTGTTAACGTCGTCAACATCGCCGCCAATTACGCCTTCGTCCGCGGTCCCGTTCCGTTGGGCGGTCATGGCGTCGCCGGCATAGCCGGCGCCACCGATCTGGCGTGGACTCTCGGTAGCCTGATCTTGGTTATCTCGCTCCTTCGCGGCCGCGGCGGCCTGCGCCTCTACCTTCACCGTCTCGCTCCGCAATGGCAGTTGATCAAGCGCGTGCTTCGCATCGGTTTGCCCAGCCTGGCCGAAGCGTCCGGTTTCTGGATCGCGCAATTCCTGGTCCTCGGTGTGGTCGGACATATCGACTATGCGGGGCTGCCTAACGCCTTGGCCGTCCATACCGTCGCCGTCCGCGTCGACGGCATCAGCTATCTTCCTGGCTTCGCGATGAGCGCGGCCGCCGCCACGCTTGCCGGTCAATATTTGGGCGTCGGCGACCCCAAGCGCGTCATACAGGCCAGTCTCATTTGCTGGTATTTCTGTATGGCGATCATGGGCACTATGGGCCTTCTGTTTGTGCTCATCCCCCGCCTGCTGATCGGTATCGTCACCACCGATCCTGTTATCCTCCACGACGCCCCGACGCTGCTGCGCATCTGCGGTCCATCGGAAATCTTCATGGCCACCTATCTGGTGCTGTCCGCAGCCATGCGTGGTGCGGGCGACACCCGCACGCCCATGTACCTTTCCTATTTCTCCATTTTTTGCGTGCGACTCCCGGCGGTTTACATCTTCGGCATCGTGCTCGGCTACAATCTGATCGGCATCTGGTTCGCCCTCTGCGGAGAAGTCGCATTCCGCGGCGTGATCTTCGCACTTCGTTTCTGGCAAGGCGGCTGGCTTAGGGCCAAAGTGTAAGGTGGCGAAACACCTGATCGACAATTGCCACCGCACCTCACGGTCAGGAGTGAGGGCTCTTACTAAGATAACGCCCGGCGCCGCGAAGCGATTCGCCGCGCTCGCGCCAAATGGCCGGCGACAACATGGCGACCAAGTCTTCTAGCGCTGCCACGCGACTGGACAGTCCGGCAAATTCCAGCAAGTCCTGCTGGGCGAAAATCGACATGGCCTTCAGGATCAAATCCGCGTCCGGAGAACGCTCGGCGGCCAGCGGTAAATCGCGCCATCCGCGTTCCGGCCGGTCGGCGTAGTAGCAGGCCGCGTAGATCATATCCCTGACGCGGAGCGCCGTTGCGTAGGTATCGGCGAACGTTTGCAAGCGGTCCCTGCGCACAAGACGCTTGCGCAACAGAAACAGCGCGACGTAGCAGGCAAGCACCGCCTGCTGCAGGTCATGGATCGCGAGCTCCTCGTAGCGCCGCCGGACGACGTCGATACGAGCGAACATCGCATCGTCGGCAGGCTCAGGATCGCCGCGGCGACGCAGCGAGAGAACGTGCTCGTTGTCGAGCAGCAGCCGCTGACGACCGTGGGGAAGGAGATAAATGTCGACCTGTCCCCATTGTTGCTCACCGACCCGGACCAAATAGACGAGACCCGTTCCGCCGAAGTCACGGACGATCCCATCGAGCCATGGCGGAAGCCGGCCTTGCAGAGACAGCGGTAGCGTACAGAGCAGATCGTCGAGCGCGGCCGCAAAGTCCGCTTCCGCGACGGTTACGACCAAATCCAGATCGCTCTCAAAATCTTCCACTCCTCGCGCCAACGAGCCTCGGAGCAATATGTCGCGAGACCATGGCCGCGCGGCGAGACTGTTCTTTAAATCTTGGAGAACGAGAGCGTGCCAACTTCCACGAACCGCCGCGTCAACGGTTCCCGCCTCAACCATCGTGAAGGCCCTCACCGAGCACGAGTTTTCGTCGCGCCGTCCAGAAGTCCGCGCGTCCGCGATCGCCATTGTCCAGGCACACCTGCTCCAACGCGGCGTATAGTTCTCCCTCAGGGACTGCGAAAACGAAATAAAGTCCCAGAACGGCGCGCTCCCAGTGTTTGAGCGAATCCGCGGTCGCGCCGTTTTCGTCGTCGGGTTCATCACGCCACAGGCTCTCGCGAAGCTGCCTGACCTTGGCTGCCAAGTCCGGCGCGGATAGGGCTTGCAGCGGCACCGAAGGCAATGGGTTGGCGTGTACGAGGAGCTTCCTCAGGCGCTCGTCTTCGTAAACGTCGAGGATCAGATGCGCACGCGTGCGGGTGCCGGCATTACACGCGCCGTGTGCGGTGGTGGGACGAAACGTCTGCAGCGACGCCAAGCCCATGTGAAAGCGCTGGCCGCCGGAAACCAGGAAGGCGTCGGAGTTTGTCTCGAGCGGAAGATGAATCCGTTGGCGCGGAACGCGGCGCAGATCCTGATAATCCCTGTGCTCCCACAAGGCGCCGTGCGGGTCGAGACGCGCCAAACGGACCATCATGTACTGCAATCCCATGTCCTCAATGAGTTTTCGGGTGACGGGCAATTTCTCCAGCGCGTCGGTGACCAATGGGCGAACGGCATCGGTCACCTCGACGTCCCTTGCATCGGCGCTCCGTCCTAACAGGGAACACGTCCACCAGTCGCCGGATTGGTATTCGCTGTAGTGGCGGGCCCAAGGAATATTCGCCTGTGAAACCTCTTGAACCAGTTCCGCGAAGTCGAAGCTTGGCGGCAGAGCGTTCGGCAGCTCCATCAGCGTCATACGATTGCCGTCGGCCATCCTAGTGTTTCCCCAAACCGGGCCAGTTTCTTCTGTTGGCGGGTCGCTAAGGTGTCGGATCGAAGACCTTCCACGGGCGATGTGATGATGCTGGAATTGTGACATTCTGGACGCCATGGACACAAGCCAGATCGACACTCGCAAAGAGCGCGCCCGCGCCTGGTTTGAGACGCTGCGCGACCAAATCGTCGCCGCATTTGAGGACTTGGAGGACGCCCTCCCCGCCGGCGCCCCGCTCGCCGAGCGCGCGCCCGGCCGCTTCGTACGAACGCCCTGGAACCGCACCGACCACAGCGGCGCGCCGGGTGGCGGCGGCGTCATGGCGGTGATGAAGGGCCGCGTGTTCGAAAAGGTCGGCGTGCATGTCTCCAATATCTTCGGCGAGTTCTCGCCGGAGTTCCGCAAGGAGATTGCCGGCGCCGCCGACGACCCGCGCTTTTCCGCCACCGCAATCTCGCTCATCGCCCACCTGCACAATCCGCACGTCCCGGCGGTGCACATGAACACGCGCTTCGTCGCCACCACGAAGTCCTGGTTCGGCGGCGGCGCCGATTTGACGCCGGTTCTCGAAAGCCGGCGCCGGCAGGACGACCCCGACACCATCGCGTTCCACGCCGCGATGAAAGCCGCTTGCGACGCCCATGCGCGCGTCGCGCCCTACGACAAATTCAAGTCATGGTGCGACGAATATTTCTTCATCAAACATCGCGGCGAGATGCGCGGCATCGGCGGTATCTTCTACGACTGGCTCGACACCGGCGACTTCGCCGCCGATTTCGCCTTCACCCGGGAGGTCGGCCGCGGCTTCCTCGGCATCTACCCGGAGCTGGTGCGCAAGAACTTCGCCACGCCCTGGAGCGAAACCGAGCGCGAGGAACAATTGGTGCGCCGCGGGCGTTACGTCGAGTTCAATCTCATCTACGATCGCGGCACGATTTTCGGCCTGCGCACCGGCGGCAATATCGAGGCCATTCTCTCTTCGCTGCCGCCGGTGGTGAAGTGGCCGTAACACGGGGGAGGAGCTGGGACATGGATCTGGGAATTGCCGGCCGCAAGGCGATCGTATGCGCATCGAGCCGCGGACTGGGCCGCGCCTGCGCCAAGGCGCTGGCTGAGGCCGGCTGCGAGGTGGTGATCAACGGCCGCGACCGCGAGCGTCTCGCCGCCACCGCCGCGGAGCTCGGCAAGGCGACCGGCGCGAAGATCGTTCCGGTCGTCGCCGATGTCGGCTCGGCCGACGGGCAGAAGGCGCTGTTCGACGCCTGTCCGGCGCCGGACATCCTGGTCAACAACAACGCCGGCCCGCCGTTCCGCGATTTCCGCGACCTCGACCGTCAGAAGATGATCGACGGCGTCGTCGCCAACATGATCGTCGCCGTCGAGCTGATCCAGAAGGTGATCGATCCGATGATCGCCAGGAAGTTCGGACGCATTGTCAACATCACCTCGGGATCGGTGAAGATGCCGCTTGCCGGGCTCGACCTTTCCTCCGGCGCCCGTGCCGGGCTCACCGCGTTCCTTGCCGGCGTGGCGCGCAGCGTCGCCGGCGCGAACGTCACCATCAATTTCCTCTTGCCCGGATCGTTCGACACCGACCGGCTGCGCTCGAACCTCGACGCCAATGCCAAGAAGCGGGGCGTGAGCTACGAGACGGCGCTCGCCGAACGCGTCGCCGAGGTGCCGGCAAAACGCATCGGCCAGCCGGACGAGTTCGGCGCCGCCTGCGCGTTCCTATGCTCGGCGCATGCCGGCTTCATCACCGGCCAGAACCTGTTGATCGACGGCGGCGTCTTTTCCGGCGCGTTTTAAAAAAGTCCAGGGAGAATTCCATGAAGCTCGTCCGTTACGGCGCGCCCGGCCGGGAAAAACCCGGCATGCTCGACGCTCAAGGCCGCATCCGCGACCTGTCGAAGATCGTTCCCGATATCGTCGGCGAGGTGCTCTCGGCCAAGGGCCTTGCCGGGCTGCGCAAACTCAAGCCCGACACGCTGCCGCTCGTGCGCGGCGCGCCGCGGCTCGGTCCGTGCGTGGGCAAAGTCGGCAATTTCATCGCCATCGGTCTCAACTATTCCGACCACGCCGCCGAAACCGGCATGGCGCTGCCCAAGGAGCCGATTTTCTTCAACAAGGCGCCGAGCTGCATCTGCGGACCGAACGACGACACCATGATCCCGAAAGACTCAACCAAGCTCGACTACGAGGCCGAGCTCGGCGTCGTCATCGGCAGCCGCGCGCGCTACCTCGCCAAGGACAAGGCCATGGACGCCGTCGCCGGCTACTGCCTCGCCAACGACGTCTCGGAACGCAACTTTCAGCTCGACCGCGGCAGCCAGTGGACCAAGGGCAAAGGCTGCGAGACCTTCGGCCCGCTCGGCCCCTGGCTCGTCACCAGGGATGAAATCAAAGACCCGCAGCGCCTCGCCATGTGGCTCACGGTCAACGGCGAGAGCCGGCAGAAAGGCACGACCGCCACCATGGTGTTCGGCGTCGCCCACCTCGTCTGGTACTGCTCGCAGTTCTTCGTCCTGCAGCCCGGCGACGTGATCATCACCGGCACGCCGCCCGGCGTCGGCATGGGAATGAAGCCGGAGCCGAAATTTCTGCAAGCCGGCGACGTGGTGCGCCTCGGCATCGACGGGCTCGGCGAGCAGCAGCAGAGGGTGGTGAAGTTCA
>Ga0210394_10005440_pt1 | contig 14261 bp, 12 predicted proteins | sample IncBWC12MmetaG_FD_160121 | JGI IMG/M metagenome (GOLD analysis project Ga0210394, IMG submission 160121) | Forest soil microbial communities from Barre Woods Harvard Forest LTER site, Petersham, Massachusetts, United States - Inc-BW-C-12-M | ecosystem: Environmental > Terrestrial > Soil >...
CATCGCCGATATTTTTGCCATCACCGACAAGGAATATCTCGAGTTGACGTATTGCGATCCGAGCGTCGGGCAACGCGACTACAAGGCGCTGCCGGACGGCGAAGTGCTCGCCGCCGCGCGCGCGCGCGAGGCGACGGCGCGGTTCGCCTGGAACCCGTATTTCCATAACCCGCGGCTCAAGAGCCGGCTGCACCGCATCCGCATCCCGACGCTATTCTTGTGGGGCAGCCATGACCGCATGCTCAGCGAGGCCTATGGCCGCGCTTATTGCGCGATGATTCCCGGCGCGCGCTTCGAACTGATCGAGCGCGCCGGGCATTTCCCGCATCAGGAGCAGCCGCAGCTTTTCGCCGAGCGCGTTCTGGCCTTTGCCGGCAACAAATGACAATATTCAGGTGACGGGAGAATACGCACCATGAGAGTCTATCAGTTCAGCGAACAGCCCTATTACCCGACCTGGAACGATCATTCCGGCTCGCTGCGTGTGATTTTGCCAAACCGGAAATGCGATCCGCGCATCGCCGCCGATTTGTTTCACCGCTATTACGACGAGTACCAGCTCTGCGACGAGCTTGGCCTCGACATCATGCTCAACGAGCATCATCAAACCGCGACCTGTATGTCGTCGGCGGTGGTTATCGGACTTGCGGTGCTCTCCCGCATCACCAAAAAGGCGCGGCTTTTGGTGCTCGGCTATCCGATCGGCCATCGGCCCGATCCGCTGCGCGTCGCCGAGGAACTGTCCACCATCGACGTGATCTCGCGCGGCCGGCTCGACATGGGTTTTATCAAAGGCATTCCGTACGAAATTCCGTCGTCAAATCGCAATCCGACCGAGCTGATGGACCGCTTCTGGGAGGCGCACGATTTCATCATCAAGGCGATGACCACGCATGATGGGACGTTCAATTGGGAAGGCGAGTTTTTTCATTATCGGCAAGTGAACATCTGGCCGCGGGTGTGGCAGGAGCCGCATCCGCCGGTGTGGTCGACCACCGGCTCATCGACCCAGGCGCGCGTCCTCGGCGAGCGCGGCTACGTCATGGCGACGCTCGGCACCGGCTACGGCACGCGCAAGCTCTATGACGCCTACCGCAAGGGCTATGTCGCGAAATTCGCACATGCGCCCGGCGCCGACCGCTTCGCCTATCTCGGGCTGGTCGCGGTCGCCAACGACAAGGACGAAGCGCGCAGGCGCGGCGATCTCATCGCCGGCTATCTGCGCACCAGCGCGATCGTGCATCTGCCGTTCCGCAATCCGCCGGGCTACGTGTCGGCCGAGGATAATGCGCGGATGCTGCGCGGGGAGTCGCCGCCGCGCGGCTTCACTAGGGACGGCCGCGCCATCAACATTCACGCTGCGAGCGTCGATGAACTGATCGACGCGGGCATTCTGTTCTGCGGCAGGCCCGACGAGGTCTATGACCAGATCGTTGAGTTCTGCGAGCACTCTGGCGGCATGGGCAATCTCTTGATGATGGGTCATGCCGGCTTCCTTACCCACGAGCAGACCGTCGACAACCTCACGCTGTTCTCCCGCGAGGTACTGCCGCGGCTCAGGGCCTATAAGCAGCCCGACGCCGAAGCCGCCGCCGCGGCGGTGGCGGCGTAAGTCGGCCCAACCGGTCGCGGTCTGGCTATCTAGGGCATTGATTTAATAGGCACTTTTAGACGTGACTGCCCGCGGCGAGCGCGGGCATTACGGCGCGAGGTCTGTTCAAAAATTGGAACAAATATTGATTTTGGGACGAGGCCGGTTCATTTATCCGTGGGGGACGACGGATGCCGGCAGAACATTGGAATGAATCGATGATAGGTGAGCCGTTTGCATCCGATCCCTATGTTGTCGGCAAAAGCGTGCCGGTGGCCGCACCGCCTCACATCTCGGCCGAAGAGTCGCTGTGCCCGGTGGTGTTCCACGACTGGGTAAATTCCGAATACAAGCACCTCATCGTCGAGGCTTCGCCCAAGGCGCTGACTGTCACGCCGGGCCAGTTCTTCAACTTGCTCTGCCCGTCGCCCGATGTCGGCGAATTGTTTTTTCGCCGCCCGCAGAGCGTCTATCGTATTAATCGCAAGCGCGAGCGCATCGAGTTTTTGTACAAATGCGTCGGCCGCGGCACGCGCGGGCTGGCGACGCTGGAGAAGAGCGACAATCTCAACATGGTCGGGCCGCTCGGCGTCGGCTTCCGCCTCGATCCGGCCTGGCGCAACATCGTCGTGCTCGGCCGCGGCGTCGGCATTGCCACGCTCGGCCCGATCTCGCAGCTCGCGCGCGAAAACGACGTCGGGGTCACCGCGATCCTCTCCGCGCGCGACCAAGACTTCGTGATGGCGGATACGTTCTTTCGCGAGGCCGGCGACGTCGTCAGCGTACTCGATACCGATGGCACGAGCGCAGTGGAGAATGTCGAGAAAATCCTTGAAGACTTGATCGCGCAAAACCGCGCCGATGCGTTTTTCACCTGCGGCTCGAACCGGCTATTTCAGCTCATGAAGCGCCTCGGCAAAGCGCACAACATTCCGGGCCAGGTGGCGATGGAGCAGGTGATGGCGTGCGGGCTTGGCCCCTGCTACGTCTGTGTGCGCACTTTCGAAGTTAACGGCACGAAGGAGCTGCGCCGAGTTTGCATCGAAGGGCCGGTGTTCGACATGCAGGAGGCGGTCGGATGGTAGATATGCGGGTCAAGATCGGCGCGGTGACGCTACAAAATCCCGTCATGCCGGCGTCCGGCTGTTTCTCGACCGACCTTGCCCAGGTGATGGACTTGAATCGCCTCGGCGCGCTGGTCGCCAAAACCGTCTCCCGCGAATACCGCGCCGGCAATCCGCCGCCGCGCGCCGCCGAGGTCGAGGGCGGCATGATCAATTCGATCGGCCTGCCGACCAAGGGCATCGATTATTTTTTCGAGCATCAGGTGCCGGACTATAAGCGCTTCACGCCGCCGCTGGTCGGCTCGATCTCGGCGACCACGATCGAAGATTTCGAAGCAATGGCGCGCGACGTGGCGAAATCGGCGATCGACGTGCTCGAGGTCAATATTTCCTGTCCGACGCGCGATCCAAAAGGCGGCAATTTCGCGCTCCATGAGGAGCACACCTATGAGGTCGTCCGGCTGATCCGCGCCACCACCGACAAGCCGGTCTGGGTGAAGCTGTCGCCCAATGCAGGCGATGTGGTCGCGGTCGCCAAGGCGGCCGAGCGCGGCGGCGCCAACGCGCTCGTGGTGGCGAACACCATTTTGGGGCTGAAGATCAATACCGATACGTTCCGGCCGGCGATCGGCAACAAATTCGGCGGCTTGTCGGGACCGGGGATCAAACCGATCATCGTGCGCATGGTGTATCAGTGCTCGAAGGCGGTGAAAATCCCGATCATCGGCTGCGGCGGCATCGTCAAGGTGGAGGACGCGGTGGAATATATGCTGGCCGGCGCCACCGCGGTGATGATCGGCTATCTCACCTTCCGCAATCCCACCGGCATGATCGCGATCATCGACCGGCTTGAAGAGTGGTGCGCCAAGCGCGGCTTTGCCCGCGTCGCCGATCTCACCGGGGCGATGATCGACGACCCGCCGATGGAGACTTTTGCGGCGGCCGCCGCGCCGCTCGGGTAAGTTACTGCCATGACCACGCGTATCACCATCCGCAAGCCGGACGACTGGCACCTGCACGTTCGCGACGGCGAAATGCTCAAAGCGGTGCTGCCATTCACGGCGAAGAATTTCGCCCGCGCCATCCTGATGCCGAACCTCATTCCGCCGGTGCGCACGACGGCAGATTGCATCGCCTATCGCGGGCGGGTCATGGCGGCGCTGCCGCCGGGCTCGAAGTTCAAGCCGCTGATGACCTGCTATCTCACCGACGATACCGATCCCGACGACGTCGAGCGCGGCTTTCGCGACGGCGTATTCACCGGCGTCAAGCTCTATCCGGCGAACGCCACGACCAATTCGGCGGCCGGCGTCACCGACTACAAGAAAGTGATGCGCGTTCTGGAGCGCATGGAAAAAATCGACATGCCGTTTTTAATGCACGGCGAGGAGACCGATCCTGACGTCGATATTTTCGACCGCGAGAAGGCGTTCATCGATCGGCACCTGTCGAAATGGGTGAAGCAATTCCCAAAACTGCGTTTCATCCTGGAGCATCTTTCGTCGAAGGAGGGCGCCGATTACGTCAAGAGCGCCGCGCCGCAGGTCGGCGGCACGATTACGGCCTATCACATGATGCTGACGCGCAACGACTGGTTCGGCCATGGGCTCAAGCCCTACATGTATGTGATGCCGGTCATCAAAACGGCGCGCGACCGCGCCGCGTTGCGCAAGGCCGCGACCTCGGGCGAGGCCTGCTACTTCCTCGGCACCGATTCCGCGCCGCATCCCTACGCGCGAAAGGTCTCGACCAACGGCGTTCCCGGCATGTTCAATGCGCCGGTCGCGCTCGAAACCTATGCTCAGGTGTTCGAGGAAGAGGGCGCCCTCGACAAGCTTGAAGCCTTTGCTTCGCTCAACGGACCCAAGCATTATCGCATGCCGCCGAACGAGGAGACGGTTACGTTGGAGAAGTCGCCGTGGACCGCGCCGGAGGAGGCCAAGGTCGAAGGCCCCGACGAGCGCGCCTTGATCTATCGCGGCGGCGAAACCATCGCCTGGAAGGTTGTCGGTTGAGGTTATATTGTGATTGTCATTCCGGGGCGCCACGAAGTGGCGAGCCCGGAATCCATATTCACGGATGAAGATTATGGATTCCGGGCTCCTCGCGGAGCCTGTCATCGGGCCGGCCAAAGGCCGGACCCGTTGGCTCGGCCCCGGAATGACCAGATGATGGATCAATAAAAATGACAGGCTTCCCCGACAAAGAGGTGATCGCCGAGCTGACGGCGAAGATGCTGATGGAAGTGGATGCGGTCCGCTTCATGACCGACAAGCCTTTCATCTTCACCTCGGGCTGGGCGAGCCCGGTCTACACCGATTGCCGGCGTCTCATTTCGTTTCCGCGCGTGCGCCAGACGCTGGTGGATTTCGGCGTGGCCACGGTGATGCGTGACGTCGGCTTCGAGCAGTTCGACGCGGTTGCCGGCGGCGAGACGGCCGGCATTCCGTTCGCGGCCTGGATGGCGGACCGCCTGATGCTGCCGATGCAATATGTGCGCAAGAAGCCGAAAGGCTTTGGCCGCAATGCCCAGATCGAGGGACACATCGAAGAAGGCGATCGCGTGCTCTTGGTCGAGGACATGACCACCGACGGGCGGAGCAAGGTCAATTTCTGCAAGGCGCTACGCGGGGCCGGCGCCGTCGTCGACCACGTCTTCGTGTTCTTTTTCTACGACATCTTTCCCGAGGGCAAAAAGATCCTGGGCGATCTCGGCGTTACGCTGCACGCGCTCGCCACCTGGTGGGACGTGCTCGACGTGGCCAAGAAGAGCGGCAAGTTCGACAAGGGCAAGCTCAAGGAAGTGGAAAAATTCATGAAGGATCCCGCCGCCTGGTCGAAGGCGCATGGCGGCGCCGCGCAAGCGGCGGAGTGATTTCCCTCCCCCCTTGTGGGGGAGGGTAGGGTGGGGGGTCGGGAGGCAGTGCGCTAACGTCGACGCACGCCCGTCACCTCTCGACCTCCACCCCTAACCCCTCCCCACAAGGGGGAGGGGAACGAGAGGAAGGGAAATGCCAAATCAAAATGCGGATGTGGTTGTTGTCGGCGCCGGCAATGCGGCGTTTTGCGCGGCGTTGGCGGCGGAGGAGCAGGGCGCCAAGGTCGTCATGGTGGAAGCCGCGCCCGAGGAGGAATCCGGCGGCAACAGCCGCTTCACCGCGGGCTCGATCCGCGTCGTCTATAACGGCATCGACGACATCAAGACGCTGGTGCCGGACCTGACGCCCGCGGAAGTCGAGACCACCGATTTCGGCACCTACACCGCCGACCAGTTCTATGACGACATGGCGCGCGTCACGCAGAATCGCGCCGATCCCGATCTGGTCGAGCTCCTGGTCACCAAGAGTTTCGAATCGCTCAACTGGATGCGCAACAAGGGCGTGCGGCTCATTCCGATCTACGGCCGGCAGGCGTTCAAGATCGACGGCAAGTTCAAGTTTTGGGGCGGCCTCACCGTGGAATCCGTCGGCGGCGGGCCGGGCCTGATCAATATGCTCACCGCGTCGGCGAAGAAACGCGGCATCGATATCCGCTACTCGACGCGCGGGATGGATCTGTTGTTCGACGGCAGCCGCATCGAGGGCATTCGCCTGCGCGAACATGGCGACGTGCGCGAGCTGCGGGCGAAATCGGTCGTGCTCGCCTGCGGCGGCTTCGAAGCCAATCCGGAATGGCGCACGCGCTATCTCGGACCCGGCTGGGATCTCGCGAAAGTGCGCGGCAGCCGCTACAACATCGGCGATGGCATCCGCATGGCGCTCGAGATCGGCGCCGTGCCACGCGGCAACTGGTCGGGCTGCCACGCCGTGCAATGGGAGATGAACGCGCCGGAATTCGGCGACCTCGCCGTCGGCGATCAGTTCCAGAAGCACTCTTATCCGTTTTGCATTCTGGTCAATGCCACCGGCAAACGCTTCGTCGACGAGGGCGCCGATTTTCGCAATTACACCTATGCCAAGTACGGCCGCGTGGTGCTGGAACAGCCCGGCCAGTTTGCTTGGCAGATTTTCGATCAGAAGACCAAGCATCTGCAGCGCGACGAATACCGCATCCGGCAAATCACCAAAGTCACCGCCAACACGATCGAAGAGTTCGCGAAAAAGCTGGAAGGCGTGAACGCCGCCGAGTTCGTCAAGACGATCAAGGAATATAACGCCGCGGTGAAGACCGACGTGCCGTTCAATCCGAATATCAAGGACGGGCGCTGCACGACGGGCCTCGCTGTCAATAAAAGCAATTGGGCGAACACCATCGACGCGCCGCCGTTCGAGGGCTACGCGGTCACCTGCGGCGTCACCTTCACCTTCGGCGGCTTGCGCATCAATATCGACGGCGAGGTGCTTAACACCGACTATCAGCCGATCCGCGGCCTTTACGCGGCGGGCGAACTGGTCGGCGGCCTGTTCTACTTCAACTATCCGGGCGGCTCGGGCCTGATGTCCGGCACGGTGTTCGGCAAGATCGCAGGCAGCTCCGCCGGTCGCGCCGGTAAGAACTAATCGAGAGCGACAATGGACGCGAAGGTCAGGCGCTTGCTCAACCAACTTTCCGCGACCGAGATTGCGGACGAAATCGCGGCGGGCAAGACGACGTGCGAAGCGGCGGTGCGCGATTGCGTGGCGCGAATTGCCGAGCGCGACGCTGTGGTGAAGGCTTTCGTGAATTTCGACGCCGATCTCGCGCTTGCGCAAGCGCGCGCGCTCGATCGCGGCCCGCTCCGTGGGCCGCTGCACGGCATTCCGATCGGGCTTAAGGACACAATCGATACGTTCGATATGCCGACCGAGATGGGTTCGCCGATTTACCGCGGCAACCGGCCGCGCGCGGACGCCGCCTGCGTCGCGCTCCTGCGCCGCGCCGGCGCCATGATCCTCGGCAAGACCGCGACTTGCGAATTCGCCGGCAGTGCGCCGCCGGAAACCACCAATCCGCATAATCCCGCGCATACGCCCGGTGGCTCTTCGAGCGGATCGGCGGCGGCGGTAGCAGATTATATGGTGCCGGCGGCGCTCGGCACCCAGACCGGCGGTTCGGTGCTGCGGCCCTCGTCGTTTTGCGGTATTTTCGGCTACAAGCCGACCTACAACACGTTCAACAAAGCCGGCGTTTGGCCGGCAGCCGACTCGATCGACACCATCGGCTGGCTGGCGCGCTCAATCGACGACATCGAGCTTCTGACGTCGGTGCTGCGCATGCAGGTGCCGCAGCCGCCGCGCAAGTTGAATAGCGCGCCGCGGATCGGAGTCTGGCGCACGGATTTGTGGGATACCGCGCAGGACGAGACCAAAGCCGCGATCGCTGAGGCCGCCGCCAAGCTCGGCAAAGCCGGCGCCATGGTGCGCGACGTCGACATGCCGGCCGCCTTCACCGGCTTGCACGTCATCGCCCGCTCCACGATCGGATTTTACGAACGCGCCGCATGCATGGCATTTGCCTGGGACAACGAGCGCGAAAGGCTGTCGCCGCAAATGCGCCGCTACATCGAAAACGGTCACGAGATCTCGCGCGACGAATATGTCGCCGGCATGCGGCGTCTCGACGAATGCCGCGCGCTGTTGCCGGCGGTGCTCGCCAACTTGGACGTGCTCCTGGTGCCGTGCGTGCCGGGCGAGGCGCCGAAAGGTCTCGGCGCGACCGGCGATCCCTCGATGCAGGCGATATGGACCGCGTTGCACACGCCGAGCATGACGCTGCCGACCCATCGCGGTCCCAACGATCTGCCGGTCGGCATCCAGCTGGTGGCGCAGCGCTACGATGACGATCGTTTGTTCGCTTGCGCGCGCTGGATTTGGGAGAAGATCGGCGCGCCGGATATGGTGGGCGTGCGCCGGAGTTAATAATGGAGTTCGACAATTGGTTCGACGTGCCACTGCCTCCGGCGCAAGCCTGGGCGCTGCTGATGGACATTCCGCGCATCGCGCCCTGCATGCCGGGCGCCGAATTGACCGAAATTGTCGATCCGCAGAACTACAAGGGCAAGATTGCCGTCCGCCTCGGCCCGGTGGCGCTCACTTTTGCCGGCCGCGTCGAATTCGATCAGCTTGACCCGGCGAACCGCACTGCGCGCGTCAAGGCGCAAGGCAGCGATGCCAAAGGCCGCGGCGGCGCCAATGCCACCGCGACGTTCCGGATCGAGCCGGCCGGCGCCAGCGCGACAGTGCGCATCCATACCGAGCTGATGCTCTCTGGTGCCGTCGCGCAATATGGCCGCGGCGTCGGCATGATCGAGGCGACCGCCGCGCAAATTATCGGACAGTTCGCGAGTAACTTGCGCGCGCAACTTGCGAGTGCGCCACCGTTGTCGCCGGCGCCCGCGTCAGCTTCGCCGCCGCCGGCTGCCAAGCCGATTTCCGGCCTGTCGCTCATGGTGCGCGTTCTCTGGTCGAGGCTCATTGCTCTGTTCAGCGGACGCGGCGATCAGTTATGATCGAAACCACTTTGAGCGAGTGATACGTGAGTGAATTGATCGGAACGCGGGTCCTGCGCCTGGAAGACCAGGCGCTTTTGACCGGCAAGGGCCGTTTCGTTGATGACATCGCCGCGGCTGGCGCGCTCGTTGCGGCTTTCGCGCGCAGCCCGCACCCGCATGCGCTGATACGTAGCGTCGATGCGAGCGCCGCCCGCACGCTGCCGGGCGTTGTCGCGGTGCTCACGCTTGACGATCTCGCTCCGGTGATGAAACGCCGGCGCATGGTCCGGACTTCGAACTCCGGCACCAAGCTCGACCAGAGCTGGCCGTTCGCGCTGGCCGACGGCGAAGTCTCCTTTGTCGGCGAGCCGGTCGCGATCGTCGTCGCCGAAGATCGCTATATCGCCGAGGATGCCGCGGCGCTCGTCGCTGTCGACTACGAGCTCTTGCCGGCGGCGACCGATTGCCGGATCGAGCGCGCGCCGGCGGTGCGCCGCGAACTCGCTTCGAACGCGGTCATTTCCTACAAGGTCGCCTATGGCGATATCGACGCGGCTTTCGCTAAGGCCGCGCATGTCGTGCACGACGATCTGTGGATGCATCGCGGCGCCGGACACTCGATGGAGGGGCGCGGCCTTCTCGCGCAAATCTCCGATCGTGAGACCGTGGTCTGGGCTTCGACGCAGAAAGCGCACGATCTGCGCACCGCCTTCGCCGACTATATCGATCTCGACGAAAGCCGGCTTCGCGTCGCGACGCCCGACGTCGGCGGCGGTTTCGGGCCGAAGCTGTGCGTCTATCCGGAGGACGTGGCGGTGGTCGCCGCCGCAACGCTGCTCCGCCACTCGGTCAAATGGATCGAGGACCGCCGCGAGCATTTCACCAATGCGGCGCAGGAGCGCGACCAATATTGGTCGATCGAGCTTGCCGCGGATGCCGAGGGCCGGGTGCGCGGCCTGCGCGGCCGGCTCATCCACGATATCGGCGCCTATGCGCTGCAAGACGTTAACATCCCGTACAATTCCGCGACCACGCTCACCGGACCTTATGTGGTGCCGGCGCTGGCGGTCGACGTGGTCGCGACCCATACCAACAAGGCGCCGGTCTCGTCGGTGCGCGGCGCGGGCTATCCGCAGGCGGCGTTCGCGATGGAGCGCATGATGGATCGCCTGGCGCGGCTGCTGAGACTCGACCGCGCCGAATTGCGCCGCCGCAATCTGATCCCGGCTGAGAAAATGCCGTACCTCAAGCCGCTCAAATCGCGCTCGGGCGAGCAGGTGCAATATGACAGCGGCGATTATCCCGGCTGTCAGGCGGAAATCTTAAGCGCCGCGGGCTGGGACGACTTTCCGCGCCGCCAAGCCGAGGCGCGTACGCGTGGTCGTTACATCGGCATCGGGCTCGCCCACGGCATCAAGGGTACCGGCCGTGGCCCGTTCGAATTCGGCAACGTTCGCGTCTCGCCGACGGGACACATCACGGTTTCGACCGGCGCCGCGCCGATGGGGCAAGGGCTCGCCACCGCGCTGGCGCAAATCTGCGCCGAGGCGTTCGGCGTGCGCGCGCAGGACGTCACCGTCATTGCCGGCGATACGGCGGCGGCGCCGCTCGGGCTGGGCGGTTTCGCCAGCCGCCAGACGGTCACAGCCGGTTCGTCGGTGCAGATCGCCGCGCTTGCGGTCGCGGCGAAAGCGCGCAAGCTCGCCAGTCACATGCTGGAAGCGGCGGAAGAGGATCTCGAGATCGTCGACGGCGAGGTTCGCGTGGTCGGCGCGCCGCAGCTTGCGGTCAAGCTCGGCGAGCTGGCGCGTGTGCTCAAGGGCGCTCCGGGATATGGCTTTCCGCCAGGCATCGAGCCCGGCCTCGAATCGAGCGCGGCATTTCGTGTCGACCAGCTCGCCTATACGAACGCCTGTCACGTCGTCGAGGTCGAGGTCGACATCGAGACCGGCGGCGTTAGCATTTTGCGCTATATCGCGCTCCAGGACGCGGGCCGTCGCGTCAATCCGCTGATCGTCGAAGGCCAGGTCCACGGCGGCATTGCCCACGGCGTCGGCAACGCACTGCTGGAATGGATGGGCTACGACGCCGCGGGCCAGCCGGTCACCACGACATTCGCGGACTATCTGCTTCCCACTGCGACAGACCTGCCGAATTTCGAGACGCTGTATAAAGAGTCGCCGTCGCCGCATAATCCGCTCGGCGTCAAGGGCGTCGGCGAGGTTGGCGTCATTCCCGCCGCCGCGGCGGTGATCTCCGCGATCGAGGATGCGCTGTCGCCATTCGACGTGCGCATCGCGCAAATGCCGATCATGCCTCACGAGATTGTCGAGCTGATCGGTCAAGGTGTTGCTCGCGGTGCGAAAGGATGATTTTGTCAAACCGCAACCCGGAATGACGAACGAGTAACACGGAGAATGAGATGAAACGCTTCAGTTCCGCCGCGCGCATGCTGCTTTGGTCGGCATTGCTGATCCCGTTCATTGCGCCGGCGCGCGCCGAGACGTTTCCGTCGCGGCCCATTCATCTCATCCTGCCATACTCGCCAGGCGGCATTGTCGATTTTGCCGGACGCGTATTGGCGCAAAAGCTTGGCGACGCGCTGGGACAGACGGTCGTGCCGGAGAACCGGCCGGGCGCCGGCGGCATTGTCGGCGTCGACTACGTCGCGCACTCGGCGCCGGACGGCTACAACATCGTGATCATGGATCCCGCGATCGTCATCAATCCGACGCTGCAACAATCGTTGCCCTACGACATTTTCAAGGATTTGGCGACAGTCTCGATCATCAATTCGTCGCCGGAAGTTCTGGTCGTGGCGCCGCAGCTTGGCATCAAGACCCATCCCGAGCTGGTCGCCTACGGCAAAGCCAATTCGGGCAAGCTCAATTATGCCTCCGCGGGCGTCGGCACCACGCCGCACCTCGCCGCCGCGATGTGGGCGCTGCGCACCGGCATCGACGCGGTGCATGTCCCGTATAAAGGCGTTGGGCCGTCCTTCATCGACCTGGTCAGCGGCAAGGTGCAGATGCTGTTCTCAAGCATCGCCGGTGCGCTGCCGTTCACCAGCAAGGGCAGCGTCATCCCGCTCGCCACCACCGGGCTGAAGCGCTCGCCGGTGTATCCCGATCTGCCGACGGTGTCGGAATTCCTGCCGGGCTATAACGTCGATCTCTGGCTCGGCGTTTACGGGCCGGCCGGCATGCCGCCCGACGTGTTGGCCGCTCTCAACAGCGGCATCGCCAAGGCGTTGCAGGACGAGCAGCTCAAGGCCGACTTTGCCAAGTTCGGTCTGACCCCGCGCGGCACGAGCCTCCCCGAAGGCGCCGCTTTCACCAGATCGGAATACGAGAAATGGAAGAAGGTCATCGACGACGGCCACATCACGCTCGATTGAGTGGAGCATGAGCACGGTTGGCATGACAAAGCCCTGGCCGACGGAATTGCGCTTGCACAAGGATCGTAAAGTCCTCACCGTCGCCTTCGCGGACGGCGAGTGCTTCGATCTGCCCGCCGAATATTTGCGGGTGCGCTCACCGAGCGCCGAAGTGCAGGGTCATTCGCCGAGCGAGCGGCGCACCGTCGCCGGCAAGCAGGATGTGCAGATCCTGGAGCTGCATCCGGTCGGCAATTATGCGGTGCGGATCGTGTTCGACGATATGCACTCCACCGGCATCTTCAGCTGGGAGTATTTCTTCGAGCTCGGCAGCAATCGTGAAGACTATTGGCGGGCCTATCTTGCCGAGCTCGCGGAGAAGAAGCTGTCACGGGCGCCGGCGGGACGGTGAATCGAAAACACGCGCATTTTTACATTTGTTTTGCCGAGAATCGTCGGGCCGGACTTAACGGCGCGCTTCACCCCTATCCGTAGATTTCCCTATGCGGGTTCGCCAACGCGCGCTCGGGCACGGCCGGCACGAAGGGCGTCTCCAACGGGTGAGAGGATCAAAGTCATGAGCAATTTCGGTAATTTGCTTTGGACCTTTGTGACGAAGGAACGCGGCGTAACCGCGATCGAATACGGCCTGATCGCGGCAGGAATAGCGGTTGCGATCATCGCCACGATCGCGGCGTTCGGCACCAACCTCAATACGACGTTCTCGACCGTTTCCAACGGTCTGTGAGCGAGTGAACGAAGCGTGCGCTTGGGCAGCCGCATCCGGCACGTCAACGATCGGTCAACTTAACCTCGGCATGATCGAAGGCAGTGTCGGGGAGGGGGCGTACGATGGGGCGCCTGCCGACATCAGAACGGCCTCGGTCCCTCTCCCTCGGGACCGGGGCCGTTCGTTTTTCGCTCGCGGCTTTGCTCTCAATCGCCGCGGCGTCACAGCATCCTGTGCTGTTTTTGCCGGCATGGTTGACAGAACGTTCCTGCCGGCAATGCGGTCACCGCCGCCGTCGGCCGCAGACTACTTCAGAGCATCGACGCCAGCCTGTGCCGCCGCCTGATCGATGACGCCGGTCGGACTGCCGCTCACCCCAATTGCACCGACAATTTTGCCTTCGACCACGAGAGGGAGGCCGCCACCAGCGGCGACCAGTCCAGGCGTCAACGTCATGACATAGTTATGGCCAGCTTCCATTTGTTCGAAGAAGCCCAATTCCGGCGCGATCGAGCGACAGCTGGCGCGCTATTGCGCTTGACGGCGGAAGCGCTTGCTAGTCCTCCGGGCGACGGCATTGCCGCCCTCGTTGCGTCACAGAATCGGCTATGAAGGATGTGGGTTGAGCCGAATCTGGAATTGAACCGAATCTGATTTGGACAAACCGGCGAAGAGATGAGGATCGCTCCGACAAATCGCTGCGCGCGGTATTTGCTCGCCGTCGTCCTCGTCGTTGCGGCGGCGGCGCTTCGAGCGCCGTCCACTGCCGCTCAAACCAATCAGCCGCTGCCCGGACCGGCGAATCCTGCGGCGGCGATGGCGCAGTATCTCCACGCGCTGGACCTTTACGACAAAGCCCACGCGAGCTATGCCGCAGCTGCGAGCGCCTATTGGCATGAGATCGCGGCGAAGCGGCAATTGCGCAATGCTAAACGCGCACGCGGCGAAGCGCTTTCGATCGACGATTATGTGCTCGATCAGCCGCCGCTCTATACCGGGCCGCCGAAACCGCGCAATCCGGTCAAGCCGGAAGTGCCGCCGCGGCCGGTCTATGTGCCGGTGGTCGCCGATTTTCTTTCCGCGGCACAACA
>Ga0210394_10005441_pt1 | contig 14256 bp, 17 predicted proteins | sample IncBWC12MmetaG_FD_160121 | JGI IMG/M metagenome (GOLD analysis project Ga0210394, IMG submission 160121) | Forest soil microbial communities from Barre Woods Harvard Forest LTER site, Petersham, Massachusetts, United States - Inc-BW-C-12-M | ecosystem: Environmental > Terrestrial > Soil >...
CTAAGGTGGTGGTTGCCGCAGAATAAAGTGCGTTATGATTGTAGTTACATATAGAATCTAAACGGATGTATGTAGAACTCGTGTTATCGTAATCATAAATTAAAAAACACTCTACATCTTTTGAATAGGCAGGACTAATGCCCATAATGGCATACTGCGGGGTTACATTATTTACCACACTTACCGAATCGATATAGGGTGCGGAGGGTTTATTTTTATCCTGAAACCAGCCGCCACGTACGTTAGAGATAGATGTACAATGCAGCACATTATCGTAAAGTTCGATGCGGTAACTTAATGTATCGTTACAAACACTAATGGTATCGTTATAGTTGTAATTACCGGTGAAGTTTGGGTTTACGGGTACTGAGTCGAGAATATACCAATTTCCAACAGGATACTCTTTCCATATTTCGTACCACGAGCCTTCGCCAGTGGGCATTGGGGTGGTTATATTTTGCCAATGAAGTTGGGCTACCGGGCCGTTAATTAAGGGTGATAAATACAGTGTACGAACGGTATCTAAAGGAGGCAGAGTAAGGCTTGCAGTCGTAATTGTTTGTACATACATAAAATAGGCCTGGGTGTTTGCATTGGTAATATTGGTGCAGGTGTAAACATTGGTGTTGTAGGCAGTGACACTTGCCTGCAACGTATAGCTTGGATTACTTAAAGTTGTAGATGCATAAATATTATAACTTTGAAACTGGAGGTTTGGATCGGGTGGAACTTGCCAGTTAACCACAATATTGCCATTGGGTGAAACATCTACACAACCTACTTGCGGCGATGTAATGTTTTGCGCCCTAACAAAAAGGCAAATAAAAACAGCCACATATGTTAGTATATATTTCAATCTAATTTTGTAATACACAAAAATATAACAAATTAACGTGGTTTTTAAGCGCTTATTATAGAGATATGATAAATTATTTGTTTAAATCAATTAAAACTGTATTTTTGCAGCCCATTAAAAGTTCTTTAACAAAAAATTAAAAAGATAACCAGTTCGGGGTGTAGCGTAGCCCGGTTATCGCGCCTGCTTTGGGAGCAGGAGGTCGTGTGTTCGAATCACACCACCCCGACACAATTCACATCAAATCAGCTTAAAGAGCAGTAAACACTATTAGTTTACTGCTCTTTTTGCGTTTTAAGGGGTTATAATAGCCCACTATTATACATCTACTTTGAGACCGAGGGGGAGACCTAAACTATTTACCTACATTTGGTCTCAAAATGACCCTAACCACTTAATATTAAGGGTTTTAATTCATTTTGATTGGATTTGTTATGTTTCGGCAGAGTTGGTTTTGAACACTAAAAATTAACCTGTAAAAACAAAAAAACTATGAAAACCATTAGCACCTTCGGAGTAAACTTTTACCTCAAAAAGCAAAAAGTAAACAATGGGCTTGCCCCTGTTGTTGTACGAATTGCCTATGCAGGTAAACGGGCAGAAATTTCACTTATTCAAAAAATAAACCCTGCAAAATGGAACAAGCACAAAGAGGAACTTATTACCACCGATGCAGCTTCTAAAATCTTTAATCGGCAAGTAAACGAAATTCGTGGTCGCTTGTATGAAATTTATCGAGAATTACAGCTTAATAAATCGCAAATAAGCTGTACACTTATTAGAAGTAAATATTTTGGAGAAGAGGAACAAGAATACACGTTGTGTACGCTAATGGATTATCACAATAATACAATGAAAGACCATCTGCAAGCAGGTACTGCCAAAAATTACTGGACTACTCAAAAATACATCAAAGAATTTCTGAAAGAAAAATTAAAAACCGATGATGTTTTCTTGCAACAACTCAATTACAAACTTCTTACCGATTTTGAGATGTTTTTGCGTACTCATGTGCCGGGCGAAAATCAAAAACCTTGCGGAAACAATACTGTTATGAAACACATTGAGCGTTTTCGCAAAATGGTTTCTATGGCGGTACGTAATGATTGGTTAAAACAAGACCCTTTTATAAAATTCAAGCCAAATTTTATCCGCAAAGACCGTGGCTTTTTATCTGAAAAAGAACTTACTGCAATTGAAGACAAAGAAATCAGTATTGCTCGTATTGAAGTCGTAAGAGATATGTTTGTTTTTAGCTGTTATACTGGTCTTGCATATACCGATGCAAGAAATTTATCAGCAGAGCAAATACAGTTTGGTATTGATGGCAAAAAGTGGGTAATTATTAATCGTCAAAAAACGGGTGTACAAGCTAACTTACCTCTTTTACCAAAAGCATTGGCTATAATTGAAAAATATAAAGACCATCCAAAGTGTAAAAGCACTGGCAAAATTTTACCGATGATTTCAAACCAACCTTTTAACTCTTTCCTTAAAGAAATTGCTACAATATGCGGGATAAATAAAAATCTTACCCATCACTTAGCTCGCCATACATTTGCAACAACAGTTTGTTTGCTTAATGGCATATCAATGGAAGCAACAAGCAGTATGCTTGGGCATACAAGTTTACGAACTACTCAAATCTATGGTAAAATTTTACCACAACGTATCAGTAATGAGATGGGAACTCTATATGCAAAATTGCAAGAAAAAAACGATTCTGTAAATGAGGGAATAAAAACAGGTAGTTAAACAACAAAAAGCTTTTTACCACAGTACCTAACGCTTACCTACTTCTTACAGTTATTCACCTACTGCTACATTCTTCTTACCTAATAATTTTCTCTTTCTAAAGGCACTCAACCAGCCGCTAACAAAAGTTTAATCATAGAATTTCTTGTTGAGAATGTGGATAATGATTATGAGAGGATTAAAGATTTAACCCATGATATTGTTCAGAAACCTACAACAATGCCGTGGGGAAATCGCTCGTTACTATTTCGAGACCCAGATGGCATTCTTTTAATTGATATTACTTCCCTTTAATCTTATTCCTGTGTTGTTCACCCCAAGTACTTAGTTCAGCTAGTACGCTTTTTAAAGTTCGACTATATTCTGTTGCTTCATAAATTATGCTTACAGGCGTAGTTGAATATACGTTACGAGTGATAAGGTAATTTAATTCCAAATCTTTCAATTCATTTGCAAGTACTTTGGGTGTTATGCCAGAGATTTCTTTTTGAAGCTCGTTAAATCGCTTAGGCGATTGTATCAAGCAAAGAATCAAAACCAATTTCCATTTTCCATTTAGCACATACATCGCATCAAGCACATTTTTAAGAGAGCCTGTACACTGTACCTTACTGGGAAATGTATCTTTTTTATTTTTTTTCATGCTGCAAAGTTAAGCACTTACCTAAAGGTAACCACTTTCCTTTGGGTAAGTACTATCTTTTGTATAGTTTAAGAAATTACTTTTGCTTTAATTAAAATCAAATAAATATTACTTGGAAATAGAAATAATAAAATAAATCATAAACTAAAAACAAAAAATCATGATAAAAACAAAATGGGTAATGGATGCTGCGCATTCCGAAATGCAATTTAAAATAAAACATTTAATGATCACGAACATCACCGGACAGTTTACGAAATTTGAAGGGACAGTTGAAACCGAAGGCGAAGATTTTACAACTGCAAAGGCTCACATCTCAGCAGATATTAGTTCAATATCTACAAATAACGCACAGCGAGATGGTCATTTACAATCCGGAGATTTTTTTGATACAACAAATCACCCTAAGCTTACATTCGAATCTGAAAAAATGGAAAGAGTGGGTGAAGAAAATTATAAACTTCATGGTATACTTACCATCCGTGGAGTAAGTAAAAAAGTTGTTTTAGATACTGAACTTGGTGGAATTGTAAAAGACCCTCGGGGAAATATTAAGGCTGGATTTACAATTACAGGAAAAATAAACCGAAAAGATTTTGGAGTGAGTTTTGGAACGCTTACCGAAACAGGTGGCATGACATTAGGCGAAGAGGTAAAGCTGAATATTAGTACGGAATTTACGAAACAGATAGAAGTAGGCTAGTTAATTATCATCTTGCCGACGGCAAGCTGGTTAGCAATAATGGTATGAAACCCGAACTGACCTTGACATTTTAACGATTTTCTCATTTTGTCAGTGAGCTAATCATACTAGATAGCAAATACTCTCAAAGATTATGAATTTAAAATTGACCGATATTATCGGACAACTCATTCAGCAGGTTAAAGCTATCAACGAAGTCTTTAGAAAAATGTTTATTGAATAGCTTTATGAAGATTAATAATAAAAAGCCCACTCTTTTGGGAGTGGGTTTTTTATTTGTAGTCCCAATAGGCTTTACACTGCAATCTTTTGTTTGTACCTCACAAAAGGATTTTCGTTGCAATCCCTAACCCTAAAGTTATAAGGTTTCGATTTTCATTTGTTTAGTGCCCCAATTGTGTAAATATTCTATAAATGGAATTAATTCTCGCCCTGTTTCGCTCAATGAATATTCTACTTTGGGTGGCACTTCGTGAAACATTTTTCGAATTATCAATTTATCGTCTTCCAATTCTCGCAAAGTTTGGGTTAGCATTTTAGTAGTAATATTAGGCACAGTCCTGCTCAACTCACCATAACGCAATACTGCTTTTGAGTTCAAATGCCACAAAATCATCCCTTTATATTTTCCGCCGATGCGTTTAAAAGCATAATCAACAGCACATATTTGTGTCGTTTCAGAAATTTTCGAATTATTTTCCATTTTCATTTTAAAATAAACTGTTGATAATCAACAATACATACTTTTTAGTATGTAAGGTACAAATAAGTACATACTTGTTGCAAAGATACTAATGATTTAGTTTTGCAGTTCACTAAAAAAATAAATAAAATGGATTTAAAATTAAAAAACAAAGTAGCAGTAGTCACTGGTGCATCAAAAGGAATTGGCGCAGGAATTGCAAAAGCATTTGCACGGGCAGGCGCAAAAGTTGTTGTTAATTATGTGTCGAGTAAAGAAGATGCAGATAAAGTTGTCAATGAGATTACAAAAAATGGGGGCGCTGCCATTGCTGTTCATTGCGATGTTAAAAAATCAGCAGATGTAGAAAGATTATTTCAGGAGACAAAAAATGCATTTGGCAGGTTGGATATTCTGGTTAACAATGCGGGTGTCTTCAAATTTGAACCATTAGAAGCAGTTACTGAAGATAGCTTTCATCTACAATATAATACGCATATTTTGGGCAATTTAATGTGTACTCAAAATGCGGTTGTAATGTTTGGTAATGATGGTGGAAGTATCATCAATATCAGTTCTACAGTAAGTCAAAATCCATTTCCTGGTCTGATTGTATATTGTTCAGCAAAAGCGGCAATAGATAATATGACAAAAACATTATCGAAGGAATTGGGGCCAAAAAAAATACGAATAAATACTATAGCACCAGGTGTTACACAAACAGAAGGAAACCTTAGTATGGGTATAACGGGTAGCGATATGGAGAAACAAATGGTTGCTATGACACCATTGGGTCGAACAGGTCAGGTAGAGGATATTGCAAAAGTAGCCGTTTTTCTTGCTTCTGATGATGCAGGTTGGGTAACTGGCGAGAGAATTACGACTGCTGGCGGTTTGTTATAAAGATTGAGATATGTAATAGCTATTTGAATCATTCAAATGGTCCCGTGCCTTTGGGCAGTGCATAAATTTATTTATGAATACGGCTCGAAGCCGTTCGGGACCTCAAATAATAAAAAAGTAAACAAGAATATTTATTAGGTCAAAAAATGTATATAAAAAATGAAGTGTTGGCCAAGGCCTATGTTATAACAGGGCCTACTTCTGGTATTGGCTACGAAACAGCATTAGAAGTTGCTAACTACGGTACGGTTATACTAGTAGGGAGAAGCCTTGAAAAACTACTGCAAGTTCAAAAAACCATTACTGAAAGAGGGAAAAAGTCAGTAAATATTATCTGCGATATTTCTGATATTAATAGTGTCAGGAATGCAGCCCAACAAATTATTGACCTTAAACTTCCAATATACGGCTTGATTAATAACGCCGGCATTATGCCACAAAAACCTACAAAAAGTGTTCAGGGTTGGGATATAACATTTGCTACGAATCATCTTGGAGCGTTCGCGCTTACCGAAGCATTAACACATCATTTATCAGATGGCGCAAATGTGGTATATATGTCATCGGCTGCTGAAGACCCTGAGAGTAAACCCACAAAAGCATTTAGAATGAAAGGCAGTCGTTTTATTTCTGTAGAAGCAAGTGTAAGAGGAGAGTGGAAACCTGGCGGTACTAAGTTGCCAGGTATTGATGCGTATGCTACTTCAAAGCAATGTATGCTTGCTGCTTCTATGGCGTTTTCAAGAGAAAACACGAGATTACGATTTAATGCAATTGAACCTGGTATGAATGGTGGTACAGGGCTTACAGGCACCACAATGTTTTCTCGATTTCTTTTTGATTATATTTTTAAAATATTGCCTCCCTTTTCTCGATATGCTAGTACACCTCAACAATCAGCTAAACTTATTACAAAAATATTGACTGATGAATCAGGAACAACAGGTGTTTATTTCGACCATAAAGGTGAGCCCATGCAAGGCTCTATTCAAGTTAGAAATATACAATTTCAAGACCAAATTGTAGCTCAAACTCGTACTTTGCTTTCAAAGATATAACCGTGGCGAATATGGTTAACGCCATTCAGCCCCTCCCTCTAAAAAGTGCCATTAATTACAAATAGATATTACACCCATCCAAAGCCCGCTCCGCAAAAGTTGGCTTTTTCTTACAAGTTTTGCCGATTATGGTCAAAGGTTTTCTGCCACAATGTCTAACGTAAAAACAACTATGTTTAAATAGTTTGATTTTATTAATTTTGCAAAATGATTACGCAGCCATTAACTAAAATTAAAGGGTTTAATGTTTTAGATTTAAAACCGAAGGTTTTCAAAGTTTATGAAATATCACAAACGGTATATCCACCACTTTCTTATGAAAGACGTGATTTTTATAAAATAGTTTTAATTAGTGGTGATATCAGTATCTGCTATGGAGATCAAAAAATTGATATAAATGAAACATTCTTATTTTTTAGCAATCCCCATGTGCCTTACTCAGTTGTTCAGCATTCCATCAAGAAAAAGGGTTATGCTTGTCTATTTGATGAAGCTTTTATCGCAAGCAGAGAACTGTCGGAAATTTTGCAAAACTCCTCCTTGTTTCGTTTTGACGGAACTCCGGTAATTCCAATTAATAAAGAACAAACCGAATTTATTGCCAACATTTTCCAAAAGATGCTGTCTATACATATTGGCATATATGATTACAAAGAAGAAATGCTCAGAAACTGTATTAATCTTATAATCCATGAAGCATTAAGAATTCAACCACAAAATTTGCTAAAGCAAAAAAATGCAGCTACAAGGATTACACATTTATTTATGGAATTGTTGGAAAGACAATTCCCAATAGAAAACATTAAAAATCCACTCAAACTAAGGGCAGCTCAAGACTTTGCAGAAAGTCTTTCAGTTCATGTAAACTACCTAAACCGCTCTGTAAAAGAAATTACAGGCAAACCTACCTCAGTACATATTTCAGAACGTATAGTAGCAGAAGCAAAAGCCCTTTTGCAACATACAAATTGGAGCATCGCGGACATCGCATACGGGCTTGGGTTTGAATACCCGACTTACTTTAATAACTACTTCAAACGTGTAACAGGTAATTCCCCTAAATTCTTCAGAATAAAATAAAGTTTGAAAATCATACTTTTTGGTTTGATTCTCTTTAACTGTTAGTTTCATTTAAATGGAACTTTGCGTCATAAATTTAAAATAAATAAATTATGACAAAAGAAAATCAAAAACGCATCGCCCTAATCACTGGGGCTAATCAAGGGGTCGGACTTCAAGTTGCAAAAGAACTCGCAGCAAATGGTCTTACTGTGCTGGTTGGGTCACGCAATTTTGAGCGCGGCGAAGTTGCAGCTAAAGAGATTGGATCAAACGCAATTGCAATTCAGCTCGACGTAATAGATAGGGCTTCTATTGCCGCCGCTGCGGAGCACATCCGCAAGGAGTTTGGGCATCTCGACCTGCTTATTAACAATGCGGCTATCTCGAATACAAGAAAACAGCAGCTTGGCTTATCCCTCCATGAGTATGCTAAAATAACCTTAGCAAGCAACGCCTCCCTCGATGAAATACGTGCAGTTTGGGAGACTAACGTGTTTGGTGTACTTGCTGTTTACCAGGCGATGCTACCACTTCTCCGTGAGTCATCCGATGCCCGCATAGTTAATGTTTCAAGCGGTGTTGGCTCACTTACAACGAACGCAGACCCCTCCTTCCCTTACCACGCGTTCTTCGGCCCTGTTTACCCTGCCTCCAAAACTGCTCTCAATGCTATAACGCTGGCCATGATGGTCGAGTTAGAATCGACTAATATTAAAGTCAATTTGGTTTCACCAGCCTTCACCAAAACGGCACTTAACGGCTATGCAGGCACGGAGTCTGTCGAGGATGGTTCCCGCGAAGTGGTGCGTGTTGCTTTGCTTGGTCCAGACGGTCCAACAGGCACATTCACACGCTGGGCAAACGCAACTATCCCTTGGTAATTAATAAACCCTAATATTAAAAAAAAACAAATCAATAATAACTATATACAACAAAATATCAATGAAAAAGATAACCATTATTATAGCTATAGCATGTTGTTTAAATACAAATGCTCAAACAATAACCGCAGTTGCCGGAATCGGTGCAGCTACAAATATTCCGGTGAGTCAGGAAACACCTGTTATTTCCCTCAGCCCTGTGGTGCTAAAAGTTAAAGGGCGCGCCGTAGATTTACAAGTTCGAGTTTCTGCTCCAACTACTGGGCGAAAACTACCCATCATAATACTCTCGCATGGTCATGGTATGTCAAACAATCTTTCTTCTTTGAACGGCTATGGCCCACTTGCCAATTTCTGGGCTGCTCATGGTTTCGTAGTCATTCAACCTACTCATCAGAGTTCAAAAACTTTAAGCCTCGACCCAAAAACTCCTGGTGCACCATTATTTTGGCGATCACGTGCTGAGGATATAAAGTCTATACTCGACCAACTTGATGCAATTGAAGCCTCTTTTCCGGAAATCAAAGGCCGATTAGATAGAAGCCGCATAGCAGTTGCTGGAGTTTCAATGGGTGCTCTTACTGCAAGTATGTTATTGGGAGCTAGGGTGACTGATGCAAATGATCCCAAAAACGCAACGGACGTTGATATAAGTGATCCACGGATTAAAGTAGGTGTGATACTTTCAGGGCCTGGCAAAGGTGGCGCTGATCTTGCCCCTGTAGCAGCTAAATTTTCATACGCCCTCGACCCTTCTTTTGATAAGATGACAACTCCAGCCCTCGTGGTTATGGGCGATAAAGATTCCGGTGGTATGACGGTTCGGGACGCAAGTTGGCATTCTGATCCATACTTCCTGAGCAACGGTCCAAAATGCCTGCTTACGCTATTTGGTGGAAAACACTTACTTGGCGGAGTTTCAGGATACGATGCGGCTGAAACATCAGACGAGAATCCTGAACGAGTGGCTTTGGTTCAGCGACTTACATGGGCTTATCTACGCACGGCACTTTACCCTGAAGATTCTGCTTGGTCTGTTGCGTGCAAAGCTTTGGCAGAGAGTGCTAATACACTAGGTAAAGTTGAGTGCAAGTAAACTGAGGATAACATTGATTTAGAAACTAGAGAAATGCCTTTGTAGTTTTGCATAGCTTTGGTTTCAATTCAAAAATTTTAGTTAAATTAAACATGCAAATAGATGTTATAACAAAAGAAGATTTATCAAAGCTAAAATCCGAATTAGTTGAAGAAATAAAATTAATGCTAAAGAACAAAGGCTCTATACAAAAAGAGTGGCTTAAATCCTATGAAGTCCGTAAATTGCTAGGTATTTCTCCTGGCACTCTACAGCAAATGCGTATTAATGGGACATTAGCATATAGCCAAGTTGGAGGGTTGATGTATTATAAATACGAAGATATTTTTAAAATGATGAAAACTAATAAACATAAAAACCCATTATCGGCACGAAGAATGAAATAATCCATGTGATGAAAAAAGAACAATGAAAATTATAAAAACAGGCACTCCACCTGCTTTAAAAAGCCCTCGAGAAATCGGGGGCTTTTTTATTTGTAGTTATACCATAACTACATAACCGCCTCCCTGTTTGAACCCCTTCCCTACATATACAGCAAAACAGCACATTGGTCAATTGATAAAACAACATAGGATAATACAGAAACTAACACAAAAGGAATTAGGGGCTATGGTTGGTGTGGATAGACAATATATTTGGAATCTCGAAAACGGGCGTATAAATTTTGGTATTGATTACCTCGATGATATAATTCTAAAATTAAAATGTACCAATAAAGATTTCTTTAAAGCCTTAAAGTAATAATCATGCAAATATTTTCACATAAACTGCTTACTGAGCTTGATAATCAGTTGCTTTTTATCGAACAAGAAAATGAAATCATTTTAAAGCGGGCAGAATTAAGCTTTACTGTCTGCAAAAAAATTATCGAGCAGCTAAAAGTATTTACACTAAAGTATAAGTTCAAATCAAATACCGAAGAGATTAAATTTTTCAAAGAAATAAAACCACAGTTTTCTTCTAAACTTATTTACAACTTAACGTTGTACAATATCGAAACCAAAAAGCCAAAAGGAGGTAAAAAAATACTAAAAAAGTATTTAGTAAAGGAGCTCGATAAACTCAAAAACTATTTCGATTATAACCTCGATTTCTATAAATATTACAGGAGTGGTGCTACTTATCTCGACCATAAATATTTTGTTCGCGATAAACACGATATACAATTAGGGCTTGATGCCTACATTTTTGAGACCGATTCGCGCTTCTGCACAACACATGATTATAAAGTAGCCAAAATATTAGCACACGATCAGCTACAGGTTTATATTGAAGACGAGCTTGTTTACTTAGAAAGAAAAGATAACGATACTTTACCTAATGAATATCCCAAGATAAAGCTAAGTTGGACAGACAGTAAAACCGCATTAATAGAACTTATCTACGCTTTGCATTCCCAAGGGGGAATTGATAATGGCAAAGCTGATATAAAAGAAATAGCAAGCTATTTCGAGCAGGTATTTAACGTTGATTTAGGAGATTATTACCGTACTTACTTGGAAATTCGTAATCGTAAAACCGGCAGAACAAAATACCTCGATTCTTTAAAAGAAGGTTTAATAAAACGCATGGATATCAGCGATGAAGCCAAATAGCTTGCTTAAACTGGCTTTTAATTAAAATCGCTCCCAACTTGGGTTCAACTTGGGGAACAAAACAAATCATTCTAAACACTTTTGCGCCATAACTAATCAAAACAATTATTATGGCAGTAGAACTTATCACCAAAGACGACCTTCAAACATTCAAAACAGAGGTCTTAAATGAAATCCGGCAAATCATAAGACCCAAAGGGGCTAACCTTCAGCAAAAAGAGTGGCTAAAATCTTTTGAGGTTCGCAAGCTGTTAAGCATCTCTCCGGGTACTTTGCAAAACATGCGCGTAAACGGTACAATTGTCTTTACAAAAATCGGCGGGCTTATGTTTTATAAGTACGAAGATATTATGAAACTCATGGAAGACAATAGACATAACAACCCGTTAATCGTAAAGTATGCAAAAAAATGAAGTATATAACCATTTAAAAGCAACTTTCCAGTCAAAACAAAAAAAGTATTTTATTACAAAGCGATGGTTTCACAGAGAACCAAACGACAGGCGTAATTCTTTTTTTCAATGGTCTATTTATTTGCTTTCAAGTACAGGCAATTACGAATACGCTTGCGGTACAACTATACAGGACTACAAGGAAGCCAAGAAAGAACTACTAAAGGAGCTTTAACCTATTTTTTATGATAATAGATTTAGACGCAAAAGAGTATGCTGTTTTACGTATTGCTTTGGCAGACCTGATAAAAAAATGTAATGAAAACAAAGAAGCCGTAACGCTTACCGATGTTAAATGTTGGGATGTGTACAACAGGTATGATGATAATTTAAAAGCAGCCACTACACTATTTAATAAACTAAGCTAATATGATTTTAGAAAAGTATAACGCTTTGAGCGATGCACAAAAATATACTCTTAGAAGAAAGTACGTTGCTCTTTTCGGAAACAAAGCAACCTTTTACAAAAAGATTAACGGGAAGGTTCGCCTATGGCGAGCCGAACAGATATTTTTTGAAACCAATTTAGCTGCCAACGAAAAACCCGAAGAAAACCAAGAACAATAATCTTACGTGGATAAACCAAAGCCTATACATAAAATACATTGTCTGTTCTGTGGAACGGATGCCTGCACCTGCACAAGTAAACTTTATACAAGGTGTCTATTCTTAACCGACCATATAGCTAAATTAAAAATATACAATCAAACGCACACACTAAGCCATGCAGACCAAAAGATTTGGCACATGATGTACGACCAAGCAAAGGAAGAGCTACGCACCTCTGAGCTATTAATTACGTTTAAGCCATATCAGCATGATTGAGAAAGTAGAAAGCATTAAACGACCTTTAAAAAAAGATGAATTATTTTTAGTTCCCTGTATAGTTAGAGAAGAAAAAAAATACGGCGATGTTTATTTTGATAAAACCTATATAACACCTGTATTTAACCTGCCTCATAATGATAAGCAGAACGGGCAGGAAGAAATACACTACCATGTAGATTACAGGTTTGTAAAATATGAATTGCATTTATCTAAAACAGAAATGCGAAAACACTCAAGCCAAGTTAAATTTATGTTTCCATTTCCGATTAGAAAACATAGAACACATTTATTTGTTGAAAGCGCAAGACCTGTTTTATACCCTAATGGCTCAAACAAACTGGAGTATATTATATTGCCCGTTATCAATGAAACATTCGTAGGAATAACAGAGCCTCGTTTAGTTGATACCGATAAAATAAAACATAAATGCTTAATCAGAAACAAATGTCCGCACAGGGGATTTGATATGTCGCAAGTAGAGCCTAATATAAACGGGTTTAGAACTTGCCCTTTGCATGGCTTACGATTTGATAACGAAGGGAAATTAATTAAGTAATGGCGGTAAAGGGAAAAAAAGAAAAATCTTATTTTCAAATCCGTTGTGAAGCCATCAGCTTAACTGCTGCTAAGAATAAACTTTGTGTACCTGAATATGCCGCCTTAAAAAACAGCAAGATAATCGAATACCCTTTATTGTGTGAAGATGAAGTAACGGGCGACATTATTATACCTATTTATGATTTAAAAGGCGAGCCATGCAATTATTATAAAGACAATGCGGGCAAGTTAGCAAACGGCAGACAAAAAGCGATTGAAGTTATACGATATAAACCGGGCAACGAAAGAATAGTAATTGAAAAGGGAAAAGAACGTAAGCTAAAATATGATATTAAAAAAGGTGTAAAGTCTTTGCCGTGGATTTCTCCCAATATTATAGAGGCTTACAGAAATAAAAAAAACATCGACACTATTGTTATAACCGAAGGACAAATCAAAGCCATTAGCGGCTACCTGAAAGGCTTATACATCTTTGGTATAACAGGACACAGCAACGTAAAGGATAGAGATACTAAAACGCTGCATTCGGATATTATAGAAACTATTGTAAAACTGAATGTAAAAAACATTATTCTGCTTTATGATGGCGATTGCAATATGATACGTGCTAAAGATTTGGAAGAACTGCACGATTTACGCATTCGACCAAAGAGTTTTATAAACAGCGCACAAAATACAAGGGAATTATTAAAAGATTATTGTAAGAAAAGCGAGTTTGATATTTATTTTGCCCACATCAACAGTAAAGAATTAGAAGAAAGCCCGAAGGGTTTAGATGATTTATTTGAAACATACCCCGCAAAAGAAAAGGATATTTTAAAAGAGCTTACCACGTTCAGTAAGCAAGTCAATCATTATTTTTATAAGACAAACATTACCGCAGGGACTAACAAGGTTTACGACCATTTCCATATTACCACACCCGAAACGTACTATACAAACAACAATCAAATCATAGGAGAACAACCCTTTGTTTTTTCGGGCACTAAATACCAATGGAACGCGGAGAAAAACGAATTAAAGATTGTAGTGCCTGGCATTGCAAAAAATTACTTCCGTGTAGGCGACAACTATTTTGAAAAACTATACATACCAAATAAAAAGGGCGTATTAGAATATCAGTACCATAGAAGATTATCAGGAACGATAAGTTCCGATTGCGGTAAAGGTATTTTTGAGTT
>Ga0210394_10005442_pt1 | contig 14256 bp, 19 predicted proteins | sample IncBWC12MmetaG_FD_160121 | JGI IMG/M metagenome (GOLD analysis project Ga0210394, IMG submission 160121) | Forest soil microbial communities from Barre Woods Harvard Forest LTER site, Petersham, Massachusetts, United States - Inc-BW-C-12-M | ecosystem: Environmental > Terrestrial > Soil >...
CAGGGCGCCGGCCGCCGGTGAAGGTGAAATCTGGACCCGCGGTGCCGCTGCTTCCGATCGCGGTCGGCGGCATCCTCGTGGTGCTGGCGCTGGGGATCATCATCTACTCGTTCGTCAACACTCACAATCCCAAGACGACGGTGCCGACCGTGGCCGGAATTCCCTGCGACCAGCTGGAGCACACCCAGGTCCACTACCACGCCGCCCTCCAGATCATCTACCAGGGAGTCGTGCATCCAATCCCGGCTGGGATCGGAATCGACACCGACGCCGCAGGCAACGTCACCTGCTACTACTGGCTGCACGTCCACCCCCAGTACCCCGACGTCATCCACATCGAGTCTCCGGCAAGCGACAAGTTCACCTTGGGCCAGTTCTTCTCGGTTTGGAGCGCTTGGGGTGGCAAGACCCAGCCGCTCGACAGCACTCAGGTTTCGACCATCACGCTGACCCCCGCCGAGAAGCTGTACACGTATATCGACGCCAGCGACGGAAAGGGGCCCCAACTCTTCACCGGAGACCCGAAGACGATCGTCTTGACAAAGCACGAGGTGATCAGCCTCGAGATCACCTCTGGGACGCCCACCACGCCGCCGGCGTTCGATTGGAACTCGTCGACGAACGCCGGCCTCTAGGCTCTGACCTCCAGGAGGATCCGCGCCGCGCGGTAGTGCTCCAATGCGTCGTGGCTGTTCGCAGCGCGCTGCGCCCGGTCAGCCAAACGCAGGTGAGCGTGCGCCGCGCTGTCGATGCCGCCATCGCCGATCGACAACACCTCGCCTCGGAGCAGCGCGCGCAGACGCTGCAGGCGATGCGAGTCGCGCTGGGCCGCGATCACAGGCTTCTCGGCTGAAAGCACCTCGGCCGCCTCTTCAACGCGCCCGAGCATGATCAAGGCCTCGGCCTGGCACAGCCTCGCATCGGTGCCGAGTGGCCAGTCGAACGACTCGACCACTGTGGCCAGCGCGGCAAGTGCCCGGTGTGCGTGGCCTCGGGCCACGAGCACCCGCGCCTTCTCGAGGGCGAGTTCGCGCTCCATGGCGGGCTGCCGGCCCTCCAGCAGATAGTCGACCTCGGTGCCGAGCCGTCCGGCGATCACCCGAAGGACTCGGGTTGACGGCTGGCTGCGGCCAAGCTCGACCTGGTTGAGGAAGGCTCGGCTGAAGTCGCCGCCGCTGACCTTGGCGAGACTCATGCCGCGGTCGTGCCTGAGGCGGCGGATGCGCTGGCCGAGCGTCTCCACCCGAGGCATCGCCGCATCATACCCGATGTAAAGCGGGGGTTTACAGTGGGACGCTACGCGGGCGGCGCCGGCGACCTCGGGGCCAGGACTCTTCGCAGACGGCGGTCGTGGCAGGCGACGTGGTCGGCGAGGCGCAGGAACGCCTCCCGCAACGGGCTGGCCTCTGCCTCTTTGCTGGACAGCTGCCAGCTCACGACGTCGAGGTCCTGCCACGGCGAGCCCGCGCGGTCGCTGAAGGCCATGCGCACCCGGTCGCCATCGGCCCACGCTTCGATGGCGGCGGAGCAGCGGTCGGAGTGGTCGGTGCCGTCCTGCCACTCGCCCACCGCGATCGAAAGGATGGCCCTTGGTTCGGGGTCGCGATGAAAGTGGTCGAACAGGTCGGCCCTGTAGATGGCGATCGCCTCCTCGTCCTCATAAAGGACGCCGATGACGCTCTCGTAGGGCGCTCCGCACCGGGGACAGACGCCGTCGGTCACCTGGTCGTCGTGCTCGAGCCGCAATCCACCTGTCACCGCAGCCAACCGGCTTAAAGGTAGTCCTTGGGGTCCAGGCTGCGAGTCAGCCTGGTGAAGTTCTCGAAGCCGCCGGCGGTGACCATGCCCGTGTCCTCGATGCGAACGCCGCCCAGGCCCAGCAGGTACAGCCCCGGCTCCACTGTCACCACATCGCCCGCCTCGAGCGTTTCATCGCTGGGTCCTCGCAGGGATGGCGCCTCGTGTACGTCGAGACCCACGCCGTGGCCAGTGCTGTGGTTCATCTTCGGCCCGCCCTCCGGACCCTCATAGCCCTTGGTGGTGGTCCCGTACCCGCGGTCCACCAGCACCTGGCACACGGCGCCGTGGACGTCCCGGCCGAGAACGCCGGCCCGGATGGACTCGATGCCGGCATCCAGCGCCTGGAGCGCGGACGCGTGCATGCGCCGGATCTCATCGGGGATTTCGCCGACGACGACAGTCCGCGTCAGGTCGCCGTGGTAATGGGTGGCCCGGCCTGACGGAAAGATGTCGATGATCACGGGCGCATTCGCTCGTATCGGCCCCTCGCCGCGAAAATGCGGCATCGCACACTCGGGCGACCCGGCCACGATCATGTCCGGGCAGCTGAAGCCCATCTCGCCCAGCAGCAGCTGAGCCCGCGCATATAGCCGCTCCGAGGTGAGCGGCCGGCCCTCAGACCAGAGCACCCCGTCTTTGATGTCGGCCTGCGCCAGCTGGCGGACGACCTCTGTCACCGCCGCCTCGGCGGCGCGCTGGGCGTCGCGAATGAAGCCCGCCTCCTCCGCGGACTTGTGCCTTCGCTCAGCCTCGAAGAGCTCGTGGTCGATCTCGACGGCGACGCCGGCCGAGCGCAGCTCCTCCAGGTAGGCGGCGTGCAGTCGCGGAGACACCGTTGCCTCCTCGAGACCCTTCTCCCGGAGCATCCTGGCGGCCAGGCGCGGCCATGACGCGTACTCGCCGCGGTCGACATAGCCCGCTTCGGCAAAGCCCAGCTTTCGCGCCGTCTTGCTTTGAGCGCGCGCCCGGTCGATCTCGAGCGGGCTCGCCACCAGGACGTCATCGCCCTCGCCAAACCGGATGTATAGGCCGGTCTCAACCGGAAATCCTGTGGCATACGTGAAGTCCGCATCCGAGTCGCCGCTGGGGATGAGGACGAGGGCTTTCACCTGCCGGCCTTGGTGTGGCGTTGGATGGCGGCCGCAAACAGGGACGCAATGGCCGCCGGTGCCTGGGAGTCGACCTCTTCGGTCACCTGAGCGGCCAATCTTTTGGGCAGCTGGCTGTGGAGAAGCTCCAGTTGCTGTTCGTAGACACGGATCAACGAACGCGGGGCAGACCGACCTTCCAAATTCAAGTTCTCCTGGACCTCATAGCCGCCCGTGTACGAGACCTCATAACCCAGGCCCTTGAGGTCGATCAGATCACGGCGCAGTGTACGTTCCGACACGCCGGCTCGCTGGGCGAGCTCCGCCGGGCTCAGCCCGGGCTCGGCAATGACGTCAGCGAGGATGCGCAGCAGGCGGGCGAGACGGCGGGCGCGGTTCACGCCCCCAACAATCCGATCAATCCCAATGGGAGCTCCAGGCCGGATCCACTCCGGCCGTCACGAAAGCCTTGTCGATGGCGCCTCCGAGCGTGGTCTGGGAGGGGATGAAAGGGGGTTCCGTAGGGGAGGACGTACGTCCTCACCCGCGCTTTTTAGCCGATCTCTTCCCAAGAGGTCGCATTGCCCTCAAACGGATCGGGCTCAGCCTCCTCCTGGTTGCCCACCTTCTGGTGGAACCTGCTCGCGATCATCTGGTAGGCCATCGCCTTGGGGATGCCCAGCTTGGTCAGTGACTTGACCTCGTCGGCCATCACCTTGTCGCGGGCAGCTTCGACGGCCGCCAAGACCTCTTCGATGGATGCCGTCTTCTTCTTCATAGGTATCAGATCATACCCAAGCCAACCGTCCCTTAATCCCCGTGCGGGCCCGGCTTCGGCAGTCCTTAAACTTACTGATGCTGCCGGTCGCCGCTGAAGGTGCTGGGGGAGTGGATGGCTGCTGAGTTCGCGCCCGACAAGATCAGGAACGTAGTCCTGCTCGGCCACTCGCACGACGGCAAGACGTCCCTGGCGGAGGCCATGCTGTTCGCATCAGGCGCGATCCCACGTATGGGCTCGACCGACCAGGCGACCGCCACCACCGATTTCGAGCCCGAGGAACAGAAGCGAAAGATCTCGATCAACCTCGGTGTCGCCTTCGTCGAGCACAACGGATACAAGATCAACATCCTCGACGCCCCCGGCTTCTTCGACTTTGCCGGCCAGGTCCTCAGCGCCCTGAGGGTCGCGGAGGGGGCCGTGGTCGTGGTGGGCGCCGGTGGACAGCTGCCCGTTGGCACCGAGGTGGCGTGGGAATACTGCAACCGGACAAAAAAGCCCCGGATCGTGGTCGTCAACAAGCTGGACAAGGAGAACTCGGACTTCTTCGGGGTCGTCGCGGCCATGCGCGAGCACCTGGTCCCGCGGCCCTTTCCCCTCCATCTTCCAATCGGCGCCGAGAGCGACTTTCGGGGGATCGTCGATCTCCTCCACCTGAAAGCTTTCGTGACGACGCCGGACGGCAAGGGCGGCGAGGCGCCGATCCCCGACGACATGAGAAAGCTGGTCGAGGAGACTCGCGGCCAGCTCATCGAGGCCGCCGCCGAGAGCGATGACGCGCTGCTCGAGAAGTACCTCGATGCCGGGACGCTCAGTGAGGAGGAGATCCAGCGCGGCCTTCGCGAGGGGATCCTCTCCGGGAAGGTGGCGCCCGTCGTCTGCTGCTCAGCTACGAAATTGCTGGGCGTGCGCACCCTGATGTCCACCATCTGCGAGCTCCTGCCCCCGGCGGAAGGCGAGCCCGACAAGCCGGTGAAGGCGTTCGTGTTCAGCACGGGCGGGGACCAGTTCGGACGCGTGAGCTATTTCAAGGTCGCTGCCGGCAGCGTGAAGGCGGACATGCACCTGGCGAACGTGACCCGGGGCGGTGAGGAGCGGCTGGCCCAGATCTTCTTTCCCCGAGGCAAAGACCACGTCGCCACCGCCGAGGTCAATGCAGGCGACATCGGCGCGGTGACCAAGCTGGCCCATACGCTCACCGGCGACACGCTGGGAGTGAAGGACGGCGGCGCGCTGCCGGCGATGACGCTGCCCGGCCCCGCCTACAGCGTGGCGATCACGCCCAAGGCACGAGGCGATGAGGAGAAGATCTCGAGCGGGCTGGCACGGCTGAGCGAGGAGGACCCGACGCTGCATGTTGAGCGGGTCGAGGAGACCCACGAGCTCGTGATCGCCGGCCTGGGCGACGTGCACCTCGACGTCACCCTGGAAAAACTGAAGCGGAAATACGGCGTGGAGGCGACGACGCAAACTCCTCGCGTCGCCTATCGCGAGACGGTCTCGGGGCACAGCCGCGCCGAGGGCCGGCACGTCAAGCAGTCGGGAGGGCACGGCCAGTACGGAATCTGCGTCATCGAGGTGACACCGACGAAGCGGGGCGAGGGTTTCGTCTGGGAGGACAAGATTTTCGGCGGCGCCATCCCACAGAACTTCCGGGTCTCCGTGCAGAAGGGGATCGTAGACAACATGAGCAAGGGCGTCGTCGCCGGCTACCCCATGGTGGACGTGAGGGTGACCCTGGTCGATGGCAAGTTCCACCAGGTCGACTCCAACGACATGGCCTTTCAGATCGCCGGCTCCATGGCGATTCGCAAAGCTTCACTCGATGCCGGGCCGGTCCTGCTCGAGCCCATAGTCGAAGCTGACATCCGCGTGCCTGAGAAGAATCTCGGCGCCATCATGTCGGACATCAACGGCCGGCGCGGCAAGATCCTGGGCACCGAACCCGACGACGGATATGAGAAGGTGCGGGCCACCGTGCCCGAGCACGAGATGCTGCGTTTCGCCCTCGACCTCCGTTCGATCACACAGGGCCGCGGCAGCTTTCAGAAGAAGTTCTCACACTACGATGAGATGCCCGCTCACCTTGCCAAAGCGATCATCGAAGAGTTTCAGAAGCAACACGAAGCCGCCAGTTGACTTGGTGGCAGGCTCGCACTTGATCGCCTGGTGAGCGCGCCCAGCGCTCACGACGTCTGCGTCATCGGCGGTGGGGTGACCGGCGCGGGCGTCGCACGAGATCTCTCGCTGCGCGGGCTATCAGTCTTGATCCTGGAGAAAGGCGACTGGGGCGCGGGCACCAGCGGCTCGTCGACCTGGATGATCCACGGCGGACCCCGTTACCTCGAGTTCGATTGGGACACGACTCGCCGCTCATGCGAGGACGCGGGCCACATCGTGACGATCGCGCGCCACATGGTCTACCGCGTCGCGTTCCTCATCCCGATTCTTCCGCACGACCGGAACAACATCGAGCGCATGGAGACAGCGATGGAGGTATACGACCGCTTTCAGCCGCTGAAGAAGTCGAACCCCCACGTTCGCCTCAGCGCGGACGAGGCCCGCCAGGTCGAGCCGGGCCTCACGAGCGATCTGGTCGGTGCCGTAACGCTCGAGGAATGGGGTGTCGACCCGCACCGCCTGGTCTTCGCCAACGTGCAGGACGCCGTGGCCAACGGGGCTAGGGCGTTGAACCACACGCGAGTGATCGAGCTGCTGCGCGACGGGGCGAACGTGATCGGCGTCCGCTATCGCGCCGCCGACGGGAGCCTCTCGGAATCTCGAGCGAAGGTGGTCGTCAACGCGGCCGGCCCATGGGTTCCCGAGGTGAGCCGGATGGCCGGCGCCGATGTGCAGCTGCGGCCGGCGAAGGGCATTCACCTCGTCTATCCGCACCGCATCTCGAACTTCGGGCTCAGCGCCGAGACAGTGGACGGCCGCGACGTGCTCATGGTGTCGCACGGCGGCTTCACGCTGCTGGGCACGACTGACGACGACTTCTATGGAGACCTCGACTCAGTCGACGTCACGGAGGACGAGGTCGACTATCTGCTCCAGGCCTTTGAGCGAATCTTCCCAGCCATCAGGGACTACCGGCCGGTCAGGACCACGACCGGCGTGCGCCCTACCCTGTTCAAGTGGCGGCGATACGAGGACGAGCTGTCGCGGCGCTATGAAGTCATCGACCACTCCGCGGACGGTGCGGAGGGGTTCATCACGATCGCCGGCGGCAAGCTGTCGATGTACAGGGTGATGGCCGAGGAAACGAGCGACGCGGTTTGTCGCAAGCTCGGTCACCAAGCGCCTTGCACCACGGCGACGCGGCCATTGCCGGGCAGCGAGTCAGAGCTGGAGCCCGCCGCGGAGCTGGGGCAGCGATTCGGAATCCCGGCATTGGCGGCGATCAAGCTTCAGAGCCGGCACGGCTCGCGCGCCGCCGACGTGCTCGACCAATCGGATGCGGGGCGCATCGTGTGCCGGTGCGAGCCGCTGACCGAGTCGGAGCTGGCTTATGCGGCGCGGCACGAACAGGTGCGCACGCTGGCCGATGCCTTCCGGCGGGTTGGCGTCGCGGCCGGTCCGTGCGCCGGCGCCGCGTGCGTGATGCGGGCAGCTGAAATCATCGGCAGGCAGCTGGGTTGGAGCGCGTCGCAACGATTCGACGCCGTACGAGAGTTCATGCAAGGCTCGTGGTTGGGTCGCGCTCCTGTGCTCGGGCATTCGGGCTGGGCTCAAGAAGAGCTGGCCCAGGGCGCGTTACGAGGTCTCCGTTAGTGGGCCGTACCGACTCTCTAGCGAAGCTCGCGTGGGCCTACGGCCTTCATCTCACGCGACGCCGGTTGACTCGACCCAAGCCGCAGCTGACGGCGATGGTCCAGATGTACAAGCCGGACGGCATCCGACCCTTGACTCCCGCCGAGCGCGAGCTTCACCCGCGACTGATCGGCTGCATCAATTGCGGGCTATGCGCACTGGCGGCGGGACGCCTGGGCAACACGCGATTGCCGGATCTGGCCTCGTCCTATATGCGGCTCTATGCGAGGCTCGCCGACGCGTCTTCCGACGTCGAGGGCGACGACCCTGACCTCGAGGCGGCATCCGCCGCCTGCCCTGTGGGGTTGCCGCTGACCGAGGTGGCGGCAGTGGTGCGGCGGCTGGCCGCCGGCTGAGGTCGCTGGGGTCGAGGGCCGACCCGCCAGGCCGAAACGCCGATCCGGATCAACTAAACACCGTCCCGGGGGTCGCCATAGCTCGGCGAAGATGGCGGCTGTGGGCGTAAACACTTGCGAGTTATCCACATTCTGTATACAGTCTGGGGACATCACACTACATCTAGCGTCAATGGTCAAGAGTTTCTTTCGCCGGCTACGCCGTCAGCCGGTCGTCGCCGCGGTGCTCACCTGGTTTTCCGAGCAGTTCGCGACAGCGCCCGAAGACGACTACATGCGCTTTTCTGGCGACACCATCGAGCTCGAGCGCCCGCCCGTCGTGTCGGTCGCGCCGGCCACCTTCGAGAGGCAGTTCATGAAGCTCCATGCCCAGGGCCGCTTTGAGGAGATGTGGGAAATGCTGGCCGAGGATGCCCAGCGCGCGTGGGGCGACCGGGAAGCATTCACCAGGGGCATGCCGAGGTTGGACGCGGAGACCGAGCTGCTCGACATGCAGGTCGTCAGCGTTGCCGTGGTCGAAGGCTGGACCGATCAGCTGCACCGGCGGACATACAGCAACGTGGCGCGCATGGTGATGCGCTATCGCGTCCGGCAGCAGTGGAGGGAGTGGACATTCGATCGCCAGGTGCATCTCATACCAGCAGCCGGGAGCTGGCGAACGCTGGTCTATCCGATGGGCAATAAGCTCGCCGCATCATGAGCGCCGGTTACTCAGCAGGGGTCTCGTAACCCGCTGATATAGTGGGTTGCAAGCCATGCTGCAACGGACAGTGGAAGAGCAGGAGCGAGACCTGCACTGGCATCGGAGGAGGCGTCGCGCCATGACGCCACGTCGCATGCTCCAGGAGTCCGACGAGCTGCTCTTCTGGGTCGAGGAATGCCTGGTCCAGGAGATCCGGATAGTGCCGGGTTGGCTGGTGGCACGGCTCACAGTCGTCCTTCGCCAGGCGCAGCCCGAGCTAACCGGCCGTCTCGGTCGTGAACGGCGACCGGAACAGGTGATGGAGATCATCTACGACGCGCAGTCGGCGCTGATGGAGCAGGCGTGCTTGAGCCGTGGCCCGGGCGAGGTGATCCCGCTCTTCGCCAAGGCTCGGGAGCGGATGCTCAGAGAAGCGGCCTTAACGCTGTAACTGGACTTGGTGCCAGAACAGCGAGCCAGGAAGGGCCGATCGGATTGCTCCGGATCGACCTTCACATGCATTCGACTTATTCGCATGACGGCCGAAGCACTCTCCAGGAGCTGATCGACCGCAGCCGCGAATGTGGACTCGACCGCATCGCGCTCACCGACCACAACACAGTTGAGGGCGCGCTCGAACTGGCCCGCGTCGCTCCGGAGCTGACGATCGTCGGCGAGGAGGCGAAGACCCGCGAGGGAGAGGTGATTGGACTCTTCATCACTGGACGCGTCGCTCCCTACCTGATGCCTGAGGAGGCGATGGACCTCATCCACGGGATGGGCGGCCTCACCTACTTGCCCCATCCGCTCGACCGCCGGCGGGCGAACTTCCGTCCCGAGCGCATTGTTCAACTGGCCGACCGGATCGACATCATCGAGACGTACAACCCGTGGTGCGAAGCCGCCGCGAACGTGGCCGCTGCGAGCCTGGCGAAGGATCTAGGAAAGGTCACGGCCTCCGGATCGGACGCACATGGCATTCGAGAGCTCGGCAGGAGCTGGATGGAGATCGAGGATTACCGGGATCCTGGCGACTTCCTGAACAAGCTGCGCGAGGCGCGCCACGTCGTGACGGCGAGCAGTGGAACGGGCCGCCGTGCCTGACCAGCAACCACAGCTCCTTGTGGCGGGTTCAGTTGCCCTTGACACGCGGGACGGCCCGTTTGGCAAGGTGGAGGAGACGCTTGGGGGCTCGGCCGTTTACTTTGCCCTTGCGGCGAGCTTGATCGGCCCGGTGAAGGTCGTGGCGCCAGTTGGCCTTGATGGAGCCAAGCGCGTCGCTCGCGTTTTCAGCGGCCGTCCGATCGACACCGAGTTGCTTTCGATCCTCGATGCGCCTACCTATCGATGGCGAGCTCACCAGGAGCACGGACGGAATGTCGATCTCGGCAGCAGCGACGACATCTACACCGCGTGGGAACCAACACTGCCGCCCGGTTTCGACGGCTGGGCGTTTGTCGGGTCGATGCGGCCGGACCGCCAGGCGCAGGTCATGGCCGCCCTGCTCGGCAGCTCCAAGGTGCTCGCCGCGGATGCCATGTTGTCCTACGTGCTCGCCCGCCCGCCTGAGGCAAGGGATGTCCTGCGCAGAGCCGCCTGGTACTTTTGCAACGACGAGGAGTTCGCCGCCCTCGGTGGGAAGGATCCTGAGGAGTTCAGGCGCCAGTGGTGGCTGCAAGGCCTCGTCATCAAGTCAGCTGAGCTCGGCCTTGCCGCCTACACCGAGTTCGGCGTGGTCCGGGTGCCTGCGTTGACGGCTCGGCCTCTCGTGGACACGACGGGCGCGGGCGATGCGCTCGCTGGAGGCATGATGGCGCGATGGCTCACGACAGGGGGCCAGCCCGGTGGGCTTCAAGACGCGCTTGTGTGGGGCACCGCCTGCGCGTCGATCACGATCTCATCGGTTGGAGTGAAGGGCATCGCAAAGGCGACGCACAAACAATTGAACGAACGCGTCGTTGAGGTCGAAGAATGCATGCGCCGCGCATCGTGATCATTGCCGGTGACCTGGTCGAACAGGACGTCGACGCAATCGTCAACGCGGCGAACAACGACCTACTCCTTGGGGGCGGCGTGGCGGGCGCAATCAGGAGCCGGGGAGGTCCGACGATCCAGCGCGAATGCGATGCGCATGGTCCAGTGAAAGTCGGCGAAGCAGCGTTGACCGGTGGCGGTGAGCTGCCCGCACGTCATGTGATTCATGCGGCCAGCATGGCTTTGGGTGGTGCTACAACCGCGGGGACGTTGGCATCATCAATGGATCATGCACTTCTGCTGGCGCGCCAGATCGGCGTGAAGACAATCGGCATACCTGCAGTCGGAACCGGGATCGCCGGCTTTCCGATTGATCAATGCGCCGTGGTGATGGCGCGCTCATTGACGCACGCGTTGGCAGAGGGTTGGGCGCCGGATGAGGTGCGCTTTGTGCTGTTCGGTGATGGCGCGCGCCGTGCGTTTCAGGCATCGTTTGAAGAAGTTTTTGGCACTGATAAAGGCCCGATTTAGTCAAAATAATCGCGCGATTTCGGGGCTGATTTTTGACCGCCTTTTTGGGCCCCGCAAGCAATCTCGGCCGAATTCAGGTTGAATTGGGGTTGATCTGGGTCCGGAGGCACCCCTAGAATGGGCTGGTCCAGCCCCAGAAACGGATCTAATAACTAAAGGATGGTGAACATTTGGAAGGTTACTGCTTGAAGGACAAAAGAAAGGTTGAAATGAAAGACCCTCAACCGATCACAATGAAGAACGGGAAGCCGGCGACCATTGGGACTTGCCCGAATTGCGGGACCAAGATCTACAAAATTGGAAAGGCGGTGGCGTAAATGGAAGGCTATTGTTTGAAGGACAAGAAGAAGGTCGAGATGAAGGACCCTAAGCCGATCACTATGAAGAACGGCAAACCGGCAACGGTAGGGACCTGCCCGTTCTGCGGGACGAAGATCTACAGGATCGGCAAGTCGACTTAAGCAAACATCGATAAGGGCCGCTCATCTCGAGCGGTCCTTTTTTGTTTCCCTCAGGTCGTGATCGGCGGCTCCAGCGCACCAAGCAGAACTTCAGTTGCCGACACAGCCTCATCGACACCAAGCGTCTTGAAGATTTCGACGTTGGATGGATTGTTGACGCGAGCGATTGTTTTCTTCACGTTGAAATGTCGCTTTGCCATCTGTAGAGCAATCAGGTTGTCTTCGTCGTCGGCAGTCACCGCGACAATCGCGTCCGCGCGTTCGATGCCGGTTTGCGACAGGAACTTGACCTCGCAGCCGTCGCCCCTCATCACGATGCTCCCCAGCTGGGTCTCGAGCCAGTCGGCCCGCCGCGAATCCCGCTCTATGAGCGTCACCTCATGGCCGCGCTCGAGGAGGTCTCGCGACATGTAGTAGCCGACGGTGCCACCGCCGACGACGATCACGTACATCGTGCGGCCACCTGCTACTTCTTCTCCAGCAGCGTTTTCTCGATTGCCTTGGCGCCTTCGATGGTCGGGCAGATCGTGTGCAGCCCAAGCTTCTCGTAGGCCTCAGCGCGCTCGGGGTCGTAAATGCGAGCGACGACCCGAGGCACCTTGAAGATGTGCTGGGCCACCTGCGAGGCCATGATGTTGCGGTTGTCGCCCTCGGTGACGGCGACAAAGCCATCGGCATCCTCGATGCCCGCCCGGCGCAGGACGTCCGCATCGGTGCCGTTGCCAACGACCTGGTTGCCCCGGAAATCGTTGGTCAGGACGCCGCGGGAAGCAGCACGGGAGAACTGGTTCGGATCCCGGTCGATGATCACCACGTCATGGCCGGCCTTGTCCATATCGGCGGCGAGCTGGGAGCCGACCCGACCGCAGCCAACAATGAGGAGCTTCAAGGCGCTTGATTATAGGGAGGCACCGCCTCGCTCCCGAATGGCTGGCGGCGGCTCAGCACTTGCTAGGATTTGGACGCTTGCGCTTCCCATTCACGTTCATGGGCCTCATGGCGCTCGGCATTGGGATCTGGGTTGTGGTGTACCTGGCCGGCCATCGGGGGCTGGATCCTGCCGCCCAGACCATCGCCGGGGCTACCGTCCTGATCTCGTGGAGCTTCGCGCTCTACGTCCTGGTCAGGCGAGTGCGGCGGGGCCCGCAGCACTGATGGCAGATCACTCGCACTCCCCGATGTCGAAGAAGGTGCTGGTCGCCGTGGGCGGCCAGGGGATCGACCCCGAAACCGTGCGGCTTGCCTGCCGGATGACCGACCCGCAGGGCGGGCGCCTGTACGGGGTGCACATCATCGAGGTCAACCGCTCACTGCCCCTGGGCGCCGTGCTGGACGAGGTGGTGGAGCGAGGCGAGAAGATCCTCGAGGAAGTGGAGCAGCTGGCAGCGGATACGAATCTGCCGGTGGAGACAGAGCTGGTGCAGGCCAGGGATACGGGGCCTGCGATCGTGGATGAGGCGGTCGAGTGGGGCGCGGATTTGATAGTGATGGGCTTGCCGTACAAGCGAAGGTTCGGAGAGTTCAACCTCGGCAAGACGGTCCCATACGTCTTGAAGAACGCGACGTGCCGGGTGATGTTGTTCCGCGAACACCGCGAGCACGCGATCTGACCGAAACCGACAACTTAGGTCGCCCGCACTTCATCGCGCGACTGTGGGCAGAGCTCGGCCGCGTGGGCGGCGAGCACGACGCCTTCATCAAAGTCATCATCGTCGAGCGCATCGTCAAGGCCCTCGTGCTCATTGCGCTGGCGGTCGGGCTGCTGGTGGCGGGACAGACTGGCCTGCTGACCAGCTGGGCTGATTACGCCCAGGACCAGCTGAACCTCGCGGCGGGCGACAGCGTAATCGTCGGCCTGCTCCTCAAGCTGGTCGTGTACATCGGCAATTTCAACCACACCACCCTGCTGGCGGTGGGAGCGATCGTCTACGCGCTGCTGGAAGGCACCGAAGGCGTCGGGCTAGCGATGCGCCGCCGCTGGGCCGAGTACCTGACGGTGATCGCGACCGGACTTCTGATCCCCTACGAGGCGTATGAGGTGATCCACAAGGTGACCCTGTTCAAGGTCGGGGCGCTGCTACTGAACGTGGCCGTGGTGGGCTACCTTGCCTACCGCAAGCGCCTGTTTGTCGGAATCTGACGCCGGCGTGAGCCACCTGCTCTGGAACCCCGCGCGATGGACGATGTACCGGACCAGCATCGCCAACGTCTGAAGGCCGTAGACCGCCGACGTCTGGAAATTCACCGAGCTAGCGTCCTCGTGGTATTTCCCGATCGCGGGAACCTCGCCGATCTTGAACCCGAACGTCGCGGCCTGGATCAGGACCTGCGTGTCGAACACGAAGTCGTTGCTGTTCTCGAGGAAAGGAATCGCCTCGAGAAATTGCCGCGAGTAGGCGCGATAACCAGTGTGGTACTCGGACAGATGAAGGCCGAGCACTCGGTTTTCGACACCCGTCAGGAAGCGGTTGCCGAGCATCTTCCACCACGGCATCCCCGCCTTTGCGGGGTCAAGTCCGAGCCAGCGTGATCCCAGGACGATGTCGGCCTCCCCGGCCTCGATCACCCGGCAGAGGTTGGGAATGATCGCCGGATCGTACTGGCCGTCGGGGTGGAGCATCACGACGACGTCGGCACCCATCGCGAGCGCGTGCCTGTAGCACGTCTTCTGGTTACCGCCATAGCCGAGGTTCTCCTTGTGACGGATCACGTCGAGGTTGAGCGCGGTGGCGACGCTCACGGTGGCGTCCGCGCTTGCGTCGTCAACCAGCAG
>Ga0210394_10005443_pt1 | contig 14254 bp, 12 predicted proteins | sample IncBWC12MmetaG_FD_160121 | JGI IMG/M metagenome (GOLD analysis project Ga0210394, IMG submission 160121) | Forest soil microbial communities from Barre Woods Harvard Forest LTER site, Petersham, Massachusetts, United States - Inc-BW-C-12-M | ecosystem: Environmental > Terrestrial > Soil >...
TATAAGGAAGAGTCCTTGAGCGGCCTTAGTATAGTGGTAGTACGGAACCTTGCCAAGGTTCAGGTGTCGGTTCGATTCCGATAGGCCGCTCCATAATTTCAGCCACTTACAGCAACAGCATCTTCACTGTGGGACCAGGAAGGACCAATTGCTGTTTCTGCCGCCGGCTGAATCAATCCAACCAACTTCAGATGTGCTGCGCGTTTCGCCGGTGTCAAAGCCTGTGCGTAAACGTCCAGTGTTAATCTGCTGTTTGCGTGCCGCATCAGCTCCTGGACCGTCTTCACGTCCTCGCCGCCGCCTTTGAGAAGCGTTGCGAACGTTCTGCGAAACGAATGCCATCCCAGAGCCTTGGTAATGCCTACGCGCTTCGCAGCTGGATGCACGTAGCACCTTAGCGGCGTCTCTGGCCAGTACGGTTGTTTGCCGTCCATATCCGGGCTAGCAAACACCCAATCAGCCATCTGTCGGTACGGTGCTTGTCTCCTCCAATCCTGCAGAGCTTCGAGCAGTACGCCACCCATCGGCACGGGCTTCTGGGAAGCTTCCGTTTTCATGTCGCCAACATGCTGATGAACCACTGCTCTGCTGAGCCGGATTTCACCAGCGGCGAAGTAAACGTCAGACCACTTCAACCCCAGCGCTTCAGATACTCTTAATCCCGTGGCAGCGGTCAGAAAGACCAACGCACGCACCGGGTTCTCAAGCTCTGCCAGCAACTTCTTCAGTTCATCCAGCTCCAGGACGTCGGGTAGCTTCTCACGCTTCGCACTCTGGCGCACGAGCGTCATCGGATTGCTCGCAATCCACTCGTGGCGGCCGGCATGGGCAAAGATGACGTGCATGGTGTTTCTGATCTTGGCCTTTGTCGCGTTCGCAAGCGGCAGGCTGTGAAGCCAGCCTTCCACTTCCACTGTGCGCACGTCTGAAAGCTTGTGTTCACCCCACTGCGGAAGGACCCAAGTTTTCAGCGATGTCTGGAAGGTTCGTTGTGTCGAGAACGCCTTGCTTGGCAATTCGATCTCTTCATAGTGCTTGACCAATTGCCTTAAGGTCACGGGCACTGCGGGATTGACCGCGTTGATCGTGGAGCGAAATGTTTCGACGGCAAGTTTTGCCGCTGTCTTGGTTGGGAACTGTTCGATGGTACCTACAACCACCTTCCGGTAGACCCGTCCTTCGTGTGCGAAAGTGGGGTCGCTCCAGCCCAACACAGGGTGTTGCCCGCGTCCAAATTGCTCGTCGCGCCATGCGCAACCTCCTGTTCCTGGGGCATTTGCTCGATCGCCAAGGTGACCGCGAGGGTGACGCATATGGTGATCTGGGTCTTTCATGCACACTTCACCTTCCCGCGTTGAGTTGAAAATAGCGATTGAGGCTCTTTGAAATAGCCATGCCCCACACTAGTAAGAGGCCTCGAAAATGAAAAAGCGCAATAACAATCTCAGCCGCCTAACCCAAAAGAAATCGTAGCGAGCCGCTTCATCGTAAGAGTTCACCGGCGTCCTCTACTTACTAGAGGGAACCTCCAGTCGGAAAAAAGTAAGAAAAAACTTAATCCCTCGAGGGGTCCCGGGTTGCCATAGCAATCCCGGCCACAGCCCCCTACTTAATAAAGGAACGTCAAGAAGGGGAAAAGTAAGAAAAAATCTTAGTCCCCTGGAAAAGCCTAAGCTGGCAGACAATTCCCGATTACAGCCCCATACTTATTTAAGGAACACCCAGAAGGGAAAAAAGGAGAAAAAATCTCGGTATTAGTACATTTTTCTGAAAGTCGCCCGGCGGAGTGCGTCCACAGAGGAGAGGAGAGAACAGGAGACTAAATCCGGTGGTTCGCATCGTTCCGAGTCTTGAGAACTCCTTGAACGAAGTGCATTGATAACCGTTTCAACGCCAGGGTCCGGCGGGCTTCCACATCTTCGTGAACGAATGTACTTCTTGGATGGTGCGGACCGGGAGAGCGAGAATGTTTCGGATGTCTTCATTGACCGCCTTGAATTCAGCCTTCTCGACGTAGGACTTATTCTTCGCGCAAAAACCGGTCCATTGCCGTTTCTTGTTTGCGTCGTCATAAAACTCGGACGTGAAAGCAACGGGCAGACCTGCCATCGGAAGGTCAGTTCCTCGTTTTTGAAAGGTGTTTTGAATCGCCTGGGCGAGAGTTTTTCCTTCGAACGCGAACGTTCGAGACAGGATCTCCAGGTCGTAAAAATCCTTCATGCAGGTATTGGCAATTCCGAGTTTAACGAGCGCTTCGAATTTTTCGGCAACGACCGTTTCTTTCGGATAGGCCAGCAAACGCGGGCCAGGAAATTCCAGAAGCGTGGGATAGCCGATCTCGGAAGGTGCGGGTGTGACGATGTCGCCGAAGCCGATGTCAATCTGAATGGGAATCTTGGCGCGTTCGAGATACGCAACCAAGGTCACCCTGACGCCTTCGTAGTCGGCATCCTCGGATATGCGTTCTGATTCGACGGTCTGGGCATCGAAGCGCAGGCCGTCCTCGTCGACTTCCAAAACGCAGAGCTCCCGAAAAATATTGGCGAAGCGCGTCGGGGCGTTGTCACCGCGAGCGAGGAGATCAGCATCCTTTGTCGGACGATAGCCTTGTTCCGTCCACAGCTCGAAGAGAAGCGCGCCTTTCAGAATGAAATTGTCGTGGTGACGGGAGCGGCTCAGCCGGAAGAGAGTGCGCTCAAGCCCGTACTTGACGAGGATCAATCCGAAATCCACGTTGCGCTCGCGCGCCAGGTTCGCGAGCTTCTGGCGGACGGAAGCGGGGAGGTTCTTGGGGGCCGGTTTTGTCAACTAGAGTGACTCCAGATACGGGCGCATGACGTTGGCGACGCGGCAGACTTTGGCGGCGGCAGCGAGTTCGTCAATCGAGGTTTTCTTCTGCCGGCGACATTCCTTGAGGGCTTCGATGGCGACATCGACGCCAACCTTGCTGCGAAACTTAAAGCAGTCGGCCACCGACTTTGCCGGGGAAAACACTCGAAGAGTTGCGCCGGAAATAGAATATTCTTTAATTCCAAAGTGAAGGGCAGGCCCGGACATGCGCACGATGCGAACGGGAGGAGAGGAAACTTTGGGAGCCCAGGCTTTGTGACCGATCGCCATCCAGACCTCGTGGGGAGACTGGGTGGTGAAATTGTGAAACCGGAGCGCTGAGAGCAGGCAGACGATCCCCTTGGGGATTTGGTAAGCCGCTTCGATGAGGGAGGTGTTCTCGGTTCCGGAGAAATCCGGAGAGGAATAGAGACCCCGTCCTACCTTTTCTAGGTCCCCCCGGCGAGCCAGCCGCGGGAGATACGTTCGTGGAATGCCGAGTTCCCTCGCATCTTTGGCCCTTACGATCTGGCGCTTCGACGCCAGCTTGCGGAGCTTTTCGGCTTTAGAGTTTTGCATGATACCCTCGGGAAACAGTGTACCAAATCCTCGGCAGATGTAAATAAGTGCCCAGAGTATGTAACATAGGGCTCTCGCGGGGACAGGGATCGGCAGGGGGTCTGCGTCATTCATCTCAACACAAAAGAGGGTCAGCGCAACTGGCTGCCAAACAGGTACGCTATCTGCGACGGTCTAGGAACCGTTGACCCTGCGCTACGACGGTCTGTGCAACCGTCGTGGCCTTCTGTCGTGACAGTAAAGCATTTGAGCACTTCACGATGGAATGCTGCGTCGAGCAACTGTTCCGACTTCCCACAACCAGAATTCTAGCCCGGAATATTTATTCGTTAGCCCTTCTACCGGAACCAATTGGGATCACTTCCTGCAAGCCGACTCCCCATACTTATCCGCACGATGCCCAACTGGATTACTTCCGATACAGCACTAAGACTACTCGGGAGTTGACGCGATATTCGTAAACACAAGCGTTTGTCGGTACTAACCCAACGGGCGAGCTGATAACTTCCGGGCGGCTTCGTTCTAACGAGCAAGCCGGAAGTTATGGGCACAGATTCTCAGTTTGTTGTTTGGAGGCAGGTCGGACGAAAGATAGATGTTCCTTGCCAGGAGCCTAGTTAGTCCAGAGCCGCGTAATCTCATCGCGCATAATCGTTGCCGGGTTGGGTCGAGTCTGTAAACGCGAAGAAAAGTCAGGAAATTTCCAGCAGCACGAGGGAAACATCATCCGCGGCTGGACCGTTGCGCCAGGCAGCGACTCGATTGAGAATCTGCGACTTCATTTCGTCCAAAGGCAATGTTGAAGCCTCGGCCACGATCTCTTGGAGGCCCTCCACTCCCAGCATTTCGCGCTGACAATTGAAACTCTCCGTCAAGCCATCCGTGTAAACAATGATGCGGTCACCACTCTCGAGGGCCCTCTCGACAACCGATTCGGATTCACTGCCCACGGCGTTTTCGAAGAGGCCAAGGACCATGTTCGTCGATTCGAGCAACCGTGGGGACTGTCCGGCGCGAACAACGATTGCCGGCGGATGACCTGCTCCAGCAAACTGTAAGCAGCCGCGACTACGATAGACGCGCACCGCTGCCACAGTGAAATAAAAACTGGAACTCGCGAGGTTCTGAACTGCGAAGTGATTCAGGTGCCGGAGCATCGACGCGAGTTTCACGCCTCGTTCAATCTGAGCCATCGTCTCGGAGTAGATGCGATTGGCAACCAGCGCTGAACTGATTCCGTGACCGGATACATCGCAGACGACAACGTCCAAATGATCTTCGCTTGGAATGACGAGGCCATAGTCTCCGCCAATGGATGAGGCCGGCTGGTAGTGCGCTTCGACGGAAACTCTGCCCCAGATAAGACCCTTGGGCGCGAGACTCTGTTGTACGCGTTCCGCAAGTAACAGCTCTTGCTCCATTTGATGCTGGCGCTCCAGCAGCAAAGCATTCTTGTCGCGTAATTCTTCTTGGACGCGCTTCTGATCAGTGATGTCGGTAGCGGTAATGATTCCGTAACGTCGGCCATCCCCGCCATGTACGAGCCGTGATGTGACGGCAACGGGCAGACGCCCACCATCGGTTTGAGGTATGTAGAATTCATACTGGGCGCGTCCCTGAGATTCACGTCTTTCGATGAACTCTTGCAGCCTCGCAACTTCGGCGGGCGGGTATAAATCCATGACGGACTTGCCTACAACGTTTTCGGCGGACATTTTGCCCATTTCCAAAAACATGGAATTCGCAAAGATAATGCGTCTCTGCTCGTCGCTGATTACGACGCCCTCATTCAGTGTTTCGAGAACGCTTCCCACTTGTTGCAGCCATTGCACCTGAGTTGTCGACACAGAAAACTCTCCGATTTGTGAATCTGGCGTTTTCTTTTTTGCCTTACGAGTATTATGCGCTCGACAGTGACGAACGACTTTCCAAGACAGGGCATTCCTCATCGACGGCTTGATCGAGCGTTGGCTCTTCGACCGGCCGGAGGATCCCGTGCTTCTTCATCCGTGCGATTAACGTAGTGCGTTTCAATCCCAAACGGGCGGCTGCGCCATACGGTCCACCCACAATCCACCCTGTGGCTTCCAACGCGTCCAGAATGAGAGTGCGCTCGGAATCTCTCAGAGTTGTCCTTGGCGGGAAGGCAACGACCAACGTGGAACGGCTCGGACGCAAAGGATTAGTCAGCAAGCCATCGTTCGACAAGATCACCGCTCGTTCCATGACGTTTTGGAGCTCTCGAATGTTTCCCGGCCAAGAATAGGACTTCAAAGCGTTCATGAATTCGCCGGGAATGGTGTCGATACGCTTCCGCATTCGACATGAAAAGACTTCGACATAGTGCTCCACCAGGGGAGCGATATCTTCGGGTCGTTCACGCAGGGGAGGCAGCGTGATCGGAAATACATTCAGGCGATAGTAGAGATCACTGCGAAATTGGTCACGCTTGACCATTCGTTCGAGGTCCCGGTGAGTCGCAGCGACCAGCCGCACATCGACGCGATGCGTGCGACCGCTTCCGAGGCGTTCGAATTCCTGTTCTTGCAGGACGCGCAGAAGTTTGGGTTGCAACGGAAGTGGTATGTCGCCGACTTCGTCGAGAAAAAGCGTGCCTTTGTCGGCTAGTTCAAAACGGCCAATTTTTTGTGCGATAGCTCCCGTAAACGCACCGCGCTCATGGCCGAAGAGCTCACTTTCGAGCAAGTCGAAAGGAATGGCAGCGCAGTTCAGCTTGATCAACGGGTGGCCGCTGCGAGGGCTGGCATTATGGATGGCATGCGCGATGAGCTCCTTGCCAGTCCCGGTCTCTCCTTGGATGAGCACGGTCGAATCGGCAGCCGCCACTCGCTCGACTTGTTCCAGAACGATTCTCAAACCCGGGCTGTTGCCGACGATCTGCTCGAATCTGCGTGCCCAACGATCTTGGTCAGCTACTATCATCGGTTTGTGTCCCAAAGCCCAGACACTTTGATGTAGTCCTCGACGGCAGCATAAACTGTTTCCAGTAAGACTGCATTGTCGAAGGGTTTCGTCAAGAACTCGACTGCCCCGTTACGCATAGCTTGGACCCGCATCTTGGCGTCGCCATGCGCTGTGATGAAGATGATCGGTATGCCGGGTCGGTCCGCCTTTAGCTTGGCTTGCAGTTCAATGCCGGACATGCCTGGCATGCGAACGTCCGCGATCAGGCATGCAGCCTTGCGTTGAGCGCCGGAATCCAAGAATTGTTCCGCTGAGTCGAAGCAGAGCGTGGATAGTCCTTCCGATTCGATCAGATCTTGCAGGGCGGTTTGAACCGACTTATCGTCGTCGACGATGGCAATGAGTCTTGAGCTTTGCTGGCTGCTCATGCGCGAAGCCTAACCGTATTCGAAGCGCGTGTGCAATCGGCTCTTAGTGGCGCTTGTTACCACTTTGGTGGTAGTCGACTAGAATCGAAGGCGGAGTAATAGCCGGGCGCGCTCTAGATCAGGACGGCCTATTTGCGAGGAGGGAGTTTGAGCTTGTCGGCCATGCGCACCAAATCAACTACCGAGGCAGCCTGCATCTTGTGCATGGCGTTGCCTCGGTGGATTTTTACCGTGGCTTCGCTCGCTCCAATTTCAGAGGCAATCTGCTTATTGAGCATTCCGGAGACGACGAGAGCCATGACCTCCCGCTCCCGCGCAGTCAATGTGTGATAGCGCTCCCGCAGATCGTGGATCTCGGCCTGTTGTTCCTGCGCAGCGCGGTCATGCTGGAGAGCCTGCTGAATGGCGTCCAGCAGATCCTGATCCCTGAAAGGCTTTGTCAGAAATTCCACAGCTCCCGACTTTAACGCTCGGACAGACATGGGAATGTCTCCGTGAGCCGTGATGAAAATGATGGGTATCTGCGTGCCGGTTTCGGTCAACCGCCGCTGGAAATCGAGTCCACTCATCTGGGGCAGTCTTACATCTAGAACTAAGCAGCTCGGACCACTAATATGTCTCCTGCTTAGAAACTCCTCGCCACTTGCAAAGGTCTCGGCCCGTAGGCCGACTGATTCGACGAGATCCTCGATTGCCTGACGCATGCCTTTGTCGTCATCGATGATGAAGACCGTGGGAAGGGCCGCGGATTTCATGCACGTGCCTCGGCTTTGGCGGGAAGAGTAAAATGAAAAGTTGCGCCTGCCCCCTGATTGGCCGTGGCCCACACGTGGCCACCGTGAGCCTCCACGATCGAGCGGGTAATGGCCAAACCCATGCCCGTGCCCTGTGGTTTCGTGGTATGGAATGCATCGAAAATCCGTTCAGCACTATCCGCTGACAATCCCACGCCGGTATCGCTGATCGAAACGACGAGCTGACCTTCAGGATTCGGTCGCGACGTAATCGTCAATTCGCCTCCGCTGTCTTTCATGGCCTCGATCGCGTTCAGCATCAGGTTCATGAATACCTGTTGCAGTTGCACCCCGTCAGCGAGGACGTGAGGCCTCTCTTCATGCAGTTCGGAATGGATTCTTACGGAGTGACGAAGGGCTTCGGTCCTGAACAGAGCGGTCATTTCCTGAATGATTTCTTTGATGTCAACTGTCTCGCGCTTCGGCGGCGTGCCCTTTTTGTAGAAGGACCGCAAACGACTAATCACATCGGCCGCGCGGTTTCCGTCTTGCTCAATTCTAGATGCTGCCGCTCGCGCTCTTTCGAGGTCCGGTGGATCGCGGGCTAGCCATCGCAAACACGCGTTGGCGTTGGTGATTGAGGCGGCTATGGGCTGCCTGATTTCGTGCGCCAGCGCGGCCGCCAATTCTCCCATCATATTGACGCGATTGATATGCGCCAAATCAGCCTCAAGCTGCCGCAACCTTTCGCGCTCCTCCTCGGCACGCTTTAGCTCGGTTATATCCATGGTGATACCGACGTACTCTCCGATTTCTCCAACAGGATTGCGATGTCCTATAGTACGTAGGACTCGGATCTGGCCGTCGTCGGCGCGACGAATGCGAAATTCGCGAATATCGTAATCCGTTCCTGTACGGATTGCATTTTCAAGAGTTGCCTTCACCACCGGCTCGTCTTCCGGGTGAAGAGTGGCCCAAAAGCGTTCGAGTGGGGTAGGACCTTGGCGTGGATCGAAGCCGTGTATGCGATACGTTTCGTCCGATAGATGAAAGTTTTGCATGGTGGCAAAATTCGCTGCCCAACTGCCGATGTGGGTCAGGCCTTGCGCCTCCGTGAGGTATGCACGCTCCCGTCGCAATTCCTGTGTCAGTCGCTCGTGCTCTGTGACGTCGATTGTCGTACCGTGAAACGCTTTGAAAACTCCATCTTCAAAAACCGGAACACCGACGCAGCGAACGTACCGCACCTCCCCGTCTGGTCGCACGATCCGCTTCGTCACGTCACAGCCACAGCGCTGTTCGTGCATCGTCCGGATGGTTTCCGCCATGGAGGCTCGGTCATCAGGGTGGATGACGGCCAAGTACTGCTCAAGACTTGGGGGCCCGTTCTGCGGGTCAAGGCTGTAAATCTTGTATACCTCGTCAGACCAATAGATTCCCAAATCATGGGACCACCTGATGCCCAAATCCTTTGACGCCCAGCTCCCCATGTGAGCGAGGCGCTGCCCTTCGCTGAGATAAAACTGGCTTTGCTTCAAGGCTTCCTCTGCGCGCTTGCGTTCGGTTATGTCCTGGGTCGTACCGAAAATTTGGTAGGGACGTCCCGATGAGTCTTTTTTCAAGTCGCCCAGGCTGTGTACGATCCGCATTTCCCCGTTGGGACGAAAAAGTCGGTGTTCACAGTCCGCGCGTGCTCCGGAACGAACAGCCTCTCCTGCCGTCCGAAACACAGCCTCACGATCGTCGGGGTGAATCATTTCGCGCACCTTGTCTAAGTCAATGAGGCCTTCCTGTGGCGTCAACCCAAAGATGCGGTAGGTCTCGTCCGACCAGATCAAGTGATTCGTCTCAAGGTCCCATACCCAGTAGCCAAGATGAGCGACGCGTTGGGCTTCTTCAAGCCAGGCTTTGCTTTCCTGTAAGTTGCGTGATAGCTCTTCCAGTGTCCTTTGTACATCCTCATTCGCCATGGTGAGAACCTCAGGGCCGTTCCGACTAAGCATCGAATAACTTATCCCGTCGGCTTTTTGCCTTCAAGGTCAAGCGTCCGCCTACTCCTCGTTCGCAGCTTGCAACGCAACAGCCGTCTTTGGCTTAACTTGAGCTGATGCTCCTGTTCACCCGTGGGTGAAGGCTCCGCGACCCAACCTCGCGGGGAGGCTGCGGACACAAGGCCACGGACAATCCCGCTGAGCTATGAGCGGATGGACAGTGACGATTCCACGTGGCGCGACGAGCGCGAACCTTGAAGAAAACTTCGATGTCTTCCTTTGGCTCCTGGACCGGGATGGACTGGCACGATGTTTATCGAGAAGCTCGCGTCCTGCGCGCAAGAGCCGCAGGGCTGTTTTACAGGATAGGAAATATTCCTGCCGGCGTCAGTAAGTGCAAGCCCTCGCTGACTTCGACGAACGAGCAATAAATCGAGATGTTTTTCGAGTCGGATCAGCAACCTGCTTATCGCCGAAACCGGGAGTTCGACATTGACGGCCGCGTCGCTGAACGTTCCCGCCTCCGCAGATTGGTCGTTCTCCCCATGCGTGGATACCAGACTCCACGAAGGGAGAGTCTACAAAGAGAATTCTCTGGTCCTGATTGGTAATGACAATCGCCTCATTCAGAATTTCGAGAACACCTCAATATGCGTAAGCCATTCGAGATTTTCAGTTACGCGAGATGACGATCGCTCTTTCATGAAAGTCTGAGTCAGCGCGTGAGTCACAGAACGTAGCGGATCGCCTGAAACATGGTCCAATGACGGTGTGCTCGCAAAATTCGATACCAATGGAGAGAAAACAGCGGTTTCGTCATCGCGCCTCCCTCGCAAGAGAGTATTTCTTGTGCTGCTCGCGCAGTGTGGCCCGTGCATGAAACACTCGCCCTTTCGTTGCTGCGATTGAAATCCCAAGTACCTTGGCGGTCTCATGGAAGGAGCATCCCCGCAACTGATACAGTTCGACAGCCTTCCGAAGTGTTGGTCGCAGCTTTGCGATAGCATCTCTTAGGATTGCCTGCTGCTCGCCTTTTGCACAAATTTCCTCTGGATTTGCCGAGGAGTCTTTCAGTTTATCTACGGGACGAAATTCCAATGGCTCTGCGGGCTCTTCTATTGGAACTTCGCGCGATAGGCGGTTCTTGCGCACTTTCATCAGCGCGGCATTACTGGTGATGCGGGTCAGCCAGCTTGAAAATCGTGCCCTTTCCTCAAAGTTTTTCAGGTGGACGTAGGCATTAAGAAAACCCTCTTGAACCGCATCCTCAGCATCCTCACGATGTCGAGTAATTCGATGAGCAACCCGAAACATCTTTGCGGCGTGACGTTTGTGAAGCTCGTCGAACGCTGTTCTATGGCCCATCTTGGCCACTGCGACGAGCCCCTCGTCACTAATCAATTGGGGAGCGTCAGATTCGATGCTCCGTCTATTCGCCCGATGCGGCAAAATTGCTCGTGCGGCCAACTTCCACGCTCCTTTGCTCTGTTTTCCTTGAGTTCAAAATGCAAATGTAATTCCACGGAAAGCTGGGGCCGCCTTTCACTGAATCGCTGACTAACAAGCACTTATGTGACGCTAGGCGGTTTTGTGCGCGACGTGGAATTGTCTGTGTCTATCCATTGACAGACATGTCTCAGGCCGCTACCTGCTATCAATCAGTTGAAGCGAGATGAGAGGAATTTCTGCGGCGCCAAGCATCTGCAAGCCATCGTGTCCAATGTTTTCTGAATTGCTCGTCTGCAATGAATTGTCGTTTGAGTACCGCATGCGGTTTCGTGACTGAATGGTGGTTGTTCTTCAGCCCACCAACCCGCTGCGCTGTCAGCGGATGGACAGTGACGATTCCACGTCACGCACAAACAAATTCTCTCCCTCAATAAGCGCCAGCTATCCAGTAATTTTTCGCAGTGGCCGGATATTGCCCTGGAACTGCGCTTGCATTGATGACCATAGAGCTCGTTCACGCGCGTCGTCACTTCGTTTTGACCGAAATTCTCACATAAGGAGAAAACGCGATGAAAACAGTCATGAAGACCGACACGATTAAGACGATCACGACGCACTACATCGATGGAGCCTACGTTGAATCCCATGGCCGACAGGTCATGGACATCATCAAACCGACCAACGGGCAAATGATCGCGCGGGTCACGCTGGGAGATGAGGAAGACACGCGGCGTGCCATCGCAGCGGCCAAGCGCGCATTGGCCAGTTTCGGCCGGACAAGCAAGGAAGAACGCTTGCGTTACTTGCGCCAGTTACATAAGGCTGTGTCCGACCACGTCGACGAGCTAACCGCCGTCATGATTGAAGAGTACGGTGGTGTCGCCCAGTTCGCTCGGCTTATTGTGGAGTCGGGGGTCAACGCCTTCGCCGCGGCTGAGAAGGGGCTTCAAGAGCTGCCGTTGACACAAAGCTGGGGCAAGACGACGGTGACGCTGGAGCCGGTCGGTGTTGCCGGCCTGATTACGGCGTGGAATGCGAATGCGCTATTCATTTGCCTGAAGCTGGCATCGGCAGTCGCGGCTGGTTGTACGGTCGTCATCAAGCCGAGCGAGATGAGCTCGCTGCAGACCCGGGTGATGGTTGAGGCTCTGAATGCTGCCGAGCTACCCAAGGGTGTTATCAACGTGGTGACGGGCCTCGGTACTATCGTCGGCGCTGAGATGGTGCGCAATCCCGACGTGGCCAAAATATCGTTCACAGGTTCAGTTGCCGTCGGACAACAGGTCATGCGCGATGGCGCCGCGACGATGAAGCGTGTCACGCTCGAACTGGGCGGAAAGTCGCCAACAGTACTGCTCGATGACGCTGCGCTCGACAAGGCCATCCCGTCGGCTCTCACTTTGGCCTTTATGAATAGTGGCCAAGCTTGCGCCGCCGGCACGCGGCTTCTTGTGCCTAAGAGCCGACTAGACGAGGTGAAGCGTGCGATACGGGATGCGATGCAGGCCTTCACGGTTGGCGATCCGGCCGACCCCAACGTCATGGTTGGGCCAATGGTGTCGCAAAAACAATATGACCGCGTGGAATCCTACATTCGGAAAGGCATTGAACAAGGCGCGGAGGTACTGGTCGGCGGCGAGGGTCATCCGAATGGTTTCGACGCGGGTTACTATGCGAAGCCCACGGTGTTTGTCAATGTGAAGAATGACATGGCCATTGCCCAGGAAGAGATTTTCGGCCCCGTTCTGTGTGTCATCGCCTATGACACCGAGGACGAAGCGATCCGCATTGCCAACGACTCCAAATACGGTCTTCACTCGGCTGTCATTGGAACTGACCTCCAGCGTGCCCGCCGCGTAGCTTCTCAGCTACGGGCTGGCCGAGTCGTGATCAACAACATGACCGACGATCCGCAAGCGCCCTGGGGCGGATTCAAATACTCCGGCGTCGGCCGCGAATATGGCCGGTACGGAATTGAGGCGTTTCTTGAGCCAAAGGCCATCCTCGAATGACCGTTCTTACCGAGAAAACTGAACATGAGTCCATACATGTTTACAGCCAGCGAGAATTGGTCACAGAGAGGCATTCAGCGAAGTCGCCTGAGCACACGAATTCGCTACCTGCTTGCGTCCGCCGCGTGCCTGATGGTTTTTCTCGCGTCACTGGGAGCAAGTTATGCTCAGGTCCCGACCTACGAAGTAACGCCCGAGGAAAGCAGTATCAAGTTCGGTGTCGACTCTTCCGTTTCGATCAAAGGGAATTTTGAAAAATGGAACGCAAGCATAAAGTTCTCATCGAGAGATGTCCGGAGCGCTGTGTTAGACATCGAGATTGAAGCCGGCAGCGTCAACACCGGAAGCCATATGAAGGACAACAAGCTGAAGGGCAATGATTTCTTTAACGTAAAGGAATCGCCTCTGATCACTTTCAAATCCACCAAGATCGTTCAGACCGGCCCGAACACATTTGACGTGGAAGGTAACTTCACCATTCGCGGCGTTACCAAGACGGAGAAACTCACTCTCACGAGCGATAGCAAAGGAACACCCACCGGCACTCTCGACGGCACCATGGCTTTTGATCGCAAAGACTACGGCATGACGAGTGGTATTCCTTTCATCAAGATCGCCAATCGCGTAGAGGTAAATGTTCGACTGAAGTGGCGCCGTGTCAGCGGTCCGCCACCAGTTTTCGAACAATAGTGTAAGAAGACAGACCTCAGTATGGGATCTGAAGATATCGGTCCTTAAGAAGTGCCTGAACACTGCGTTTAGCAGAGCATGGGTCGTCCTCAAATGAGAAGGCGATCGGAGTGCACGAACGAATGGAGATCCACAAATGAGCAAACAAATAAGCATCTCACCAGCTGAAGCCGCGGACCGCCTTGCGGTCCGGGAACTTGTCGAAGCCTACGCATATTGCGCCGACCGTCGGGATGCCAAGGGTCAGATGTCTCTCTTTACCGCCGACACGCACTTCGTGGTGTACATGAATGCCAAGGATCCGACTCCTTCACAGGAGCTGCACTCGCGCGAGGCGCTCGCTCCCGTGTTCGCCGAACTGAACAAGTACGAGGCTACGACACATTTCGTCGGACAGAGCACAATCTTCACTCTGACAAAGGATAGAGTTACCGGCGAAACCTACTGCCTCGCGCATCACGTCACGGTCGACGGCGGCAAACGCCGCTTGATGGTTGCCTCGCTCCGCTACCTCGATACCTTCGTGAAGATGGAGGGCGCGTGGCTGTTTGCCGAGCGCCTGCTCTACGTCGACTGGATCGATGAGCGCGCAATGTCATAAAGGACGAAACGAATGG
>Ga0210394_10005444_pt1 | contig 14254 bp, 12 predicted proteins | sample IncBWC12MmetaG_FD_160121 | JGI IMG/M metagenome (GOLD analysis project Ga0210394, IMG submission 160121) | Forest soil microbial communities from Barre Woods Harvard Forest LTER site, Petersham, Massachusetts, United States - Inc-BW-C-12-M | ecosystem: Environmental > Terrestrial > Soil >...
CCACCTACCTTCATCTTCTGCACGCCTTCGGCCCACGAGGCCGCATTTCTCCCAGGAGCCCAGCGACGCCTTGGCGTCCAAGCCAGCGTTATTTTTCGCGTTATTTTAACGCGAAGCCGCCCCGACTCATCCTTATCTTATAGAGCCACCGGTCTCTGAGAGGGAGACCAGCCAGTTCCTCGGGGAGCCAAACACTACGAACTTGAAGGGTACTTTTGTCAGCATTGTTTCTACTGGGGGAGGAGCAATGGAAATCCCTGGAGTAACGGGGGTGGGTGTTGCGAGTATGGCGGCGCACTGCATACGGAAACTATCCAAGCGCTACGCCTCTTGCCCTTCTTACGTAGTACGTCAGGCGATTTTTCTTCATTTCTGGGTCTGCGCCTAGGAGTTTTTCGGCCTCGCCAAGTCCTATCGGAGTAACCGCTGCTACCGATAAGAGAGGTGAAGCTTCCCATTGATGAGAGTAGATGTTCATAAAATTAGGATTTCTTATAACCCAAAGTATCATCAGAGCGTTAGTGTTTTTGGTCTACCTGTCTGTCGCATCTCGCGGCTTTGCGCAAACCAGCGCCAATCTGCTGACGAACGGCGATTTCGAGGTGGTACAGGGTGGTAGCGCGGCGGGGTGGGTTCCGGATCCGGCACTCGCCTCGCAAGGCTCAGCCACGGTTGTGGCTAACCAAGGCGCCAACTGGCTGGTTCTGTCGCCGAATTCGACCAATTCCGCGTCGGATCGAGATGCACCGATCTTCGGAGAGGCCCAGGGGCTGTTGGCGGCCAATTTGCTCGGAGCCAGTCTGTATGTCTCGGCCTCGATGTCCGCGGAAGCGGGAAGCACGGCTGTGATGCGCGTCTATGTGGGATACATGAATGACGCGATCACTTACCAGGAGATTCGCGTTTCCGGTCCAACCTCGTCCCCAGTTTCACGGCGAGATGTGGTACGAGTGCCAAACGACCCGCAAGTCGCGTTTTTAGTCGTGGTGTGCGGTGTGGAAGGCACGTCTGGAAGCGTGGGCTTCAGCAATGTGCAACTCACCACTATGGTTCCGTCCTCCTGGCTTGAGGCGAACGGCGTTCCAGATATCGGCCCTCCCTATACCGCCCAAGCAGCCATTGACGCCGCAGCGGCGATCCGCAGCATCCCGCCAACGCTGTACGGCTCCAATCTGGAATGGCCCATCTCCGGAAACGGAGCTTGGAACACGGCCGGAAACGCACCCAATCCATTCGTTGTGGCTTTGTCGAAGCAGGCCGGAGTCACCCTGCACCGTTTTCCCGGAGGTGTTTTCGCCGATTATTACCACTGGCAATTCGGCGCGGGGCCTCAGTCGCAACGTCCTGTAGTTGCTGTGGAGCCCGGCGGGCTCTCAGCCGTCAACGACTTTGGCACAGATGAAGCTTTAGAGTTCGCACAAGCCACGAATGGGCAATTGCTCATTACCGTCAATATCGTCACGGCAACTGCGCAAGATGCGGCGAACTGGGTGGCGCATGTAAATAAGGGCAGTCATCGCGTTCAGTATTGGGAGATCGGGAATGAAAACTATATGCCGGCAGGCAGCGCTGTGACACCGGATGAAACCATGAGTCCGGAAGTATATGCGAACCGCTTTTTGCAGTTCGCTCAGGCTATGCGGGCGGTGGATCCCACCATTTCCATTGGGGCCATTGTCGATTTCAACTTTTCCCATTCGGTGACGCGCGCATATCCTTACTGGACCCAAAGGGTTCTCGCCATCGCTTCCGGGCAGATCGATTTTCTTGCGGTTCACTGCGGGTACGCACCGGTTCTGTTTGAGGACAAGCAATGGAACGCGCGTACCGTTTACGCCGCAACGCTGGCCGCGCCGGTATTGATCGCGCAAAACCTGAAGGAGTTAGCGGACGTCGTGGCGTCCAGCGTAGTTCCGTTCCGGAACATTCCCATCGCCGTGACGGAGTGGGGACCTCTATTTCAATTCAGCCCGCAGGGACGCTTCGTCGATCATCCCAAGACCTTGGCCTCTGCGTTGCTCACGGCAAGCACGTTAAAAGCATTCGTGGAATCTCCTCAGACCAGCATCGCCAACTTTTTCAAGCTCATCGATACCAGCGGCCAGGGGGCCATCGGGTATCTGAATGATCTGCCTGCCGCTAAAACGAGCTTAATGGCGTTGCAGATGTTCAGTCAGCACTTCGGCTCCGAACTGGTCAAGTCTTCCACCCAGGGTCCGGTATACGATTCGCCCGCTGTGGGTTGGGTGGACGCGGTAGCGTCAGCACCCTACCTGGACATTGTGAGCAGCACGAGCCCGGATGGCAAGACGCTGTATATCATGGCGATAAACAAACACTTCAATCGCTCGATTCAGACCAACTTCACTTTGAGCAATTTTGTTCCGAAGGCGTCCGCGAACGTCTTTACCCTGACTGGCACAGCCCCGGATGCCAACACCGGAACGGTATGGATTCCGTATGCCTTGACAACTCCTCAAGCTGGTATTGGCCCGGACTTCCGCATCAATATGGGCGGCCCGAACGAAGTATCTATTACTGAGTCCGCGTTCTCCGGAGCTTCGCAATCGTTCAGTTACACCTTCGCGCCCTGCTCGATCACCTCAATTGTCTTGACGAGCCAATAGGCTTACAAGCCGCTGAGGGCCTGGAGATAGTCCACCTTCACTCGCCTACAGCTCAGAAAATTGGGACCCAGAAAATTCTCATCATCGAGAGAGTAGCTTCGAAAATCTACGTAGGTCGGATAAATCTTACCCACAGCGAAGCCGCGCGACTCAAACCACTGATGGAAGTCGCGCAGGAGAAATCGGGACAAGATGTTTACCTTTCCATACTCGAACTGCACCACATCGATGGCGTCGCGCGCAAACATATCCGCGAAACCCTCCAAAACCAGGTGATCCATGCCCTCCACATCGATTTTGAGCAGATCGATATGCTCTATGCCGGCATCTTTACAGTATCCGGAACCGGTACGCACTGCCGCATCCACTTCACGGCTCGGTGTCTGGTGCGGGTAATCGAATACGGTAGTAAGGGTCGAATTCTGCTCGTAGTAATGCAGTCGGACTGTAGAGTCACGCTCGGCTAGCCCCACATTGACGCAACGCACGGCGTCAATTCCTCGGGTGGTCGCCGTAAGCTCGCGAAAAGTCTCCTCGCTGATCTCGAAACTGTGAATGTCGGCTGCCGGGAACATGGAAGCAGCGGCGCGCGACCAGTCACCAATGTTCGCGCCGACGTCAAAAACCGTTTTGATGGGAAACCGTGAAAGGGTCTTCAGGACGAAGAACTCGCCATTGAGCTCCTGACGGTACTCCAGGTTGTCATAGCGCGAAAGAAAATAACGGAAGAGTCCGGCCGTTTTTCGGACCAGGAACTGTCGGCGGTGACGGGCAATATGGTTTCCAGTCATACGGCCGCGTAAGACCTTTCCTGCGCCGGAATCGCCACTGGCTGCGTACCGGCAAGGGGCGCTCTGGCCAGCAGCGCCGCGCAAAGGGCCAGGGTGTAGAACAGCGGATCCACCCACAAAGAAAAATTGATCGCGGATTGAGCCAGTTGCCCGAAGATGCCGAGAATGAGGCCGATACATACAGCCTTCTCGGGGCCGTTTGAATCCCTGGCGCCGCAGTAACCGAGCCACACACAGCCGGCAATCAGAATTAGAAAGCCCAACAGCCCCAGAATTCCCATTTCGGCGAGTAAAAAGGCATATAGGTCGTGAGGCGCAACGAACAGCCGCGTCTTGAACTGCCTCTGGAAATCAGCCACGCCCTGAAAGGCCCAGCTCCACGATGGATCGTAGTCCAGGATTTTGGCCGAGTAGTTGTTGGGACCCACGCCGACGAGCGGGGAATCGGCAAAGATCCGCAGGGCGGTCAGATTATCGCCCTCGCGCAATTTGACGGAATCGTCGTAGTCCCGGTTGAACCGTTCCACGATGAAATCCTCGAATCGGTATCCGACACCAGCAGCAAGCAGCAGCGCGATACCGGAGATTGCGATCACGGCGCGCGCCGAAGTCAGCTTGTAGAAGACCAGGGCGATCAATAGTATGGCGATCTGCACAGCCCCAAACATCCAGGGACCGCGGCTCTGCGTACAAGCCAGGCCCGCCAACCCGATGATCAGCGCACACGCGGAGAGTAGGCGCTGGCCGGGTCTGCGGACGGTGAACGTCAGTCCTAGCAGCACGGGGACCGTGAACAAAAAATAGGCTGCCAGGTTGGCCGGATGGCCGATGGTTCCATAGGCGCGAAACCAGCCGCCCATGGCTCCTTGCATGGCTTGAGTCTGCACCTGGGCCTGCGCCGCCTGGGCAGCGTCGCCGATGCCAAGCATTCCGAGCAAACCTCCCGAAGTGTTCTTCAATGCAACCTGCATAATAGAGAGAACACCTTGGCCGGCCGTACCAACCACCAACCCGTTCACGCAGGCCCACCATTCGGAAACGCCCAAATTCGCGCGGAGGCACGCCACTACCAGCACCAGTTTGAAAATGCGTAACAGATCGAACAATGCCCAGTCACTCCTGATCGCGGCGAGAGTAGAAAGGGCAGCAGCCAGAACTAAAGGTAGCAGCCATGGCCAGACTGCCCGCCCGGGCATCCAACCAGAGGGTTTGCTACTTGGGCCGCGGCGAAACCAGATAAGCAGAACGCCCGATAGAAAGACATCGGAGTAGATCCAATAGATCCCGTGAAAGTCGGGACTGTCCGCCGACGGATATACGAAAAACGCTTTGCCGTAAGTGAGCGCCAGTACCCAGGCGAACAGCAGCACCGGCAACGGGCGGCGGGTCGCGAACGCAACTCCATAAGTTCCCAAAGCGGCCACCGTCAGTACTGCTTCCCGAGGTTCCAATTCCAAAAACCCCAGAATCAACCCCAATACCAACAGCCCGATAACCGCCACTGCTCCGGACAGTGCCACGCGGCTCATCGTGCCGCCTCCAGCAGGGCATCCTGGTACAAGTTCAGCAACAGGCCGGCGAACCGATCCCAAGTGTACTGCTGTGCGAGCAATGCGTTGCGGCATCCCATGGAGCGGGTCCGCTGGGCGTCGCCGAGCAACAATTGCACGGCAGATACCATGGCCGGGATATCGCCAGCTTGTACTCGAACGCCCTCGAACTCGAGTGGGATGCTGGAAATCACCGCACACCCGGACGCCATAGCTTCCACCAGCGCGACTCCAAACGTTTCGGCGCGAGAGGGGAGCAGGCAGATGCGCGCCCGCGAGAATGCCAGCGCTAGAGGCGCGCCGCGCTCGAATTGGGGAAATTCCACATTGGCGGGAGCGGCTGCGCGGAATTCCTCTCTGCGCTCACCCCATCCCAGAACCTGAAATCGGACCGCTGGAAGAGCCCGTGCTGTTTCAAGAAAATCCGTTATCCCCTTCCTGACGTCCAGCTTGCCGACGTACAGGACCACATCTTCCTTAGTCGCTTCGGGATTGTAATCCTCCAGCCGGACTCCCGGAAAGTTCACTACCGAGCGCGCCGGATTTGCGCCGAGAGATACGCCGATCTCCCGTGAATAGTCGCTGATAAAAATGATGCGCGAAAAACCGCGGCGCAGCAGAAAGCGTTCCCAGGCGATACGAAAGGCTCCGCCGGCGCCCGCGCGCATTTCCTTCCAAGCCTGCTGGAACAAACCCAACACTAAACAAAGCACCGGTTTGTGCAGCATATTCGCCGCTATCAGTGAGGGCAGCGAGGCATGGTAGGTACAGGTCTGGATCAGATCGCAATCTTTGGCCTGATGGGCGATCTCGCGGACCGCAAGGTTGAAACGGTAGCGGCTGATGGGCAGGCGTACGGTCGGGATTCCTTCGAAACCTGTATCCGATGGGTTCCCAGTAGTCAACACCTTGACCTCTATTCCCTTGCGCTGGAGATGGCGCGCCATTTCGAGCACCACGTACTCGCCGCCCCCCGCGAAGTCCGGCGCGAAAAGCTCGTGTGTGATCAGAACCCTCATGTTGACCCGCTGATGTCTCGATACAATTCCTCGTAACGCGGACCGAGCACGGCCCAATCGAATTCTTCGGCGCGCTTGCGGCACCGGCACGGGAGCTTAGGGTCCTCGTATAAGTCAAGCGCTGCCAGCAGGGCCTCGGAAAGCCCCGCGACATTATCGGGTTCAGTCTCGGTGGATCCGGGATCGAACAGGACACCCACGCCTTCTTCCACGATATCCGGAATACCGCCGTGGCGGCTCCCCACCACTGGGGTGCCGCACGCCAAGGACTCCAGGAGCACCATTCCAAATGAATCAAACAGTGAAGGAAGCACGGTGATGACCGCCTGGCCGTAAAGATCGGGCAAATCTTCAACCTTGCCTCTGCCCAGGAATTCGACGTCATCGCGCCATTGGTCCTGCAGCAGCGAAAGCAACTCTGACTGCTTGGATTCGGGGATGTCGCCCGAGAACTTCAAGTTCGCGCCCGGCACTTTCTTCTTAATCAGTTGAAACGCCTGCATTAAAACCCGGCCGCCCTTGCGTGGTTCGCCGAAGGCTCCGACCGCGAAAATCATCGGACGCTCCAAGTCCCGACCTATCTTTAATTGAAATTGGGTAACGTCGCAGGGCGGCGAAATCAAAACGCTTTTACTACCGAACTCTTTCTCGAGATTGTGTTCGGCGATTTCCGATAGCGTCACAACGTGAGAGGCGCCAGCCAGGGCCGTGTGCAGAATCACATAATCCAGAGGATGGAAGCGAAAATGACGTGCTACGGGAATTCCGTTTATCTGGAGCACGTATGGCCGACGTCGGAACAAGCCGGCCAACCTCGCCGCGCAGCCGTCGGAGAAATAAAGGCAGTGCACCGCATCAAACTGGTGCTGGCGCAAAAACTGCAGGCAGGTCAGCAGAAAGGTCTGTTCCGGGCTCACTCTGATCCATCGCCAGAATCGGCTTTGCATTTGAGGACGGCGTACGATGGTGCAACCGTCTTCCTGAGCGATCTCTTCGGTACCGGATGGTTTGGACGTCAGTATCGTAACGTCATGGCCGCGCGAAACAAGATACCGTGAGAGTTCATTCAAGAAGCGCTCCGCCCCTCGCCTCACGTATGGCCAACTGAACGGATGCGTAATGAGAATCTTCATGAACTAAATAACCAGGCTCCGGAACCGAACGCTACCTCCCAGCAGCGTGCAAAACAGGACGAAGGCCCGCAAAGAGCCGCCGACCACGCGGACTAGCCGCAACACTACGTGGAGATGCTTACCGCCTTCGCGATACTTGGAAATCACGAAAGGCAATCCAAGGGCGAAAAACCACCAATGCCAGAACGCACCCAGCAGCACTCCGAACATGAGCAGATCAAACAGGGCCGTCATCGGTGTGAAAAAATATCGGCCAAAGAGCAATTCATGACGGATCAACGGATGGCGCTTCACCACTTTCGGCCATAGCCAGATCCGAAAGGGTTCGAATATCCAGGCCCGGAACCGCGTGGGGACGATGTGATGGATGATCAGCGCATCGTTAGCGGGGGCCAGCGTGGCGCCCAGAGCCTTGATCTTGTAAGCCAGATCGGTATCCTCCCCCCACACGGCGGCATTCCCCACGCGCCCCAGGTCCACGTCGAAGCCGCCAACCTTCTCCACCAGGTCACGCCGGTAAAAGATGTTGCAGGTCTCGCCGTAGCTTTTTTCGGTCTTGACGCTTACGGTGTGATGCAGGATCGGTATGGCTTCACCGGAATGCGGAACCGTGCGCCCTTGCACGATTCCCACGCCTTCCTGAAATTTGGCGACGCCTGCCCCTAGCCACTCCGGTGTGACCAGGCAATCGGAATCGGTAAACGCCAAAATCGCGCCCACGGACTGCCGGATACCGTAGTTTCGGGAGGAGCTGGCCGAACGGATCGCCGACGGATTGCGAAATACCTTCAAAGTGTACGGCGCGCGTTCCGCGGCGTTCTCCAATGTCTCCCAGGTGCCGTCGGACGAGAAGTTATCCACCACTATCACTTCAAACCGGTCACGCGGGTAAGTCAGTTCTCCGAACGACGCCAGCAATTCCTCCAGGAGCCTCTTGCGGTTGTAAACGGGCACGATCACGGAAACGAACGGGCGATTCGGTATCATTTTGCGCGCGACATTTCCATGCTTACGACCGACATCGGCGGGAACACATACGTGAACTGGCTGGCCACATTCCCGGCGGTGGCTTCTTGCGGCCGCAGCATCCCAGGATGTCCCCGCTGAAACGAATCGCCGGCGGAAGCAGCCTGCTTTGCCCATTTCAGCCCAGGCACCGCCGGAAGGTCCTCTCCGTTGTTGGCATCCAGGCTCGGACCGCTGAGCACCCATAGCTTGGCCGTTGAAACGGGACGGAAGCCCTGCAGCCGGATGTTGGTCCGGACGCTGCTCGTGGAACTCGTATTAATCCCAATCAAATAGAGCCGTGCGCGATCCGCGCTAAGGCTCGAAACCGCATTTAACACCGGTGCATTGTCGACGGCACCGACATTGCCCACTTCCTTGCTGGAGAAGCGCGGGCCCTCTTCGCGCGTATCCACCAGCAGCTCGCCGAAGTGCTTGGTATACATTTGAAATGCGTAATAACTGGGCTTGGGCTCCCCGCTGGGGCCGATGGAACCCAGGAACGATTGCTCGGTCAACTTAAAGAAACTGGCCATTCCGGTTCGTGGCGACCGCAGGAAGGACTGCATCACTTCGGCCACGTAGAGACCGGAGCCGAGGGTCTTCGGATGATCCACCCACGGGTCGCTCGGGATGATATGAAACAGGGGCCCCCACTCGGTGACGGCTATCTGGATACGGCTAGACGGACCGCCCGCGTATTTTTCAATTTGCTGGCTGACCATGCCCAGGTTCTGGCTCACCAGTTGAGGGAAGGCCAGCAGCGCCCGGTATACGTCGTCGAATGAAGCGCGGCTGATGCTGGCGCCTAATGGAGCGTATGCGTTGTGTACCGCCAGAAAATCAATCATCGATCCGGCGCTCTCCAGCAGAACGCGGTTCCAATCGTTGTTAGTCACCGCAATGTACCGTGCGCTATTGACACCGCCCGCAGCTACCAGGCGAATGGACGAATCGGCTTTCTTCATCGCGGCCGCGAAGCGTAAATACCGTGCAGAATACTCTTCCGGCGATAAGCTGGATTTGGCGGTGTTGGGATTGTCCGCTGTGCCGTATTGTTCGTTGCCGATCTCCCAGTAGTGCACGTTGAAAGGGCTGCCCGCGCCATTGCGAATACGATCCGCGTCATTCGGATTGTTGCAATACGAAACCCACGCCGCGGCTTCCTCGGGACTGCCGGTGATCATGTTCACCTGCAGCAGTGGTTCGGCGCCGATCTCGCGGCTGAACTCCACCAGTTCCGCAGTACCGAAACTGTTCCCGGACTTGTTTCCATCCGCCACGTGCGGGCGGACCGGGCGCGCTGACTGCGCCCCGACACCGTCTTTCCAGTGATAGTAGTCGGCGAAGACCCCGCCGGGAAATCTCACCAGCGTGACACCAAGTTCTTTGGCCGCACGCAGGATGGCCGGATCGAAGTTAGATGCACGGGCATCCCAGATTCCGTTTGCGTCATAAATCCATTCGACGTTGGTGCCGTACAGAAGCCGTGGAATGTTCCTCAACACGTTTCCGGCATCCACCACGATAGTGGAATCCAAACTCTGCCGGGGTGCGGTTTGAGGGGCACTGGCGGCCGCGGCGGAGGCGCCTTCGATCTCAAGTGAGAGGTCGGCAAACCAAGCCTTCCCTTTCTGGCCCACCACAACGCAACCGACCAGAACCTGAGCGGCGTCCCGATCTACTGTAAAGGTCGCAGTCTGCTCGCGGTATTGCGGCGAATTCTCTACTAGGATGGCGTGTCCCAGCGGCCGGAATTCCGGTGTGATCGCGAATGCCAGGAACTGCGCTGTTGCACCCCCTTCCGCCTTAAGGGAAGCGCGGATGCGGACACTTTTACCCTTCAGATCGGCCGCGCTGATCAACTGGCCCACGCCGAAGGGCTTTTCCTTGTCCGTGTTCTTTCCGTTCGGGGTGAGTTCCAGGGCGCCGTGATCGGAATGCGGCCCAGAGGCGTCAACTCTCAAGCTGCCCCGCTCCCTGACGGCCCGATCCAGATTCCAGCTGGTTGGAACTTCCGAACGGCTCTCTTCAAACCCGCCGTTGAGGATCAGATTGGCCGCCGACACACGGCTAACTCTAACCAGGCGTAACGCCGCTAATACGATCAGCGCTAAGACAACTAGGATTGCCCACCTGCCGGAACGTGAAATTCTGCTCCAGCTCATTTATGTCCTCACCCGTCCTCGTATTCCCGATTCAAACAGGAACCACAGATCGCGGTCGCGAACCCGGCGTTGTCCCTGAACTAATTTACGCCTCCCCAAGGTTTCCGGTAAATGGATGAGATTCCACAGTAGACCTTGCAACTTCGCAGCGCGCGGTTCGGTCCGCAGGGCCTCTCCCACAGACAGCAGGACGAATGGAAGACCGTAGCGCAGCACATTGCTCCATTCATAGTTGATCAGCAATGACCTCAGCCGGTTTCGCCAAATCAAGTACGTCACTTCAAGTCTCATTTTCTGGGGATCGAACGTGCTATGCCGTTTGTGGATGGCGATCGCGGCGGGGTTGGAAAACACGGAGTATCCCATGACGTTGGCGCGCCATCCGATATCGGAATCTTCGTGACCCGCGAACATGACCGCATCGAACGCGCCAATCCGGTCCATCGCACTGCGCCTGACCATCAGTGCCGAAGTTGTGCAGGAGATACAGCGCAGGGGAGCGGAAAACGCGAGAGCCTCCTCGCCCAAACGGCCGTTCCATGCCACACCGTAACGATTGATGGCGCAGTACGCCGCGTCCAGACGATCCTGCCGGTCAACATCCAGAAGTTTCCCGCAGGCCATTGCGATTCCGGTGTCGGAATCCAGAAATGCCACTTGACGATGTATCCAATCCGAAGCGAGAATCACATCGCTGTCGAGGAACACCACGTACTCCGACGAACAGCGTTCCAGGCCCAGGTTTCTGCTGTGGGCGGGACCGGTGTCGGCATCCTTGACGAGAGTGCGTACCCAGGCGAAGCGGCTTTGCACCAATTCCACGGTGCCGTCGGTGGATCGCCCGTCGATCAGCCAGCAGTTGCGCGGGCGGAGGGTCTGACGATCCAGGGCCTCCAACATCTCTACGATCACGTCGCAATTGTTGTGAGTGCAAACCACCACGTCAACCGCCGGGACATCCTTCCGGGTGGGAGCGTGGAACATCGCTCAAAACTCCGTGAGAGATCCGTTCTGTTTGGCTCTTTGGATGGCGATGTGAAACGAGATGAATCCCGCCGGCAGTAGAATTGCCGTGAAGAGCACGAGCTTCCACACGATTCCGGTCAATTCGGAAAAAGGAGTTCCTACCAGTAAAGCGAGACGCATGCCGTCCAAAGCGTGTTTCAGCGGAACGAGTTGGGCCAGCTTTTGAAGCCAGGCGGGTAGGACTGCGCTGGGAAAAAGCACCCCGCCCAACAACAGAACCGCATAGCCGAGCGTGGTGATGATGGTGTCACCGCGCTTCACCACCATAACGACGGCTGCCCAAAGGATACCGACCCCCATGAAACAGAGCACCGTAAGTAAAAAAAGAATGGCCGCCGCTCCGACATTGGCGTGTTGCAGGCTGACGCCATAAAGCGCCGCGCCGATGCCCAGGTACAGGATGAACCGTATAGCGCTGAAAAAGTAACTCCACAAGGAAGAGCAGATCAGGATGGCGGGCAGGCGAACCGGCGACAGTAACGTCGCTTCCAGGGTACCGGTGAGCTGTCCTTCCCGGATTTCGCGCGCAAAGGTGAGGAGGCTGACTCCGGCGCAGTCTGTCAGGGCAACGCCGATCAGCAAAAACGCGAGAAAGTTGCCACCATAAGCCTGCAAAGCAGGCAAGGGAGTGGCGCCCAGTGTCTTACCAATAAAGTAGATAAGACCGAGCACCAGAAGATTTCCTAATAACTGCACGGCGAACGATATTCGGTAGCTCAATGCCGTAACGGCGTCGCGCTTGAAAAACGCCCAGGCAAGTCTCATGAAGGGTCCCCAGCCTCGCTCATCAGCAAGGAACAAAACACCTCGTCGAAGGGAGCCTCGTCCGTGTGGCACTGCAATACCGAAGCTCCCGACTCGATAATGGCAGAAAGCCCGAAACTCAGGCCGCCGCTATTTTTCCGGGTACACATTTTCAGAACGCTGCAGCCATCCTCCACCGGTTCATGATCAACCGAGATCAGGCCACGCTCGGGAGCCGCCGCGATTCCATCTGGTAGCAGATTAGAGCAGGAAATACGGTGGATCGCATAGTCCCGCTTATCCCAGCGTTCGCGGATCTGCCGCACCGTCCCGTGGGCGATTATCGAACCTCGATTCAGAACCAGAATCCGATCGCAAAGCATTTCCGCCTCTACCAGTTGGTTGGTTGCGAGAATCCGTACTTGTTCGGGCCAACGCTCGCGATTGCTCAGAATCCAGGTTCGGATATTGCGCGCGCTCAGGGGATCCAGGCTCCGAGTCGGCTCGTCATATAGCGCCACGCGTGGTTCGCTCAAAAGCCCTCGCGCGATGGCCATCTTCTGGCGCATTCCCGAGCTGTAACTCTGGTAGGGCCGGTCCGCGCTGTCGGTTAATCCGAGCGTATCGAGTAACTCGGCAATCCGCTGGTTCGCTGTCTTTTTCGGCACTCCGAACAACACGGCGAAGAACGCGAGATTCTGCCGTGCGGTCAAGCGTACATAAAAGCTGCGCTCATCACAGGTAATCAGCCCGGTGGTCTTGCGCGCCCACACCGGGTTTTCATAAACGTTCCGGCCGAAGAATTCCACTTTGCCGGAAGTGGGATAAAGCAGGGTCGAAATAATCTTGAGAAGCGTGGTCTTCCCGGCCCCGTTCGGTCCCAGAAGCCCCAACGTTTCTCCCGGGCGCACGGAGAAGGAAATGCACCGCAAAGCTTCCATTTGGGAAACAGGCCCCAGCCAGTACTTGCGGCGAGAATAAATTTTCGACACCTGCTCCACGCGCAAGCCCGGACCGGTATACCGATCTTCGATTGGCTCGCTGGACACTGACTCGGTTCGTCCCAATGTCATAGAACTGCTTTCCGGAAACGAACGCTGCCGTATAGTAAGCCCGCGCAACAGACCGCCTGGCGCACGCCCACCAGGAATACGAATGCCGCCAGCTTGGGCAATGGAAACTTAAATCTCTTATGGCACGCTCGGAATGTTATCAGGATATACGGTGCCGCCAGGAGAAGCCACATCCAATGCGCCGTAACTGCCGCCAATATCAGGCCGGCGGAGAGCAAATAGAAGAGCGGGTTCAGAATCGTGATAAACAAACCGAACTGCAAGAGCCTGGATCGGATCTGCGGGTGCTTCCGGATAAGCAAAGGTACGATAAACAGCCGCACCGGGTCGAGTATCCAGCCGAGCGGGGTCTGCCTTTCTATCTCGTGATAACAAATCATGTCTTTCCGGAAGGCCGATTCATATCCGGCCTCCTTGATCCGCCATGCCAGGTCAGTGTCCGCGCACTCCACCGGATGCTTGTTGAAGTCCCGGTAACACATGCTCTCATCGAAGCCGCCCATCTCAAAATAGACACTCTTGCGGAAAAAGATATTCTGCGCCGGATACGACGCGTGCTCGGTTGTAACCGCATCGTGCGTCTTGCAAAAATACGTCACGGTCTGTTCGGGTTTGTGATATACCGAACCAGTCACAAGACCAACCCGTTCTTCCCCGAACGCCGCCAACCCGGTTTCAAGCCAGTGTCCGTCCACCCGGCAGTCGGAATCGGTGAACGCCAGAATCTCACTGCGCGCCAAGCGGGCCGCTGTATTCCTGGAGTTAGCCGGGCCGCGATTCTCCGGCATCTGATGGTACCGGATGCAATTCGGCACGCTCGCGGCAAGCTGCGTCACCATCTCCTCGGTGTTATCCGTCGAGCAGTTATCCGACACAATAATCTCGTACCGGCTAGGATCCATGGACTGATTGCAAATTGCTTCCAGCGCCTCTTTCAACAGAACTTTGCGGTTGAACGTTGGAACAATAACACTAACTTCAATCCGCGGACCCGATTGCTCGCTCATCATCGATCTCCTATCGCACCATTTTTTCGAGCCAGCGAGGCATATATCGTTTCTGTCTATTCAGCACGGATCCGATTAATGATATGTGCCATTGTTCCAACTCGTTTTTCA
>Ga0210394_10005445_pt1 | contig 14247 bp, 9 predicted proteins | sample IncBWC12MmetaG_FD_160121 | JGI IMG/M metagenome (GOLD analysis project Ga0210394, IMG submission 160121) | Forest soil microbial communities from Barre Woods Harvard Forest LTER site, Petersham, Massachusetts, United States - Inc-BW-C-12-M | ecosystem: Environmental > Terrestrial > Soil >...
TACCACCGAGCGTCTTCAGACAATAGCGCAATCAGCTACGAGTTCTGTTTCTCCCGATTCTTCCGCATAGATTCCCTTTCATCTGGATTCGATGCGCGTCGTTGTGAAGCCTATCCACTGGCTGTCTTTTTCCGCGCGCGGAAGCGATCGATGGGTTGATGGCTTCCGCCGCGTTTGCTTCCCGCGCCGTTTCGAGGCGAGGCGATGCCGTCAACAGGCCACCTGTAGCACGGCTAGGTCAGACCGGCTTGGGATAGTAAAACGTGTGTATGTCTTTGATCTCTCCGTCTACAACTTGAATCCGATCGAACACATGATCAACGCCATTTACTGTCTCCATGTCGAAGACGGTCGCAACGTAGTTTCCCTCGACGATGTGTTGCTTCACGTGGACGCCTTTGACCATCGGCAGGATACTTGCTAGGAAACCCTTAACAGTTTGCCGACCGGTGAGTGTTCCAACGAGCGGCCCCTCGAATGTTACGTTCTCGGCAAGAGGTACTCTGGACAAGTCCTTCGTCTCAAAACAGTCCAAATAGGCTTCAACCGCCGCAACTTTCTGCTCTCGTGACATCGCCTCTCCTCGCTGATACATGATCTCAAATGGCCCTTGCCCAACCCACTAGCTGGGTCTTGCCGTCGCAAATATAGGTCCAACAGTTCGGTATCCGGCGCGATGATCTGCGTAACCTTGATGCTCCAAGGCTTGGTATAGGCCTTCAAATCTTCGATCGTCAGCTCGATCTCCAGTGTTCCGTAGTTCAAACGCCGGAATTTTTCCGTGACCTTTGCGGCATCTGTGAGAGGGCTGCCTCCGGTACCGAGCCACAGCTCATCGCGGAATCCGATGATCTGCACAACGAGCATGTCGCCTTCCCATTTCGCGGACGAGCTCGGCTGGGAGTTAATCTTTTCACAACTTTTTGCTGGAGTCGTGTAATAAAAATTTCACGCCACAAGAACGGCGCTAGGAGCGCATCCAAAACGAACAAGGAATCCCGCAAGCGGACACGATTCCGGGCCGGTTCATAAAAAACAAATGCCCTTAAAGTGGTCATAAGATTGCCAGCTCCTCCGTTATGGGCACCACTCTTCATGACTTGCGGTAGGCCGTCCGGTTACTCGCCCGTCGGTGTAAGTTCTAACTCAGCCTGCGGAGCCTCCATATCGCCAACAGGGTAATCGCAAGCATGGCGCACGCAGCAATGCACGCGATGACGAAAGCCCGGTCCACCCCGGTCTCTCCAATCGGTCGTAGCGTGAACTCGCCGGCGATCCCAGTCCACCAATACGCAAATAGCCCAACATCCATGAATGTATGGCCGATCATGCAGGGAATGAGCGATCCGGAGGACCGGGCGAGCAGCCCAAGCAAGATCCCGGCACCGAAGATGATCGGAACCATCCCCGCCAACGCCCAGCCCTTAGTGAGATGCAGCACCGTGAAGAAAAGTGAAGAAATCAAGATCGCCACGGGCGCACCGTGCCTGAGTTCCATCGGACGCTGCATGTAGCCGCGAAAGCCAGTCTCTTCGCAAATCCCTGCTGAAGCCGCTGAGAACACGACTGCCAGCCATCGGAGCGGCATCGTTGGAATGAATGAAAAATCGTAACCTTGCTGGAACTCCGCCGCAGGAAAAGGCACAAATCGGAACAGCAGCACGATGGAGGCGTGAATCGTTACGGCGAAGCAGAGCGCGGCGACCATCCCCCATAGCCATTGCGCGGACGAGAGTGTGCCACGGCGGAACGCAATGGCGCGGCTGGTTTGCGTCCCGCGTGGAGGACCTCCGCCAGCAGCCCACCACAAATAGAACCCAAGGAACATTGCTTCGGCAATGGCAGCGAGTGGCGCGCCGAGGTTGAGCAATAGTAACGGCCACACGTTCGCGGCGGGTAGGGCGATCAGAAGGCCAGCAACGATGGCGCGAAGGGAAACGGGCAGCTTCACCCAACGGCCGGATAGAAATGACACTCAGGGACTCTATCACTTCCGGCAGTACATCGCATTAGCCGTGGCACGCGACGCTTTTCAGTTCAGGACACTTCGACTAAGCCATGTCAGGCTGAATATAGGAACCAATACCAACTCCCTGGACCCGAGCCGGCTCACCCAAACCTAAGTAGCGGCGCAATGGAAACAGCGAAGGGGTAGCTCCCTGGTGCATTGGGCAACCAGTTGACCGACATCGTATATAGGCCCGGGAGCGTAGGGGTTGTTGCGGCGAGTTCCTGAAAAAGGCTGACTTCTATGGTGCGGATGCCTTAATTCATAGCGCGGAACTCGAGCCGCCGTTCCGCTGCTAAGCAACTCCCGACAATTTCGCGGGTGCTACGACGCGATCAGGCGGCAAGGCAGTTCGCACGGATGGTTTCCTTTTCGGACAGTTAGCAGAGCGAGGTTCCTTACCTGGTACGATTTCGCGCACGCCGGCACGTTCGAACCCACTAATCAATGTCCATTTCGATAACCACCAGTAGAGGCTTTCTTTAGGCGGAAGGAGTCTCAGCAGAGAGTGATAAGCGATCGCGTGAAGCGAATGACGCAAAGTCGCCGACAGGTACCCGAATCGCCCCACCACAATCCACGCCCCGACGTAAATCATCGCTCAGATCTATTGACAAGAAGCCGGAGAGAGTTGTCAAAAATATCGAGTTTCATCTTGGACCATCACCCCATTCCAAGCAGCCACGTATCAATCGCCGTCATTTGACGACGCGCCTGGGTTCGGGGTGCGTCAACAATGTATTGCGTTAAGCAAGGTGGGTTTCCTGAGCGGGCACAATGCCGACGCTTCGGGCCACCCCAAGGATTCCAGCGCGGACGATACCGCATGAGGGCTGGCGCTCGTTTTGGCTTCTTGGCTGCTGCCAAAGGAGAGGGCCAATCGAGATGTATCCGAATCGTGAATTAACATGAATGATAGTCCGATCCCCATGCATCACACCCGTGGAGAACCAGACGATGTGCGGATGCGCGGCTTCGCCCAGCGTCAGACTGTGGACGCTGCCCTGGCTTGGTTGGATGCTCAATTACAGCCACTGACGGCGGAAATGGTACCGCTGCGTGTAGCCGCCGGCCGAGTGCTCGCAGCTTCCGTCGTCAGCGACGTCGACGTGCCGGGATTCGATCGGGCCATGATGGATGGCTACGCAGTATTGGCCGATAGCACCGAAGGCGCGACCGCCTACACGCCTCTGCCGCTGAAGGTCGTCGGCGAAGCAATGCCCGGCTGTCCGTTTGATGGAGTGGTCCGCAAGGGTGAAGCCGTTCGCATCATGACGGGCGCCCCGATGCCGGACGGCACCGACTCAGTAGTGCCTGCCGAATGGATTGGAGCCGAGGCCGATCTGATTAATGCTCTGGCCGCCGTCTCGCCTGGAAAACATGTCGGCCAGCGTGGGGAAGATATTACGAAAGGAACCCTTGTACTTGAGTCCGGGCGCGTGCTCCGCCCGCAGGATCTCGGGGTCCTTAGCTCCGTCGGTCATGCAGAGGTACAGGTGGTCCGCCGGCCGCGTGTACATTTAGCCGTCACAGGGAACGAGCTGGTGCCGTCCGGCATGCGGCCGCGCGCCTTTCATATTGCCGACGCCAACGGGCCGATGCTAGCTGCCCTGATCGATCGAGATGGAGGTCTCGTTGACTTTCCAGGCTTAGTTCGAGACGACCGCGTGGCCATCCTAACGGCCCTTCACGCGGACGCAGATATCGTCATTGTCTCCGGAGGCACTAGTGTAGGTATCGAGGATTTGGCTCCGATGCTCGTTGCGCAGTACGGCGAGCTCGCGGTTCACGGCATCGCCATGCGGCCGAGCAGTCCCACTGGGCTGGGTCGCATCGAGAATAGAATCATAATCTTGTTACCTGGCAATCCGGTCTCAAGCCTCTGTGCCTACGATTTCTTCGCCGGCCGCGCGATTCGGGCACTTGGCGGACGAAGCAAAGAGTGGCCATACCGCGCAGTCTGCGGTAGATTGAATCGGAAGATCAACTCACTGATTGGCCGCCTCGACTACGCTCGTGTGAGGGTCGCAGACGGCTTAGTTGAGCCGCTCGCCGTAACCGGCGCGTCGGTTCTCTCGTCAACGACCCGGGCGGACGGCTTCGTCATCGTTGGCGAAGACAGCGAGGGATTCCCCGCCGGAGCCGAAGTGGAAGTTTGGCTCTATGCGTGAGCAGGAACAATTTCTCCAAGTCCTCGACCGCGATGAAGCGGACCGCCGATTCCGCGCCGCGCTCAATCTTACGCCTTGCGGCATCGAAACAGTCCCGCTCGACGCCGTACTCGGTAGGGTGCTGTCGGCTCACGTCGTGTCTCCCGTCGACGTCCCGTTCTTCGATCGCTCGAACGTCGATGGGTACGCTGTAGTCGCGCAAGATACTTTCGGGGCGTCCGAGGAGGCGCCTCGCTCTCTGCTTGTAGCCGAAGAGGAGATTCACACTGGTGTTGTCCCCACCGCCGTAATTGAATCCGGCAAAACGGTGCTCATTGCCACCGGCGGCATGGTGCCGCGCGGCGCCGATGCCGTTGTGATGGTCGAGGACACTGATATACGCGAAGGTGATACGCGCGAGGGCCAGCTCTATGTCACCCGGGCCGTCACACCAGGCACCGGGATTTCATTTGCCGGAACCGATATCACCGCAGGCGAAACCGTGCTTCGCCGTGGCCGCGTGCTGACAAGCCGGGATACGGGAGTGCTTGCGGCCATCGGAGTGGACCACGTCAACGTATGGCGAAAGCCGATCGTAGCGATTCTCTCCACTGGCGACGAGATCATTGCGCCGGGAAATCCGATGCAACCGGCCAAGGTCTACGATTCCAACGCCCAGGTTCTGGCTGACGCTGTGCGCGAGCTCGGCGGCGAGCCCAGGCGGCTCGGCATCGTCCCGGACGATCTTGCCGCCCTGCGCGAGCGATTACATCATGCGCTTGAATTCGCCGACGTTGTACTGCTGTCAGGAGGGACGAGCAAGGGTGCGGGAGACGTCTCTTATCGCGTTGTTTCCGAATTAGGAGATCCGGGAATCGTCGCGCACGGCGTTGCGCTCAAGCCAGGTAAGCCGATTTGCCTCGCCGCGACGGGCGGTCGCGCAGTGGTCGTACTTCCAGGCTTCCCCACCTCGGCCATTTTCACCTTCCATGAGTTCGTGGCGCCCGTGATCCGCATGCTGGCGGGTCGCGGATCCCAGGAGCGGACCATCGTACCAGCCAAGCTTGCCGTCAAGGTGAATAGCGAAATCGGCCGGACCGAATACTTGCTGGTTGGGCTCGTCGAAACGGCAGACGAGGGTGCTGCAAAGTCGCTCGCCGCATATCCCATGGGTCAGGGATCCGGCAGCGTCACCACCTTCAGCCGCGCCGACGGGTTTGCCACGATCGGCCGGCACGAAGAGATCGTTCAAGCCGGAACGATCATCGACGTACAGCTTCTAGGCCGCGAATTGCAGCTTGCCGATCTGGTCGTGATCGGAAGCCACTGTATCGCTCTGGATTATTTGCTGGGCGAGCTGCAGCGGCAGGGTGTGCGCTCAAAGTTTCTCGCCGTGGGCAGTACCGCTGGCCTCGAAGCCGCCAAGCGCGGTGAATGCGACGTTGCCGGTATTCATCTGCTCGATCCGAAGACAAACGAATACAACCGGCCCTTCCTTACTCCAGCGCTCCAGCTCGTACCAGGCTACGGCCGCTTGCAAGGGATCGTATTTCGTCCGGGCGACATTCGCTTCGAAGGCCGAACTCCACAAGAAGCTATCGCCCAGGCCGTCAACGATCCCGCGTGCATGATGGTCAATCGCAACCAAGGCAGCGGCACCAGGGTGTTGATCGATAAACTACTGGGCGGCATCAGGCCTCGCGGGTATGCGGTGCAGCCGCGGAACCACAATGCCGTGGCGGCGGCCGTGGTACAGCACCGGGCGGACTGGGGAATGACGCTCGACACAATCGCCCGTGGCGCGGGCCTCGGATTTCTTCCCTTGCAGGCCGAGCAATATGACTTCGTTGTGCCACTCTCGCGCGCCACGCGGCCCGGTGTGGCGGCACTGAAGAAGTTGCTGGAACAAGCGTCTACGCGCGAAGCTCTGGCGCGCTTGGGGATGAAAGCATGACCGCGGGCGGCATTGTTTTGTGCGGCGGGAAATCCACCAGGATGGGGGTTCCCAAAGCGACTCTGGCCTTCGGGCCGGAAACCATGCTGCAGCGAGTGGTGCGGCTGCTTGGAACGGTTGTTTCTCCGATCGTCGTTGTGGCGGCGCAAGAGCAGTCGCTGCCAAAACTGCCCGAAGGCGTCATCGTTGCCCGCGATGAACGCGAGGCAAAAGGACCGCTGGAAGGTTTGCGAGCTGGCTTCAAGGCGCTGCCGGATTCCGTTGACCTTGCCTACGCCACCAGCTGCGATGTGCCGTTGCTAGTGCCGGGCTTCGTGGAACGTATGATCGAGCTGCTGGGCGACCAGGACATCGCCGTCATGGAAGTCGACGGCTTTCCTCATCCGCTCTCGGCTGTTTACCGGCGCAGCGTCCTCCCGCACATTGAAGCGCTGCTTGCGAAGGATCGATTGCGGCCGGTGTTCCTCTTCGATGCCGTTCTTACCCGACGCGTGCGGACGGAAGAAATGGTTTCGGTGGATCAAGAACTCCGCACGCTGAGAAACCTCAATACTCGAGAGGACTACCTGGCTGCGCTGTCCGATGCCGGCCTCACAGTAGCGTGACGAATCGCTACCAACCGCGTTGGCGGTGATACTCCGCCACCAAGCCATCCAGGCGTTCACGGCTCAGCGTCGCCTCGGAATCATTCGGGAGAGGCGTGCTCAGAATGCGATCCGGGAGAGTATCTTCCGCCGGCGTCCACCCGGCCAGAAGGTTGAACTGGCGTTTCGCAGAGACAATACGCTTGGCCGTTTCGCGCAATTCGTCGGCGTTGACGTCCCAACCGGTAACATTCCGCAGCATCTCGGCGGTTTCAGAGTAGAAATCGGTAAACACGCCGCGCAGGAACTTGCAGATGATCATAGAATCCATCAGCGCCGCCCGATCCTCGGTATCGATGGCATGACGGACTGCGTCCAGCGTTACATGGCGCCGATCCACCTTCTCTGAGAAATCCACCTCGTACGCGCCGCTGCGATTGTGATCCGCGCCGCGCGCCCCCACGGCGAAACCGAGCGCCATGGTCTGCAGCGCCCGCGGCTCATAACCGGGAATTTCGAGCCCCTTCACCTGTGGAGCAATCGCGATACTGTTGTTTCCGATCTTATGTGCGGCTCTTCGGCTGCCCTCCGCCAGCAGGTTGCCGAGACCCTCGCGCGCTCCGATCATGTCGATCGCACGCAGCAAAGCGTCGCCGCTTCCGAACCTGAGCCATGGCTCATCCAACCATCCGCGTTCCACGCACTCCATCGCAAAAGCGATGGTCCCACCGGTGCTGATCGTGTCAAGCCCAAGTTCATCGCAGCGCTCGGACGCACGCAGCACCGCGTCGCTATTGCCAATGCCGCACAACGATCCCAGCGCGAACAGGCTCTCATACTCAACGCGGACTCCGGTCTTTCCATTCCCGTATATATGCTCGCAGCCGATCGTGCAAGCCATGCAGCTCTTTCGCGTCTTGGAACGCGTTGCGGTCAGTTGTTCGGGTGAAATATTGGCCGCTTCCTCGAAGGTGCCGCTCTGAAAGTTGCGCGTCGGAAGCGCCCCGAACCTGTTGAACGTAAGCAAATTCGTAGCGGTGCCGAGTTCGCGATACTTTGCCGTCGCGGGACCGAACGAGCGCTTTGAAAGGGACCTGCTCAGCGCCGTCAGCTCAGTTGGGTGCGCCCAAGCGGTGCGTTGCGTTCCGCGCAGCGCGATCGCCTTGATATTCTTCGATCCGAGCACCGCCCCACTGCCGCCGCGTCCGGCATGGCGTCCATCATGGGAAATGGTTGCATAGCGAACCGAGTTCTCACCCGCCGGACCGATGGAAGCCACCCGATAGCCAGCGCCAAGTTCAGCCTTAAGTCCCGCCTCAGTTTCCCGGCAGGTTGCGCCCCGATATTTCGCCGCGGACTCAAGCCGCACCTTGGTACGTTGGCCGCCAGCGTCTGAGTCCGCCTCATCGATAATTAGCACGGATAGTTCAGGCGCACGTCCTACCAGAACGATGGCGTCGCAGCCGCAGCCCTTGCCCGCAATCGCGAAGCCGCTGCTAGCCAGCGAGTCATTAATGCGCTCCGTCAAGGGGCTCTTGCTCACTACTGCAAACTTGGCCGATGTTGTCAGCGGACTGCCGACTAGCGGGCTGAAGGCAAAAACGAGGGGAGCCTCGGGTGCAAGCGGTTCGGCGTGTGCCGCACCTTCGTCCAGCAGCAGCCGTACGCCCAGCCCGCTGCCCCCGATGAACTGGCGCAGAACGGTTTCTGGCAAGGCGACGTGTTCGGCGCCACCTCCCGTAACATCGATTCGAAGGTAGGAACCGTGGTACCCGAAAGGCATGTCATCCACCCGCGTCCGCGGACAGAATTAGCACCGAATCATTCTGGCGAAGAGGTGTTTGAGGATCGCTGATGAACCGCTCACCGTTCAGATTCGCAACTAAAGCCGAGTGAAGCCGGTCCACGGTTATGAGTTCGCTAAAGGATGGAATCCGAGCCGACAATAGTCCCAGAAGCTGTCCCAGGGTGTCAGCTTGTACTTCAATTTCAGAGACGCCGGCGCGTTGCCGTGGAACACCGAGAAATTCAACATGCATGCGACCGACCCTAAATTGATGATAGCATGGCACTAGGCTGATCAAACTCAGATTTGCGCCCCAAAAATGCTGAAGAATCATGTACATCCTCGCGCAAAATCAACCATTCTGTGATGTGCCTGATGAGCGATTCCACCCCCTTAGCCAAGCCTGAATCCAGCTCTAGAAAAAAGAGGGGCGGAGGTCAAGGCCGAGTCCGTTCTACTCCCAAGGGAAGGCAACTAGATCCACAAGCGCGGGAAGAGGTCTTGGCCTTGCTCGGCGCGTCGCCCCGCCGTCGAGATCTGCTGATCGAGCATCTGCACAAGATTCAGGATCACTATGGCTGCTTGTCGGCCAGGCATCTCGTGGCACTGGCTGGCGAAATGAAGATGGCGATGGCAGAAGTCTACGAAGTGGCGACGTTCTACCACCACTTCGACGTGGTAAAAGAGGGCGAAACGCGGCCACCCGCCATCACAGTTCGCGTCTGCGATTCGATCGCCTGCGAACTTGCGGGGTCACAGGACTTGTTAGCGAAGCTCCCTGCGCTCCTCGGCTCCGGCGTGCGTGTACTGCACGCTCCGTGTGTGGGGCGCTGCGAAACTGCGCCCGTAGCGGTAGTGGGTCAGAATCCCATTCCGCAAGCAACCGTCGAGCGGGTAGGGGACGCCGTGAAAGCCGGACGAGTCACTCACCCGAGCGAAGACGCGGCCGTCACTCCGGGCCACATTGCCTACGCCGCCTATCGAGCGTCGGGCGGTTATACTCTCGCCTCAGCTTGTATCGCAGGTGAGAGGAAGCCAGCGGATGTTATTGCGCTCATGGAAGATTCTGGCCTGCGCGGCCTGGGTGGCGCAGGCTTCCCGACAGGTCGCAAATGGAAACTGGTTTCGGCCGAACCCGCTCCGCGCCTGCTGGCGATCAATATTGACGAGGGCGAGCCGGGCACATTCAAGGATCGGTACTACCTAGAGCGTGACCCACACCGTTTTCTGGAAGGCGCGCTGATCGCGGCGTGGGCGGCGGGCATCGACGCGATTTATATTTACCTCCGCGATGAGTATCACGGTTGCCGAGCGATACTGCAGCGCGAGATCGCTGAGCTTCAGGAAAATCCCCCCTGCAAGATTCCGGCGATTTATCTTCGACGTGGCGCCGGCGCCTATATCTGTGGCGAGGAATCCTCGATGATCGAATCCATCGAGGGAAAGCGTGGCGAGCCCCGGCTGCGTCCCCCTTATGTGGCGCAGGTCGGGTTGTTTGGCCGCCCCACACTCGAACACAACATGGAGACCCTCCATTGGGTGCGAGAGATTATCGAGAAGGGGCCCGCCTGGTTCGCCGCTCAAGGCCGTAACGGGCGAAAAGGTCTGCGGTCGTTCTCAGTGAGCGGGCGCGTTAAAAAACCTGGTGTGCACCTCGCTCCGGCGGGCATCACGTTGCGGGAACTCCTCAACGAATACTGTGGCGGCATGCTCGACGGGCACGAATTATACGGCTATCTGCCGGGTGGCGCGTCGGGGGGGATTCTTCCCGCCTCCAAAGCGGACATTCCGCTGGATTTTGACACGTTAAACGAATACGGCTGCTTCATCGGGTCGGCGGCCATCGTCGTGTTTTCGACACGGGATACGGCGTCGGGCACCGCGCGGAACCTGATGAAATTCTTCTCCGAAGAGTCCTGCGGACAATGTACGCCGTGCCGCGTTGGCACCGTAAAGGCGCTCCACTTGATGGAGCAGAAACGGTGGGACGCGCCACTGTTGAAAGAACTCTCGCAGGCGATGGTGGATGCGTCGATCTGCGGCCTGGGCCAAGCCGCGCCAAATCCGGCGCTCTGCGTCTTAAAATATTTCCCAGAGGAAGTCGAATCATGAACGAGAAGAGTTCTTCGCGCCTGGAGACAGGTCCAGCCCTGCCGCCTGTGAACGGCCTGCCGGCCGTGAACGGGAAGAACGGTAGCAATGGCCGTCACGCGACGAAACCACTCTCGTTCCTGATGAACGGTCGTACCGTAGTTTGCGATCCGGATCAGACCATCCTGCAGGCCGCGCAGCAGAACGGCATCGAGATTCCACGCCTTTGTTATATGGAAGGCATGCGGCCGGACGGCAACTGCCGCACCTGTATGGTCGAGATCAAAGGCGAGCGTGTGCTTGCGCCATCCTGCTGCCGTTTTCCCAAAGAAGGGATGGAGGTCACCACCAACAGCGAACGGGCTCTCCTCAGCCAGAAGATTTCCCTCGAGTTGCTTCTTTCCGATGTTCCCGAGACCTCTTATACGCTCAACTCCGAACTCGACTTCTGGGCCAAAAAGCTGTCCGTCGGCAAGCCCCGGTTCGCCGCTCGGCATCAGCCAGCCGAGGATCTGTCCCATCCGGCGATGGCGGTACACCTCGACGCCTGTATCCAGTGCAAACGCTGCGTGCGCGCCTGCCGCGAAGAGCAGGTCAACGACGTAATCGGCTACGCATTTCGCGGCGGACACTCGAAGATCGTATTCGATCTGGACGACGCGATGGGTAATTCCACTTGCGTTGCCTGCGGGGAGTGCGTCCAGGCATGTCCGACCGGTGCTTTGATGCCCGCTCGCGCTGCCGGCAAAGTCGTCGTGGACAAAAAAGTCGATTCGGTTTGCCCCTATTGCGGCGTCGGCTGCCAGCTGACCTACAACATTAAGGACAACAAAATCCTTTATGTGCAGGGGAAGGATGGACCCGCGAACTCGAATCGCTTGTGCGTCAAAGGGCGCTACGGATTCGATTACGTCCAGCACAAGCATCGTCTCACCAAGCCGCTGATCCGTAAGCCGGGCTTTCCGAAGGTCAAGGATTTCGTCGTCGACCCTGATAACTGGCAGGAGGTTTTCCGCGAAGCCACTTGGGAAGAAGCACTGGACCTCGCAGCCAAGGGATTTCGGGACATCCGGGATACCTATGGCAAGCGGTCGCTGGCTGGTTTTGGGTCGGCTAAGTGCACCAACGAAGAGGCGTATTTGTTCCAGAAACTGGTGCGCACCGGCTTCGGCTCAAACAACGTCGATCACTGCACGCGCCTTTGCCACGCATCCAGTGTCGCGGCACTGATGGAGGGCATCAACTCGGGTGCGGTATCGAATCAGGTGCGCGATGTTGCGAACGCGGAAGTGATGTTCGTGATCGGCGCCAACCCGACCGTAAATCATCCGGTAGGCGCCACCTGGATCAAGAATGCCGCGAAGGCCGGGGTGAAACTCATCGTGGCCGATCCGCGGCGCAGCGAGTTGGCCCGGCATGCTACCTACAATCTCCAGTTCAATGCGGACACGGATGTAGCGCTTTTGAACGCCATGTTGTACGTCATCGTGGAGGAAGGACTAGCGGACGAGGCATTCATCCGCGACCGCACCTCCGGTTACGAGGCGCTTGCAGAAAACGTAAAGAAGTTTTCGCCCGAAGCGATGGCGCCCATCTGCGGGATCGACGCGAAGACCATCCGCGAAGTGGCGCGATTGTACGCGACTTCGAAGGCGTCCATGATCCTGTGGGGCATGGGAATTTCTCAGCATGTCCACGGAACCGATAACGCTCGCTGCTTGATCGCCCTGGCGCTCTCAACCGGCCAGATCGGCAAGCCCGGATCGGGGTTGCATCCTTTGCGCGGTCAGAACAACGTGCAGGGCGCGTCGGACTCCGGGCTGATCCCAATGTTCTATCCGGACTACCAAAGGGTGGGCACGCCCGCGGCCCGGCATCGGTTTGAGAAGCTGTGGGGAACTGAGCTTGATCCGGATAATGGGCTCACGGTTGTTGAGACCATCAACGCCGCCAAGAAACGCCAGATTCGCGGCATGTACGTCATGGGAGAGAACCCGGCGATGTCCGATCCGGATGTCGACCATGCTCGCGAGGCCCTCGGCACTCTGGATCATCTGGTGGTGCAGGATATCTTTCTAACGGAAACCGCATACCTGGCAGACGTCGTTCTGGCAGCTACGGCATGGCCCGAAAAGATTGGCACCGTCACCAACACCGATCGAATGGTGCAGCTCGGACGCAAGGCCATTGAGCCACCCGGTGAGGCGAAGGAAGACTTTTGGATTCTGAACGAATTGGCGCGCCGCGTAGGGGTGGATTGGTATTACGAGCATCCGCGCGATGTGTTCAACGAAATGCGGACTTGCATGGATTCCATCGCTGGAATCACCTGGGATCGTCTGGAGCGCGAATCATCAGTGACTTATCCGTGCGTAAAAGAGGGCGATCCGGGCGATCCGGTGGTATTCATCGAGAAGTTCCCAACCGAGTCGGGGCGTGCCAAGTTCGTGCCCGCTGACCTCATCTCCGCGGCTGAGCGGCCCGACGAAGAGTATCCGATGGTGCTGATTACCGGGCGCCAACTCGAACACTGGCACACCGGATCGATGACACGTCGGGCGGCGGCGCTCGACTCCATCGAGCCGGAACCGGTAGTGTCCATCCATCCGCTGGATCTGCAAAAGCTGGATGCCGCACCCGGAGGAACGCTTACCATCCAATCGAGGCGCGGCCAAATCTCCCTCTACGCCCGTGCCGACGATGGAATGGCGCGAGGTTCCGTCTTCGTTCCTTTTTGCTACTACGAGGCGGCCGCGAATATGTTGACCAATCCGGTGCTGGACCCCTTCGGGAAGATTCCGGAGTTCAAGTATTGCGCAGTGAAGATTACCAAGGGCGGCGTCCCGCCTGAGCGTCTGAGCTTCGGCGGCGGTGTTCTATTGCCCGAACGTGAGCCCGTACCCTTGCGCTAGCCGCGAGTCACCGACACAAGCGAATCATTGGAAGGCCTCTCGAATGGTCTTGATCACTCCGGCATCTCTGCATCGATAACCGGGCAACTCCGAGATCGCGTCCCGGAACTCGTTACTTCGCATAATTGCCAGCACACGCTTCATCGGCTCTAATTCCAAAAGCTGCTTTCGGCAGACGAAGAAATAGTCTTCCGTTACCAGTCGAACAAAATCGAGATCGAACTGCCGGGCCGCGGCTTCGACACCGAAGCTCACGTCTGCCATGTCGCTTGCCACATATGCGGCGACGGCCGCATGCGTGAATTCCAGCTGCGCGTAGCCATTGATGCGTGAGCCGTCCATCTGGTGTTGCGCAAGCAACTGATCGAAGAGCAAGCGAGTTCCAGAGTCGGGATCGCGGTTTACGAACCGAACTCCCGGCTCAAGTAGTTGCTCAACCGAAACCACGCCCAGCGGATTGCCGCGTTTGACCATCAGCCCCATCTCGCGAGTCACCAACCCGATGGCCCGATAAACATGGGGAGTCAAGCAATCCCTGGTAGCGGCGATACTGCTCTTGCGCAACTCTCCGTGGGGTAGGTGCAGGCCCGCTAGATCGCAGTCATCCTGTGCCAGCGAGACCAACGAGGTTTGATTGCTTACATACCGCAGGTCTACGCCCAGGTTCGCTTCGCGGCTGAGCAGTTCCTTCAGCTTGGAAACTGCGAACCCGTGGCTCGCGTGAACCCGGATTATCGACGGGCTGTGCGGAAGCAGTTGGTT
>Ga0210394_10005446_pt1 | contig 14245 bp, 16 predicted proteins | sample IncBWC12MmetaG_FD_160121 | JGI IMG/M metagenome (GOLD analysis project Ga0210394, IMG submission 160121) | Forest soil microbial communities from Barre Woods Harvard Forest LTER site, Petersham, Massachusetts, United States - Inc-BW-C-12-M | ecosystem: Environmental > Terrestrial > Soil >...
CGGACCCGCGTCACGATCAGGGCAAGGGTGCGAGCCGCCGCCTGCGTCGTGCCGGTAAGGTTCCCGCGGTTCTTTATGGCGGCGACGGTGAGCCGCGCAATATCACGCTCGATCACCAGCAGCTGTTGACGCTGATCGGTAACGAGAAATTCTACTCCTCGATCATCAGCATCAATGTCGATGCGCAGGGCCAGCCGGCCATCGTGCGCGACGTGCAGATGCATCCGGCGCGCAATGCCGTGGTGCATGTGGATCTGCAGCGGGTGCTGGAGAACGAGAAACTGAAGATACATCTGCCGATCCACTTCAAGGGTGAAACGGTGGCGCCGGGCGTCAAGACGCAGGGCGGTATCGTGTCGCATCTGATCCAGGACGTCGAAGTCAGCTGCCTGCCGAAGGATCTGCCGGAGTTTCTCGAGCTGGACCTGTCCGGCATGAGTCTGAACGATACGCTGCATCTGTCGGACGTTCCGCTGCCCGCTGGCGTCACGATTCCGGAACTGGCGCATCGCAATCCGGTGGCGGTATCGGTGCATAGCCCGCGCGTTGCCGAGCCTGAGCCGGAAGCGGTTGCGGCGGCGGTGACCGAGGGCGCGGTGGCAGCGCCGGCGGCCGCGGCGGCGGCGGCGGCTGCACCCGAGGGTGCGGCGGCGGGTAAGAAGGAAGAGCCGAAGAAGGAAGAGGCAAAGAAGGAAGCCGCTCCAAAGAAGGAAGGCAAGAAATAACCTTCGGCACGCGAGCTCGCTGAAGTTGGCAGTCGCCTGGATGTGTTGAACCTAGTGCGCATTTTTTGTAATTAAAAAATGCGCACTAGGTTCAACACATCCGGGCGTTAGCCAGCTCCGAAAGGCTCGTACTCCGGAAGTTTCCTTGGTTTCGTGTCTTGGCTGGTCTACCTCTCAAACTCATCGTCGGCCTCGGCAATCCCGGGCGCGAATATGCGCGCACGCGCCACAATGCCGGCTGGTGGTTCGCGGATGCACTGGCGGCGCGCTGGCACGGCAATTGGAGCCGCGATGCGCGCGAGCACACCGAACTGGCGCGCATCGACATTGCCGGCACCAAGCTGTGGCTGCTCAAGCCCACGGCGTTCATGAACCGCAGTGGGCCGCCGGTGGCCGCGGTGGCGAATTTTCATCGAATCGAGCCGGGCGAGATCCTGGTGGTGCACGACGATATCGATCTGCCGCCCGGCGTTGCGCGGCTCAAGCAGGGTGGCGGCCACGGCGGTCACAATGGCTTGCGCGATGTCATCGCACATTTCGGCGCGGATTTCTGGCGGCTGCGCCTGGGCGTCGGCCATCCGGGCTCCAGGGACCTGGTGCTCGATGCGGTGCTCGACCGGCCGACCGAGGCGGAACAGCAGGCGATTGATGGAGCGATGGCGCGTGCGCTCGACATCACGCCTGAACTGCTGGCGTCGGGTGCGCAGAAGGCGATGCTGTCCCTGCACAGCACGGACCCAGAGGAAACCTGATGCCCATTCAATGCGGGATAGTCGGCCTGCCGAATGTCGGCAAGTCGACGCTGTTCAACGCACTCACGCGCGCCCAGATCGCGGCCGAAAACTATCCGTTCTGCACCATCGATCCGAACGTCGGCGTGGTGGCGGTGCCGGATGAGCGGCTCGAGCAGCTGGCGGCGATCGCGCATCCGGAGAAGATTCTCCCGACCACCGTGGAGTTCGTCGATATCGCTGGCCTGGTTAAGGGGGCCTCTCAAGGCGAAGGCCTGGGCAACCAGTTTCTCGCGCACATCCGGGAGGTCGACGCCATCGCGCACGTCGTGCGTTGCTTCGAGGACGACGACATCGTCCATGTGGCCGGTCGCATCGATCCGCTGTCGGATCTCGACATCATCAATACCGAGCTCGCGCTGGCCGACCTGGCGTCGGTGGACAAGGCCGTGGATCGGGCGGCCAAGGCGGCCAAGAGCGGCGACAAGAAGGCGGTGCTGCAGCGTGAGCTGTTCGAGCGCGTGCGCGCGCTGCTCAACCAGGGCACACCGGTGCGGGCCGCCCCCTTGAGCGACGAGCAGCGGCGCGAACTGCGCGAGCTGCATCTGCTGACCGCGAAGCCGGTGATCTACATCGCCAATGTCGATGAGGCCGGTCTGACCGGCGACAATGTTCATCTTGGCGCGCTGCGCACACGTGCGGCAGCCGAGCGTGCGGTGGTGGTGCCGGTCTGTGCCGCGATCGAGGCGGAAATCGCGCAACTGCCGGAGATCGAACGCGCCGAGTTCCTGCGCGATCTGGGACTCACGGAGCCGGGCCTGAACCGCGTGATCCGCGGTGCCTATGAGTTGCTCGGACTGCTGACGTACTTTACCGCCGGGCCGAAAGAGGTACGCGCCTGGACGGTGCGCGCCGGTAGCACCGCGCCGCAGGCGGCCGGCGTCATTCACACCGATTTCGAGCGCGGATTCATTCGCGCCGAGGTCATTGCGTTCGAGGATTACATCAACTACCGCGGCGAGGCCGGTGCGCGCGACGCCGGGCGGCTGCGGCTCGAAGGCAAGGACTACCTGGTGCACGAAGGCGACGTCATGCATTTTCGCTTCAATGTCTAAACGGCGCGACGGCGCAATCGGAGAGGCCATGATTCCATATGCCCGTAACGTCGCCCTGGTGCGTGCCAAGCTGGCGCAACTGCGGCCGACTCAGTTTTCGGTCGGTTATGCCGAGGTCGAGCAGAAAGCCGCCGAGTGGAAAAAGCTGAAGAAGAAGCAGCGCCAACAGGTGCTGGAGAGCCATGTGTTCCCCGCGGTGCTGGGTCCGGGGCAGGCCTATTTCATCGTCGATCACCACCACCTTGGTATCGCGCTGATCGAACAGGGCATGAAGGAGGTCTGGGTCACGAAGCTCGACGATATGTCGTGGCTCGAGCCGGCCACTTTCTGGCGCACCATGGAGTTTCGCGCCTGGACTCATCCGTACGACCATCGTGGCCGCCGGCGTGATTTCGCCGACATGCCTCGCAAGCTGACCAGGATGCAGAACGACCCGTATCGCAGCCTGGCGGGCCTGGTGCGACTGGCCGGCGGCTACGCCAAGGATACGGCGCCGTTTTCCGAATTCCTGTGGGCGGATTTCTTCCGGCCGCGGGTCAGCGCTCGGCTGATCGCCGGCGAGCAGCCGCGGGCGACGCGCATCGGCATCAAGCTGGCACAGTCGAAGGAGGCGCGTTATCTGCCGGGCTGGATCGGAAAACCCGAGGCGCCTTAGCCAGCAGCATCCAGATACATGGGCGTTTACCGTGCGGGTCCGGACCCCTACAATGCGCATCCCGCGACGGCTAGGTAGCTCAGCTGGTTAGAGCGTGGCACTCATAATGCCGAGGTCGTGAGTTCGAGTCTCACCCTAGCCATTCCAACATATTGAATCATCAATAATCTAAAACACCTTCGACCTTGTTCAAGCCAAGACTTTCTCAGTTTGTACCTGAAACGTATCCATTTTGGCAGCCGCAACCGCCAAATGACTCGCATCCAGGTGCGAATATCTCAATACCATCGCATTGCTTCTCCAACCGCCGAGCTGCATCAGCTCATTCATTGATACGCCAGCTTGTGTAGCCCAACTGGCGAACGTATGGCGTAGATCGTGCCAGCGTAGTGACTCGACTCCGGCAGCCTTGGCAGCGGCTTTAAACGCCGCACCGTTGAAGTCATCGATTTACTTTCCGTGCCACTGGAACACCGCGTTTCCCTTTGGTGAGAGTTCGCGCAATGCCTTGAGGGTTGCGACCGCTTCTGGCGAGAGTGGCAGACAAATTGGGTTGCCATCCTTCATCATTGCACCGGGAATCCACGCGGTCCCTTTCTCAAGGTCAACTCGATCCCATGTTAGTTGACTCATGGAACGCATCCCGAGTCCGGTGAGCACAGCAAGATCGGCGGCCAGCTGTAAATGTTTTGGCAGATGCATACGAAGTGCGCGGAATTGTTCAGGTGTGAGCCAACGCGGCTCCTTGGACGGTAGCTTGAACATCTGGATTCTTGGAAGTGCCGGGATATGGGTGGGTACGCACGAGTTCAATACCGCCTTTAGCGTCGCCATGAATCTATTCACGGCTGATTTCGCCATACCGTCGGCGGTCAACAAAGTGGTGCGCAATTGCTCAATAACATCCGCATCGATGCAGTTGATAGGCTGACCGTCCAAGTACTTCGCAAACCATTTGAGAATCCTGCGTTCTCTTTCCTTTTTGCTTTCGGAGTCTTGAAGCTATTTGTTTACTACCTCCGACCACTGTACACAGCCTTTGCCTTTCGACTTGCTCGAATTCAAGGGCTTGCTTGCGATCTGTTGTGCGCGTTGCGCCCTGGTACCGGTTCGGCCAGAGGCGTACTGAAAGACGGGGCCACATTCTGGTAGAAGTTTGCCCCTACCGACCCGTTCGCGCGACTTCAGGGCCTTGCGCCGAATCTTTAAGTTGAGCGCCTTGAGCCGTCGCGATACGTTGCTGGCATCTGCGGATAGTGGCGATGGAATACTGCCGGTACCCATCAACAGTGGCCCGGACGCGGAGTCCATCGCGCCAGTGGTCTTCGGGATCAGATCTACAGAACCTAGCGACACTTCGCCTGCTCGTAACTGCTGGAGCGCGAGCGGCCAAGGCGATCGCATCTCCGAGCCAAGCGCGGCCTCCAAATCTGCCCGCCAGGGAATAAAACGGATTAGTCGGCGGTCTTAAAGGACGGACAGAGGCAAAACGTAATGTGAACGGCCGGCGTGAAGCAACTCATCGACGATCGGGCACGGGCTTTAATGTTGAACTTGGTTCTCAAGGAGAAATGGTATGAAAGAGAATTTAAACGGCGGATTGTCGAAATGTCTTCGCCGCGCGGCTATCGCGAGTGTTGTAGGTGCAATCGTTGCGGGTTCGGCCGCTTACGCCCGATCCTCCAGCAACCTCATTATCGTGTCACCGACGGATCTTCCCGAGGCGGCGCGGCAAACTGGCGAAGCCATGTTCCTCCACAACGCGGTGGACGGCAGAACGCTTCTGTATATCGAACACAACCACGGAAACGAGCTGGCGATCCTCGACGTCACCGACCCGGGCCATGTCAGAGCTGGGGGCTCGGTGCAGCTTGACGCTACTGGACCGTTTGACTTTGTTTCCTCTCTTGGAAAGCGCGCGGAACTCGTCCGGTTTCGGCAAGGCCAGGTAGACGCGGTGCTGGATCTGCATGCGGCGCAGGCACCGACCCTCAGAACGATTCAAGGGCTTACTTTGCAAGGCCCGGCCATGCCCTTGGGCGATGATGGCTTCACAGTCAGCAGTCAGATTGCCGAAGATATGCGGCCGACCCAGGACTATCAGGTGGTCGACACGGCGAAGTCACGCGATCTTACTCGTGTCTTTGACGTGAAGCAGGTCCGCGAGGAACTTACAAAGAGCGACACCGGCACGACCTTTCTGCTAACGGAGGGTGGCCTGTACCTGATCAGGCGGCCGGCCGTAGAGACGGACAAGAAGCTTCGCGACCTGGACCGTGAGCTTAACTACGGAGGTAATGGCGGCTGAAACTCCGATTCAGGGCGGCTTGAAGAGCAGTTCGCGACGGGATTGGACCGATGCGGCGCGACCAGCGGGCAGGCACAGCAGGCGTAGGCGCTACCGGATCCTGGTAGCGCCTCGCCAGCCTGGCCTGCCGGGCACCAAGGGCTTCGATGTCATTTGCGGAGCCTGGGAATAAAGAAGAGCCGTTGCGAAGGGGTGGCTGCTGACGATCGTCAGGAATTGCCATTCAACCTCGCTCAGGCAACAGCAGCGACGGGCCCTGGCCTCGCTGCCCGATGAGAACGACCAGTGGGACGGATACGCCCTGGTCGACACAGGGCTAGATCCGGAAAGTGCGTCCATGATCCGCGACGAGCAGCGCGCGCTCGAGAAGCTCCTTGCCGGGCTGCGCGAGGACTACCGCGAGGCGTTGATTTTGTTTGAGAGAAATTTAGGACCTGGGCTACGAGGAGATTGCCGCCGTGACCAACGTTCCGATCGGCACCGTGATGTCGCGGCTCGCACGCGCACGGGAAGTGCTGTGGCAACACTGGCTGCGACAGACTGAAGGAGAATCTCGTGTTGTGCCCTGCGTCCTTGCGCCTGCAGGCATATTTCGATGCCGAGCTCGATGCGATGAGCGTCCTGGAGATTGAGCGACACGTTGAGTGCTGCGCGAAGTGCCGCACGCAGCATCAGTGGCTTGTAAAGTTGCGCGCAGATCTGCGCGGGAATCTGTCCCCACTTGAGATTCCACCCGCGCTACTCACCCGGATCGATAAGCTCCTGGATGCCGAGCGTGGCACCTCCTCACCGCGTCCTGCGCAACCGCAGCGAGGAAGCTGGCGCAACCGGTCCTTCTGGGTCGGGGCCGGAAGCGGCCTTGGCACCGCGGCCATCGCCGCCATGCTCGCCGTCTTGTGGGTTGCGCCTTCCCTCACTAATCCAGTGGTCGACCAGTTGGTGAGTGCCCACATGAATTCGCTCCTGGCGACCCACCTGATCGACGTCGCGTCCACCGATCAGCACACGGTAAAGCCGTGGTTTGCCGGGCACACCGATGTATCACCGGTCGTCGCCGACTTCGAGCCACAGGGCTATAAACTCATCGGCGGTCGCATCGACTATCTCGAGCATCAGCGCGCTGCCGTGGTGGTATACCGGCATGGTCCGCATGTCATAAATGTGTTCAGTTGGGCAGGTGAGCGGGCCGCCGTGCCCGAGAATACGACTCGTAACGGTTATCACCTCGTCTACTGGACTTCGGGGAATCTCGAGTATTGCGCAGTCTCAGATACCGGATGGGACGATCTGCTTGTGCTGGTACGGCTGCTTAAGGATCGGGAGATTCAGGACCCCCAGGAGGTCAACCGATAAAAAGATTGCCGCGCACGGGAATAATGATCGCCAAGCGGCGGTCTTGTATTCAGAACCACCACTAAGGAGATGGCCCGTGTCGGATGAAAACTTGGTGCTCTCGCGTCGCAACGCGCTCAAGTGCATGGCTTATGGCGGGGCCGGCACACTGTTCGTGCTGGCGGGCGGCGTCTTTACGCCGGTGGATCTGGCCAGGGCCGCCGATGACAAGCCGGGGACCGCGCGGCTGGGTAAGCCGCTGTTCGTACAGATCAGCGACACCCATATAGGCTTCAATAAGGACGCCAACCCCGACGTCAACGGGACCTTGACCCAGACCATTGATATCGTGAACGCGATGCCCGTGCAGCCCGCGCTCATCATCCACACCGGCGATATTTCTCACCTCTCCAGGCCCGCGGAGTTCGACCAGGCGCAGCAGATGTTCTCGCGCTTGAGGACGAGCGAATTGCACACCGTGCCCGGCGAGCACGACACCCAGGATCCGACCGTCACGGAATATTTCAACCGCTTCGGCAAGGCGTCCGATAACAAGGGCTATTACAGCTTTGATCATGCCGGCGTGCACTTCATCGCGCTGATCAACGTGCTGCAATTCAAGCCGGGCGGCCTCGGCACCCTGGGCGCCGATCAGCTCGCCTGGGTGGCGGCCGACCTGAAGGCACGTTCCTCCAGCACTCCGATCGTGGTCTTTGCCCACATGCCGCTCTGGACCATCTATGAGCCCTGGGGCTGGGGTACCGGGGATGCGGATCAGCTTATGGAGCCGCTGCGGCGCTTCGGCTCGGTCACAGTTCTGAACGGGCATATTCATCAGATCGTGCAGAAGGTGGAAGGGAACATGACTTTTCATACCGCGCGCTCGACCGCGTATCCGCAGCCGACGGCCGGCGAAGGTGCGGGTCCATTGCCTCTCAAGGTCCCCGCGGATCAGTTGCCCGGGATGCTCGGCGTCACCAGCGTATCGGTCGTCAAGCACCCAAGCTCGATGGTGATGACCGATACGACGCTGGCCTAAGGGTATTCAACGGCTATTATCAGGGAGACTCACGTGATTTCCGGAAGATATCGAACCTTGCTTACGGTTGCAGCTGCGACCGTCCTGTGGTTGCTCGCGGCTGCACCTCCGGCCAGCGCAGGGCCGCCGGACTCTGCTCAGATCCTGATCAAGGACTTCATGTTTGCGCCCAACGCACTGACGATCAAAGCCGGCTCCACCGTGACCTGGACCAACAAGGACGATGAGCCGCACAGCGTAGTCAGCGACACCGGTCTGTTCCGTTCCGGCGCCAGGGATACCGATGAGAACTTCTCGTTCAGGTTCGACAAGCCCGGGACCTATCACTTCACGTGCTCGATTCATCCAAAGATGGTCGGCACCATCATCGTCGAGTAGATCTTATGACGCGCATTGCAAGAGCGGGGCTCATTGTCGTGGCCACGTTGGCAGCCCTCGCGATCGGTGCCGCGCTGTTTGTCGGCACGGGTGTCTACAACATCGGTGCCGACGATCATCACACCAGGATCGTCCTGACAATGATCGAGCAACTGCGCAATCGCTCTATCGCCGTGCGCGCGAGCGGGATAGCCGTACCCAACCTCGAGGACCCGAGAAGTATCGAAACCGGCGCCGCACACTACGCGAGGCTCTGCGCCGGCTGCCACCTGGCACCCGGAGTGACGAAGTCTGACATCCGAGCGGGCCTCTACCCCCACCCGCCTAATCTCGCGCAGGAGGACGTGGACGATGCCCAGGAGGCGTTCTGGATCATCAAGCACGGGATCAAGATGAGCGCCATGCCCGCCTGGGGCAAAACGCTGGGCGATGATGCGATATGGGAAATCGTCTCGTTTGTCAGACACATGCCGGCGATGTCTGCGGAAACGTACCAGCAGCTGTCGACTGCTCGCGCGCAGTAGTCCGACAGCCTCGAAGGGCGAATCACCGCAGCACAGCGACACGCCCGGATCGGCAGTGCCGAGCATCGGTGCGCGAGGACGCCAACCCTTACGTAATGATACGGCGCGTCGACGATGGCGCGGCGATCAGCCGATTCCGGAAAGAGCTTGCCCGCTCTTGCTGGCATCGTTGCTGCCATGGTATTTGGCGACGGCGACTCGGACAAGCCCGTGAGCACGCTGTTCTACACGGCCGGTTTCGCCGACCAGACAGACGGTGTCCTGGGCAGTATCACCGCGACCAGCGCGACCACGAGTGCGCCGGCCACGACGCCCAATCCCTACTGAGCGTTCGGAGCGATGGCTCACTGAGCAGAGGCCTATGCCCCGCGCGGTTTGCGGGGCATAGGCACTTGGCGGAATTCTGATGAAGCTTGCCTAACAGGGCCGCGTGGCCTCCGGTAGGCAGGTCAAGTCGCGATTTTCAGCTGAGGATCGAAGCCGATGTCTCGCATTGGTTAACAGCATGTCCACGCAGCAGCTCGATACGTTCATAATATTTGCGATGTCCTGACGCGAATGGCCGATGGCATAGGCTAGAAAGAGCACTGTCCTTTCCCGGAATGACAGCCCGTGAATGACGTCGTGCAAGCAGGGAGAACTCTTCCCGGGCGTCGATTCTGAACAGCCATGATCCGCGCCGGTTACAGGCGATTGCAGCTGGCGGCGACGCGGCGCGGCAGCGGCTAGATACAAATCGGCGTGCCTGTAGGCGAGGCTCATCACCCACACCGGAACAGCCATCTTCCGTCCAAGGCTCGCGCACTCACGCCACACATCGAACAGCGTATCGCTGATCAATTCTTCGTTCAGATCGGCATTCGAGGTCACAACTATAAAAAAACTTGTCAGCCGCGCACGATACAGACCGTACAGCTTTTCCAGGGCTTCTCGACTTCCATCGGAAATCTGCACGATGAGCTGACGCTCGTCATGCACCGCAAGGGCTCTAGCCGCCGATGACGGCGTCGCAGGAAGGTGAACATCCACCACGACAGTCTCCCGTGAGAGGGGCTCACTCGAATAAACCCGGAGCTAAGCCGATTTATTCCTGGGACGGGAGAAATATTCTCTACCGACCTGAATCGTCAGGATACGCGGCTGCATTGCCGCAACTTTCCATCTATTGCGGCAATCCGATACGCTGCCGGAGCTGCTGGAATTGAGCACTCGAGCGCAATGGATCGAATGCGGGACGCAACAGGATGGAAGGGTTGAAGCGGGCGTCATATGCCTTGTTCAGCCATATCATTGCCGCATCTGTGTCGCCGAGGCCCACGTAGATCAACGCGACATTGGCATCAACCGCCGGGTTCAGACTTGATCGGGCCTCAAGGTCCTTGAGGATGGTCAGTGCTTCTGCCCTGCGCCCAGAGATCGCATACGCGTTGGCGAGATTGGCATCGAAGGCGGCAAGGTGCCCCGAGAGCTCGATCGCTTTTGTGAATTCTGCGATCGCCTCGTCGTACTGACGTTCTTGCACCAACGCCTGCCCCAGCTGAAAGTGGCCAATGCCGAAGCTCGGGTCAAGCGCCAGAGTCTTCCTGCTCTGCAACACGGCGTCATCGAAGAGACCGGCGACACACAACGCATCGGCCACGTCGGCGCGGTTGACCAGGGAGAGCGGATCCAGGCTCTCGGCTCTCCTCATTTCAAACAGGGCCTCGGCGTTACGCCCGACCACAAACAGGTGCCAGGCGTACCAATGATGAGCGTTGGCATAGCCGGGGTTCAGGCCGATGGCCAGCGTGTATTCCTTCTGAGCGCTATCCCAGTCCCAGTAGTACAGATCGAGCACGAAGGCGAGAGAAGTATGTGCCTCGGCGAGGCTGTCATCCAGGGCCAGTGCCTCATTCGCCGCGGCCTTGGCTTGGGGAAAGGCCTCTGCAGGGGCTAGCAGTCCGAATTTCCAATCGCCCGCGAGCGCGTAGGCATCAGCCAAGCCTGAGTATGCCTGGGCATAGCTTGAATCGGCGGCTATCGAGCTTTTGAAATACGCTATCGCCTGAGTCAGGCCATCGGCGGTTCGTTTGTTCCAAAAATAGCGGCCCTTGAGGTAGGCATCGTAAGCCGCAGGATCCACTGACTTTGATTTCTTTAGTGCCGCCCGTTCCTCGCGACTGACGGTGACACGAATCTGATCGGCAATGGCCTGGGCGACCTGGCTCTGCAGCGCGAGCGCATCACGCAGATCGCCTTCATAGCTCTGAGCCCATAGGTGCTGGTCTGCGGGCAAGCGAATTAGCTGGACGCTGATGCGGACTCGGTCACCGGCACGGAAGATGCTTCCTTCGACAACGGCTTGCACGTTCAGATCGCGCGCGATCTGCGCTAAGGGCTTCTGGACGCCCTTATAGGGCATCACTGAGGTGCGAGAAATTACGCGCAACGCGCTGATCTGACCCAGGTGAGTGATCAATTCTTCGGTCATGCCGTCGGCAAAGTAGTCCTGCGATCGATCGTTGGACAAATTGGCTAGGGGCAGCACCGCCAACGAGCGAATGGCAGGTCCAGGGTATCTCGTACTGTAAAAAAGCCAGGAGGCGGCCAGGGCAAGCAATACCGCCAATGCGATGCCGACTGTTGTCCACGGCAGACCATGAAGCCGTTTCTTCGGCAACGCGAGAACCTCGGCGGCGGTCGGCACTGCGCTGACGGCGGTTGCAGCGGCAGCCCGGATCGCCAGTTCCGGTCGCCCATTTCGGACGACGGCGACGTCGGCTAGGAATCGGTAGCCGCGGCGAGCAACGGTCTCGATGAAACGGGGCTTATCGGCCGAATCTCCCAGCGCTTCCCGAACCTTACTGATGGCCTTATTGAGACCATGATCGAAGTCTACGATCGTCTGTGGCCAGAGCCGCCGACGTACTTCCTCCCGGGTTACCAACTCTCCGGGCCTTTCGAGCAGCAGCGCCAACAGCCGGAAGGGCTGTTCCTGCAGCGGCAAGCGTTTGCCCTCTTTCGTGAGCTCGCCGTTTCGAAGATCGGCTTCGAAAATCCCGAACCTCAGACGGTTGGGCGAGGAGTCGGCTTGCTGCATCTCAGGCCCACCTTAAAGTCCGTGTTTATGAGCGCATGAAATAGCAACGACCAGCGCCTGACAGCACGTTCCGGGTTTCGCGGCCCCGCTGGAAACTCGCGGGTGTCTCAATCTTTTTGCTGAGAGCCCAAGTTTACCGGGACGTCGCAAGGACTGCGACCACCTCACACTGGGCCTTTCCAGGGGATGACGCCGCTTAACCGTCTGAGTTCGTTAAAGTTTTCTGGGAACAAGCGAGTCAGCAAGAAAGGGGCGCCAGTCCATTGAACGACGGCATGCGCCGATCAATAAGCGAACACCGCTGCGACGCTCGCGGCTGCGAGGTTAAACAATGCAATCCCCTAGTCCTCGTCCATCGTGTGCTCGAAAGGCGTCTTCGGCGTCACGGAAGGTTCAGGCGGCGGATGCACGCTCCGATGACCATGCGCGGTTCAAGCAGCTGGTGCTGCCATACCTGTCCGATGCCTACACGCTTGCTCGCCGGCTCATTCGCGACCCCATTGATTCCGAGGATGTCGTGCAGGAAGCCTGCCTTCGCGCGTACCGAGGAATCGCCGGATTCTCCAACGGCAACGCGCGTGCATGGCTGATGACCATCGTGCGCCACACCGCTTACTCTTGGTTGCAAAAGAATCGCAACACCGCTCACGTATTGGTTGATGATCTCGAAACCGTCGAAAGCGAACAGATTAACGGGCGGCCCCCCGACTCGCCCGAGACCGCCCTGGACGAGAAAGACCGCGCGCGGTGGCTTCAGGCCGCGATCGAAGCGCTGCCAACGTCGTTTCGGGAGGCGCTCTTGTTGCGCGATGTGAAGGATTTTACTTACCGACAAATCGCCGAACTGACCGGCGTATCCATCGGCACGGTGATGTCAAGGCTTGCGCGGGCGCGGGGCCGGCTTATTGCTGATATGAGATCCGTCGGCTACGGCGATGGACGTGACTTGGCAACTTGAAACAGCCTTCATCCAATATTGCACCAATCACGCTATGCGACAGGGAATCCACCGACTACCAGCGCGCGCGGCAAATTCTGCAGCCAGACATCAATCGCATTCTGGCCGTAGTCGATGCAGAGCGAACGGGCGGATTTCCGACTGCCGTGGGGCGGCATCGTAGGCAGTCGGCAGTAGTCGCGGGCGGCCACGCCAGCGGAGTGCCATTTAGTGTGGCGGTTTTTGTGCGCCATTCGGCGTCTCGAGTGGCCGCGACCGGCCACCACATGCCTATATGTTCAATGGCTTAGTTGAATACCGCGGATCGCAAATTGACCCTATTCGCACTCATAATGCCGAGGTCGTGAGTTCGAGTCTCACCCTAGCCACCAATTACACCAAGGTCCTTCCCGAGCACATCGAGGATCGATGTAATGAGGCTAGATGCCTAGTTCTCGCATCGCCAGTGCTGAATTCCTGAAAGCTCGGCTGCGCGGCCGGTGCACCATCCGTATGTGTCATCCTTGCGTCGATGCCTAAATTTCAAACGCGCGGGCGACGGTGGTTGACCGGAGCGATTGCCGCGGCGCTGTTCGTAAGCCTGGCTGCGCTATTGCTGAGCTCCATGCTCGAGCATGCGGTGCGTGCGCGGATCGAGTCCGCTGCCGTGCGCCACGGCATGGTTGCCCGAATCGGTCAGGTGCACGTGGGCGTATGGCCATTGTTGCGACTCGACGGATTTGATCTCGACTTGGGTCATGGATTGCGAGTGCATGCCGATATGATCGCGGCGACGTGGCCCGGTCGTCTGCGACTTGCAGTTTCTGCCGCCGCTCTCGCGGGCCCAGCAGCGATTCAGCTCAGCTCGCCACCCACTGCCTGGGACATCGCGGGAATTCACGGCGGGAGGCTCCAGCTCACACTGGTGGAACCACAGGGCGGCCTGTCAATCCGCAAGCTGGAGGATCCGGTGGGCAGCGCGTGGAACGTCGAGGCACGTGGACTCGATGTGGGCCATCTGCTCGTCGTACGGCGCGAGACCCGCCCGCTGCTCGATGGTGGTATCGCGGACGGTCGTGTGGATCTTCAGGCGAGCAGCGATGCGCTCCGTTTCCACGTGGACATGGGCGCGCGTGGCGCGCGCCTGGGAGCGTTAGCGAATAACGGCGCGGACGAACCGCAGTTCGGCGATCCGACGGACGTGACTGCACGATTCGACGGTGCCTGGCTGCGGGCCGGAGGCACGATCGAGATTCCCGAGATTCACGCGACGGTGGCCAGTGCAGACTTGACGGGTTGGATCGCGCTGCGCAGTCTCTACACTGATCCGATTGTTGATCTCGCACTCGGCGTAAAGCGGCTAGACTTCGCGCAATTGCTGAGCACATCGGGGCTAGGGACGCCCGATAGCCTGGGAATGGC
>Ga0210394_10005447_pt1 | contig 14243 bp, 14 predicted proteins | sample IncBWC12MmetaG_FD_160121 | JGI IMG/M metagenome (GOLD analysis project Ga0210394, IMG submission 160121) | Forest soil microbial communities from Barre Woods Harvard Forest LTER site, Petersham, Massachusetts, United States - Inc-BW-C-12-M | ecosystem: Environmental > Terrestrial > Soil >...
CACCGCCGATGTGAGTATCGCGACCAACGAGTCTTATCGGCGGATCGCCATCGAGCGTGGCCATATGCCCCCGACCAGGGTGTTTGTCGTGCGCAGCGGCGCAGACCTCACGCGCGTGCGCGCGTTGCCAGCGCGCGCAGAGTTGCGTCGCGGCAAGGCGCACCTCGTCGGCTACGTCGGAGTGATTGGCAAGCAGGAGGGCCTGGATCTGCTGCTCGGAGCCGTGACTTACATGCGGCGGGAGCTCGGCCGCAATGATGTCCATTTCGTCATCGTCGGAGACGGTACCGAGTTGACCGCAGTACGAGAGCTTAGTCGGCAACTCTCAGTGGAGGACTGCGTCGAGTTCACTGGTCGCATTCCCGACGCCGCACTGTGGGAGATCATGAGCACTGCCGATTTGTGCGTAAACCCGGATCGCGCCAATGAAATGAACGACAAGTCCACCATGAACAAGATCCTCGAGTACATGGCGCTCGGTAAACCCATCGTCCAGTTTGACCTGACGGAGGGGCGCTTCTCGGCTGGCGAGGCGTCCTTGTATGCACGCCCCAACGACGTCGCCGATTTTGCAATGAAGCTGTGCGAATTGCTCGATGACCCTGAGCGGCGCGCAACGATGGGCGCGATCGGACGAAGCCGGGTCGAAGGCGGCCTGGCCTGGCATCATCAGATTCCGCGGTTGTTGGAGGCTTATGATACCGCCATGAAGGGTAGCCGGGCACGCACGAAATCCCGCGATAGTTTGTCCACATGACCGATCCGTCAACCTCTGGTCTCGAACAAGTAGGGCACATAACCAACGCCGCGCACCTGGGCGTCGAGGCGTCAAGGGGGAGGCGTTCGTGGGTGAGTACCTCATCATCATGACAAACCCCCGAGCGAAGATGACGAGGGATGACACCTTGCGAATCAGTGTGGGGGCGAGAGCGATGAACGAACAGAGTACTGCGGGTGAAAGAGCGCCGCTCTGTGTAGACCCCGATGAAACACTCCTACGGACCGATCTGCTGATTGAGTCCTGGTTTGGGTTACTTCGTCGCAACGCGTTGCTTGCACTACTGGCTCCATATTGGCTGATGCGCGGCAAGGCTCGGGCTCAAACACGAGATCGCGCAGCGGACCGAGCTGGATGTCCGTGACCTTCCTTACGAAGGCGCATTCCTGGAGTATCTGCGGGATCAGTTCCGAGAAGCGCGCAGTGACGGGTGGATAGGCGCGCGCGAATTTCCCCGACAACGCCGAACATCGAGTAGACGTGTGCGCTCGCAATCGCAGCTCGACCGCGAGAGTTGATTATTCGCTGATACCGCGGCCGTGCTTCCGCGCTCGATAACCGTCGACGACCGTGAGGCTTACGCAACTGATTGTGCGGCTTGACGCCGTTCGCCTTAGGTTTCCACAAACGGGCGGATAGCGTTCTCGACTCGATTGTCGTCCACGGCACGCGGCCGTCGATAGGAACACCTTCAGCTTCGTGTACCTCCGGGCCCAATTGCCGTCGTGTCGAGCCACTACAGGCTAGTCCAATTGATCGCGTTCAGGTCGATCAGGGGAAAAACTGATCATTATGTTACATACTCGTTGCGGATTTATGATAGCTCCTAGACTAGGACCAGAACGATCGGTTGGGAGGAAAAATGGGGGCGCAACGGGGATCTCAGCTGACTGGGAGTGCGATCCGGCCGGCTGCCGCCGGAGGAGAAACCTCTTCAGGTCGAGTGTTTTGGATTACCGGGTTGTCCGGCGCGGGTAAGACGACCATCGGACGAGAGTTGTGGCGCCGGTTACGTGCGGCAGGTCATTCAGCCATCTTTCTCGACGGTGACATCCTGCGCGAAGTCATTGCCAGAGATCTTGGCCATAGCCACAGCAACCGACGCGAATCCGCAATGCGCAATGCGCGCTTATGCCAGATGCTTTCTAGCCAAGGCCAAGACGTCGTCTGCCCGACCATTTCGTTGTTCCACGATGTGCAGCGTTGGAATCGCGAAAACATCCCGAACTATCGCGAGATCTACCTTCGTGTGCCGATGGTCGAATTGCGCCGTCGGGACCCAAAGGGGATCTACGCGGCCGCTCACCGAGGCAATTTACGTGATGTCGTCGGTCTTGACGTCCCGGCGGAACTTCCGGAAGCAGCGGACCTCACGTTGGACAATTTTGGGAAACTTGACAGCGCTGCCGCGTTGGACCGCATTTGGACGGAATGCGTCATGCGGAACGGTGCCGGTATGGCAGGCCCCGCTGCCGCCGTCACGTTCACCACTAAAGCAGAGACGCTGGAAACCCTGGCGCCGCAGCTGCGCAGCGGCCAGATCCTCCCGCAAGTCCGATTCTCGGTTGCCGAATGGTTCGCAGATCGCGCCCGGGTGCTCGCAAAAATTGCGGACCAGCGCTGGAGCTCCAAGCCGGTCATCGTCCGCAGCAGTGCGCGGGGAGAGGATGGCCCGGTAAGTTCCCAAGCCGGACGTTACGATTCGGTACTGGGCGTACTGGGCAGTAAAGACATCTCGGATGCAATAGACCAGGTCGTCGCTTCCTTCGCAGAGAACAAAAACACCAGCGACCAGGTTTTCGTGCAGCCGATGCTCGATCGCGTCGCCATGGCCGGAGTGGCCTTCTCGCGCGGACCCAACGGCGGCAGCCCCTACTACATCATCAACTATGATGATCTGTCGGGCCGCACCGATCGCGTAACCGCAGGAGTCGGCGACGATCTCGCGACTTTTCTCTGTCTCAAATCGCGGATCGACGCGTGCCCGCCCAAGCTGTACCCGGTTATCGCCCTGGTCGGTGAGCTGGAGACCCTTTTTGCTTGCGATGCGATTGACGTGGAGTTCGCCATCGACGGTGAGGGGCAGATCTATCTGCTGCAGGTTCGCCATCTCTCGATCGATCGTCAGGAAGCGACATTGGACGCGGAGATCGACGCCGCACTCGCCGACGTGGCACAGAAGGTAGAGCTGCTCAGTCGTCCGCAGCCATTCCTGCACGGCAGCCGCTCGATTTTCGGCGTCATGCCGGATTGGAACCCCGCGGAGATCATCGGGTTGCGTCCACGGCCGCTCTCGTTGTCGCTATATCGAGAACTCGTGACCGATTCGATCTGGGCCTACCAGCGTGACAACTACGGTTACCAGAATCTTCGCAGCTTTCCGCTATTGGTCAGCTTTCACGGCTTGCCTTATATCGATGTGCGTGTCAGCTTCAATTCCTTCGTACCGCGCGACGTGCCTAACGAGCTCGCCGGACGTCTCGTGAACTACTACATTGATCGCCTGCTCGCCGAGCCCCAGCTGCACGACAAGGTCGAATTCGAAATAATTTTCTCTTGCTATACGCTCGATCTGCCGCAGCGGCTAGGCAGCCTAGCGGAAAGCGGCTTTTCCGCGACGGATATCACGGAATTGTCAGACGCATTGCGGCGCCTCACCAATCGAATCATTCACGGTGAAACGGCGCTGTGGCGCCGCGACCGGGCGAAGATAGATTTGTTGGCCGACCGATTACCGGTGATCCGCGACGCCAAGATCGACAAGATCAGCCGCATTTATTGGCTCATCGAGGACTGCAAGCGCTACGGAACGCTGCCTTTTGCAGGTCTTGCGCGGGCGGGATTCATAGCCGTGCAGCTGCTTCGCTCCTTCGTCGCCACGGGTATCCTCAGTGCCGAGGAGCACGCGACTTTCATGGCAAGCGTTGACACTGTCGGATCGCGGATCGGTCACGATTTTTCTCACCTCACCAAAGCGGAGTTCTTGGCGCGCTACGGACATCTGCGGCCGGGCACCTACGACATTCTGTCGCTTCGCTACGATGAGGCACCTGACCTCTATTTCGACTGGTCAGGATCCCGCGCCAGCGCGACGGTGCCACCACGATTCGCGCTATCCATCGAGCAGCTGCGCCGCATTGAGAAACTGCTAAGGGAGCATCAGCTGGAAATAAATGTGCTCAGTATGATCGAGTTCGTTAAGGCCGGTATTGAGGGGCGCGAGTACGCGAAGTTCGTGTTTACTCGCAACCTGAGCGAAGCTCTGTCACTAACCAAGCAGTTGGGCGAAGAATACGGTTTGTCGCTCGAGGATTGTGCCTTCATTGACTACGACGTGATTCGCATGCTGTACAGCAAGAGCGGTTGCGTACGTGATCTATTGCATGAAAGCGTGGCACGCGGTAAACAGCAGCACGCGCTGACGCGCCAGCTCGTGCTGCCACCGCTGATTGCCGCGCCCAGCGATGTGTTTGCCTTTCATCTGCCCCCAAGCCAACCCAACTTCATCACGCGTAAGAGCGTCACGGCGCAGGTTGCTTCGCTCGATGATTCTCCGGAAAGCTTCGCGGGTCGGATTTTGTTCCTACCGAGTGCCGATCCGGGTTTCGACTGGATCTTTACGCGTAGCATTAGTGGATTTGTCACTCAGTTCGGTGGCGCCAATTCGCACATGGCGATCCGCGCAAGCGAGCTCGGAATTCCGGCGGTGATAGGGGCCGGCGAAGCCCTGTACCAGCGCTGGCGGGCCGCGCAGAAACTCTGTCTAGATTGCACAAACCAAAAAGTTCTGTTGATCGCATGAAGGGCGTCGCGATCACCCAACGCGTATCGGTAATCCCGGAGTATGGTGAACGCCGCGACTCTCTGGACCGGCCGGGCGTGGCCACGATTCCTCACAGCCTGTGGACTATTGCCGTTGGTGCTGCCCCAACGTCACCGCCGAGGCGGTGGCGATTTGCGACGCTTCAGATCTCGAGGGACGAGTGTTGACCGGCGGTAATGATCTGGCAGCGCTCGGCGGCTATGCGACGGAACGCGACGCCACCGAAAACGCGCTGCTTGATGCAGTGGAGTTGCGCGGACTGCCCGTGCTCCGCGTATACCGTGGTGTGCAGCTGATCCAACAGCGCTGCGCGATACCGCTGCGTCGCGTCACTGGCCATGTGACGACACGTCAGACCATCCGCATCGACGGCGGACCAGCGGAGGTCAACAGCTATCATCGCTTCGCTGTCCTCGAATCCCGCCCTCCGCTCGAGGTCTGGGCAGTCGCCGCCGATCATGTCGTCAAGGCGATTTGCCGCTCGGCGTTATCGATCACCGGAATCATGTGGCGTCCCGAACGAAATTCACCCTTCGCAACTACCGATGTGGCCTTGTGTCACCGCGTTTTCAACGTCGCGTAATGCGCGCCCTGATCCTGGCCGCGGGGCGTGGTAGTCGCATGGGTACCTTAGGTGACGATCGGCCGAAATGCTTGGTTGAACTCGACGGCAGGCCGCTGCTCGATCGTCAATTGGCGGCGCTGCGGCGCGGCGGAGCGGACGAGATTGGAGTAGTCCGCGGCTATCGTGCCGACATGCTAAATGTTCCTGGCCTGTCCTACTTCGAAAACAAACGATGGGCTGAGACCAACATGGTGATGTCGCTCGTCGCGGCCGCGCCCTGGCTGCGCTCCGCTCCAGTCATCGTCAGCTATGCGGATATTTTCTACTGCAGCGCTCTGGTGCGTGGCCTGGTCAATGCACCGGGGAAGCTCGTCATTAGCTACGATAGGGCATGGCGGCGCCTATGGATGCGGCGCTTCTCCGATCCGTTGTTGGACGCCGAAACGTTCCGCATCGATGCGTCCGGAGAATTGCTTGAGATTGGCGGTAAGACGGGAAAGATAGAGGACATCGAGGGGCAATACATGGGGCTCCTCAAATTCACGCCGACGGCATGGACTGCCATTGAAGCACTGCTTGCAACGCTCGATCAGCCTGCCCGCGATCGTCTTGACATGACGGGATTGCTGCGGAGGTTGCTGGCAAACAAGACAATACCAATCAGCACTTTCGGTACCGATGGTCAGTGGGGTGAAATCGACAATCCCGCGGACGTGGACCTATACCAAAGCATGGTTAGGGAGCACGAACTCATGCTCGAGGATCCTGTCACGGGTCCGGACCCCTAAGTCGACTGAACAACTGCACTCTACCAACACCGCCTACAAGTGGAACATCATGACTAACACGACTTCTCCGAGGGTTGACTGGGATTACACCGAGCACGCATCTCACTACGACAAGAGAGCCGACTACTCCTACGACGCGATAAAGGATCTATTAACTGCTACGGGCTGCATGCCTCAGAGGCTTGTCGCTGAAATCGGCGCGGGCACGGGAAAGCTTACGAAGGAGCTATTGAGACACGGACTGACCGTGAGGTCAGTTGAACCGAACGATGCAATGCGAGAAATCGGCATCAAAAATACGCGAGGGCAATCAGTTTCCTGGTCTATCGGCACGGGCGAGGTAAGTGGTTTGCCGGCGAGCAGCTTTTATGCGGTATTTTTTGGTAGCTCGTTCAATGTGGTCAACCAAATGGCCACGTTGTCGGATGTCAAAAGGATATTGGTGCCGCGTGGATGGTTTGCCTGCATGTGGAATCATCGTAGGCTCGATGACCCCATTCAACAGAGGATCGAATCGATCATCAAAGGGTTCATCCCGACCTACTCTTACGGTTCAAGACGAGAAGACCCCACCGCTGTCATTGAGTCAAGTGGCTATTTTTCTCCGGTGAAGTCGATCGAGCGCACGTTTGATTGGGAAATGCCCAAGTCGGACATCATCGTCGCCTGGCGGTCCCATGCCACTCTGAGGCGTCAAGCGGGTGAACAAGCCATCTTCGAGCGGATAATTGCCGAAATCTCGACATATCTGGCAATCCTTCCCGAAAAAATCAATGTGCCCTACGTGACTAGGATCTATTTTGCGCAATTGACTAATTGAAGACGTAAGGCGGCCAACAATTCCATAGAGGAAAGAAGTTGCGAAAAGATAGTCTGAGTGAGCCGATTGTGGGTGAGCTATCGAGCGCCTTCCGCAAGTTCCGGAGACAGCTGTCGCCAGGGAGCAACGAGTCTTCTCTTTCGCCGAGGTGGGGCCAAGCGCAAGAACCGCTGTTGCAGCGTGCTCGTGCTTTTGTCCGCGCTCAGGAAACCAAGGACTCGCAGTCCCTCGCGGCCAGCAAGATTGAGGATATTCGGCACTTCGATGTTGCGGGCATGCAAAGAGTGGTGGCCATCTGCCGCTGGGGCAGTAGCGGCTCGCTGTTGCTGGCCAGCAATCTTGACGGACATGATGATGTCATCATGCTTCCGGGAAACCTCAGTGGAGGAATCTACCCATTCTTTGAATGCTACCAATCCTTGTCTTTGCGCGACAAGCTGATGGCTTATCCATTCGTCTCAATAGATGGATATGATCATGGCAAACTTTTCTTCCAACATGAACATGAACTTGGGATTCCGGCAGGCGATTACTATGCTGCGGTCAACGCCCTCTTTGAGGTTTATGGCCATCGGCCGCGAGAGTTTCTCGAATCTCGTCGGGCGTTCTTTCAGTTCTTACACATAGTGTACTGCGTGGCGCTGGGTCGGCGTCCGACGAGTCCTCATCCCTTGATCGTTTACGCGCAGGCCATGGCAAATGATCAATTGGCTAGGTACCTCGTCGAAGACTTTCCGCAAGCACGTTTCATCCACACGGTGCGCGATCCGATTACAAATTGCGGTCGACTGTTCGAGCATGACCTCCAACCTCATGGCTTCTTGGCCCCTGTGTATGTGATCGCACGTCTGAGTTTCTGGGATAAGCCGCATTCGAGGATGGAATCGCGCACACGGGCAATTCGGTTCGAAGACCTGCATTTGCATCTTGAGGAGACAATGGGCGCCGTAGCCGCTTGGTTGGGTCTGGCTTATCGATCCTCGCTACTCGAGAGCACGTTTAACGGCCTTCCGTATGTGTGGAAGCCGAGGACGGGAAAACCAGGCTGGTCAGGCGCTCGACCAGAGCAGGCCATTCGCGATTCTAGAAATATTTCATTCACAGACCGATGTCTGTTGTTCGCAGTGCTCTATGAAGACTTTGCAGCTTGGAATTATCCGTGTCCCAAGATTTTTAAGCATGCGTTGGTTCGCGTTCTCACGTGCTTGCTCCTTGTGCTGGTTCCAATGAAAATTGAATTTATTACTGCGCGTATGGTCTTTAAATTGCTTCCGTCGCGAAACTTTCGTTCAGTGTTGAAGGGGTTCACGCAGATTTGCATGAATCGGGTAGCGATAACGTCACTCTTAGCCGTAGAACTGTACCGGCGGGTTACTTCTGGAAAACAAGTGTTGGAACTACTGCGATAAGGGCCGCGTCGTGACCGGAGGGTGTGGGCCCCATAGTCGGGGACGGCACCGAGCTTGCGGCGATACGCCAGCGCAGCGGTCAGCTGGCGGTAGACGACAGCGTCCCGTTCGCCGGCCGATTCCCGACACGGCGCTGTGGGAATTTCATGAGCACTTCGGACGTGTGCGTGAATCCCGATCGCGCCAATGAGATGAACGACACGTACATGATGAACAAGATTCTGGAGTACATGGCGCTCGGCAAGCCCATCGTAGAGTTCGACCTGACCGGGGGACGTTTCTCCGCCGGGCAAGCGTCGTTGTATGCGCGGCCAGATGAAGTCGCGGATTTTGCAGTGGAACTGCGCGAGTTGCACGACAACTCCGAGCAACACGCAGTCATGGGCGCGACCGGAACGCGCCGGGGTCGAAACCAGCCTGGCTTGGCATCACTAGGTTCCGCGGCTAGTGGAGGCTTATGCAACCGCAATGAAGAGCAGCCCCGCGCGCAAAGTCCCGAGTGAACCGCGTGAAGGTCGAACACCGCGGTCCCCGCGTCCTGCTGCTCGGTCCGGCGCGCAGCGCAGTGAGTGGAGTTTCCACGCACCTCAATCAACTGTTCGAATCGGCGCTGTCCCGTCGCTTCTGCCTCCTCCAGTTCCAGGTCGGCAGCGAAGGTCGCGCGCAGGGCCGTATGGGCACACTATTCCGCCTGCTCACCGATCCGTTCGCGCTTACCGTCTGCCTCATTCTCTGCCGGCCACGCATCGTGCACATTAATACCTCACTCGAGCCCAGGAGCTACTGGCGGGACATCGTCTTTCTCGCGCTTGCAAAAACGATGAAGCGCGCAGTTGTTTACCAGGTACATGGCGGCGCGCTGCCCGGCGAGTTCTTCGCCTCGAATCGTGTACTGACCGCGCTGCTGCGTCGCGTCCTGTCCTGGCCTGATGCGGTGGTGTTGCTAGCGCGCAGTGAAATGGCGGCCTACAGTAGCTTCGCTCCTCGTGCTCGGCTCGTTCGCATCCCAAACGCCGTGTCGCCAGGCGAGGCCGATTTACGTGCCGAGCGGTACAACGCGCGTCGTCCTCTCAAAGTCGTCTACCTCGGCCGACTCGCGGCCGACAAGGGCATTTTCGAGACGATCGAGGCGGTCAAAATCCTACGCGACCGCGGAGTGGCGGCACAACTGACGATCGCCGGCTCAGGCCCAGCGAGGAGCGAGATTATCCAAGTGATTAAGGCGAATCGGCTCGGCGATCAAGCGGACCTGGTGGAGGCAGTATTTGGATCTGCGAAACAGCAGCTCTGGCGGGAAGCCGACGTCTTTGCATTCCCAACCTATCATCGCGAGGGCCTCCCCTACGCGCTTCTGGAAGCTATGGCTAGCGGCGTCGTGCCCGTGATCTCACCGGTCGGCGCTATACCCGACGTTCTGGAAGATGAGGTGCACGGCCTGTTTGTGCCGGCTCACGAGCCGCGCGCTGTGGCCGATGCGCTCGAGCGACTCGCCAATGACCGTCCGCTGCTGCACCAATTGGCGCTGGCCGCCCGCGCACGCGTCGTGGAGCATTATTCCGTGGCGCGCATGACAGCGGAATTCGAAGCGCTTTACGTGAGTCTAGCAGATTGAATGCTGCGCACTTCCTGAGCATACGGGCATAAAAGGTACACGATCTCAGCGCCCCTAGACAAAGGAGTCAGCCTTTATTCGGAGCGGACTTCGAATGAAACTCATCCACAGTCCAACGGACCCGCTTGTTCAAAGTCAGCTCTGCATGCCTGACACCTCGGTGTATTCCAAGTATGCACAACCTTATGCTTCGTTAGTTACGTGTCCCGCTACTAGGAGGATGTGTGACGGCAATTGGCTTTTGCAATACTAGCGTGAGAATTGTGCACGCTAGATCCTCGTCGCTGTAGCTGCGGTACATCGGAGCAATCCGCAGTCCGGAGATGTCGACCGATTCCACGAGTGTCTCGCGCACAGAGAATCCGACGGCGCCGAATGCCAGCAGCCATTCCGACATCTGGATGCGATTGACGTACTGCACCTCATTCTCGAAGAACCACTTCCATCTTCGGTCCGAGTACCGCAGGTACTCCTTGGGAGAGCAGGATGGATCGTAGTGGGACAGGTGATCGTCGATGCCGATCTGATGGATGGCAAACCCGCCAGGCTTGAGAACGCGGTAGCTATCGGCACAAAGCTGAGCGACGTTCGCGCGCGGCACGTGCTCGAGCACGTGAAAGCTGAAGATGCAGTCGCGCGAACCGTCCCGGAACATTGCAAGTGAACCATCGGGCGAAATCAGATAGCTCAGCTTGAGTCGGTCGTATACGTCCGCAAAACTCGTCGCCGCGAGCAGCGAGCGCAAGTGCTCAAGGGCGCGCGCTGGAGCGCCTCTTGCGACCAAGGCTGTCTCGAGATTGGTGAACGCGGCTCGTAGAGCGTCGAACTGCCGATTGTCCCACACGTCCATCGTGGCGATTTCGCCGTCTACGAACAGACGCAGGTAGATCGCGAACCAATGCATCCAACCCGTACCGATCTCGAGCGATTGCTGACCGTCCCGGACCGCGGAGTACTTGTTGCACAAATCGACCAGCAGGTCGCCCCGGGAAATGTAGGCGGCGATGTCCATATTGGCGGCCCGACGCCTACTTCCGATGGCGTTTCCCATCCAGCGGTACAGCCTTTTGGAAGCCCCGTTGAGCGAAAATGCCTTAAGCGCACCGGCTGCCAACACATACCGAATCATTGTTGCGCGTTCCGGTACGCCGTTCGGGGACGCTGAGAATGAAATCCGAGACCGCCAACCAAGCCCCCGACCGGCTTGATCCCGTGCTGCCGCTCTCGCCGGGCCGCGCCGAGCGACAGGGCTTCGAGTACTCCCGTCACGACATGCTCTCGCTGTATGCCACGTTCAACACTAAGACGGGCGAAGTGCTCGTCAAGACGGTGGCACGGCGCACCTCGGCTGAGCTCGTAGTTTTCTTGACCGACCTGGCCGTGAAGCAGTCGCGCTGCAAGGAGATCCACGTGATCGCCGACAATCTCTCGGCACAAGAAACGGCTCAGGTAAGTGAGTTCCACGAAGCGCGCCCGGCGGTTCACTTGCATTTCACCCCGACGTACTCCTTCTGGCTGAACCAGGTCGAGCTGTGGTGCGCATCACCACTTCCACATCAGACTGTTACCGTCCACTAGTAATAGGCCATTTCGTCATCCCGCTCCAATGAGCAATTCAACACAACGCCCAAGATGTTCATCTCCGCGATCAGCTCCCTCGCTCTTGCCAAGGAGGCGCGCTCCGTCCGCCCCTCCGCGACGACAAAGAGCACGCCATCCACTCGCGGAGCAAAAGTGAGCACGTCATCTGAGGTGAGGGGCGGCATGTCGAATATGACAAGGTGTTGGGTCATTTCCGCCGCAATCACCCTCAGCAGCTCCAGCATGCGTGCACTGGCGAGCATGTCCGAAGAGTGCTCGAATATGCGCGTGTTCGGAATCACCAGTAGGTTGGTTGATCCGCAGTGGTAAATCACTTGCGAGGCTTCTGCTTCCCCGAGGAGGTAATCGCCAAGTCCTCGCTCGCACTGCAACCCCATTTGGGCCGCCACCTGCGGGCGCTGCAGGTCGAGGTCGACCAGGCACACCCGCGTGTTTGGCTCCTGCGAGAGCGCCATGGCGAGGTTGATCGACGTGAGGGTCTTGCCTTCCCCGGCCTTTGTGCTGGTCACAGCAACTGACCGCCACTGCTTGGCAGCAAGACGGTGCAGGAGGCGGGTACGCAGGAGCTTATAGGCGCGTTGCGCCGCCCGGTCGGCGACCTGCGGCAGCACGCAATTGCGTTCGAGGACGGCCGAATCAAGAGTTGCCGTCTGGAACTGCGGCGTCGGCCGAGGTTCCGCTGCGATAGTCTGCTTTGGTTCGTCGCGCCGCGCGGCAGTCTCGGCCCGCTCCCGCTCCCCGCGATTCCTGGCCCTGGAGAGGGCATTTTCGATGACGCTCATTAGAGTTTTCCGACCTCAGGCACAGGAAGCGCGGATCCAAGTGTGCCCATCAGGGCACCGCAAAACGAAGGAGGATGTACAACACAGGAACCACGATGACCGTCGCCGCAGCCAGAGCGGCGAGTCGCCGACGGCGCCGACGCATGAATGCAGCATTGTGGATTATCGGTACGACCGCGATCGGCGTCATCTGCAGAAGAGACACGAGGTCGCGACTTCCGCGCACGCTCGAGTCCAGCGCGCTGGCTCCCAGCCCAGCCATCAAGGCCAAGAAGCTCGCGGCAATCAGGCCAATGACGGCGATACCGATGCGGGGTGGTTTTGTCGGGGCCTTTGGGACCGGAGGCGGAGACACGAGTGTGAACTGATCAGACGCACCAATCTTGATCGCCGCAGCTCTGATGTCGGCATCCATCCGTTTACTGTTGAGCTGGTCGTACATCTGCCGCGCGGTTACAGCGTCACGATTGAGCGTATCGTAGGCGCGCTCCACCTCCGGCGTAGACTTCAGGCGGCTTTGCAGATTCACTTCCTTTTCACGCAGATCCCCTCGCTGTCGTTCCAGAGCGGCGATTTGCGTCTCGACCCCATTCAGCTGCGTTTCCAGCTGAACGACAGCGGGAGTCCGGCTGGCATCGGTCCCTTGTTCCTTTTCGCCGGAAGCGATGCGCGCCTGCAGCTCCTGGATCGTGCGTTCCAGATGCTTGACGTCCGGGTGATCCTCGCTGTAACGCTGGCGCATCTGGGCGAGGTTCGCGCGCTGTGCGGCAAGCTGCGTCTCGAGGTCCGAGCCCGACCCCGCGGCAAGTGCGCCGGAGCGCATCGCGGCGATCTGCTGATGTAACGCAATCATATCCGGATGGTTCGGATCGTACACCGCCGCCTTCTTCGCGTACTCATCCTCTAGAGTGCGCAGTGTGTCCGCGTTGGCGCCTACAGCGCGCGCTTGCTGCAGCTGCTGCAGGATGAACGTGCGGTTCTGCTGCTGTGTGCGCAGGTCGCGCTCGACGCCTTCCAGATCCTGGTCGGTCATGTTCTTGACGTTGAGATTCGCCTGTGTGGTGTCGGGCAGCCGGTCGAAATTCTCCTCCTTGAACCGAGCGAGGCGTCCTTCGCTCTCGGCGATCTTCGCTCGCTGTCGGTCGGCTTCGACCGCGTAGAAGCGGCTCTCGTTGAGTACCTGCTCCGCCGAGGCCCGACGGCCGTCGACAATGAATGCGTTAGCCAGCCACGCCGCAACCTTTTGCGCGGTCTCGGGCTCGCGGTTCGTATAAGTGACCGTAAAGCCGGTATTGATGTTGCGCTCCAGTCCGGTCTGCGGGTCGAGAATTTTCTGGGTGAGCATCTCGACCCGCACATCCCTCTGCAGCTTCTTCAGCGCGGCGCCCGGATCGTCCGTGAGCCGCGGATACGGATCCAGCGAGTGGAGCGCCGCGCGCAGCTCCGATGAGCCGAGAACGGTGCCGGTCAAGCCGGAGATGTAGCGGTCCGCGTAATTGTCTCCCCTGGCGCGGTCATTGAGGTCGGTCTTGAGCTGAAACGTGGCCGGCGAGCCGTACTCACTCGGCAAGCCGACCGCGAGCAGCATCGTCAGGAGGACAAATGGCAGCCAGATCGCCAGGAGCAAGCGACGCCGGCGCCGCAGCGAATTGACATAGTCGGAGAATTCAACTTTTTCCGCATCCATCATCTAATCGCTGGAGGTTGCAGAACCTAGTAGCCGACCGTAATTGCGGGCCCTTCGGCGGGGCGATGAGGCTCGTAAACCAAAGACACGAGTATGGAGTTCGCCTGGCCGGAGGGGCCGCCGTTGCGGTAGTCCGTGAAGTTATAAGCACCGACCAAGGAAAACCCCCGCTGTATGCGCCATTCGAAGCCCGTCGTCGCATAATTGTAATGCTGTGCGCGGACTGTCGGCGCGGCGGCCCCGCGCAGCGGATCGTCATAAATGGTTCGAACCCCGAGGAACCCCGCAAATCGGGGCGTAAAGCGCCGCGCCACGCGTAGGCGCAGCTGGTCCTGAATGACGGCATAGCCCTGCGACCCGAAATGTCGCGCCGACGG
>Ga0210394_10005448_pt1 | contig 14242 bp, 13 predicted proteins | sample IncBWC12MmetaG_FD_160121 | JGI IMG/M metagenome (GOLD analysis project Ga0210394, IMG submission 160121) | Forest soil microbial communities from Barre Woods Harvard Forest LTER site, Petersham, Massachusetts, United States - Inc-BW-C-12-M | ecosystem: Environmental > Terrestrial > Soil >...
GAGCCGGCAAATCGTCGAGCGCGGCATTTATCCCGCTGTCGATCCACTGGCGAGCTTCTCGCGGATATTGGATCCACGCACGGTGGGACAGGAGCACTACACAGTAGCGCGGGCGGTGAAGTCGGTCCTTCAGAGATATAGGGAACTGCAGGACATTATCGCGATTCTGGGAATCGAAGAACTGTCGGACGATGACAAGCAGACCGTAGCGCGCGCCCGAAAAATCGAGAAGTTCCTGTCGCAGCCAATGTTCGTAGCCGAGCAGTTCACGGGTCTTGCAGGGAAGTACGTAAAAATCGAAGACACGGTGCGCGGCTTCAAGGAAATCGTCGAAGGAAAGCACGACGATCTTCCCGAGCAGGCGTTCTACATGGTAGGCGGGATCGAGGAAGTACGCGAGAAAGCGGAGAAGATGGCGGCGACAGCATAGTCGCAGCGCTACCAGCGCGATTCACGGCTCGAAACAAAAATGCTACCTGAAAAAATTGAACTCGAAGTGGTCACGCCGCAGCGGCATGTGCTCGACGAAAAGGTGGAGTCCGTCGAGATGCCGGGTAAAGACGGCTATCTGGGCATTTTGCCGGGTCACGCCCCGCTACTTACCGAACTAGGCCTCGGGATTCTTACGTACCACAAAGGCTCGGAGGTTCGCAGGCTCACCGTGCTGAACGGCTACGCAGAAGTCCTGCCCGACCGTGTGATCGTTCTGGCAGAAGCTTCCGAGCGCGCGGAAGAAATTGACGCGCAGCGCGCCCGAACGGCCGCGGATCGCGCCCAGGCCGAGCTTGCGAAAGCCACCGGAGCGCCGGAGACGGATTGGGAGAGTGCGTCGGCAGCATTGCAGCGGGCACTGGTCCGCGTCGAGGCCGCATCCAAACAATAGATATTAAGGGAGATAACTCCCAGCGCACATGGCATCGTCACGTGTTCTGTCGCATCGAATAAGTAAGGTACAAAGGTAAGGGCTCATGGCTGAAATCACAGTTTATTCCACTTCCTGGTGCTGCGATTGCCGGCGCGTAAAGCAGTTTTTGCGCGAACGCGGACTCGCCTTCAAGGAAGTCAACATTGACGACAAGCCGGACGCGGAAGAATTGGTGCTCCGCGCAAATAATGGGCTTCGGAAGGTCCCCACCCTCGAAATCGACGGGCACTATGTAGCCTGCAGCCCATTCAATCCTTATCTGCTCGCCGAAGAATTGAAAATCCCGCTCAACAAGTAAACCTCGCCTCGCGGTGCCCAATTAAATTGGTCACGAAAGCCCCGCGCCGCGTGTCATCACTCCCGCCAGCCGCAAGTCAGAATTCAGAATCACGATGTCGGCATCCGCACCCACTGCTATAACGCCTTTTTTGCCACCAAGCCCGAGCCGCCGCGCAGGCAGCAGCGTGACCATACGCACGGCCTCCAGCAGCGGCACTCCAAGCGCGACGATATGTTGCAGGGCGCGATCGAGACTGAGAGTGCTGCCGGCGAGCTTTCCTTCTGAATTGCGGACGACGCCATCCGTCACGCTCACTTCAAAATTTCCCAGCCTGTAATTTCCATTACGCATGCCCGTGGCAGCCGTTCCGTCGCTAACCAGCAGTACGCCCTCGAGCCCCTTGGCTCGCAAGAGGATCTCGACAGCAGGAGAATCGACATGGTGCCCATCAGCAATCAGTTCGGCGGTCACGGAAGAGTTCGTCAGCACCGCGCCGATAACGCCCGTATCCCTGTGTGAAAACGGTCGCATGGCGTTGAACATGTGAGCGGCATGCGTTACGCCCCGTTCTATCGCCGCTGTAGCCTGCTCGTAAGTTGCATCCGTGTGGCCCATTGAAGCAACGATGCCATTGCTTACCGCGCGCCCCACCAGTTCGAGCGCGCCGGGAAGTTCCGGCGCAAGCGTGACGATGCGGATGAACCCGTCCGCAGCAGCGATAAATTCTTCGAAGAGTTCCTTAGAGGGTGGCGTGATTGCATCGAGCGGATGCACGCCTCGCCTAGCCGGGTTGATGAAGGGCCCTTCCAGGTGAATTCCCAAAACCTCGGCTGCAAACCGCGAATCGGTGTTTCGCGCGCTGCGAATATAGCGGGCAATGCCGTGCAGGCTCTTGCAGGTCTCTTCCGCTGGCGCTGAGACGGTAGTTGCGACCAGCGATGTGGTGCCACGCCGCGCCACCGTGGAAGCCACCTTCGCGATCGCCTCGGCCGCGCCCTCCATCACATCATGGCCGCCCGCACCGTGAATGTGCACGTCCACGAAGCCTGGAATCACGATTTTGTCGCCCGCCGCGAAGTGCTCGGAGTCGTCGGGGATGCGAACTTCGTCGCGATGGCCCATCTGCGTGATCTTGCCGTCTTCCACCACAATCACGCTGTCAAGAATTTCTTCGTGAGGAGTGAGGATGCGGCTGGCGTAAATGGCGGTCGCGGCCATGGCTCGTTCATGCTACCCGAACTCGCAGCGAAAAACACAAGCGAGCCTTGCATCCTTTTCCTTCTCCGCTACAATCATGGTGCCCCAAAAATTCAATCGAAACGGAACGGCAGAAGGTTTGGAGGAATTTGCATGGCTTACGATAAGCGTTATGTAGCGCAGAAACGGCAGCGGCGTCGCCGTAAGACCGCCAAGGCCAAGATGCATCTCTACGAGCAGGGAAAGCTCTCGCACGATAAGCTTCCTGCCCTCGCGAAGAAATTCCTGAGCCGCAAGACACGAGCGCTGAAGCGCGCCAGCTAATGCCAAAAAAAAGGGCGTCCCTTGGGACGCCCCTTTGGTGCGCCGCGCCCGCCAGCTCGCGGCTGATTTTGTTCCGGACTAGTTACCAGACGCCTGCGCGTGTGTGTTGGAAGCTGACTTAGGCACGCTCAGATATCCGGCAATCTTGTCCTTGCCCACCTGATTCACCGTCAACTCCATCGGCGCGCGCGTGCCACGCGAGAAGAAGTAGATTGGCTCGTTCACAGAGCGGTTCTTCTTCTCATAGCGGGCATCGTCGATGTACATCGCGATGGTGTAGACGTTCTTCTTCGGGTTGACGCCGCGGAGTTCGATCATCAGGTCGCCCACTTTCTGGCGCTGGTCCTTCTTATCGATCGTGAACTCGTAGTAGTCGCGTTCGCCAAGACGCCGCAGCTCTTCCACTTCGTCATGGTTCTTCGCGATCAGCGTGCCGAATTCACCGCGCGTCATGTTGAGGCTGTTCTTCGTGGATTCGAGGTCGGACTTCACGCCGTTGACGTCGGTGCCGAGTTTGTTCACGTCATCTACGCCGGCCTTGGTCGCGAGCTCGCCATTCACATTGTTCTGCAGATCCGCAAGCTGCTTGGCATCTTCTTCCTTGATCTTGTTCGCCTGCGCGCGCGCTCTCGTAAGCTCGCCCTGAGTCAATTTCATCTTGTCCGTGACGATGCTCAACTCACCCTGGAGCTGCGCATTCGTGTCTTCGGCCTTCGCGAGACGCTGGCTCAGCACCTCTTCTTGCTGCTTCTCCTGTTGCTGAGCGGTGGTGAGGCTCTGCGCCAATTCCTTGGAGTGGTTCGACGCGCTCCACCCGGTTCCCAGAGCTGCCAGCGAGACGATCGCTAGCGCAATCACCACAATTCCAACCCAACGCGGTGCCGCGGCCTCAGCCGCTACGTATTCTTGCTTATCATCGATGCTCATATTGCTATTCCTCCGTGAACGCCCTTGCGAGGATGGCAAAGAGCAAAAGGGACGCCAATCGCGCCAAACCGGCGTAGTGTCCATATGTTCATGAAATATAGTGGCTTATCTTCCACTCGCTGGAGGGATATTTGCGAGAGCTTGGCTCCAGGACCTGCAATTTTTACCCTATTTCATGGATTTCTTCGCGGTACTACTTACACACTCCCTGAGCTAGAATCTTCCCGTAATCTGAAGAGAGAGCGCCGCCAAAACCTCCTGCCACCAAAGCCACGAGGGTCAAATTAGCGAGTCACGGTCATCGCGCGGAGCTGCGCGATTCGATCGGCGAGCGGCGGATGCGTACTGAAGAGGCTTGAGAAAATCTGGTCTGCTGACAGCGGTTGCACGATCATCAGAGCCGAAGTTGTAGGGGGAACATCCATGGGAATGCGCTTGTTGTAAGCGCCCAGTTTTTCGAGCGCGCGGATCAAGCCGTAAGGATGGCCCACCATTCTTGCGCCCGAGGCGTCCGCCTGATACTCGCGTTGCCGCGAAATACCCATCTGCAGCAAGAGCGCGGCGAACGGGGCGAGAATCAACATCAGTATTCCCGTAAGACCACTGCCACGCTCGCGGTCGCCACCACCACCGCCGAACCAGAACCCCATCCTGGCGACCCATGTGATTGCGCCCGCGATGGTAGCGGCGATCGAGGACGTCAGAATGTCGTAGTTGCGCACGTGCGATAGCTCGTGTGCGATTACGCCTTCGAGTTCCTCGTCGTCCATCAATTCCATCAGGCCCTGCGTGACGGCGACTGACGCGTGACTCGGATTGCGGCCCGTAGCGAATGCGTTGGGCGCGGCTTGAGGAATCAGAAACATCTTCGGCATGGGCAGATTCGATTTCGCCGCAAGCCGCTCCATCACCTCATAAAGCCGAGGCACCTGTTCTTTGCTGATTGGCTGGGCTCCGCTGGACATGAGCGCAATCTTGTCCGAAAAGAAGTATGCAGTGCCGTTCATTAGGACCGCGAAAATAAGCGCAAGTGTCATACCGCGCTCGCCGCCAAACGCCAATCCAAGAAAGAGCAGTAGCAATGTAAGAGCGGTGAGCAAAAATGCGGTTTTTAGTGTTTTCATTTGCGATACCCCCGGGTGCGCGATTCTTACGCAGCGCCCGCCTTCGCCGTCTCCGTTACGAATTTCATTTCGTCGCTTCGCGGATCGGCATCAACAATCACCGTATCACCCGGCTTTACCTCGCCGTCGAGGAGCTTGAGGGCCAGCGGATCTTGAATCAGACGCTGAATGGCGCGCTTCATCGGACGTGCTCCGTACGCCGGATCGAATCCTTCGCGGAACAAAAGAGTCTTAGCCGGCGGCTTGAGCTTCAGCGTGATTTTTCTTTCGCTTAGCAGCTTCACCACATTGCGCATCTGCAGCTCGATGATGTGCTCGATCTGATCTTTGCCGAGCGGCTGGAACATCACGATGTCGTCGATGCGGTTCAAAAATTCCGGACGGAAGAGTTCGCGAAGCGCCGCCATGGCCTGCTCGCGCGCCTTCTTCGGATCTTTCGCCGCGAGTTCGAAAATTGCAGTAGAGCCAATGTTCGACGTCATGATGATCACCGTGTTCCGAAAATCCACGGTGCGTCCTTTTCCATCCGTGAGCCGGCCTTCGTCGAGAATCTGCAGCAGGACGTTGAACACGTCCGGATGAGCTTTTTCGATTTCGTCGAGCAACACTACGGAATACGGGCGCCTGCGAACTTGCTCAGTCAGCTGGCCTCCCTCTTCGTAACCCACGTACCCCGGAGGCGCCCCTATCATGCGCGCCACCGAGTGTTTCTCCATATATTCGGACATATCGAGACGGATGATCGCGCGCTCGTCGTCAAACAGAAATTCCGCGAGGGCACGCGCGAGCTCAGTCTTGCCTACACCAGTCGGTCCTAGAAACAGAAACGAGCCAATCGGGCGATTCGGGTCGCTCAAGCCGGAGCGGTTGCGGCGGATTGCGTTCGCAACGATAGCTAAAGCCGCTTCCTGGCCTACTACACGCTGGCGCAGACGCTCTTCCATGTGAATCAGCTTTTCGACTTCGCCTTCGAGGAGGCGTCCCACAGGAATACCGGTCCACTTGCTGACGATTTTCGCGATTTCTTCCTCGCCTACTTCTTCCTTCAGCATCGGATGATCTTTTTGCAATTCGGCGAGGCGATCCTGCGCAGCCTTCAATTCTTTTTCGGCCGCGGACAATTTGCCGTAGCGAATTTCCGCCACGCGGGCGAGATCGCCCGCGCGTTCGTAGCGCTGTTCTTCCGTTTTGAGCTGATCGATCTGCTCCTTGATTTTTCGAATCTTGCCGATGGCTTCTTTTTCCGTCTGCCAGTGTGCCTTGAGCGTATTGGACTGCTCGCGCAAGCCGCTCAGTTCTCTTTCGATTTGCCCCAGCCGCTCGCGAGAATGCGCATCCGCCTCTTTCTTCAGCGCCTGACGCTCGATTTCGAGCTGCATGATGCGACGTTCGATTTCGTCGATCTCGGAGGGCAGCGAATCAATTTCCATACGAAGACCGGCGGCGGCTTCATCTATCAAGTCGATGGCTTTGTCGGGCAGGAACCGGTCGGTGATATAGCGTTGCGAGAGCATCGCCGCTGCTACGATTGCAGAGTCCTTGATGCGCACGCCGTGGTGCACTTCGTAGCGCTCTTTCAATCCGCGCAGAATCGCGATTGTGTCTTCGACAGATGGCTCACCGACAAATACGGGCTGGAAGCGGCGCTCGAGCGCCGGGTCTTTCTCGATGTATTTGCGGTATTCGTTCAGAGTGGTGGCGCCGATCGCCCGGAGCTCACCGCGCGCAAGCGCGGGCTTCAGCATGTTCGAAGCGTCCATCGACCCTTCGGCGGCGCCCGCACCAACGAGTGTGTGCAGCTCGTCGATAAAAAGAATCACCTGGCCTTCGGATTCGGTGACTTCCTTCAGGACAGCCTTAAGGCGATCCTCGAATTCGCCGCGATATTTTGCACCGGCCACTAGCGCTGAAAGATCGAGAGTAACGATGCGCTTCGGCCGCAGAACCTCCGGCACGTCGCCCGCCACGATTCGTTGTGCAAGACCCTCCACAATGGCGGTCTTGCCCACCCCTGGCTCGCCGATGAGTACCGGGTTGTTCTTCGTACGGCGCGCGAGAATCTGCATCACGCGGCGAATTTCCTCGTCGCGGCCAATCACGGGGTCGAGCTTGCCCCGCCGCGCCAGATCGGTCAGGTCGCGTCCATACTGTTCAAGCGCGCGATACGTAGATTCCGGGTTTTGGGACGTGACGCGATGGCTGCCTCGAATCGCGGCCATGGCCTGCAGGATGGTTTCGTGTGTCACACCGTGCTTCGCCAGAATCTCACCGGCCGAGTCGTGTTTCGCCGAGGCGATGCCTAGCAAGATGTGTTCGGTTGAGACGTATTCGTCTTTCAGGCGCTGCGCTTCTTCGAACGCGCGATCGAGAACCTTGTTCGCTTCCGGGCTCAGGTATTGTTCCGAGCCTCCGGAAACTTTCGGCAGCCGCTCCACTTGTTTCTCAACTTCACTGGCGAGTTGCGTGGGCGACACACCGAGCTTTTCGAGCAGGGGAGGCACCACGCCGTCACCCTGCGCAAGCAGCGCCCAAAGGACATGCAGCGGCTGAACCTGCTGCTGTCCATAACGCCCAGCCATTTCCTGGGCAGCTTGCATTGCCTCTTGGGCCTTTAGAGTCAGTTTGTCAAATCTTGGCATTTCGCAATCTTCTCACTTTCACGGAACCACAAAAAGGGGTAACAAAAAGGGGCCAGCAGAATCGCCGGCCCCCATCACGTCCTGCGATTTTGGTTCCGCGCTCTTAGTTCTCGCCGTTCGCGACGTTGACCTTGATCTGCTTCGGCTTGGATTCAGCGCTCTTCGGCAGCTCGACAGTCAGCACGCCATTCTTGTAATCCGCTTTGATGGCTTCCGTGTTAACCGTATTGGGCAGTCCAAAGCTGCGGCTGAACGACCCGTAATTACGCTCGATCCGCAGGTAGTTGTCTTCCTTCACGGTCTGCTCAAATTTCCGCTCGCCGCGGATCGTGAGCGTGTTGTTCTCTACGCGGATGTCCAGGTCCTTTTCGTTGATGTCCGGCATGTCGGCCTTGATGACAAGCTCGTTCTCTGTCTCGTAGATGTCCACGGACGGAGTCCAAGCGGTGAGGGCCGCGCTATCGCCGCGCCCCTGCACAGTGCTCTCAAAGAGCCGGTTGACCTGATCCTGGAGCGTAGAAAGGTGAAACGGGGCCCATCGGGCAATCGTATTCATGTAGCCTATCTCCTGAAATTTATCAATTATTGCGCATCTAAGCGCAACAGGATAATAAAATATGCGTGTATTATTGTCAAGTATTCCTGTGGCTGCCCCCTCTAGGTGTCAGGCAGCCATTATTCTATTCATTCTAATACCTTTATTATTAGGCATTTCAGATAGTGTGTTTCTGGCATCGTCAGCAGAATGGGATGGTCTTGTGCCTGCGTGCGGCGATCTACCACAACCACGCTTCGGGGGGCATCGATAGCTGCTTCTGCCAGGATCTGCAGAAACAACGCCTCTGGGATGTGGTAGGAGCAGGAGCACGTGACAAGGAAGCCGCCAGGCTCCAGCAGCTTCAAGGCACGCAGGTTAATCTCCTTATAGCCGCGCTGGGCGGCAGGGACGCTGTCGCGATTCTTGGCGAAAGCCGGTGGATCCAGGATGACCATCTGGAACTTGCGGCCCACCTCGTCGTACTCCTTCAGAATGTCGAAGGAATTGCCTTCGCGAAAATTGACGTTGGAGATGGCATTCAACTCTTGATTGCGCCGCGCGGCTGCGATCGCAGCGGGAGCCATGTCAGTGGCCTCCACGTGCTCGCAGTGGCCGGCTACCGTGAGAGCGAAGCCGCCGTTGTAGCTGAAGCAGTCGAGCACTTCGCCGGAGGCATAGCGGCGAGCGGCCAGATGATTCTCGCGCTGGTCGAGGAATGAGCCAGTCTTCTGGCCTCTGCGCAAGTCGTAAACAAAACTGATTCCGTTTTCCTTGGCGATAACTTCTTCAGAAACTTCGCCTTGCAGAACGCTGACGCTTCGCTCTAGACCTTCCAGCAATCGCACCTTTGGATCGTTTCTCTCGAGGATGCCTTTGGGAGAGAAGAGTTCCAGCAGGATTTGTACGAAAAGATCCTTCAGTCGCTCGGTTGATTGGCTCAGCGTTTGTACAACGAGATAATCACCGTAGCGGTCCACGACCAGTGAAGGCAAATGGTCCGCTTCGCCGTAAACGAGCCGAAAGGCATCCGTGTTCTCGACAACGATTTTGCGGTAGGCGGCGGCGTTGCGAATGCGTTCCCTGAAGAATGCGCGATCGATGGGCACATCTTCGCGTGTAAGCAGCCGGATAGCGATTTGGGATTTGTCACTGTAGAAGGCGCGGCCCTGGAAGCGTCCTCGTTCGTCCGTAAGACGCACAACGGCCCCGGCTTCCGCGTTGGTGCTGCGGACGTCACTTCGATAGACCCAAAGGTGCCCCGAGCGCAGCCGGTCTATACCCCGCGGGCTGATAACGACGGAACCTTCCGCCACAAATATTTCCTTTCCTAAGGGTGCTTATGCGAATGCGCCCGGATACGAGGCCGCAACGAATCAAATCGCCCCCTCAATCCGCTACAATGTTGACAAAGATACAGCAGAAATATACATGCGACAGCCTAGCCGATGAATTTGAGCGATTTCGATTACGAACTTCCGGCCGGAAGTATAGCCCAGCGGCCACTCGCGGAACGCGACGCTTCGCGAATGCTGCTGCTGAGCCGGGCTACCGGCGCCTGGGAGGACCGCCAGTTTCGCGAATTGCCGGCGCTGCTCCGGGGCAACGAGCTTCTCGTGTTGAACGACGCTCGCGTGCTGCCGGCGCGTCTGTTCGGGCATCGTGCCGGCTTACGCGCCGAACCGCCCGCAGCGAAAGGTCCCGCGCGAGATGAATTCCTCACGTCGCCGATCGAGGTGCTGCTGGTTCGTCAGCTTGCGCCAGACAGATGGGAGGCGCTTGTGCGGCCGGGACGCAAAATCCCGATGGGCGAGCGAATTGTGTTTGGCGAAGGCGAACTGCAGGCTCGGGTGGAAGCTCGCGCCGAATACGGCCTGCGAGTTCTTCGCTTCGAATCGAAAAACGGTTTTCATGACTCGCTAAACCGTCTGGGTCACATTCCGCTTCCTCCGTACATCAAGCGCGCGGACGAACCGCTCGATCGCGAGCGGTACCAGACTGTCTACGCGCGCCAGGGAAGCGCAGTAGCGGCCCCGACGGCTGGACTGCATTTCACCCCGGCAATACTGGAATCGCTGCGCCAGCGCGGCATCGAAATCGCTAGGGTGACCTTGGATGTCGGCCTTGGAACCTTTGAGCCGATTCGCACCGATTCACTCGAAGAGCATAAAATTCACGTGGAGTCTTACGAGATTCCGGAGGGCACCGTCGAATCCATCGCTCGCGCGAAACGAGAACAACGCCCTGTCCTTGCTGTCGGGACCACCGTAGTCCGCGCGCTGGAAGATGCAGCCGAAAAAGCGGCAGGCAGCAACACGCTCCTGCGCCCAGGTCGATTTGATGCGAGCATCTTCTTACTCCCCGGCAAGCGGTTTCGCGCCGTCGATCAACTGCTGACGAATTTCCATCTTCCGAAATCGAGCTTGCTGGCACTGGTCGCCGCGTTCGCCGGGCTCGAAAACACGCTTGCAGCCTATCGCCATGCAGTCGCGGAGGGGTATCGCTTTTACAGTTACGGCGATTGTATGCTAATCCGCTGAAGACACTGGCCGAGCCGAATTTCTGGGCGAGATTCGTGCATCGTGGCGCCCGTTCGACTATAATCCGCAACCTGCCAAATAAAGGCAGTCTTAAATGCGCTATCTGATCCTAAGCGACATTCACGCCAACCTTACGGCGCTCGACACCGCGCTCGCTGCCGCCAAGGGCAAGTGGGACAAAGCCGTGTGCCTGGGCGACGTGGTCGGCTATGGGCCCGACCCTAACGAAGTCATCGACCGCATCCGCGAAATTGATGCGATCACGATCCGTGGCAACCACGACAAAGCGGGAAGCGGCCTGGCCAACGCCGAGGATTTCAATCCTGTAGCTCGCAATGCTGCGCTTTGGACACGCGACAAGCTGCGCCCGGAACTTCGCGAATACCTCGAAAAACTGCCGACTGGGCCGGCAACGATTAACGGCTTCACCATCGTTCACGGCGCGTCGCGAGACGAAGACGAATACGTGTTCGCACCGGCGCAGGCCCTCGATAGCCTGATCGACGCTGCGACCCCGATCACTTTTTTTGGTCATACCCATCTGCAAGGCGGGTTCACGCTCGGTGGTGATGACGACAGGGTTGGCGTACTGCATTTCAAGCCGGAGGGCGAAAATAAATTCTCACCTCTCAGGATCGAATCGGGCACCACCTACCTGCTGAATCCGGGTTCCATCGGCCAACCGCGCGATGGGGACACGCGCGCTGCGTTCGCTATCGCGGACGTCGACAACAAGGTTGTGGAATTCTGGCGCATTCCCTACGATATTGAAGCGGTGCAGAAACGCATGGCAGCGGCGGGACTTCCTGAGCCGCTCATCCTCCGATTGCAATTCGGCCGCTAAGGCAGGCTCCTTCGATGTCTCCCGAAGAAATTTCCCAGCGAGAACAGCGCAGCCAGTTCCCCCTCGCATTCGCGGCTGGGGCGGTGGTTGTCTTGCTGTTGCTCGGCGGTCTGATCTTGCTGTCGCGCGGATCGCACCCAAGCGGCGCAGGCGCCGCCGCGAAATTGCCTTTTGGTCCCACCGAGCAAGCGTATTCCGAGCACATCCACTTCAAAGACATCCAGATGGCGAAAGCGAACAATTTTCTGAATCAGGAATTCACTTACATCGCGGGAACGCTATGGAATGATGGCGCGCGAACCATCCGCGCGGTCGACGTGACACTGGAATTCCACGACCCATTCAATCAGGTAATCCTGCGGGAGAACGAATCGGTCGTAGGGCCGAAAGATGCTCCCGTACCGGGCGGCCAGCGGCGCGACTTCCAAATCACGCTGGAACATGTTCCCGTAGAATGGAATCAGCAGTATCCTTCTATCCGAGTGACAGGCCTTATCCTGGGCGACTGACGCTCACCCCTTACAGCTAAATCTGACGGTTCGGTGGTTCGATGGACGATTGGGCAGAACTCGATCGTGCATTAGGGGAATTTGTGCGTTCAGGCGCCGTGGAAGTTCGTGAAGACGGCCAATGGCTTGCCGGGCTCGCGGACCTTCAATATGAAATGCGGCGCGCGGGAAAAGAGCCGCTCGTTCACCTGTGGTCGGACGAGAAAAATCTGACGCGGCGAGTCATCCGCCTCAAGGAACAAGCGGCAGACCGAATCGTTCTCGAAGTACATCGTTTGGGCAAGTCGAAGCCCGGCCGGCTCGAATTCCTGCGGACGGATTCGCCGCGCCCAGCGGGCCGGATCACGAGAGAGCAATTTCGCGCGCGCTTTGACCGCATCCTGGCGGAGGCATTTCCCGACGCGCACTGCGAATCGCTATCCGCTGCTCCGGATCTCGAGCACTCATTTTCCGGTATGTACGTGCGCGGCCGTATGCATCAAGGGGCAAGCGGCTGGGCGTTTCTGGCTGCATCGCCCTCCGAAAATGCCACGGCCATTGATGGGATGTTGGCTTTCGGTCTTCTTTGGCTGGATTGGACCAGAGGCCATTCCGACAGGCGCGCCGTCGAGGGATTGAGGCTGTTCGTACCGGAAGGCTCCAGCCGAATCCTCCGCGAGCGCGTTCTCGCGCTTTCACCGATTGCGCCCACGGAAATTTATGAATTCTGCGAGCCGGATTCGCGGATGAAAAAAATCGATCCGGCAGACGCGGGCAACCTGGACAGCTCGCTTATTTCGCGGCGAGACGTGGAGTCAACTCTAGCGGCTGCCCGCGATTGGCTCGCAAGAATCCGCGCGATGATCCCGGGCACCGCCGGCGCCATTGAAACACGCGTCCCGGCAAAAACGAGTGAGTTGGTGTTCAGCTTCCGCGGCTTGGAATTTGCGCGCTGGACGTGCGAAGGCCTCCTCTTCGGCATCGGCGAAGCGACTGAGAAATTGACGACCACGAAAATCCCCTCGCTTGAATCCAGCATTCGACAACTGGACCTGCATCGCAATTCGCTCGCAACGGATACGAAGAACTATTTTTATCGCGCGGCTCCTGAACGCTGGCTCGAGGCTCTGGTACTCGAAGATCCGTCGCGGCTGGACGCGCAGCTGGATCCCAAGTCCGTCTATTCGCAGGTTCCTGCTTTGAGGGGGGGAGATCGGGGCGTGCTTGACCTGCTCGGCGTCACGCGGCGCGGCCGGCTCGTGATCGTTGAATTGAAAGCTTCGGAAGATATTCAAATGCCGATTCAGGCCGTGGACTACTGGCTGCGAGTGCGCCGCCATCAGCGCGAAGGCGACTTTCAGCGCTTCGGATATTTCAGCGGAATCGATTTGGACCCCAAGCCTCCGCTCATCTGGCTGGTTGCGCCGGGTCTGCGGTTCCATTCCGCCACGGAGATACTTCTGAAATATCTCTCGCCCGAGATTCAAATCAGCAGGATCGGCGTCAACGAAAACTGGCGGAGCGGAATCAAAATCGTTTTCCGTCAATAAAACGGGTCTAGACAAAAAAGAAGGGAAGCGGTCCGGATTAGATCCGGTGCCACTTCCCGGGGTGTGTCCTAGAAGTGATTTGTAAGATTAGACGGCGGAGCGCTGAAAAAGGTTGCAGCTAAAAAATCGCAGTAAAGAAAATCAGTAGAAGAGATACTTGCGCCACTTCTCGTCGCGATGGCCGATCAGGCGCATCAGCTGCCGCGAAGTGTGAAGCGTGAAGGGACGCGGGCGCCGCTGCAGCTTAAGGCCCGCTTCTTCGGGCGTGCGGTCGCCTTTGTTGTTGTTGCAAGAATAGCAGCACGCCACGAGATTTTCCCACGAGGACCGACCACCGCGTGAACGCGGCATCACGTGGTCCAGCGTCAGCTCAGCAGCAGGGAATGCGCTCCCGCAAAACTGGCAAGTATTCCGGTCACGCAGCAAGATATTCTTGCGCGAAAGTGCGCGGCTCTGCTGCGGGATGTGGCGATAGGTGAGAAGCCGGATCACCGAAGGCACCTGAATCGCCTTTGAGGTGGAGTGCACTTCGGCGTGATTCGTCTCTTCCGCTTGGGCCACGCCTTTGAGCATGAGCACCAGCGCTCGGCGAACCGCTGTGACATTGATGGGCTCGAACGTGGCATTTAGAACCAGCACTGGAGCCTGCATCAGCGAAGGGCGCTTCGTAGCGGGGAGTTGCGAATTGGGCGCACCAGCTCCCGCAGTCGTCTTGGCCAGGCCAAGATTAGGCCGCGGACGTAGCACGTTCTTTAGCCGGTTTTCCATCTGCGCCGCCTTTGCGTCGCTCGACGAGTTTCCCTGTACTAAGGATGCCAACCGCACCCTGTTGGTTTCAAGGGCTTTGTAACTTTGTTCGTTGCTTAGAA
>Ga0210394_10005449_pt1 | contig 14239 bp, 7 predicted proteins | sample IncBWC12MmetaG_FD_160121 | JGI IMG/M metagenome (GOLD analysis project Ga0210394, IMG submission 160121) | Forest soil microbial communities from Barre Woods Harvard Forest LTER site, Petersham, Massachusetts, United States - Inc-BW-C-12-M | ecosystem: Environmental > Terrestrial > Soil >...
CCAGGCTAAAGAAAAAAAATATTCTCCATGGAAGGCGCCGCCGGTCTCGAAAGCTACTGTCTTTCGGGTGATGCCTGAGTAGGCCGCCTGAGCTGGATGAAGGGACAGGACCGTCTCTATATCGCGACGCTCGTGTGGAGCGTCATGATAAAGGCAGACTACTTCTGTCTTCGTGTATTGCCAAGTCCTAGGAAATCCGCTTCTCGGTCACTGGCCTATTCCTACCGATAATCCCGTTTTTCGAGAACTGGCCAACCGAAGTCGTAAGATTGAAGCGACAGAAACCCTCCACAGAAAGACTCATCCCGTTAAGCTGGAAACAACTGCCATGAAGAAACTGGACGTGACGGGGGCAGGTACATAAGCTAAATCTAGTAACCGTGCGAGGTTTGCCCAATGTGCTCACTCGTCAGACCTCGCGCGTGGAAAGCTCCGCGAAGACACGGGCGTCGTTCCACTCAGCGAGCGATTTATTCGACTGGAGGGTTCGTTCAATGTTGCGTTGGTTCATTGTCGCCGTCATGTTGGCCATCCCTACTTTGGCTCAAGCACAGGAGCCAGTTGCTGCTCTGAAAACGTGTGTGACAGATAACACCTCGGGTAGGGAATCGGAAAGATCTTGCCAAGTGGGTCTTCTTTGCGATGGCCGCTCATCCTGAAATGAAACCATATGCGGACACCAAGATAGCGGCCGCCGTGGACGAAAGTTCGCAAAAGCTGGCCGCCTTGGTTACCCGTCTGCTTACCGAGTCCTGTGTGAACGAGGTCAGGGCCGTCATGAAGACCGGTCAGGGCTCCCAGGCGCTGAGGTATGCTTTTGAAAGTCTGGGCCAATTAGCTATGCAAGAGTTGATGGCAGACAAGACCGTGCAAGACACCATGGGCTTATTCCAGCGTTATGTCGATCAAACGCGCCTCAAGGAGGCGCTGGTAGACAAGTGAAGACCTTTACAAGGTTGAGTCAGGTCTAGGAGCTGGGCACAGAACGGCGAGTTCTTGAAGAGTCGGGTTTTCGTCCGACGAAGCTGCCATCTTCGTCAGGGCGTTTGATGGCTCGTCCATAGTGATGGCCAACCTTACGAATCTCGCAGCATGGCGCGCCGACGGTACGATTTCGAGCGATGAAAAATTGAAAAGGGACTGGCTGCTGCTGAAGTGACAGGTTGGGGAGGACGATTGTCATAAAATTGTCATGGTTATCGGTTCAAAACGGCTCAAAACCGTTCCACTCCACTCAAAGAGCCAGCTCGTTAACTAGTTGACAAATCACGTAGAATTGAAAATTTTCAAAACCATTCAGAACAGCCCTGTGTTTTCCTAAACCGTTTGTCGGGAGTTCGACTCTCCCCAGGCCCACCATTTCTCGCCGCCTTGCGCCCGCCATTTCTCCCTCTTGGGCCCATCAAAACGATAGAGTCCACCAACTCACAAGAGCGCTTCCAATTCAACTCAGGGCCGCTACAACATTTTTTTGACAATATTTTTGTTGACTCCTTCCACATGCCGATGTTATCCAAGCGCACAAGCCAGGTTCTTTACCAAGGTAGGCCCTTTCCCATGGTCGGCCCTTTTTTAGGTCTTATCGTTTTTCGAAAAGGGGGATTCTATGAATTACGCATTGACGATGGCGCGAGCCAGGAAAAGCATTTGTGTGCTCGGAGCGATGTTGGGTGTGTTGCTGTTTTCTTCCGCGGTGTTTTCGCAGGGCAATAACGGACGTATCCTAGGCACGGTTGGAGACCAAACGGGCGGCGTAGTTTCAGGCGCCACGGTGACAATCGTAGATAAAGACAGAGGCGTTGCGCGGACTTTAATGACAGACGATGCAGGAGAATATAATGCTCCTAACCTGATTCCGGGCACTTACATTATCCGTGTCGAGGCCAATGGTTTTAAGAGGTTGGAGCGACCGAACGTGGTGCTCGAAGTGGGTAAGGAGATTCGGGTTGATCTCACGGTGCAACCCGGCGAGCAAACGCAGAGTGTCACCGTCACCGAAGCCATCCCGCTGGTGGAGACGACTAACGCCACGCTGGGCGGCACTCTAAATAACACAGATATCAACGATCTACCGTTGAATGGCCGCAACTACCAGAGCCTGTTGGCTCTCCGACCGGGCGTGATGCTCCAACCCGGCGGCGGGCCGTGGACGCAGAGCACCAACAACGTGCGTCCGGACGAATCGGCATGGATGGTCGACGGCGTGATCAACGCGAACTTCTACGACGCCCGCCCGATTGCCGGGATGTCGAGTCCCATCACCGATGGGGCGACGATTTTGCCCATCGACGCCATCCAGGAATTTAATCTCGAGGAAAATCCGAAAGCAGAGTTTGGGTGGAAACCTGGCGCGGTGGTGAACGTAGGCGTCAAGTCGGGAACGAACACGCTACATGGCGCGGCCTACGCCTTCGGCCGTAGCGACGCCTTCAACGCCCGCAACGTCTTCAACGTAGCTGAGAGCAACGGAACCTGCTTGCCCAACCCAGGCGTGCCGGCTGTGTGCGATAAGACGCCGGAGCAGTTGAAGCAGTTCGGCGGCGTCGTGGGCGGGCCCATTAAGAAAGACAAACTCTTCTTCTTCGCGGGGTATGAGGGCTTGCGTTCCAGCATCGGCAATGCGTTTGCGATCGCTGCCCCCGCAACGGGTTCGGGGCTAGGTCCGGCGAAGAGCATGGTGGACGCGATCATGGGCGACCAAAAAGCCGGAGTACCGATCAGCCCCGTCAGCCTAGCCCTATTGGGGTGCCCGTCCGGAATGCTGACGGCTGCTTCCACTTGCACGGGGGGTGTAATCCAGAATGCTGCTGCGAGCACGACCAGCTATCTCAGCATTTTCCCCAACGATAACGTCAGTGATAACGGGATAGGGAAACTCGACTACCACATCAACAGCAAAAATCAGCTTACCGGCCTGTTGTTCATCGGCAACTATACCGGCATTGGAGAAGATCACGGCCAAGTGGACGCGGCCTTCACGAACACCATCCCCATCCGAGTGTGGACGAGCGTTGTTAACTGGATTTGGACCCCCAATTCCCGATGGGTAAACGAGGCCCGGCTTGGCTACGACCGCATGAGCTTCTTCTTCAAAAACACTGACGCCAGCACCCCCGCGGATGGTAAGGGCTACCCCGTCAACACAGGCGTGACCGCGGTAGGCGGATTGCCAAATATCAACATTACGGGTTTTGCCAGCATCGGGTCCTGGAAAGGGCGTCCCTTTGAGAACAGCCCCGACCCCTACTTTGATTTTCAGGACAACATCTCCTACTTGATCGGCAAGCACAGCCTGAAGTTCGGCGGCGAGTACGCGCACATCGAAGCCGATTGGTCCCTACAGGACCGAGGCCAGATCTTTTTCGGTAACGGCGGAAGCTTGGCGATTCCAGCCGTTGGCGCTACCCCTGGTTCTACACCACTCGAAGACTTCTTCGCTGGAGATCCGTCGCAAGCCCGCGTCCTCACGGGTGGCGCCCCGGTCCGCAGGATGATCTGGAGTACCACGGCGGGATTCGTTCAGGATGACTGGCGCTTCACGCAGAAAGTAACAATCAATCTGGGACTGCGTTACTCGTACGCACCGCCATTTCACGATGTCAACGGCTTGCTCGGCAGCTTCGATCCGTCGCAAGGACTGATTCAGCAGGGCGTAGGAGGAGTCGGTACCATTTGGAGGCCGGATCACAAAGACTTCTCGCCGCGTTTGGGTTTTGCCTGGGATGTGACCGGAAAGGGAACTACAGTCGTCCGCGGTGGGGCCAGCATCATCTATTCTTCGTTCATCGCGTCGAACTTCTTCTCGCAACCGGGCTGGCAGAACTCGCCGCCCTCGACGAATATCTCGGACGTGCCGACAGGCGCATGCAGTGTGAACGTACCCGTGGGATTGACCTGCGCCTCCCAGGGTGGCACGACGCTGATTCCAGGCGGCACAATTCAGCTCGCGACCAAAACTATCAACTCGGGAGCTGGCGGCGCGGCGAGCAGCCTCAACTGGGATCCAACGATCACTGGCAAGCCCGGCCCGGTTTTTCCAACCAGCGGCCTTGTCCCCGCTTGCACAGCGAAGGCGAAGTGCACAATCATGGCGGTGGACCCCAACCTCAAAATCCCCTACATCACTAATTACACGCTCGATGTGCAGCACGCCTTCACTGGCAACCTCTCATTGGAGGTTGGTTATGTTGGCAATCACGGCTCGAAACTGACTGGTTTCCGCGACCTGAATCAGATCGATCCGGCAACAGGCGTACGACCTTACGCTGCCCAATTCCCATACCTGAAGTTTATCAATCAGATGTCGAACGATGCCCATTCCAATTACAACAGCCTGCAGACGACGCTGACCGAGCGGACTTCGCACGGCTTCTCTTTCATCGGCGGCTACACTTACGCTCACGGTCTCGACAACGGCTCATTGAACCGCTTCGGATTGCTCCCGCAGAATAGCCAGGATGTCGCCGCGGAATATGCGAGCAGCGACTTTGACGTCCGGCATCGCTTCACCTTCACGGCGAGTTACGACATTCCGGGGATCAAAGGTTTTGGCCAGCTACTGGAAGGCTGGAAGGTCAACACCATTTTGACCCTTGCGAGCGCACAGCCGTGGACTGTGAACGACTACACGAACGATTTCAGCGGGAGCGGAGATACCGCGGACCGCTGGGATTTCTTCGGGAATCCAGCCGACTTTAAGGAAGGCACGGTCAGCATTCCCTTCTGCAGTGGTTTCCCAGCGGACTTCCTTACCAGTGGTGGTGCCGACCTCGCGGGTGTTAGTTGCACCCAACAGGACTCGCTTTATGGGCAAACAGTTCACCTGCCCGCTTCAATTGCTGCGGCATGTAAAAACGCCCCCAGCATCGACACCCTTGCAGGCAATTCAGCGAAAGGGATACCGGCCGGTGGTTGCTTCGTCTCCGGCAACTCGGTTATGGTTCCTCCTGTGGCCGGAACGTTCGGCACCATGGGCCGGAATATCTTCCGTGACAATGGCTTCAAGAACGTGGATTTCTCCGTATTCAAGAACTTCACGTTCCGTGAGCGGTTCGGCGCGCAGTTCCGGGTCGAGATTTTCAACTTGTTGAACCACCCGACGATTGCCAATCCGTACGGCGCATCGAATGGTGGCGCTGGGAACGGCTTTATCGATCCTTCAGTTCCTAATACCTTCGGCTGCGGGTGCAGCACACCCGATTACATCGCCGGCAGCCCCATCGTCAGTTCGGGTGGACCGAGGGTGATGCAACTTGGGTTAAAGCTGATGTTCTGAGCGTTCGGCAGGTGCGAGGGCAAAGTGCCCTCGCACCTGCCACTCTGAAGCTGCAAAAATAAGATTTTGAGACGTCTGATCGTCTATAGACGACCATCTCGCCATTCGCCTCGCGCTTGAATAGCGGTTTCGTGCTCAAAGCTTCCCTTTAAACTCGAATTAAAACCGAGCCAACATTTTTGTGACAATATTTTTGTTGACTCCCTCCGCGTACCAGTGTTATCCAAGCGCCACAAATCTCTGTTTCGTTTCCCTAGGTGGGCCCTTTTTTCGAAGCAGGCCGTTTTTATTGGGGTAGGCCTTTTCCAGAGGTGGTGTTCTCTCGATTAAAAAGGGGGTCTCTATGAATTCAGTATTGAAGGCGCCCCGAGCCAGAAAAGCTAAGCCTGTGCTCGGTGCGCTTGTGGGTGTGTTGCTGTTCTCTCTCTCAGCATTTTCGCAAGCCAATTACGGCCGTATTCTCGGAATCGTTACAGATCAAACCGGCGGAGTCATATCCGGCGCCACTGTGACCGTCATAGACACGCAAAGAGGCGTCGCAAGGACGCTGATGACGGATCAGGCCGGGGAGTATAACGCCCCTACCCTGATTCCCGGGACCTATACAGTTCGCGTCGAAGCTGCGGGATTTAAGAAGTTGGAGCGCCAGAATGTGGTGGTAGAAGTGGGCAAGGACGTGCGCGTTGACGCGACCGTTCAACCCGGCGAGCAAAATCAGACCGTCACGGTCACGGAAGCCATTCCGCTGGTGGAAACCACGAACGCCACGCTGGGAGGCACGCTCAGCAATGCGACTATTAACGACCTGCCCTTGAACGGCCGCGACTACCAGAACCTAATGGGGCTGCGCCCGGGCGTCATGCTGCAGCCGGGCGGTTCACCGTGGACCCAGAGCACCAACAACATCCGGCCTGATGAAACGGTCTGGCTGGTAGATGGGATTCTCAACGTCAATTGGTTTGATGCCCGGCCCATAAACAACATGCCCAGCCCGTTCACCGACATGGCCACGGTCCTGCCCGTCGATGCAATCCAGGAATTCAACGTTGAGGAAAATCCGAAAGCGGAGTTCGGCTGGAAACCGGGTGCCGTCGTCAACGTCGGAATCAAATCGGGGACTAACACTCTTCATGGCGCGGCTTATGCTTTTGGCCGCGACGATTCCTTTGACGCGCGCAACTTCTTCAACCCCGCACCGGTCAACGGAACCTGCGTGCCAAACCCAAGCTTTGCCGCTGCCTGTAATAAGGCGCCGGTGCAGTTCGAGCAATTCGGCGGAGTGGTGGGCGGGCCGATCAAGAAAGACAAGCTCTTTTTCTTCGGCGGCTATGAGGGTATCCGCTCAACGCTGGGCAACACCTTTCCAGTAGTAGTTCCACAAACTGCGTCCGCCGGGAATCCGCAGAGCAGTATGCCTGACGCCATTACGGCCTTGCAAAGTGCCCCCGGGTTTGCTGGATTGTGTAACGGCGCTAATGGACCCGTTTGTCTGAGTCCCGTCAGCCTGGCCCTACTGGGCTGCACAGGCACTCCAGCAACAGTGGGATCGTATACCTGTTCTGGCGCCGGCGGTCCCAATGGGGCCTGGGGCATCCAAAATGCGCCTTCGACCACGACAAATTATCTCAGCACTTTCCCGAACAACAACGTCAGCAATAACTACCTCGCGAAAATCGACTATGCCATAAATGACAAGAATCGCATCAATGGCATGTTGTTGACCGGCCACTATCACGCGTTGGGCGAAGACCATGCCGCTACAAACGTAAACTGGGGAGACACTGTCATACAGACCGCTTGGACCGTCGAGGGCGATTGGGTTTATACACCTACTTCTCGCATCGTGAATGAAGCCCGGTTTGGTTACGACCGCACCAATGCCTTCCAATTCGATCCCGCCGACTCCAATGTCAAACCCGATGGCTCGGGCCTGACCGGAGGCGCCGGCTACCCGATCAACACCGGTGCCGCGATTGGCGGGTTCCCGACGGTCACTGTTGGAGGGTTCGACTCGCAAGCGGGTCAACTATTGGGAAGCCAAGGCGGTCGTCCCTTGGATTCAACGCCCAATCCCTATTGGGATTTGCAGGATAACGTCTCGTATTTGCTGGGCAAGCACGCCTTGAAGTTTGGCGCCGAATTCGCGCACATTGAGGCCGACGCCGACTCCCACGACCAGCGCGGCAGAATCTTTTTCGTCGGCGGCGGGACTCCAGGGCTGGCCGACTGCGGCGGTTCGTCCTGCCCTCTAGAAGACCTCTTTGCCGGAAATTCGTCATTTGGAAGTCAACTCACAGGCAATCCGAACGTCAGAATCACGTGGACTTCGACCGCGGGATTTGTTCAGGACGACTGGCGCATTACTCAGAAATTGACGATAAATGCGGGCCTGCGCTACTCCTACGTTTCGCCTATGCATGAAGTCAATAACCAGATGGGTAATTTCCTGCCAGCCGTGGGACTGGTTCAGCAAGGCCAGCCTGGGGTCGGGTCCACTCTATGGAAGCCGAACTACGCTGATTTCTCTCCGCGGCTGGGTTTCGCCTGGGATGTCACCGGCAAAGGGACGACCGTGGTTCGGGGTGGAGCAAGTCGCATCTACTCGACTTGGGCCATCGCCGATTTCGTGGCCAACCCTGGCGCCCAGAACGTCCCTGGAGGCGCCAGCTTGGCCACCGTCCCGACCGGCGCCTGCCAAACGGTCCCAGTAGGTGGTGTGTGCCCGCAGACCTTTGGGGGAAATCTCGCGGTCCTAAGTGCCCACCTGCAGAGTAGTCAATTGAACTGGAACACCGTTGTTTTTCCGCAAGGTCTGACTTATTGCACGGCTAGTGCGCAGTGCAGCATCGGTGCGGTAGATCCGAATCTCAAAAATCCCTATGTGATCAATTACAACTTAGGCGTTCAACACGCCTTTTCTAATAATCTCTCACTGGAAGTTGGATATGTGGGTAACCACGGCACGCTGCTGACGGGCCAACGCGACATTAATCAGCCCCTCTTGCCCGCCGTTAACCCAGTGAATCCTTACGCCGCAAAATATCCCTATCTTCTGTTTATCAACCAGTTTTCAAACTTTGCTAAATCCAATTACAACAGCCTGCAGGCAACCGTCACCAAGCGGGTTTCTCACGGCGTCGACTTTACCGCTGGTTACACCTATGGTCATGGTCTCGACAACGGCTCTTTGAGCCGTTTCGGCGGGCTTCCGCAGGACAGTACCGATCCCGCGGCGGAATACGCTAGCAGTGACTATGACACGCGACACCGGTTCACTTTCGAGGTCAGTTACGCGCTGCCGGGCAAGAAAGGCTTTGGCCAATTATTGGAAGGCTGGAAGATGAACGGAATCTTGACTGTTGCGTCCGGCCAACCGTGGATCGTCATCGACTCCAACGACAATTTCAGCAATACCAGCGAATTTACCGACCGTTGGGATTTCTTCGGGAACCCCAGTGATTTCAGCTCCAGTTCTGAGTCCATTCCGCACTGCGTGTTCCCAAATGCTCCTCGTACTGGCGTAACTCTTGCTAACATAGGGCAAGCCGTATGCACGCAGCAATCCGGCGTAGACGGACTCGTAACCACACTTCCCTCCTCGCTCGGTGCGCAGTGCCTGAAGGTTGCCCCAGACCTCAACACCCTGGCAGGCAACGCAGGTTTGAATTTGCCAACGGGTATTCCAGGTGGTGGCTGCTACGTGAAGGGCAACTCCGTGATGGTCCCTCCCCAGTTTGGAACCTTTGGGACCATGGGACGAAACCTCTTCCGCGACCCCGGCTTCAGGAACTTGGACTTCTCTCTATTCAAGGACTTCAAGTGGAAAGAGCGGTTCGGCGCAGAATTCCGCGTGGAGTTGTTTAACGTGCTCAACCACCCCAATCTCGCCAATCCGTACGGTGGCGTGGTGGGCTCCAACATCGGCGACGACGCTTCCATCGCCCATTCGTTTGGCTGCGGCTGCGGCACGCCTGACATCATTAACGGCAACCCGGTCCTCGGATCGGGCGGCGCCCGCGTGATGCAACTGGGGTTGAAACTCAACTTCTAGAATCGATCTGGCTGGTGCGGGGGCAGAATGCGCCCTCGCACCGGCCATTAGTTCGAAAGAGTCTTCCGCTCTCCTTTCTTGGCGCTCCCGCCGATTGCCTTTGCTCATGGCAAGGCGTACGCTTTCCGGCATGTTAAACGCATTGCGTCTTGCGCTCCGCAGCTCCACCTTGCTCTGGACGATTCTCGGCCTAAGCTTGCTGGCCACTGGCATCCGTGAATTCCGCGGCACGGTTTTGGCTCAGGAATGGGAGCCGTCGATCCGCGCGTTCGAACGCCTAGACAAGGTCCACCCTGTGCCGCCTGGGGTGATCGTCTTTACCGGCTCTTCGAGCATTGCGTATTGGAGTTCGCTGGTGGACGACATGAAGCCGCTCACCGTCATCAACCGCGGCTTCGGCGGGTCCGAATACACAGACGTCAATCAATATGCTGATCGCATCGTGATTGCCTATCGTCCGGCCGCCGTGGTCGTTTACGCCGGCGACAACGATCTGGCCTCGCCCGGCCGCAAATCCGCTCAGAGTGTTGCGCAAGACGTGCAGCAGTTCGTCCAAATTGTGCATGCCAAGTTGCCGCAAACTTGGGTTTTCGTCCTTTCGATCAAGCCTTCGATCTTGCGGCGGAAAGCTTGGCCGGAAATGAAGGAAGCCGATCGGTTGATCGAGGGTTTTCTGCGCACTCAGGATCATGCTGCGTATATCGATGTGGCCTCGCCAATGCTCGACAGAGGCGGGCGTTTATCCAGTGACCTTTTTGTCTCCGACGGTTTGCATCCCAGCGCTAAGTGCTACGCACTCTGGACGTCACTGATCAAACCTGTCCTATTGCAGCATTTTTCGTCTTCAAAGACCTCCTCTAGATTTTCTTTACCGGGGGAAGCGCCAGAACGAGTTGTTGCGGGTGCGCATGTTCAATAGAGTCGGGTTTGAAAGCGCCTTAAGCTCCGGAAGCCCACCCCTGGGCCATAATTTGCCTTTCGCGCGAACTCCGCGCGGGCGCCTGCGAATCTGCTGTCATCTTCATAGCCCGGCATTGTAAAATCTTCCCATAAGGCCGAGAAGTTTCGTCTCGAGTGGGTAATGAAATGGAATTGGCTTGTGCGACGCCTGAAACGCAAGCCCGTCTGGGCACGTCCTAAACTCAGCGTTAGTGGCTAGAAGGGTTAGATTTTTCGTGATAGATCTTTCCAAAACAGGTCAATATGCACCGTCATCTTACTGTGCTTGCAGGGTCATGGAAATTCGGGTTCCTAGCTAAACGCGAATTTCTGGCCGTACTTTTTCTGGTTGTTGTAGCTAGTTCCGGGTGCTCGAAGCAGCAGGCGGCTCCGGCACCGCGGGTGACGGCAATTCCCGTTGTTGTGGCGAAGGTCACCCAAAAGGCAATGCCGGTGCAGCTAACCGCAATCGGCAATGTCGGATCCTATTCCGTTTCAATCAGAGCCCAGGTGGCGGGTGAACTTCTCGAGGTTCATTTCAGAGAGGGCGATTTCGTTCACAAGGGCCAGTTGCTGTTTACGATTGATCCAAGGCCATACGAAGCCGCGCTCGCGCAGGCCAAGGCGACGCTCTTGCGCGATAAAGCTGTGGCGGCAAACAGCCGCTCCCAAGCCCAGCGCTTTTCGAAGTTGCTGGCCGACGGGGTCGTATCGCCCTCGGATGCGGACACCTCTAGGAGCGCGGCCGATGCAGCCGAGGCTTCGGTCGCTGCCGATGAGGCGGCCGTCAATACAGCGCAGTTGAACGTCGAGTACTGCAAGATCTACTCGCCCATGGATGGACGCACGGGCTCCGTAATGGTTAAACCCGGAAATCTGGTAAAGGTTGCCGATGTGCCGATCGTAGTGATCAATGAAGTCACCCCCATCCACGTCGATTTCACTGTCCCGCAGGAGTACCTACCCGCCATCCAGAAATATTTGGCTGCAGGTCCTCTGCGCGTCGAAGCGGCCGTGCCCAATAGCTCTGAGGCGCCCGAAGTAGGGACGCTCACCTTTATCGACAATGCAGTAGACACGACGACGGGGACCATTCACTTGCGGTCGACCTTCGAGAATCGCCGTGGTCTTCTGTGGCCGGGATTGTACGTGAATACGCTGATGACGCTCGCGCAACAATCGAACGCTACAGTAATTCCCACACAGGCGATCACCGCGGGCCAGCAAGGATCATTTGTGTATGTCGTCAAGGACGATGGGATCGTCGCTCCTCGTCCGGTCGTGTCGAACCGCACCATCCAGGGAGAAGCGGTCATCGACAAGGGACTAGAAGTCGGTGAGACCGTGGTGACTGATGGTCAGGTGCGTCTGGTGCCCGGCGCCAAGGTCCAAATCAAGACGAACCTAAGCGATTAACGCGCGGAGTCAGAGAACGCTGCACTCTGTGGGCGTTACGCAAAAAATCTAGGTAATTGAAACAGGGACAGGCGAAATGAGCATACCGGAACTTTTCATTCGACGGCCGGTCGCGACAGTACTGGTGATGTTCGGGATCCTGCTGGTGGGCGTGGCGGGTTACCGGGCGTTGCCGGTGAGCGATCTGCCGAACGTCGATTACCCGACGATCCAGGTACAGGTCAACCTTCCTGGCGCAAACCCCGATACGATGGCGGCCGCTGTCGCACTGCCTCTCGAAAAGCAATTTTCGACGATAGCGGGACTAGATTCGATGTCCTCGCAGAATTTTCTGGGCAAGACCAACATTACCATGCAGTTCGTGCTGAACCGGGATATTGACGGCGCTTCGCAAGATGTTCAGGCCGCGATCACGCAAGCCAGCCGGCAGCTTCCGCAGAACCTGCCAGCGCCGCCCGCGTTCTACAAGGTCAACCCGGCCGATTTCCCTGTGCTTTTCCTAGTGATGAGTTCACCGACCCTGCCGCTTTCCACGGTAGATGAATATGCCGAAACGCTGATTTCGCAAAGCGTCTCCACAGTCAACGGAGTGGCACAAGTGCAGGTTTGGGGCGGCCAGAAATACGCCGTTCGCGCCCAGGTAGACCCTCAGGCGATGGCCACGCGGCAAATTGGCATCGACGAAGTCGAACAGGCCCTTACAGACGGGAACGTCAGCCTTCCCACGGGTACGCTCTGGGGGCCTCACCAGGCCGTTAACGTTGAGGCCACTGGACAGCTCTTTACGGCTCCCGACTACGCGCCTCTCATCGTCGCGTATAGAAATGGATCGCCTGTGCGCCTCTCCGATGTGGGGCGCGTGATTGATGGCGTCGAGAATGACAAGACCGCGGCCTGGTACAACGGCGTGCGCGGCATTCAGCTTGCTATTTACCGCCAGCCAGGAACCAATGCGGTCGAGGTGGTCGACAACGTGAAGGCAATGTTGCCGACTTTGCAGGCGCAATTGCCTCCGGCGGTCAGTCTGGACGTGCTGTTCGATCGGTCGATTACGATCAGAAATTCCGTGGAAGATGTGAAGTTCACCCTGGAGTTGGCGCTGATCCTGGTGGTAATGGTTATTTTCCTTTTCTTACGGAACGTTCCCGCTACTACGATCCCCAGCTTGGCCCTGCCGTTCTCGATTGTAGGAACCTTCGCGGTGATGTATTTGTGCGGCTATTCTCTGGATAACTTTTCCATGATGGCGCTGACACTATCCGTGGGATTTGTCGTGGATGACGCGATCGTGGTGCTGGAAAACATTGTTCGCCACCTCGAGAAAGGCGAGGGAGTTCTTGAAGCTGCCCTGAACGGGTCTAACGAGATAGGTTTCACGATTATGTCGATGACCCTGTCTCTGGCAGCGGTGTTCTTACCGGTGCTGTTCATGGGCGGAGTGCTGGGCCGCTTGCTGCACGAATTCTCGGTAACCATCATGTCCGCGATTTTGGTGTCGGGTTTTGTATCGCTGACGCTCACACCGATGATGTGCAGCCGCTTCCTGCGGCCGCACCAGGCTGGAGGGGAAAAACACGGCAGCCTGTTCAACCTCTTCGAGCGAATACAGCAGGGCATGACCGATGCCTATGACCGCACTCTGCAGGTCGTTTTGCGGCACAAGCTGGCCACGATGGCCTTTTCGCTGGCGCTGCTGGTGGGCACGGTGTATTTGGCGATTGTGATACCCAAAGGCTTCCTGCCCAGCGAGGATATCGCGCAGATCAATGGCACTACCGAAGCGGTGGAAGGCGCCTCATACGATTCAATGCTTGAGCACCAAGTCCAAATCGCCAAGATCATTCAGGACGATTCTTACGTGGCCTACGTGTTGTCGCAAATCGGCGGAGGCGGCAGGAGCCTTAATCAGGGCCAGCTCAGCATTTACCTCAAGCCTCGCTCTCAACGGCCGCAGGTTGACCAGGTCATTCAGGAACTGCGCCCCAAGCTCGCTGCTGTACCGGGGATGACGGTGTTCCTACGTAACGATCCGCCGATCCGCATCGGCGGAATACAGAGCAAAGCGCTCTATCAATTCACGCTGCAAGCGGCGAGCACTGCTGAACTATTCGGCGCCTCGCAGGATTTTCTGGCCAAAATGCAACAACTTCCCGGCTTGGAGGACGTCACCAGCGATCTGCAAATCAAGAATCCTCAAATCAATGTCGTGATCGACCGCGACAAATCGTCCGCTTTGGGAGTCACCGCCAATCAAGTGGAAGATGCGCTGTACTCGGCCTATGGGTTTCGCCAGGTATCGACCATCTATGCACCTAATAATCAATACCGCGTGATCCTGGAGCTTGAGTCGCAGTATCAGCGCGACGCTAACGCTTTGTCGTCGCTCTACGTTCGCTCGAAGAGCGGCCAACTCGTGCCCCTGAGCGCCGTCGCGAAGCTGACGAGCACCTTTGGGCCGCTGTCGGTGAACCACCTGGGACAGCTTCCCGCCGTCACCATGTCGTTCAATCTCAAGCCCGGGACTTCGATCGGCGATGCGGTAAACGAAATTAACGATC
>Ga0210394_10005450_pt1 | contig 14239 bp, 9 predicted proteins | sample IncBWC12MmetaG_FD_160121 | JGI IMG/M metagenome (GOLD analysis project Ga0210394, IMG submission 160121) | Forest soil microbial communities from Barre Woods Harvard Forest LTER site, Petersham, Massachusetts, United States - Inc-BW-C-12-M | ecosystem: Environmental > Terrestrial > Soil >...
GCACTTGCTGCCGGATCGGCGCGACACGACCGAAGCGGCATTGGCGCCGGTGGAGCTCATCGGCGGCGCGCCGGCCGAGAGAGCGGCGGCCGGCGCCAACGCGACTCCCAACGTCGCGGCCTTGGGACTCGATTGGACCCGGCGGGTCGAATCCGCGGTGAAGGATCAGGCGGTCGATCTGCGCCGCTTCATAATCGCCAGCCTCGACAGCTTTGCCGGGCGGATCGTGACCGACGTACACGATTCCCTGCCCGCCGCGCCGGCGGACAGCACGCCGCTGCGCGCGCGCCCCGCGGAACCGGCATGGGGTTGGATTGCAGGGACGGCGACGGCCTGTCTCGTTGCGGCCGCGTTCGCCGCCGGCTGGCTGATTGTGCGCGACGATCTGGCGAAATCACGCGCCGAAGCCGCCGGCCTCAGCGCGGCGAACGGCGAGCTCAAGCGCGCCCGTGAGGAATTGTCCGCCAGCGTCAAGGATCTCACCTCGGCGCTGGCAGCCGCAGCCGCGAGCGCCGCGGCCGCCGCTGCCACACCCGGCGGCGCCGGCGCAGTCGTCGCGACGCGAGTCGAACTCGTGCCTTACGGCGAGATCCCCTTCGATCGCGGCCGCCTCGACGCGTTGCGCGATCTGATGTCGAAACTCGAGGCGCAGGGATTTCACGGCGCCGTGAAAATCACCAGCCTCGCGGGCGTGTTCTGCCTCACCGGCAACGCAGCGGACGGGTTTGCGCCGGCAATTGCGAATTTGCCCTTTGCCAAGTGCGATGCGGTCGGGAATCCGTTCGAGGAGTCCTTGTCGGGCCAGCAAAGGCAATCATTGGCATTCGCGAATCTGGTCTCCGGCATGCGCCAGCGCAGCGGCGGCGTCATCACGGTGACGATCGAGAGCGCCGGCAGCGGACACCCCACCACACCGTATCCGCCGCGCAGCGAAACCCTGACCGCCGGCGAATGGAATCGCGTCGCCGCCGCCAACAATCACGTCGAGTTCACCGCGGAGAGCAGCGCCGCACCCTGATCCGGGTCCGGAGGATGATAAAGCTTAAAACGCGACTCGGACGAAGAACTCCGGGCCCTTGGTATCGAAGTCGAAATAACCGGAGTTGTTCCGCTGCCGCGAGTCCAAAGTCGCCTTGGCCGCGGTGTAGCCGAGTGCGAACGCGATGTTGGCCCGCAGCCGATACAGCGCCGCGAGTTCGTAAAAGCCGAGCGAGCCGGTCAGGTGATCGACGGCCAGCTTGAAGTATTGTGCGCGGGCATCGATATAAAATCGCTTGCTGATCACATAAGTGCCGTCGAGACCGAACGTCGGGAACGGACCCGCCTGATCTTCGGTCTGGTCCACATGCCGCGTTTGCGTGGCGACGCGCGCGCGCGCCGAAATGTCGGTGTCGTTGATGCCGAAGGTGGCGGCCACCTCGAACTTCTCGTAATGCAGGAACGAGTAACCGTAGCTGATGCCTAGCGTGCGCAGGCTCAGGTTGCTGTCGACCGGGTCGCCGGTCTGCAGCACCACATCCTTGAACACAATCGGCGCGGTGAGAGTCTCTTGCCCGGTTCGATCCAGGGTAAAATAATCGAAGCGCAGGCGGCTCCGCTCGCCGACCCGCACCATGGCCTGAAACTTGGGCTCGAAATCGGTGCGATCCAACCCAAACTCGTTCTCCGCGTTGAAGGACGCACCGGGCACGCCCGAACTGCTGTCCAATTGCATGGAGGTCGTGGACGACAGGTGCATGAAACCCATCGATAGACGCACGCGTTCGTTGGTGGGGCTCAAGTAGTCGTCGGCGTGCGCCGCGGCCGCGAGCAGCGCAAGAGTCAGCAGTGCGGTGCCATTCTTGATCATGGTGGTCTCCTCAAAATCAATTGGTCGGTTGCGGCTTTCCGGGGACGCGGCGGCATCGAGGCGCTGATGCGCTCCAAGACGTGCGCGGCGGCTGCACGCCAGCCGGTCAGTTTGCCGCCGTAGATTCCCAGCACGCGCGGCTTGTGTTCCCGATCGACGCTGAAGATGGTCTCGCGCGAGCGGTCGAATGCGGCCTGGCTGGCGGCCGGCAGAACCCGAAGGCCGGCGAAACGCTGCACGATATCTTCGCGCGTCAGGTGCCGGAATGCCGGAAAATAATGGCGCGCAACGGCGAGCAGGTATTCCTCTTCTTCCGGCAGCGGATGCACCTGGTCGGGCGCGCCGCGGTACGGCGTTTCCGTGGTGCCGATCAGGGTTGCGCCGTGCCACGGCATGACAAAGACGGCGCGGCCGTCCGTCGGGCTCTCGACATAGTAGATCCCGGCAGCCACGGCAAACGGCAGGACGATGTGGGTGCCCTGTACCAGATCGACATCCGGAATCGGAATGGCAGGCTGTATGGCGGCGGCAACGTGCGGGGCCCACGGGCCGGCGGCATTGACGAGCACCCGAGAGGCGCATTGCGCGGCTGTGCCGCCTTCGTCGTAGGCGACGCAGACGCCGTCGTCGCTCAAGGTCGCGCCGCTGAAGCGTGCCGGCATCGCGAGTTCCGCGCCCAACGACAGAGCCGATTGCACCACCGCGCGCGTCAGCAGGGCATCATCCGTCTGCGCGTCGTGGTAACGAATGACGGCGTCGAGCCCCCGGGTTTCGAGCCCGTCCAAGGCCGGCCAGTCGCGCTTCGGCACGGTGCCGAATCGCGTGCTGGCATCGAATCCCCCGAGCAGCGCATACATCCATAAGCCGAATTTGAGCTGCCACGGTCGGCGCCGCGTGTCGCGATAGACCGGAATAAAAAACGGCTTCAGCTCGACCAGCTCGGCGGCGATCCGCAGATGGATGGCGCGCTCGCGCAGGCTCTCGCGCACCAGGGCGAATTGACCGGATTCCAGATAGCGCAGGCCGCCGTGAATCAATTTGCTGGACCGACTGGAGGTGCCGCTCGCGAGGCCCTGCCGTTCGACGAGCAGCGCGCTGTGACCGGCGGCTGCCGCGGCTTGCAAGACCCCGGCTCCATGAATGCCGCCGCCGACGACGACTACATCGTACTGTCTCATTGGCCTAGGAGGATTTCATTGTCTGCGCGCGCACAGACTCCAAGGATGCGGGAATACGCGCGAACACTCCACTCTTGGCGTTTCTGTCGCAATTTACTAACAGCGAGTTTCATGTTCGCACTAACGGACGGGGTCGCTTCGTCCCGTAGATTCGGCGCGAAGCGCCTTACTAGCCGCGCTTTTCCTCGAATTGCACTATCGGGGAACCCGACGTGACTTCGATCTCGCCATCGACGATGGCACCCTTGGCGATCGCAATGGTTCGGGCGCTGACTTTGCCGCGAATGACGGCGGTGTAGCCGATCTCGAGCTTGTCCCTGACATTGAGGCCGCCGGTGATCTTGCCGGCGACAATGGCTTGCTCGGCCTGGATGTATCCGTGCCAGGAGCCGGTGGCGGAGAGGTTCAAGCCGCCTTGCAGTTCACCGTCGCCGTGGACTTCGCCCGAGACCACGAAGTGCCCGGCGCCGCGGATATTGCCGACGAACACGGATTCGGCGCCGATGAACGTCGGTGTCGCGGTGCTGCCCTCGAAGAATCGCCGTTTTTGTTGGCTCATGCGGCCTATTATCCTATCCGAGGCGACCCGTGGTGTGACGAGCTTGGCGTCGCGGAGACATCGCGAATCGAAGTAGAATGCAAATCCTCCGAAAACCTCTGGCGGGTGTGATATCAACCATGAATAAAGCGCTCATCGGCGTGTGTTTTGCGTTGCTGCTGGGTCTTGGCGCCTGCAGCCGGCAACAGAGCGACTGGGAAAAGACCCGCGCCGCGAACACCACGGACGCATACGAGCAATTCCTGAAGAAGTACCCGAGCGGCGAGTTCACCGCGCAGGCGCAGGCTCGCGTCAAGGAGCTGTACGAAGAGCGCGATTGGCAAAAGGCGCGCGATGCCGATACGCAGGAGGCGTATCAGGCGTTTTTGAAGGTATATCCCGAGGGCAAATGGGCCGAGGAAGCGCGCATCCGCGTGGAGAATTTCACACTGGCCCAGCCGCCGTCGAATGCGACGCCTGTTCCCGCCGCCTCGGCAACGCCCCCGACCGCCGCGGCGCCGCCGGCCGCGTCCGCGCCCAAGCCCGTACCCGCGCCGACCCCGCCTAAACCCTCGCCCGCGCCGTCCAAGACCGCCTCCCCCTCGGGGACCTATGGCGTGCAGCTGGGAGCGTTCAAATCAAGTGCCGGCGCGGCCGACAAGCGCTGGGCTCACCTGCACCAGGAGTATCCCAAGCTGCTGGCGGGACTCTCGCCGACCGTGACGCCGAAGAAGAGCGGTTCAGGGACCCTGTATCGGTTGCAAGTCGAGGGCCTGCCCGAGAAACGTGCGCTCACGATTTGCAAGGGCCTGAAGGCTAAAGGCCAAGCCTGCGTGCTGATCCGGCCCGCGCACGCCACTGGCCAGGCGCGTCACCAGTGACAATTCTTGTCAGCGAAGGCTGGGGTTGGTATCTCGTAATTGATTGAAATTACTTGATTTATTAACTGGCACGGTGCTTGCTTCACCTAGTGGGTGAGCTCGCAATCCCAAATCGTCGCGTTGCTGCTGCCGCAGGGCAGCCGCCGGGCGACGCTGTTGGTGCGCCGCGCCGACGGGCAATTTGCCCTCGAAGGAATCGACGCCCGGGTGGCCTCGGCCACGCGAGTCGCGGCAACCTGGTTTCGCCAAGGCTCACCCATCGTGGACCCCACGACCTCCGCCGTCGTGGGCTACGAAGTGAGCGAGGTGTCGGCGGCGTAGCGCGCATTTCCGCATAGTCCAGAATCTTGGCGCCGCGATTGTTGCTTCCCTCCCTCGCGGCGCTTTTTTTTAGCCGTCAGCCCCGATGCCCGCTTCGCTCAGCACGAAGGCATACTCCATCGCGATCTCGCGGTAGCGTTGGAATCGGCCTGATTTGCCGCCGTGTCCGGACTCCATGTCGACGTGCAGAAGCAAGGCGTTGCCATCGGTCTTGAGCGCCCTGAGCTTGGCGACCCACTTCGCCGGTTCGTAGTACTGGACCTGGCTGTCCCAGAGGCCGGTCGTGACGAGCATGGCCGGATAGTCTTGCGCCCGGACATTGTCGTAGGGCGAGTACGACAGCATGTAGTCGTAGTACACGCGGTCGTGAGGGTCGCCCCACTCGTCGTATTCGTTGCTGGTGAGCGGGATGGTGTCATCCAGCATGGTGGTGACCACGTCCACGAAGGGCACCTGGGCGACGATCCCGCGATAATCCTTGGGGCTCATGTTGGCCACCGCACCCACCGTGAGGCCGCCGGCGCTCCCGCCCATGGCAAACACCTTGTCCTTGGCGGCGTAGCCTTCGGCAACGAGGTGCCGTGTGACATCGATGAAGTCGGTGAATGAGCTCATTTTATGCAGCTTGCGTCCTGAATCGTACCAGGCGCGGCCCATTTCCTGTCCGCCGCGCACATGAGCAATGGCGTAGAGAAAGCCGCGGTCGAGCAGACTCAATCGCGATGCGGAAAACGTCGGGTCGATGGACAATCCGTACGCTCCGTAGGCGTATTGCAGCAGCGGCGCGGAACCGTCGCGCGCATGCCCCGCGCGGTACACCAGGGACACGGGTATGCGCGCGCCGTCGCGCGCCGTCGCAAACAGCAGTTCCGTGCGGTAGTCCTTGGGATCGAAGCTGCCGATCACCGGGTCGCGCTTCAGCAGCACCTGTTCCCGGCTGCGAACATTGTAGTCGTACACGCTCGTGGGCGTGGTCAGCGAAGAATAGGTATAGCGCACGACGTCGGTGTCGAGCTCCGCATTGACCGACAGCGAGGCGGCATAGGCGGCCTCGCTGCTGGCAATGAAGAACTCGGCACCGCCGTGCAGGACGATGCTGATCTTGGCGAGGCTGCCGCTGCGCACCGACAGCGCGAGGAAATCGTTGAACACGTCGAAGTCCTCGATGAAGGTATCGTCGCGGTGCGCCACCACGTCGCGCCACGCCGCGCGGTCGATCCCTGCGCCGATCGGCGATTCCATGAGACGAAAATTGCGCGCCTGCCAATTGGTTCTGACGATGAACCGCTCGCCGAGATGCTCCAACTGGTATTCATGATCGCGCTCGTGCGGCAGAAACGTCTTGAATTCGAGCGCCGGATCATCGGCATCCGCGTAGCGCCATTCGGAGGACACCGTGCTTTCCATGTGCACGAAGATGAAGCGCTCGGATTTGGATTTGGACACGCCCGTGTAGAAACTGCGGTCGGTCTGCTCGAAAACCAGTGCGTCGCGGCCGGGATCCGTGCCGCGCACGTGCTTCTTCACGTACACGCCCAGCAGGGTATCGGGGTCCTTTTCCACGTACAGAATCGTCAGGTTGTCGTTGGCCCAGGCGAGATCGGACTCGACCTGGGGGATCGCGGCGCTGCCGATTTCGCCGCTCTGCAAATTCTTGAAACGCAAGGTGTATTGACGCCGGCCGACCGTATCCTCGCAGAACGCCAGCCAGGCGCCGTCCGGCGAGACCTCCATGGCGCCGATCCGGTAATAATCATGCCCCGCCGCCAGAACATTGACGTCTAGGAGAATCTCTTCGGGTGCATCGATCGCGCCCTTGCGCCGCGCAAAGATGGGGTGTTCCCGGTCCGGCTCGAAACGGCTGTAATACCAGTAGCCGCGCCGGGTGTAGGGCACGCTGGCGTCGTCCTGCTTGAGCCGGGCGATGATTTCCGCGTACAGGGCGTCTTCGAAAGGTTTGGCCGCGCGCATGCTGGTTTCGCGATACGCATTCTCGGCGGCGAGGTAGGCCAACACCTGCGGATTCGAGCGTTCGTCGTCGCGCAGCCAGTAATAGGGGTCGATTCTGATGCCGTGCGGGGAGGCCACGGCATGCGGCCGAATCGAGGCCACGGGGGCTTGATTGTCCGACAGATTCATTGGGACTTAGCCTATTGTCCTTGAGGAAGGCGGGAGTATAGTCACAGGCGCAACCGCTGCAGCGCCCGACCTAACCTAACGGGGGAAGTATGCAGACCGTCAGTCAATTGCTGAAATCGAAGGGCACGGAGGTCTATTCCGTCGCACCCCAGGATTCCGTATTGCACGCCATCGAGATGATGGCAACCCGGCATGTGGGGGCACTGCTGGTCATGAATCATGCCACGCTGGTGGGCATCATTTCCGAGCGCGATTACGCACGCAAGGTCATTCTCAAGAACCGCTCATCGCACGATACGCCGGTGAGCGACATCATGACTGCACCTGCCGTGAGCGTGACGCCGGAGGATACCGTGCACCACTGCATGGAGATCATGACGGAGAAGCGATTCCGTCATTTGCCGGTGGTCAAAGGCGGCCGGGTGGTTGGAATGCTTTCCATCGGTGATTTGGTGAAAGCCGTCATCCAGGAGCAGTCCGAGCACATCGAGCAGCTGGAGCGATATATCGCCGGCTAACGCCGCGATTGACGATAAGTGCCGGCTAGGTATCATGAGGCCATACTCATGGCGCGCCTGACGGCGTTTGCCCCGACTCGGCGCTCACGGTGTTGAGCGTCTAGAACTGATTTAAGTTGTTGTTTTTAAAAGGCTCTGCAAATCCATTTGCAGGGCCGGCTTTAGCACGGGCGCAAGATATGACGGCACGGGACAGCGCGGATCAAACGAGCGGCATGGGCGCGGTGGATCCGCGCGCGCTCGATTGGGGCCTGTACCGCGCTTGCTATGAAAAGGACTCCTGCGGATTCGGCTTGATTGCGAGCCTCGACGATCAGGCGAGTCACTGGGTCGTGGAAACGGCGATCAGCTCGCTCAATCGCCTCACCCACCGGGGGGCCATCGCCACCGACGGCAAAACCGGGGACGGCTGCGGCCTCCTGATCAAGCAGCCCACTGCGTTCCTGCGGGCAGTGGCGACGGAAGCCGGCCTGAGTCTCGCGCCGCTGTTCGCCGCCGGCCTCGTGTTCCTGAATCCCGATCCTGCCAAGGCGGCGCATGCGCGCCGAATCTTGACCGAACAACTGCAGCTGGAAAAATTGCCGCTCGCCGGCTTTCGTCTGCTGCCGCTGGACCCGGACGCCTGCGGCGCGGAGGCCCTGAAGACCCTGCCGGTCATCGAGCAGGTGTTCGTCAATGCGAGCGCCGACTTGGACGAGGCCACCTTCAATCGCAAATTGTATCTGGCGCGCCGGCGGACGGAAAAAAGGCTGGAAGGCGCCGATGCCATCTTCTACGTCCCTTCGCTATCGGCCAGCACCATCGTCTACAAGGGCATGGTGATGCCGCAGTTCCTGGCGCAGTTCTATCCGGACCTCAAGGATCCACGCATGGAAGCCTCGGTGGCGGTGTTTCACCAACGCTTTTCCACCAACACCCTGCCGCAATGGCGGCTCGCGCATCCGTATCGGTACCTCGCCCACAACGGTGAAATCAACACCGTGCAAGGCAACCGCAGCTGGGCGGTGGCGCGGGGTCCCTTGTTTCGCTCGCCCGTGCTGCCGGATCTCACCGATATTCTGCCCGTCGTGTCGCTGACCGGCTCGGACTCACAATCGCTCGACAACATGCTGGAGCTGCTGCTGGTCGGGGGCCTCGATCCCATGCATGCGATGCGCATGCTGGTGCCGCCGGCGTGGCAGTCGGTGGACATGATCGACCCGGACCTCAAGGCATTTTACGAGTACTACGCCACGCACATGGAACCCTGGGACGGACCCGCGGGCATCGTGCTCACCGACGGCCGCTATGCCTGCTGCACGCTCGATCGCAACGGCTTGCGTCCCGCTCGCTGGGTCATCACCCAGAATCGGCACATCACCATCGCGTCGGAAGCAGGAGTCTGGGACTACCTGCCGGAAGATGTCGTCAAGAAGGGCAAGTTGGGGCCCGGTGAGATGCTGGCGCTCGACTTGCAGACCGCCGAGCTCATGGATACCAAGCGCGTGGATGATCTCTTGAAGAGCCGGCATCCCTACAAGGCATGGCTCAAGAAGGGCGTGCGGTATTTGCAGACCGATCTCATCGACCCGCGGCTCGCCGCGGAGCCTTTCGATCGCGACACCCTCGCGCAGTTTCAGAAGATGTACAACGTGTCGGCCGAGGAGCGCGACGAGATCATCCGCGTGCTCGCCGAGGACGAGAGCGAGGCGGTGGGATCCATGGGCGACGACACACCGATGCCGGTGCTGTCGAAGAAAGTGCGCTCTCTGTACGATTATTTCCGCCAGCAGTTCGCGCAGGTCACGAATCCACCCATCGACAGCTTGCGCGAAAGCATCGTCATGTCGCTGCAGACACAGATCGGGCCGGAGTGCAATATCTTCGTCCCGGCGCAGCAGCATGCCGAGCAAATCGTGCTCTCCTCGCCGGTGCTGTCGCAGCGCAAATTGCGGCAAATCGTGGCGCTCGCCGATTCCGGCGTGCCGAACGAGCTCATCGACCTGCAATACCCCGCGGATCTGGACCTCAAGAGCGCCCTGGTGCAGGTGTGCGATCAAGCCGAGGCCGCGGTTCGCAACGGCAAGATCGTGTTGCTCCTGTCCGATCGCTACCTCAAGGCGGGCAAAGTTCCCGTGCACGCCTTGCTCGCCACCGGTGCCGTGCATCACCGCCTGGTCAAGACCGGGCTGCGCTGCAAGTGCAATATCCTGGTGGAGACCGGTACGGCGCGCGATGCGCATCATTTCGCCTGCTTGATCGGCTACGGCGCCACCGCCGTCTACCCCTACCTCGCCTATCAGACGCTGTTCGATCTCATGCGCAAGGGTGCGCTGAAAATGGAAGCGGCCATGCGCCAGGAGCTCGGCCGCAGCTATCGCCGCGGCATTCGCAAGGGCTTGTTCAAGATCATGTCCAAGATGGGCATTTCCACCATCGCGAGCTACCGTAGCGCGCAATTATTCGAGATCGTGGGGTTGGGCGACGAGGTCGTCGAGATGTGCTTCGAAGGCTCCGACAGCCGCATCCAAGGCGCAGGCTTCGAAGACCTCAAGGCCGACGCCGATTATCTGGCGAAGCGCGCGTGGGATCCGAACGAAAACGTCGAGCAGGGCGGCTTGCTCAAGTACATGCACGAGGGCGAGTACCACATGTACAACCCGGACGTGATCGCGACCCTGCAATCGGCGGTCATGACGGGCGACTACGAGCAGTACCGCGAGTTCGCCGCGCTGGTGAACGAGCGGCCGGTGTCCTGCATTCGCGACTTGCTGAAATTGAATCCCCTGGCGGCCGCCATCCCCATCGAGGAGGTCGAGCCCATCGCGGCCATCATCGCGCGCTTCGACAGCGCCGGCATGTCGTTGGGGGCGCTGTCGCCGGAAGCGCACGAGGCGCTCGCCATCGCCATGAATCGTCTCGGCGCGCGCTCGAATTCCGGCGAGGGCGGCGAGGACCCGGTCCGCTACGGCACGGACAAGAATTCCAAGATTAAGCAGGTGGCCTCGGGCCGCTTCGGCGTGACTCCGGAATACCTGATCAACGCCGAAGTGCTGCAGATCAAGATCGCCCAAGGCGCGAAGCCCGGCGAAGGCGGGCAGCTGCCCGGCCACAAGGTCAACGACATGATCGCGCGGCTGCGCTTCGCGCGGCCCGGGGTGGGCCTCATCTCCCCGCCGCCGCATCACGACATCTACTCGATCGAAGATCTCGCGCAATTGATCTTCGACTTGAAACAGGTCAATCCCAGCGCCTTGGTGTCGGTGAAGCTCGTGGCCGAGCCCGGCGTCGGCACCGTGGCCGCCGGCGTCGCCAAGGCGTACGCGGATTTGATCACCATCTCGGGCTACGACGGCGGCACCGGCGCGAGCCCGCTGTCCTCCATCAAGTATGCCGGCACGCCGTGGGAGCTGGGGCTCGCCGAAACGCATCAGACTCTGCGCATCAACGAATTGCGCCACCGGGTCCGCTTGCAAACCGACGGCGGCCTCAAGACCGGTCTCGACGTCATCAAAGCCGCCATCATCGGCGCGGAGAGCTTCGGCTTCGGCACCGCGCCGATGGTGGCCCTGGGCTGCAAGTACCTGCGCATTTGTCATCTCAATAATTGCGCGACGGGCGTGGCGACGCAGCACAAGGTGCTGCGCAGCAAGTACTTCGTCGGTCTGCCGGAAATGGTGATCAATTATTTTCGTTTCGTGGCCCAAGAATGCCGCGAAATCATGGCATCGATGGGTGTGCGCACATTGACCGAACTGATCGGCCGCACGGAGCTTCTGGAGATACTGCCGGGCGAGACGGCGAAACAGCGTAAGCTCGATTTGAGGCCCGTGCTCGCCAATTCCGCGCTGCAGTCGAGCAAGCCGCAATATTGCATCGATCCGCACAACGAGCCGTTCGACAAGGGCGTCCTGGCGGAAAAGATGCTGGGCGACATGCGCGGCGCGATCGCGACAAAGTCCGGGGGCGAGTTCTCCTATACGGTGAACAATTTTCACCGTTCCATCGGCGCGCGAATCTCCGGAGAGATCGCGAAGCGCTGGGGCAACTCCGGCATGAGCGCGGCGCCGCTCCTCGTTACGTTGAAAGGCTCCGCCGGACAGAGCTTCGGGGTCTGGAACGCCGGAGGTCTGCACTTGCTGCTCGAGGGCGAGGCGAATGACTATGTGGGCAAGGGCATGGCGGGCGGCAAGATCGTCTTGAAGCCGCATCCGCGCTCGGCGTTCACCGCGCGCGACACGGTGATCATGGGCAATACCTGCCTGTACGGTGCCACCGGCGGCGAGCTCTACGCGGCGGGCACCGCCGGGGAGCGATTTGCGGTGCGCAACTCCGGCGCGCTGGCGGTGATCGAAGGTACCGGGGATCATTGCTGCGAGTACATGACCGGCGGCGTCGTGTGCGTGCTCGGGCGTACCGGGGTGAACTTCGGCGCCGGCTTCACCGGCGGATTTGCCTACGTGCTCGACATGGAGCGCGATTTCGTCGACCGCTACAACCATGAGCTCATCGACATCCACCGCGTCTCGCCCGAAGGCATGGGTATTCACGTGCAGCATCTGCGCGGCCTGATCGAACAGCATGTCGAGGCCACGGCGAGTGTCTGGGGCGCGCAGCTGCTCAATGATTTTCGCAGCTACATCGGCAGATTCTGGGTGGTGAAACCGAAGGCCGCGGCCATCGATTCGCTGCTGGAAAATCTCAGGCGCGCGGCCTAGGCGCTCCCGGCGCCGCCGCTTCCGATACCGTTGCCCATGGCCGACAATCACCTGCAATTTCTCGACATCCCGCGAAAAGAACCGGACAAGCTCAGCGTCGAGGTGCGCACCCGGGAATTTCGCGAGATCTATTCGCAATACAGCGCCGAAGAGGCCGGCGCGCAAGCGGGACGCTGCATCGCCTGCGGCAATCCTTTCTGCGAGTGGAAATGCCCGGTGCACAATTACATTCCGAACTGGCTGACGCTCATCAAGGACGGCAAGCTGTTCGAAGCCGCGGAGCTCTCGCATCAGACGAATTCGCTGCCCGAGATGTGCGGCCGCATCTGCCCGCAAGACCGCCTGTGCGAAGGGGCCTGTACGCTCAATGACGGCCTCGGCGCGGTGAGCATCGGCGCCATCGAAAAATACATCACGGACGAGGCCTTCCGGCTCGGCTGGAAACCCGATCTCACGAACGTGGTGCGCACCGACAAGCGCGTGGCCGTCGTCGGGGCGGGTCCGGCCGGCCTGGCCTGCGCCGACGTGCTGGTGCGCAACGGCGTGACGCCCGTGGTGTTCGACCGCTATGCGAAGATCGGCGGGCTGCTGACCTTCGGCATTCCGCCGTTCAAGCTCGAGAAGGAGGTCGTCGAGAAGCGCCGCGAGATCATGGAAGGCATGGGCGTGCAATTCCGGCTGAATGTCGATGTCGGCCGCGACATTGCCTTCGAGACGCTGACCGAAGAATTCGACGCGGTATTTCTCGGCATGGGGACGTACACGTACGTCAAGGGTGGATTCGCCGGGGAAGATCTGCCGGGAGTCTGCGAAGCGCTGCCGTATCTCATTTCCAACATCAACCGCGAGCTCGGGCTCGAGCGCGCGGCGGAAGAATTCATCGACATGCGGGGCAAACAGGTGGTGGTCTTGGGGGGCGGGGACACCGGCATGGACTGCAACCGAACCGCGATCCGCCAAGGTGCGAGCAGCGTGAGCTGTACGTATCGGCGGGACGAAGACAACATGCCGGGATCGCGGCGTGACTACAAGAACAGCAAAGAAGAAGGCGTCACGTTCTTGTTCAACAAGCAGCCCATCGAGATCGTCGGCACGGACCGGGTGCAGGGCGTGAAGCTCGTGGAAACGCGCTTAGGCCCCCCAGGACCGCGCGGGCGCCGCATCCCGGAAGTGGTTCCCGGCACGGAAGAAACCATCGACGCCGATGCCGTGATCATTGCATTCGGCTTCTTGCCGAGCCCTCCCGACTGGTTCGTGAAGCAGCAGATCGCGCTGCACGCCAGCGGCCGGGTACGCGTATCGGCGGCGCCGCAACAACGCTTTCAAACCACGAATCCGAAAGTGTTCGCCGGCGGCGACATGGTGCGCGGCTCGGATCTCGTGGTGACCGCGGTGTTCGAAGGGCGCGAGGCTGCGCAAGGAATACTTCGCTATCTGGGGTTGCGCGGGTAGCCCGCTAATTTGAACCCGTGAGGGACTGGCGGATCGCCGCGAGAACACCGCCCGGCCGGCGGGGCAACACCCGGCGCCGGATCGCATGGTCGATCAAGAACAGCACTCCGATGAGTCCGAATGTAGCGAAGTTGACGAATAGCGACCACACGCGCAGCGGCGTGAGAAAAAACAACGCGAGAATGGCGATGGCGAGCAGCCCATAGAATATGGTCCACGCGACGGTCGCCTTGCGCGTGTAGGCGATTTCGACCGGCGTGAGCGGCCCATGAAGCTTGTCGCTCAATTGCGTGCAGAGGGGAACGCGGCCCTTCACCAGTGATCGGGCGAAGCCCACGGACACCAAGGCGTAGGCGCCGCATTGCTGGCCCACATCCGCCCATTCGTAATACTTCGTCAGCAGCGGCCAGAAATATACGAGCAAGACTCCGACGGCCGCAAAGACTGCTAAGGCGAGCAGCGGATGCGTCCATTGCCACAACATCACGGCGCCGATCAACAAGATGGGCGCTATCGTGAGCGCGGCTCCCAATCCTTTCGCGTCGGTCGTAGTGCTGTAGTGCGACAACAGCGCATAGCCGATGATGAAAGCCGCCACAAGGCCAAGTTGCAGCAACGATACGGGGCGCGCCGGCGCCTGCGAGGTCGGCGATGAATCAGATTCCG
>Ga0210394_10005451_pt1 | contig 14237 bp, 11 predicted proteins | sample IncBWC12MmetaG_FD_160121 | JGI IMG/M metagenome (GOLD analysis project Ga0210394, IMG submission 160121) | Forest soil microbial communities from Barre Woods Harvard Forest LTER site, Petersham, Massachusetts, United States - Inc-BW-C-12-M | ecosystem: Environmental > Terrestrial > Soil >...
GATGACCGATACCACCGGCCAGATCGTCTATACCGCCGGTCAGGTACAGCCGAAGTACCACATAAACAACACCAATTTCCCGCAAGGGTTCAACACCATGGACGACGCCTGGAACAACCACTGGCGTACCGGACCGAACTACGTGTTGGGCTGGAGCGCGAGCCTCCCGGGCAGCGGCAATGGTGCCAAGTCCATGGGCCAGGAGCTGGAAAGCAGCGCGGCATTCACCAGCTGCCAGGTGACCCGGGTGTTCAAGGATGTGTGTCTGCGCGCTCCGAACTCCGCCGCCGACTTCACTCAGGTTAATTCGATGATCACTTCGTTCCAAGCGCACAACTATTCGCTGCGGCAAGCCTTCGCTGAAGGCGCCGCCTACTGCATGGGGAATTGAGCATGAACGCTACACGCATAACCGGCTTGCTCGCTGTCGCCGCGTCATTCGCCCTGAGCGCATGCGGCGGCGCCGGCGCTCCGACCGTGGCCAATGTTGCGCCCTCTCAGGCGGCAACTGCGAGCGCTTACACGGGCCCGGCGCCGGCAACGGCGGACGTCCAGGCGTTCGAAGTCAATCTGTGGAACAACATCCGCGTGCAAAACCGCTGCGGACAGTGCCACAACGCCACCACACCGGCGCAGATGCCGAATTTTGCGCGCAGCGACGATGTGAATCTCGCTTACGTACAAGCAAACACCGTTGTCAACCTGGCGCAACCCTCGCAGTCAATCATGGTCGTCAAGGTGACCGGCGGTCATAACTGCTGGCTCGCCGACAACAACGCCTGCGGTCAGATCTTGACCACATGGATCACCAATTGGGCCAATGCCACGGGTGCTACGTCCTCCACTACGGTGCAATTGGTGGCGCCGCCGGTGCAAACCGTGGGACAGAGCTTGAACTTCCCGGCTTCCTACACCGACTATCAGAACACGGTCTATACGCTGACCAGCAAGTATTGCGTGCGCTGCCATTCCACGACGGCGGATCCTGCCGTCGAACAGACGCCGTATCATGCAGATCCAAACCTCGCGATTGCTTATCCGGCGGCGATCCCGAAAATCGACTTCACGGGCTGCAGTCCATTCGTCGCCGGTAACGGCATGGGTGCCTGCGGTACGAACTCGCGCCTCTATCAGCGCCTGCTCACCGACAACCATAACTGTTGGGACAACTGCGCATCCGATGCGGCGCAAATGCTGGCGCAGATTCAGGCATTCGCACAAATGCTGACCCCGTCGAACATCGATCCTAGCTTGGTCGTCAGCAAGGCCATCACGCTCACGCAAGGCACCATTGCCAGCGGCGCGAGCCGCTACGATGCCGACACCATCGCCAAGTATGAGTTCCAGTCGGTGGTCAACAACACGACCTTCGACACCAGCGGCATCGACCCGGCCGCGGATCTGACGATCACCGGCAATGTCACCTTGGCCGGCGGTTGGGGCATCAATGTCGGCGCCGGCGGCAAGGCGCAGGCTACGACCTCCTCCAGCTCGAAGATCTACAATCTCATTCAAGCCACGGGCGAGTTCTCGGTCGAGGCCTGGGTGGCGCCCGCGCTGGTGGCGGCCGACAAATCCTACATGGTCAGCTATTCGGGCGGCGATACCACGCGTAACTTCACGCTGGGTCAGACCAACCAGGACTATGACTTCCTGTTGCGCACCTCCGCGACTGCTCTGACGGGCATGCCGCAACTGCAGACTCCGAATGCTGCCATGGCGCTGCAGGCGTCCTTGCAGCACGTGGTACTGACGTACGATCCGGTCAACGGCCGACAGATCTACGTCAACGGCGTGAATGTGGGAGGGGCGGACCCGCAGAAGGGCGGCACCATCTCCAACTGGGATAGCACCTTCGCGCTGGTCCTCGGCAACGAGGTGTCGGGCGATCGATCCTGGCAGGGACTCATCAAGTTCGTCGCCGTCCACAGCCGCGCGATGTCGGCCGCGCAGATCATGCAGAACTTCAACGCCGGTGTGGGCGAGCGCTACTACATGCTGTTCAACGTAGCCAGCGTGACCAATGTGTCGCAGTCCTACATCATGTTCACGGTCAGCCAGTACGACAGCTATGGCTACCTGTTCTATCAGCCCACGTTCATCTCGTTGGATCCGACCGTTACATCGAGCAACCTGCCCAGCATTCCGGTGCAGGGCATTCGCATCGGCTTGAACGGAGCCATCCCGCAGGTGGGCCAGGCGTACATACCGCTGAACACCACCGTGACCGCGGCCAACTACACGCCGCAGGGCGAGGTGCTGTCTCCCATCGGCACCGTCATTGGCCTGCAGAGCGGGCCGGCTACCGACCAGTTCTTCCTCACCTTCGATGTACTGGGCAGCCAGACCCATGTGGTGGTCGAGCCGACGCCGACCGCGCCGGCGCCCTCTCCGGGCCCGGTGGTCGCGGATATCGGTGTGCGCACCTTTGCGCAGGTCAATTCGACCCTGGCGGCGCTCACCGGTGTGCCTACATCGAACTCGAATGTCGTTGCGACCTATCAGGCCGTGCAGCAGCAGCTGCCCGCGACTCCGACCCTGGAGAGCTTCTCCGCGGCGAACCAGGTCGGTGTCGCGCAGCTCGCCATTCAGTACTGCAATGTGGCGGTGAATACTCCGGCGCTGCAATCGCAGTTGTTCGGATTTAGTCTCAGCCCCAGCCAGTTCACGTCGCAGCCGGGGATCGATGCCGTCACGGGGGCGATCGCACAGCGGCTGCTGGGTACTGGCCTCAAGAGTGCGCCAAACCCGTCGACCGTTACCACTGAACTGAGCTCGCTGATCGGCCAGCTGTGCACAACGAACTCGTGCACGACCAGCGCGGGTACGAATGCAGTGGCCGCGGCCGCGTGCGCTACGGCCTTCGGCAGCGCCAACATGTTGATCAATTAAGCAAGACGGAAGAGGTCTTTACTTATGAGCAAGAAATCAAAGCCGCTGGGACTAAACGAGCCGTTTCGTCACCAGGATCATCCGCGGCCGCGCACGCGCCGCGAGTTCCTGGCGCAGGGCTTCATCACCGGGGCCGCTACGGTGATCGCACCCACGCTGGCCGGCATGCTCGCCTACCCGCGAGCCGCTCGAGCGACGCTTGCTGCGGATATCCAGGCCGCGGTAACCGCCTGCAATATCACCACCGGCGCCGGCAAGATCCCGTTCATCTGCTTCGACCTCGCCGGCGGCGGCAACATCGCCGGCTCCAACGTGCTGGTCGGCGGTCCTACCGGACAGCTGGATTTCCTTTCGGTCGCGGGCTACAGCAAACTTGGACTGCCCGGAACCATGGTGCCGAATCCCAGCGCCACGGGAAATTTCATCGACGCGAGCTTTGGATTGCGCTATCACTCGGACAGCGCGCATTTGCGCGGCATGAAGCTGCGCGCCAGCGCCGCGGCCATGGCTGGCACGACCGGCACGATCATTCCGGCGCTGTCGCAAAACGATACCAATACCAATCCGCACAACCCCATGTACGGCATCTATCAATTTGGTGCGCGCGGCGGCCTGCTCGATCTCATCGGCTCGGAGAGTTCAATGTCCGGCGGCAACTCCATGTCGCCGCCCACCATGATGATCGCGTCCGCGGCACCGACCAAGATCTCCAGTTCTCAAGACAGCAAGGGTTTGGTCAGCACCGGACAGCTGAGTACGCTGTTGCCCAATCCCAACGACGTCACCAATGTTTTGGAATCCATGAAGCGCATCAGCGATGGCAAGTATGCGCAGGTGCAGGCTTATCCCAGCAATGGCGCCTTGAATACGGCGGCATTGGGTTCTGCCGGAATCGAGGCCTGCGGCTACACGAAGTCGGCCTACATCGTGGATAGGTACAATAGTCCGTCCGCCGTGAATCCGGACGTGGATCCGAACATCGTGGGTGCCACGGGCATCTTCACCACCGCCGAATACCAGGCCAATTCGGATTATCAGAAGACCGCCGCGGTCATGAAGCTGGTGATCGACGGCAATGCCGCCGCCGGCACCATCGAAATGGGCGGCTTCGATTATCACAGCGGCAATCGCATGGACGGCGAGGCCAAGGATTTGAACTTGGGCAATTGCATCGGCGCCTGCCTGGAATACGCCAACCGCGTGGGCAAGCCGGTCATGATCTACGTATTCAGCGACGGCTCGCTGGCCAGCAACGGCATGATCGACAGCTCCGTGGGCGGGCGCGGCAAGGGCGTTTGGACGGCCGACAACCAAAGCGTCGCGGCGACCTATTTCTTGGTTTTCAATCCCAAGGGAAAGGCGGTGTCCGCGCAGTCCAATCCGGAAATGAGCCTGCAGATCGGCAACTTCAATCCCGATGGCTCGCTCAATACCACCGGCAGCCCGGCCGGCAACAACGTGCCCAACTTGGTGCAGATGGTGGTGCTCAACTACATGGCGCTGCACAGTGCCAACGCGATATCCCAGTGGCCCACACTGTGGCCGGCGCCAAACTTGAACAACACCCTGGGAAGCGGAACGGCGCTGGAACCGTTGGTTGCCTGGCAACCCCTAGCCGGTCTCGTGAATGGGTTGGTTGCATAGCAATGTGATCTGCAGCTCAAGGGTCCGACTGCGGTCGGACCCTTGACTGGAACTTCCGCGGCCGGAAAGGCCTGTCTCATTCCAGAGACACATTACACATCGTGCAGTGACTTGTAAGGTAGCGAGCAACTTGGAATGCGCGCCGTAAGCAGTGCGTGGCATGTCACGAGATCAGCATCTCGATGAAATTCCACGAATGTGCGCCAAGTCATACAGATATCCAATGAAGGCGCTGCCGCTGCGTTGACACTGCGGCTCGCATTGTGCGATTTTGCATAAGGTCTGATCAGGGCAAACTCGCTGAAAGGTGAGGGCGCAAAGCTTCCGGTCTACGGGGTTTCCTAGGACAGCGGGGTTACCAGCGTGATTGATGAATCGCGGCGCTTCGGCGTCAGCTCAAAGTTGGTAGCGCATGCGTAGAGCATGGCTTGCCGGCTGCCTGATTCTCGGCGCCGCAGCGGCCGGCGCGTCGCTGGCCGCCGGGTCCACCATGGTCGGCAAGGAGGCGCCGGATTTCGTGTTGCGCGGACTGGATGGCAGGAATATACGCCTGTCCGAGTTTCGCGGCCAAGTGGTGTTGGTGAATTTTTGGGCGCGCTGGGCCGGCGATTCTCAAAAAGAAATGTCGGCGCTCGATCGAATCAACACCACTTATCAACGTGCCGGGCTCGTGGTGATCGGCGTATCGGTCGATGAAGATCTGCGCCGTGCGCACGAGTTCGCCGCCGCAATGTCCCTGTCCTACCCGATTCTGTTCGATACCGGAGCGGAAATCGGCAAAGACTACCTGTTGCAAAAAATGCCCATGACGATCCTGGTGGATCGCGCCGGCGTGGTGCGCTATTCAAGCGTCGGCTTCAAGCGCGGCGATGAACACATTTTTCTTGATCAAATCCGCGAATTGTTGCGCGAATAAACGATAGGTCAGTTATGAATCTCAAGCGTCGGGTTGTTTCAATCATGGTTTATGGGGTGCTGTCCTCGTGGGTGGCTGCCGCCGGCGCAGGCGCGCCCGCCCTAGCGGCCATGGCTACGGCGGACACCGCCACTGCGCCACCGGCGCCGGCCGCCCCGGCGGCTACGCCCGAAGCGCCGACGGCTGCGGCACCCGTTGCCGCCCCCGACGCGCCGCCGGCGGAACTCAAGACGCTGGATCAAGAAGTACAAGGTTTGAAAAAGGACGTCATCGAGCTGAACAAGGACTTGTTTGTTCTGCAAGAGGAACTGCTGTTTCCCGCCAATACCCAGGTGGCGCTCTACATTTCCATGGATGTGGGCACCTTCTTCGCGTTGGACTCCGTGACCGTCAAGATCGACAACAAGGAAGTGAAGAATTATCTATACACCGCGCGCGAGGCCGATGCGTTGCTCAAGGGCGGCGTACAGCAGATCTACCTGGGTAATTTGAAAGTCGGCAAGCATGAACTGGTGGCGTTTTTCACCGGCAAGGGCCCGGTGGAGCGCGGCTACAAACGCGGCGCCACGATCAATTTCGACAAAGGCGTCGGCGCAAAGTATTTGGAACTCAAGATCACCGACCGTGTTCCCAAGCATCAACCTGAGTTCATGATCAAAGACTGGGAATGATGCGTGCACCGCGTGATTAATAGAATCCGGCCGCTCATCTTCGGCGGGCTGCTGCTGGCGCTGCCGTTGGCGGCAGCTCACGCAAAAAACGTCAAGCCGGATCCCAACGGTTTGACGCCGCATGCGGTTCAGGATCTGCAATATGGCGATGTGCTGTTCTATTTCTTTCAGGACGATTATTTCGATTCGATTACCCGCCTGCTCGCGGCGCGCGAACAGAACCGGATTCCTCACACCCAGGCGGAGGCGGAACTGCTGCTGGGAGGTTTGTACCTGTCGTTGGGGGAGCACGTCGAGGCCGGCAAGATCTTCGAAGCCTTGCTCAAGCAAAACACCTCGGAGACGGTGCGCAATCGCGCATGGTTTTATCTAGGCAAGGTTTGGTACCAGCGCGGCTACTTTGAGGAATCGGAGCGCGCGCTGCAGCAGGTTTCCGACAAGATTGATCCGCGCATCAATGCGGAGCGCTACATGCTGATTGCGCAATTGATGATGAAGCAGGGGCGCTACGACGATGCGATCGCCGCTTTGAGCAATTGGCGCGGTGCGCCGGATTGGACTGCCTATGCGCAATTCAACCTGGGGGTCGCTTTGGTGCGCAAGGATCGGCTGGCGGATGCCTTCGGATATCTTGATCGCGTCGGTACCATGCAGACTCGCAGCCCGGAACTGGTGGCGCTGAAGGACAAGGCAAATCTTGCGCTGGGGTTCGCGCTGTTGCAGGCGCATCGGGCGGCGGAAGCCAAGCCCATCCTGCAGCGCATTAGGCTCGAGGGTCCCTATTCGAGCAAGGCGCTGCTCGGTGTCGGCTGGGCGGACGCCGGCATGGGTGAGTTCAAGCGCGCGCTGGTGCCGTGGCTCGTGCTGCGCAATCGCAACTTGCTGGACTCCGCGGTCCAAGAAGCCTTTCTTACCGTGCCTTATGCCTACATGCAGCTGTCGGCGAGCGGACAAGCCGCCGAGTACTACAGCTCGGCCATCGAATCATTCGATGCCGAATTGAAACGGATTGACGATTCGATCGAACAGATTCGCAGCGGCAAAATGCTCGATCGCCTCTTGGACGACGACAAGAAGGACACGCTGACCTGGTACTGGCAGCTGACCACCGTGCCCGACGCTCCCGAGTCGCGCTACCTGTATGCGCTTCTGGCGAGCAATGAATTTCAAGAAGGCTTGAAGAATTATCGCGAACTCAATTTCATGATCCGCAACCTGGACGGCTGGCACGATGATCTGCTCGCCTTTAACGACATGCTGGATACGCGTCAAGCCGCCTACACGCAACGCGTTCCGAAGGCCGACGCCGTCCTTTCGGCTACCGATCTGGATGGGTTGACGCGCAAACGCGTGGATTTCGAATCGCGCATCAACGACATCGAAAAATCCAACGATGTGGCCGCCTTGGGTACGCCCGAGCAGCAGCAGACTTGGGCGCGATTGAAGCGCATCGAAGAGTATCTGGTGGCGCATCCGGACGACCCGGATTTGGCCGAATTGAGGGAAAAACTCCGCCTGATGAAGGGAGTCATGTACTGGCGCCTGTCGGAGAGCTTCAAGGCAAGAGTCTGGAATGAACGGCGTTCGGTCAAGGAGCTCGAGGGCATACTCAAGGAGACGCAGAAGCGCGCCGTGCTGGTCAAGCAGGCGCGCGAGGGTACGCCGCTGACCACCGGCGGCTACGCATCACGCGTCACGGATGTCCGCGGGCGCATCGATCAGCTGCAGCAGCGCTTGGCCGAAGTCTCGGAGAAGCAGAACCGATTCCTGCAAGTTCTCGCCATACAGGAACTCGAAGGCCAAAAGCAACGCATCGAGACCTACCAGGTCCAGGCGCGCTACGAATTGGCGGCGATTTATGACCGCGCCTCGAATGCGCAGCCAAAGGCCAATCCATGAAGCCTTTGGTCTCGCAATTGACATGCGCCGCCGCCATGCTGGCGGCGCTGGCTCTGGTCCCGCCGCTCTCGAGCGCAGCGGCGCAGAAGCCTGCGACGATCAAGGACCTCGAAAATCAGCCGGTCGACGTCAATACCGATCCGCCGAAGAATGTCGATGCTGCCAAGACCATGGAAAGCTACAAGCGCTTTCTCGATTTGAACGCGGGCGACGCGGCGTTGCGTTCGGAGGCGTTGCGCCGCCTCGGCGATTTGAACCTGGAAAGCTCCGAATCCGAGCGCATCGCGCAGGAACTCGCGACCAACGAGGGATTGCGCGCAACCGAAGCCATTCATTTGTACACCGCTTTGCTGAAGACCTATCCGAAATACGAGCGCAACGACTCGGTCCTCTACCAGCTGGCCCGCGCCTATGAACTGAATGCGCAACCCGACAAGGCGCTCGCCTCCCTGGACCGTTTGGTGGCGCAATATCCCAACAGCCGCTTCATGGACGAGGCGCAGTTTCGCCGCGGCGAGTTGCTGTTCACGGACAAGGCGTACCCGAAGGCGCAGGCCGCCTACGAGGCCGTCATCAAAATCGGCGCCACGTCCGCATTCTATAACCAGAGTCTGTACAAACATGGCTGGACATTGTTCAAGCAGGGCGAGAACGAGCGCAGCCTGGATTCCTTCGCCGGCGTTCTCGATTCGGAATTGGTGGCCAAGAATGATCCAAGCAAGCTGATCGAGATCGAGACTTTGTCCCGGGCCAATCGAGAATTGGTCGAAGATACCTTCAGAGTGATGTCGATCACCTACTCCTACCTCGACGGCCCCAAGACGATCGCGGACTTCGTCAAGCACCACAAGCCGCGCCCTTACTACTACCTCATGTATGAGCGATTGGGCGATCTGTACATGGAGAAGGAGCGCTGGACGGATGCGGCCGACAGCTACCGCGCCTTCGTCTCGCAGGACCGCAACAATGAAAAGGCGCCGCTTCTGGAAATGCAGGCGATCGAGGCCTACGCCAAGGGCGGCTTCCCGCAGCTGGTATTGCAGGGAAAGCGGGAATTCGTGCAGAACTACAGCTATGGCACCGCCTATTGGCGCGGACGCGACCCGAAGAGCGAACCGAAGGTGGTGGCGGTACTGAAGACCAATCTTAGGGATGTCGCGCAGTACTATCACGCCCAGGCACAGCGCACCAAGGACGTGGCGGATTACCAAGAAGCCGCAAAATGGTATCGCAGCTACCTGACATCCTTCCCGGATGATCCGGGTTCCGCGGTCACCAACTACCTGCTGGCGGACACATTGTTCGAAAGCCGCCAGTATCTGGACGCCGCCCAGGAATACGAAAGCACCGCGTATCACTACGGCAATCATGAGAAAGCCGCGGCGGCGGGCTACGCGGCGATCATCGCGTACGGCAAGCAAGAAGAGACGCTGTCGGGCGAGGCCAAGGCGGCACAACACCGCAAGACAATCGACAGCTCGTTGAAATTCGCGCAATCATTTCCGGCGCATCCGGAAAGCGCGCAAGTGTTGGTCCGCGCCACCACTGATTTGTACGCGGCGAAGGACTACCCGCGCGCGGTAGAGGCGGCGGAGGCGCTGCTGGCGAAGCAGCCGGCGGTGGATGCCGGCAAACAGCGCATCGCATGGACCGTGATCGCGAATTCGAGTTTCGATCAGGGCGTGTTCGACAAGGCCGAGGCGGGCTACACGCATGCGCTGGCCCTGATGGCGGCCAATGATCCTGAGCATTCGGTCATCGTGGAGCGGCTTGCCGCAGCGATTTACAAGCAAGGCGAGCAAAAGAGCAAGGCGGGCGACAGCTCCGCCGCCGTCGATGATTTCTTGCGCGTGGCCGCCTTGGCACCCACCTCGAAAGTCAGGGCGAACGCCGACTTCGATGCCGCGGCGCTTCTCGTCACCCAAAAACAGTGGGACCGGGCCATCGTCGTGCTGGAAGGGTTCCGTCGCAACTTTCCCCAGAGCCCGCTGCAGGCCGATGTCACGCGCAATCTTGCGGTGGCGTATTTGGAATCGAATCACCCCGGCCAAGCGGCCGGCGAATTCGAGCAGATCGCGGCGTCGCCGCAGGAGTCGGCGGACGTGCAGCGCGAAGCGACGCTGCAGGCGGCGAATCTTTACGACAAGGCCGGCAACTCGGCAAAGGCCCGCACGATGCTCGAGGCCTTCGTCAAGCATTTCCCGCAGCCATTGAATCCCGCCATGGAGGCGCGCAGCAAATTGAGCGCAATGGCGGCAAAGGCGGGCGACTTCAGCGGTCGCGACTATTGGTTGAGGGAAATCATCGCCGCCGATCGCGCGGCCGGCGCGGCGCGCACTGATCGCAGCCGGGCCCTCGCGGCCAAGGCGACCCTGGGTTTTGCAGCCCCGGTCCGCGAGCAGTTCAAAAGCATCAAACTGGTGGCGCCGCTCAAGAAATCCCTGGCTGAGAAACGCAAGGCGATGGAGGCTGCGCTCAAGGCTTACGAGGCGGCGGCCGATTATCAGGTTGCCGAGGTCACCACGGCGGCGACCTTCGAAAGTGCGGAACTCTACCGCCAGTTGGGCAAAGATCTGCTGAGTTCGGAGCGGCCGAGAAATCTCAACAAGGACGAATTGGAGCAGTACGACGTGCTGCTGGAGGAGCAAGCTTTCCCGTTCGAGGAGAAGGCCATCAAATTGCACGAAGTAAACGCCGCGCGAACCAAGGACGGCACCTACGATGAATGGGTGCAGAAGAGCTTTGCTGCGCTGGCGCAACTCAACCCAGGCCGCTACGGCAAGGTGGAAATCGGTGAACAGCTGGTCGAATCGATTCGTTAGGTTGGGTGCGCTTGCGATGCTCGCCGGTTGCCATCATGCGCCGGTCCAGCCATCGCGCGGCGCGGCGCCCGTGGCGGCCGCCGGCCAGCCTGTCAGTAGCGCCGCGAGCGCGGCAAGCGCGGGTAGCTCCGCTGGCACGGGCAACATCGCTGCTGCGAGTAACGCCGTGGCTCCCGGCCGCATCGGCGCTCCGGGCAGCGCGGCAGCTGCCGCGGCACCGGACGCCGCCGGCAGTAGCGTGCCCGCCGCAGAGCCCATTCCGATACCGGCGCGCGCTGCACAACAGTACGAGCAGGCGCTGCAACTCATGAAATCGGGTCGCAATAGCGACGCGGAACTCGAGTTCAAGGAGTTAGCCGTCGGTTATCCGCAGTTCGCAGGACCGCAATTGAATTTGGGTCTGCTGTACATGCGCGATTCGCGTCTTTCCGAAGCCGAAGCGGCCTTTAAGGCCGCATTCCAACTCAGCCCCAATAACCCGGTTGCGGGCAATGAACTCGGCATCACCCTGCGCAAGCTCGGCAAATTTACGGAAGCAGAGACCGCCTATCAGCGTACGATTGCCGCTGAACCTAATTACGCTCCCGCCCATCTGAACTTGGGCGTGCTTTACGATTTGTACCTGGCAGAGCCGCAGAAGGCGCTCGATCAGTTTGAACGCTACATCGAGATCGCCGGCGAAAACAAACAAGTCGCCGGCTGGGTGGTGGAACTGCGCAAGCGCGTCGGCGCGCCGGCGCCTGCAGCCAAGAAGGAGCCGGCGTGAACACGGTAATCAAGATTTTAAGTGTCTGCGCGTTTTGTTGGGCAACGGATCCAGTTCACGCCCAGCAGTCCACACCGACGCCGCCGCCCGCGGCAAAACCCGGCCCCGCAGCCGAAACTTCAGGGCCGGCGCCGCCGCCGCCTGCGGCGCCAGCTGCGCCTACCGCGAAAGCGGCCACCGCCCAATCCGAGGCCGGTGAGCCGCGAGCCAACACATCGAGCACGGCGGGAGCGGGCCGGCCGGCAGCCGCGTCCAACCCCAAAAAGGCCCCGAATGCCACCGACAGGCTGGAATTGGGCACCGCGACCGTGACCGGCGACCGCGAGCAGCCGAAGGTCATGTACATAGTCCCTTGGAAGAAGTCGGATATCGGCGATTTAGCCGGCAAACCGATGAATAGCCTCGTCGACGAGATCCTCGCACCGGTCGATCGGGACGTGTTTAAACGCGAAGTCCTGTACTACAAGGCCGTACAAGCCGATGCGTCCCAAAATGGTGCGCAGCAACGGCCGTCGCCGCAGGGTGAGAAGTAAGTCATAGCCGATTTTACGGAATCTGGTTGAATATTATGTTCGGATGGAATGAGCCTATTTAGGAGCGCGCAAGATGAATTTCATGAATTCAGTCGTCAATTTCTTCAAGGACGGCGGGGTCTTCCTTTACCCGCTGGCTTTGATATTCGTGGTCGGCGTATCAATCGCCATCGAGCGATACGTATACCTGACCCGCGAAACCCTTCGTAATCGCAGTCTTTGGGATTCACTTGTGCCGGCCTTGAGCGCCGGAAACTTCAAACAGGTGGTGGGGCTGACACACAACTCGAAGGCCTCGATCGCCACGATCCTGAACTACGGCGTGGCCCGGGTCGCAAGCGCCCGCCGCCGCGACGACATCGAAAAGGCCATGGACGAGAGCCTGCTCGAAGTGATACCGCGAATCGAAAAACGCACTCACTATCTGTCGTCGCTGGCCAACGTCGGCTTGTTGATCGGATTGCTCGGCACCATCATCGGCCTCATCAGCGCGTTCAGTGCCGTGGCGACCGCCAATCCCGCCGAGAAGGCGAGTTTGCTGGCAGCCGCGATCTCGGTGGCGATGAACAACACCGCCTCGGGTCTGGGAGTGGCGATCACGCTGCTGCTTTCGCACATGTTTCTCGAGTCGAAAACCACTTCGCTGATCGACAGTCTGGAAATTGCGTCGGTGAAGTTTTTGAACTCGATCACCGAGCGGCAATCGGACAAAGGCCATGAACCGGCGGCGCCCGCCGGCCCGTCAGTGCGCGCTCCAGCGGCTGCCCGCGGCAATATCTAGCCCAGCGTCGATTCATAAGATGGTGCTCCTCTCATGAAGTCAAAAGCCGCGCGCCTCGTCCGACGCAATCACGCCCGCTATCACCAGGGGCGCGATGATCTGAACATCGTGCCGATGATCGACATGATGGTGATCTTGGTATTTTTCTTGATTTTCACCGCGGTGTTTTCCAAGACGAACATCCTTCAGCTGAACCTTCCGGCCAGCAACTCCGCTCCAGTTGACTTGCCGAAGGGACTGAAACTCGAAGTGATCATTCGTCCGGAGGATCTGGTGGTCAATGACCGCAACTCCGGCCCGCTCAAGGTGCTTGCCAATACCGCGACCGGCTATGATTTGGACGGACTGTCGGAATTCATGCGGCGCGTAAAATCGCAGTTTCCCGACATGACCGACGCCACCATCTTGCCCGGCCCGGCCGTGCAGTACGACACTTTGGTGCAGGTGATGGATACCGTGCGCGTGTATCAACTCCCGGTCGCGCCGTTTTCCAAAGCGGAACTGTTTCCTGACATAGCCATTGCGGATGCACCGATATGACGTCCTATCGCATCAAACGGCACCGTCAGCGCCGGCATGGCGCCAGCCATTTCGCACTGGTGCCATTCATCGACATGATGACCATCTTGGTGGTTTTTCTGCTCGCGCATACCGCGGAAGTGGACATTCTGCCGAACACCAAGAGCATCGCGATTCCGCAGTCCATTTCCGACCGCAAGCCCAGCGCTGCCGTGGTCGTCATGATCACCAAGGACTCGGTGTTCGTGGATGGTCAATTGGTCGGCACGCTGCAAGAGGTGGTCGCCAATCAAGGGCCGTTTTTCGCTCCGCTGAAAAACGCCTTGATGGCGCAAAACGACCGCAGTTTGCGCGGCGCTCAACAAGTCGACATCGCCAAGCGGGAAGTCACGATCATGGGCGACAAGGCGACGCCCTACAGCGTACTGAAGAAAATCATGTTGACGTGCAGCGAAGCCGAATATGGCAAGGTGTCCTTTGCCGTGGTCGAACGCGAACGGACGGCGACTTAAATGGCCGCCGTAAATCCCGCAATGCGCACGCCCACCGGACTGGTGCCGTATTACCGGCGCTATGAATTGCCGTGGTCGCCGTCCGAGGAGACCGAGCGTCGCTTCCGCGTCATTCTGCGCAATCTCGGCATTGCGTTCCTGATCGTTGCGGTCATCCTGCCCTTTTTGCCGCGCAGCGAACGCATCACGAATACCGAATCGCTGCCCGAAAGAGTCGTGCAGCTGGTGATTCAGCCGCCGCCGCCACCGCCGCCCCCGCCGCCGCCGAAACCGGAGAAACCG
>Ga0210394_10005452_pt1 | contig 14235 bp, 16 predicted proteins | sample IncBWC12MmetaG_FD_160121 | JGI IMG/M metagenome (GOLD analysis project Ga0210394, IMG submission 160121) | Forest soil microbial communities from Barre Woods Harvard Forest LTER site, Petersham, Massachusetts, United States - Inc-BW-C-12-M | ecosystem: Environmental > Terrestrial > Soil >...
CAGCCAAAGATCGCGCGAGATCGGTATTCGCATGGCCTTGGGGGCCGGGCGCGGCGGCGTCCTGAAGCTGTTCTTGCAAAAGGGTGTAGTGCTGGCGGGCCTCGGAATTGTGGCCGGCATGGTCGTTTCTGCATCCACTGCGTCGTTGATGGGCAGTTTGCTTTACGGCGTGCGCCCGCATGATCCGGCTGTGTTTGTGATCGTTCCTCTGCTTTTGTTTGCCGTTGCCGTTCTAGCCAGCTATCTTCCCGCGCGGCGCGCAACCAAGGTGGACCCAATGACTACCCTGCGCGAGGCTTGAACTTGCCGGTTTACGGCCCGTTCATAAGGACAGTCCAGGCCTCGCGTGGGTGTGCATACGCATGGCGCTGGGCGCACAGCCAGGAAGTGTTCTCTGGATGGTGCTCGCTCAGGGAGGAGGAATGGCGCTGGCAGGAATCGCTCTCGGGTTTCTTGCCTCATTGGGATTGATGCGCCTGATGGCCACGATGCTATTCGGCGTGAGCGCCACCGACCCTGTCACGTTTGCCGCAGTTGTCGTCATCCTGCTGACCGTGGAGTTGTTGGCTTGCTGGATACCGGCGCGGCGGGCGATGCGCGTCGATCCGATGGTCGCACTGCGCTACGAGTAACGGAGAGTAGAAATGGATATCGCGCGTCCAGAAGAAAAGAGAAAGAAACGAATCCGCCGCTATATCTATGTCGGCGCGGCGCTTGTGACGGTCGTCCTGGCCACGGCCGCACTTTCGCGCCTGAAGCCCGCGGCCCCGCGCGTGGACCGCTCGACAGTCTGGACCGACTCCGTAAAGCGAGGGCCGATGCTTCGCGAGGTTCGCGGGTTGGGCACCCTGGTACCGGAAACCGTTTGGGTGATCCCGGCGGCGACGGACGGGCGGGTGGAGAAACGCTACCTGCTTCCCGGAACCCCCGCCGAAGCGAACACGATCATCCTGGATCTCAGCAATCCCGAGCTGGAGCAGGAGGCTCTCGACGCGCAGTACCAATTGAAAGGAGCCGAAGCCTCATACGAACAGACAAAGGCCGAGCTTCAAAATCAGCTGATCGATAAGCGCACGCAAGCAGCAGCCGTCTCTTCACAATACCGCACGGCGGAAATGCAGAAAGAGGCCTACGAGCATCTTGGCAAGCTCGGCCTGAAGGCCGATCTGGACATCAAAACCTCCGAGGTGCAAGCCGAAGAACTGGCAAAACAAAACGATCTCGCCCAGCAGGAGGTCGAGACCTTTGCTAGCTCCATCAACGCGCAGCTCGCCGTCCAGCAGGCAAATATCGACCAGAAACACGCTCTCCACGAGCTGAAGAGATCGCAGGTGGCACAATTGCACGTTCGCGCAGGCGTGAACGGCATATTGCAGGAGCTCGATGTCGATGTCGGCCAGCGGGTGGCGCAGGGAACAGCTTTGGCGAAGGTGTCCCAGCCGACCGAACTGAAGGCAGCGCTTCAAATCGCGGAAACGCAAGCGAAGGATGTCCAGATCGGCCAGAAGGCCTCGATTGACACTCATAACGGAATTATTCCTGGGCACGTCATGCGCATTGATCCGTCCGTTTTGAACGGAACGCGCACGGTGGACGTAAAGCTGGACGGCCCTCTGCCCCAAGGCGCGGTTCCGGACCTCAGCGTCGAAGGTACAGTCGAGATCGAGCGCCTCGTCGACGTCCTCTACGTGGGGCGCCCGGTGCACGGAGACGCCGACAGCACGGTCGGTTTGTTCAAACTCATCGACGGCGGCAGCGAGGCAGTTCGGGTTCCGGTGGGCATCGGCAGCGAATCCGTGAATACGGTTGAAATTCGCCAGGGCCTGAACGTCGGCGACTCCGTAATCCTCTCCGACATGTCGGCCTGGGACAACTATGACCGCGTGGAGCTGAAATAAATTGCTTCGCAAGCGCTTCAAAGGCGTACGGGAAGACGAGGTGTGAGGATGGCACATATCAAGAACTTCATCCGTCGCCTCGTCCACGCGCAGCAGATAGAGAGAGAGCTAGATAAGGAGCTTAACTCCCATCTCGAATTGCTTACGGACCAAAAGATGAAAGAGGGAATGGATTCCGATGAAGCTCGCCGAGCGATGAAGGTCGCTCCAATCGTAGCCTTGCGGTACGAATGACCAGGAGCCGGCTTCCGTTATCAGGCAATTAGAACCTCTGAAAGCGCGAATCTTCGGATTCGCGTCACAGCGAGGGAGGGCACCAATGAGCACCATGCAGCCGTTAATCCGCTTGGAGCACATCACGAAGATGTTTCAAACCGACGAGGTCGAGACCCATGCCTTGAGCGGCGTACATCTGGAGATTAACAGTGGGGAGTTCGTGTCAATTGAAGGACCTTCTGGCTGCGGGAAATCGACGCTGCTCTCGATTCTGGGCTTGCTCGACTCCCCGAGCGAGGGCAATTACTGGATACACGCCGACGCTGTTGCAAATCTCTCGTCGTCGGATCGAACGCGTATCCGCAATCGCGAGATCGGCTTTATCTTTCAAGCTTTTAATCTAATTGGTGATCTTGCTGTCTTCGAAAACGTAGAACTGCCTCTCACCTACCGCAGTATGATGGCGAGCGAGCGCAAGAAACGCGTGCGGGAAGTGCTCGAACGCGTAGGTATGGCACACCGAGCCAAGCATTACCCAGGGCAGCTTTCGGGCGGCCAGCAACAGCGGGTGGCTGTGGCCCGCGCGCTCGTCGGAGAGCCATCGATCCTGCTCGCCGACGAGCCAACAGGCAATCTCGACTCGACAAACAGCGAGGCGGTCATGGACCTACTGCGTGAGTTACACACAAATGGCGCGACAATTTGTATGGTTACGCACGATCCCCGTTATGCCGGCATGGCTGACCGGACCGTTCATCTTTTAGACGGACACATTGTTGAGGACAATCTGCCTGACCCGTTTCCAGTGAGCAAACGCATGGAGGGCAACGAAACGAGATGAAAAGTGATCTCTGTTTGCTGATTCTCATGCTTCGGACCTGTTGAACCAAACTCGAATCGGAGGTGGTTGCCGTAAACCATTGGTGAGAAAAGTGGTCGGGGCGAGTGGATTTGAACCACCGACCTCCTGGTCCCGAACCAATCATGTCAACCCTGTAACGCTTTATTTTGGCGTCGCTTATGGGACAAGGAGCGTTATTTCCCCCCTCTTAGTTGTACCTAACCTGTACTTAGAGTTTTGGAAAGTGAGGAGTAGGAGGCTCCTCGAAGGTGTCTTTCATGGCCTGCGACCCGCGAAGCGCACCTGACACTTAGCCTATCAGCGCGCGGATTTTGGCCCGTACTTCCGCCAGCTCAGCCGGCGATAATGTCCCTTTGCGCCTGGCCCGTCTCTTCCGCCAATCGAGACTCTTCACCTGATCCGCCAGCACCGCGCTCGGACTGCCGCCAGCAACAACCACCTCGAACGGATAGTTCTTGATCTGTGTCGTCATCGGGCAGCAGACCATCAGACTCGTCTTCGCGTTGTAGGCGGCCGGGCTCAGCACAACCGCTGGCCGGTGTCCTGCTTGCTCATGCCCCGCTTGCGGACTGAAACTGATCCCAACAATGTCGCCGGCGTCTGGCACATAGGGCCGCGCCATTTACCATGCCTCTTTGCCAACAGGACCGCCGAAAGCGACCTCCGCATGAAGATTCTCGCGAGTGATCCCCTTCACAAGTTCGGCCAAATCATATTCCTTGCGCCTCAATGGTTCGATGACAATGCGTCCCGATTCCTCGCGCACGTCAACGGGCTCATCGAGATCCAAATGAGCCGCCTGCAAAACGGCGACCGGAATCCGCACCGAAGCGCTGTTCCCCCATTTCTTAACCACGGCCCTCATGTCGCATGATCTCCTTGTAACTACTTTGTATCAACATGATGCCCAAATATTCTTAGCGTGTCAACATTGTTGCTACACCGTCGCCGCTCTAGTCCGCCATCGCACTCGGCAGGAATAGACGTTTCTCGGGAGCACGCCCGCAACCGCGCTACTGGTTGTCTCCCTCGCGGCCTTGCGCAACACCGACTTTCCCGACGGACTTTGTTTGGCAGCCCGGGCGAGGGGATCCAACCCGCTGTTGACTCATAGCTATGAGTCAGATAGACTCATGGCTTGGCTAAGCGACTACAGGTAATTCTCAAGGATCCTGAGTACCGGGAAATTCAGCGCATCGCGCGCTCTCGCCGCATGTCGATCGCGGAGTGGGTCCGGCGGGCTCTGGACCTGGCACGCCGCCGTGAACCCACCGGCGGGGTGGGGAAGAAGCTCGAAGTGATCCGTGCGGCGGCACGACACGATTACCCCTCCGGCGATATCGACGATATGCTCGCGGAGATCGAGAGAGGATACAGCGCCGGTACGCACCCTTGATTCTGGTCGATTCAAATATCCCAATGTATCTGGTTGGCGCACCCCATCCGCACAAGGCCGACGCGCAGCGACTGCTCGAAAATCTCATCAGCGACCGACAGCGCCTGGTTACGGATGCCGAAGTCCTGCAGGAGATCCTACACCGGTATGTCGCCATAAACCGGCGTGATGCCATCCAGCCGGCCTTTAACGCTTTGCTCGGCATCGCCGATCAAGTGCTGGCGGTTGATCGGGCCACGGCGGAACGCGCGAAAGAGATTGTTATGGGGCATCGACAAGTGTCAGCTCGTGATGCGGTGCATCTAGCGGTCATGGAGCAGCACGGAATTGAGCGAATCTTGAGCTTTGATTCCGGCCTTGACGGGTTCCCTGGAGTTACCCGTCTGTCGTGATGCGGCGAGGGTGCCGTTAGTCACGGGCGCGCCTCGCGTTCAGGATTTTTCTCCAGAGGGACACGAACAAATTGTTTAGCCGATAGAGAATTCCATTTTCAAGGGCGCTAGTAGGACGACCAGACTCACAGCCACCCCTTGGCCCGGGCGATTCGAGCAGCTTCCACACGGTTGTTGGCACCTAGTTTGCTCATGGCCTCGGAGAGATAATTTCGGACCGTTCCCTCTGACAGCCCGAGTTTCTCCGCGATTTCATAACTAGCCACACCTTCACCAGCCAAGCGAACAACTTGGCGTTCCCGATCCGTGAGGGGATCGGGTTCGCCCCAGGCCTCGGCCGCCAACTCAGGATCAATGACGCGCAGACCCATATTGACGCGCCGCACGGCGTCTGCCAGATCCTTGGCCGGCTTGTCTTTCAGCAAATATCCGGATGCACCTGCGTCCAATGCGCGACGCAAGTAGCCGGTGCGCGCAAACGTCGTTAGAATGATCGTTCGCGTGACCAAGCCACGCCGTTTCAGCTCTGCCGCTACTTCCAGGCCGCTCGTTTCCGGCATCTCGATGTCGGTTACGAAAACGTCCGGTTCTTGCGCGGTCACGGCCTCCGGCGCTGCCTTGCCATTGCGTGCCTGAGCAGCAACGACAATATCCCCTTCGATCTCCAGGAGCGCTGCCAGCGCTCCCAGCACCATTCCCTGGTCTTCTGCAAGCACGACGCGGATCGTCTTCTTTTTTTTCCTTGCAGCGTCATTCACGCCGGGCCGTTCCTTTTCTCGGCTGCCAGCGGCAGCGTGATGGTTAGCCTCGTTCCGTCACCCGTCTCGCGCCGTAGAGTTCCCCCTAGAGCTTCGACGCGCTCGCGCATTCCGCGCACTCCGTTTCCCTCGGCCTGAGAGCTGCCGCGACCATCATCCTGAATCTCCAGGAGGCAGTAACCATCCACTTGTTCGAGTCTCAACCGGCAATGTCGAGCCCGGGCGTGGCGCACCACGTTGGTCACTGCCTCCCGCACGGCCAGAGCCAGCACCGTTTCTTGTGCCGCCGATAGCGCCACTTGGGCCGATTGGCGCTCCGCGGTTACGCCAGCTGTCTGCAATGTAGTGTCGGCCCGAGCCAATTCTTCCTCAAGTCCACCAGCACGATAGCCGCCGATGGCGTTGCGAACTTCCGCGAGCGCCTCCCGCGAGATCTGCTCCACGTCGCGGATTTCGCGGCCCGCACGCTCAGGATCGTGACCAATCAGCTTCGATGCCAGTTCTGATTTCAGAATGACGACGGAAAGAGTGTGCCCCAGCACATCGTGCAAGTCCCGCGCAATCCGCTCTCGCTCCGCGACTCTGGCCAGGTGCTCGATCTCATCCTGCGCCATATGCAGCCGGCGATTGGCTTGATTTCTTTGCGCGAAGTGAATGTTGACGGACCCCAGGGCTACGGGAAGAACCGTGCCCATCATCCAAAACCAGGGTCCCAGATGCAGCAGTAGCGTCTCCAGCACGACCGCCGTTACGAGCGCAGCGAGCACCCTCGCTGCAAACCAGGAGTCACCTGTGAACGCGACGAGCGCGGCAGCGTAGACGATGAAAACCGAAGCGCCTTCATTGAAGGGCGCGTACCCCACACCCAGCAAGCCAATTGCTGCAATGACCCATAGGCGCTGGCGGCCCCGCAACCAGTACCCTGCAAAATAAAGAACCAGGAAAATGCACGAACCCAGTCCCGTTGCCAGCCACTCTTTCCATCCCACCCGGCCCAAGGCCGGCTGAATGAAAAAGAACCCGAGGTAGATGAGCCAAACGTAGGGGGTCCAAGCGACTTCTTTGTCTGGCGGCAGGAGGCGCATGATGTCACTTTAGATCAGCTGACTAACGGTATGTCTTTCCCCTGTCTGAATGAAAGGTCATCCTGACACAGAATCACTGCGGCCGTTGCCCACAAGGAAAGCCCCATTGCGCCGCATGCCACAATATTGCGAACGTTTCCTACAGGAAACACAAGCGAGGCTAGAACTCCCAACACCATAACGGCTCCGGTTGCGTAGTAAATCGGCATCCTAAAGATCTTCGCAAGAGGCAGGAAATGCACCCCAATGATCGCCCCTGTCCATTGAGGGATCCAGTCGTAGCGACGGATGTGAGCGAGCCAGATTGCCGCGCCGGCACACGCCAGCCATTCGATAGCAAAATCGGTCCAGAATGGTGTTGAAACGGCCGTCCAGCTCTGCCGGTCAGCGGGCGAATACGTCAAATGACGAAGCGAGCGAATTCGAGCGAGGGGCCAACCCACGAAGACAGCCGTGAAGAACACGATTAGCGTTAGCGAAGCAGGTGTCACGATTTCTCCAAAAAACACGGCGTCGAACATCCATGCGGTGCCGAATATGCCACAGATCAAGGCGCCTCTAGCGCGGCCTTTCAACCGGGCTGTACTGAGGGGTAGAGCGTTGGGGACCGTACTTGTTGTCTGCATCATGATTCCTCCTATCCGATCCAGTCGGCGACACGGGGAAGCCCGTGTGGCGCGGGCTTTTTCATTGAGCCGTACCGACGACGTGACAGCCGAGGCAGTGCCAGTCGAGTTGTTTGGGCCGGACGGGAGCGGTCAGGAAATGCTGCGCACGGGAGGCATAAGGGGAGCCTGCGGTGTCCTGTACGAGACGTTCCATGTACGAGCGGGCTTTGGCCGAGTCCCCCGCTCGAAACGAACCCTCTGCGAGGCCAGAAAGGAGTTCGCCACGCGCGTGGACTGGCCGGCTCTGCAAGTCCGATTTTTGCAAGGCGAGAACTTTTTCGTAGTCTCCTAGGGCCTTTTCGAGTTCGGATCGCGCACGCTCCGGCGATGGGTCGTACCTTGAGTACTCGAGAAGCGTCGCGCCGCGAGGAATCAACACCCCGATCTGGTCGGGCGCTTTGGCAACGGCGTCGTCCATTTCGCGGAGCCCGCGGGCAATTGACGGCGTTCCTTTTGCGTAGTCGCCAGCCCGCATTGTCTGGCCACCAAGAAAAATCAGCCCCGAACCGTGCCACGCCAGGGCTTCGGCATTTTCGGGATCATTCGCGAGAGTCTCTTCACAAAGCTTCATGGCGCGATCCATGGCTGCCGCGTCGCCCGCCATACCTAAGAAAAAGAGCCGCGACGAGCGGCGCGTGTGGAAAGCGCGATGTATGACAATCTTGGGGCATGAGCACCGCCAGCGGTGTTTATGTGACCAGTCACAGGGTCATCTCCAGACTGGACGGAGGCGCAGTTGCGCGGTAGTGAAGTTCGTCAGCTGTCTGGCATGACTAATGTCATTCGCGTCGAGCAATCCAACCGCGAGGGGGGCGACAGAGTTGTCTTGTCTTGGATCAACTCGTGGGCGGTCGGCCATTCGGAAACTACCCAGAAATGTGATTGCCCGCAATACGGAAGTGGCGCGACGATTCTTCTCCAAAAGCACAATCCTGTACCTAACTTCCCCAAGAAAGAGACTCGCGGTGAAGTGCATTTCTCACTGCAACGCCATGAATTTAGAGAAGAAAGATTGGTCGCGTGCAAACGCTTTGCAATCAGAAGCGCCTGGTACACAAAAAAACCTCACAAGCAGAGTGCACATTTGGCAGGTTAGATATTGACTCGAAAAGAGAAAAATGGTCGGGGCGAGTGGATTTGAACCACCGACCTCCTGGTCCCGAACCAGGCGCGCTAGCCAGGCTGCGCTACGCCCCGAACCTGAACGACGTTACCCAACAGTTTACTTGGGTTCTCACTGAACGGCAACTCACCATCATTCGACTTATTCTTCGCGAAGCCGCCGCCTGGTTTGCGCCTCCCAGGATCGGTTGACTGGGTGGCCTAGCGCGAAAGATCGCCGGGACCGTGGAGAACATCTAACGGAGTGGAAGAGAACAGCTTTCCCTTTGCAGACCGGAAGGTGCTGGTGCAAAATAGTCGTGGTTTTGGCGACACGCGGTGCGGCTTTAATCGGCAGTCATATAATTGACTGCCGATATCCCGATCGGAGGATCGATGCTCGACAATGAAAAGTGCGTTCCGTCAGACGGTTCCGATTCGATTTCGTCTGGTGAAGCTTCGCTCCAACGCGCGGCGCGGCTTCGTTCCGTTACGATGGTTCTTGCGGTTACGATCGCCTTTGCGGTGCTCGGCTTCGCATCGCGTGCGGGTGCCAAACCCCCGGCCGATGACGCCGCCGGCGAAGCGACGTACAAATCGAACTGCGTGGTTTGCCATGCCGCCGATGGGACCGGCTCACCCACTGGTAAGGCACTAATGGCACCTGACCTTCATTCCGACGCCGTTCAGAAGATGACGGTGGCGCAAATGGAAGCGCAAGTCTCCGACGGCAAGAACAACATGCCGCCGTTCAAGAACACCTTGAGCAAAGAACAAATTGAAGGTGTGGTGGCCTACATTCGCGCCACCTTCGGCAAGAAGAAGTAGCAGCCCGCTCGATTACATTCCGTGTCGCGTGCGTTGCCAAATTACCTTCCGGCGACGCATGCGAGCAATCGGCGGATCCCCTCCCCGAACTGACCCGCGGGGGTCAGCAAACTGACAACCAGGTATCCTTCGTCCGCGAATTCGTAAAAATGCCCCGGCTGCACCAAAACCGAGTGCTCTTCGAGCAGCCGTATCGAAAGCCCTTCGTCCGATTCGACGGCGGGTACGCGCAGGACCGCGTACCAGCCGCCTTCTCTTTCGAGACGGGAAACGAGCTTCTGCCCCGCAAGGCCTTCATCCAATTGGATCAAATTTGCAGCGATCCGATCGAGAAGTTGGTGCTGCATGTTTTCGCGCTGGCTTAGTAGCGAGGGCAGTGCAAGTTGTATCGGCGCGCCAAGCGAAAGATACGTATCAGAAATGATTTCCAAGCGAGCCATCGCGTCGCGCACGAGCGCGTCAGGACCGCTCGCGGCGATCCATCCCACCTTCATTTGCGGCAATGCCGCAATTTTGCTCAGTCCACTTAAAACGAATGTAAGCGCCTGATTGCTGGAAACAAAACTGCCATGTCGTTTTCGCCCGGAGTTGCCAGCTCGAATATCGTAGTCGAGGAACACTTCGTCAACCACGAGCGCGAGATGGCGCTCCCGGCAAATGCTCTGTATTTGCTCGGCTTCGTCGGCTCCGATGAAGTTTCCGGTCGGATTATTGGGGTGTACCAGCAGGATGGCCCGCGTACGTGCTCGGATGGCCTTTTGGAACCCGGCAAAATCAATCTGCCAGCCGTGATCGTAAATAAGACGAAAAGGGCTGAGCCTGACGTCCTGTATCGTCGCGAGAAAATCGAACAGCGGATAGCTCGGTTGGGCCATCGCAATTTCGTCGCCTGGCTCGCACAGCAGTCGAAAGAGAAACGAGTACGCCTCGCTCGTGCCAGTGGTCAGGATCAACCGATCGGGATCGAGATGAACAGCCGGACTCTGCTGGTTGTAATACTGAACTACGGCCGCGCGGGCGGACGCGAGGCCTTTCGGCTCTGGTTCGTACTGCAGCGCTTCTTTCGTGTGCAGAGCTGCGAGGATCGCGGCTTCGTCATATTGGAAATCACACGTCGTAGGATTCGATGCGGTGAGGTCGAGAACTGATCTACCGCTCTGCTTGTGGCGTCGCAGTGCCTTGGTGTAGGCGTTTTCCTCGAGTTTCCAATCCGTGCGCTTCGAAAACATAGTTCACGAGGGGGCCGATGACGCGCTGGCCAGAATCATATACGTCACGAGCGCCGTCCCAACCGCCCGCGATTGCCCGTCGGCGATATCGACTCGGCCGATGCACAGAGTTGAGCCGACTCGAAGCAGGCGTGAGCGCGCGAAGATGCGGCCCTCCCTCACCGGGCGAAAATAATTGATTTTCATCTCGACCGTCGTGATGGGGCGATGATTGCCAAGATGACGATGGAGCGCGATCCCGACCGCCGCGTCGGCAAGGGCCGCGCTGACGCCCCCGTGAAGTACTCTCGCGCGATTCAACAAACGCCGTACGATTTTGCATTCGATGGTGACGCCGTCGCGATGCGTGCGCGAGACCTGCATTCCGAGGAGCTTGTTGAACGGGATGTCATCGAGGACCCGGCGCGTCTCACTGACGGTCAGTTTTCTCTGGCTCATTAAAGTACGCGTTCGTGTGCGTATCCGGCGGCTTCGAGAGCCGCCGTGAGCTCCACGATATTCTCCGGCCCCCGCGTCTCCATGGTGATATCAATCACGGTGTCGCCGAGCAGAACCCCGTAGTACGCCCGGTCGTAATTCGTCTCCACGATGTTCGCCTTCTGCCCGGCGATCACGCCGGCAAGCTTCTCGAGCGCTCCCGGATGATCGGGAAGATGGATGCGTAATCGAACCAGCCGGCCGTCCTTCACCAGACCGCGCTCAATGATGCGCGAGAGCAGCGAAACGTCAATATTCCCGCCGCCGATAAAGACTCCAACCCGTTTGCCGCTCACCGATATTTTACGTTGCAACACAGCCGCAGTGGCCACGGCTCCCGCGCCTTCTGTGAGCGTCTTCTCCTTTTCGAGCAGCAGGAGAATCGCATTGGCGATCTCTTCTTCGTCAACCGTAACGATATCGTCCACGTATCGCTGCACCAGCGGAAAGGTGATCGCACCCGCGCAGCGAACGGCGATCCCCTCCGCGATCGTAACCTTCGGAGCCAAAGTGACCAGGGAACCCTGCTCCACAGCCGCCTTCATGGAAGGCAGTTTCGACGTCTGCACGCCGATGATCCTGACTTTCGGGTTGCTTTCCTTAACCGCACACGCAACGCCGCCAATCAAACCGCCACCGCCGATGGGGACGACGAGAACGTCAATATCGCCCTGCTGTTCGAGCATCTCAAGACCTAGACTTCCCTGCCCCGAAATCACGGCTTCGTCATCGAATGGATGTATGAACGTTAGGTCCTGCCGTTCGCAACGGCGCAAGGCTTCCTGGCAGGTTTCTTCGTAATTCGTGCCGAAGAGAACTACATCGGCGCCGTAACCGCGCGTAGCCGATACCTTCACGATGGGCGTCGTCAGGGGCATGCAAATCTGCGCCGCGATTCCGCGCTTCGTCGCATGATACGCGACCGCTTGCGCATGGTTGCCGGCGGATGCGGCAATCACTCCCTTTCGGCGTTCGTCATTCGTCAGAAGAAGAATCTTGTTCAGTGCACCCCGTTCCTTATAGGAGCCGGTCATCTGAAGGTTTTCCAGCTTGAAGTAAATCGAGTTTCCCGTCAGCTTGGAGAATGTCTCCGAGCGCACGAATGGCGACAAGAATATCGAATCGCGGATTCGGCCGGCGGCGGCCTTGATCGTTTGAAGTGTAACCATGGCAGGAAGCGCCCCCACATCTCCGGCGCAACCCATCTATTGTATACGGACGAGCGAGCCGCGGGAGATGGAAAACGCGGGTGCGCATCTCCATCGTCATCAAGTTGCTGCGCTGCCATCTTCCCTTGATGCGATGGACGGATTTCCACCGCACTTTGCACGCGTATTTCACAGCAATTAACATTCGGTGACAACGCACGATGGCTTGTCGGTGTAATTCGTGTGTCTTCCTGGCAGGTTTCGTGTTATGAGTGCACGGCAAATCGGCGCGGGCGTCGCCGCTATTTCCACTTTTCGCTTTGGCCCCCAAATCACGAAGCAACAGGAGATGCCTCGATGGCTACCTCGCATGCGTCTGGGCTCGATCGCACGGATTCAACCTCGATTTTCAATCGCTGGTTGATTCCAGTCGCGGCTGTCGCAGTTCACATTTGCATCGGTTCGGTCTATGCGTGGAGCACGTTTAATCGTCCGATTAAAGCGCTGTTCCCCACATCGCTCTGGTGGTTTAGTCCGCCGTATACGACTTTCACGACTGCGCTCGTGCTGCTCGGCTTGAGTGCGGCTTTTGGCGGACCCTGGGTGGAACGACGCGGCCCACGCGCGGCGGCGACCGCTGCGGCGTTGTTCTTCGGCAGCGGACTGGTCATCGGCGGCATCGGTCTGGCCCTGCGGCAATCCGTCCTCGTTTGGATCGGAATGGGAATCATCGGCGGGATTGGCTGTGGGCTCGGTTATATCGCACCGGTCAGCACGCTAGTGAAATGGTTTCCCGACAGGCGCGGGATGGCGACTGGCATGGCCATCATGGGATTCGGCGGCGGAGCGTTTCTGGCGGGATATCTAAACGTATATTCCATGCGTCTGTTTGGCGTAGCTCACACGATGATGATTCTCGGGGTTACGTATTTCATCATCATGATGATCGGCGCGCGCATTATTCGCCGGCCGCCTCAAGGATGGAAACCCGCAGGCTGGACTCCTCCCGCGCAGACGAACACCATGATTACCACTCACAGCGTTAGCAGGAACGCAGCGCTCGGCACGGTGCAGTTTTATCTGCTCTGGGGCATTCTTTTTATCAACGTGACGGCAGGGATTGGAATTCTCGCGCAGGCTTCTCCGATGATGCAGGACATGTTCCGCAAGACGACGCTCGAGGCAGGCGTGGTCGTCTCTCTTATCAGTCTTTTCAATGCGGGAGGACGATTATTCTGGGCCTCGCTTTCCGATTACATCGGCCGCCGCGCCACCTATCTAACTTTCTTCGTTGTTCAGTTCGGGCTCTTCCTGCTGATTCCCGGTTTCGCTGCGAAGGGCGAATGGTTGATATTCGAAGCGGCCATCTTCACCGTGTTTACGATGTACGGCGGCGGCTTTGCCACCGTTCCGGCTTTTCTGGCGGATATCTTCGGCGAGGACAATGTCGGCGCTATTCACGGCGCGATCCTGACGGCGTGGAGCGCGGCCGCCGTGGCGGGGCCCGTCATCATTACGCAGCTGTCGGAACGCGCCAAGGCCGGTCTCGCTCCCGGGGAAAGCCGCGTCCACATCTACGATCAACCACTGCGCGTGCTTGCGATCCTGCTGGTCGGAGGTTTCGTCCTAACACTACTCGTCCGGCCACTGAAACATAAACCGGCGACGCTCTAGACCAGGCGCGCGACATCCCGGACGCTACTTCACAGGCTGAACCGAATCCAACAGCCCGAAAAATCCCTCCACGAGAGTCGGGTGGATGAAAACGGCGCCCTTGAGGACCGTGTAGGGCGCGTTCGCGAGAATCAGCGCGCCCAGAATCTGCACCAGTTCCCCGCCTTCTATTCCCAAAATCGACGCGCCTAGAATTCGATCGCTTTCCGCATCCACGATGATCTTCATGAAACCTGCCGTTTCGTCGCGCTCGATTGCCCGGGCGACCCTGGCCATCGGATAGGTTCCGATTTTCAGTTTGCGACCCGTGGCGCGAGCTTCTCTTTCTGTCATTCCGACGCGGCCGAGCTGCGGATCGGTGAAGAGCGAGTAAGGAAGGTAGCGGTTCTCAATGCTCAGATTCTTGCCGTCGATAATATTGGCGTATGCAATCTGAAAGTCATTGTAGGAAATGTGCGTGAAGGCGGGACCGCCCTTCACATCGCCCAGTGCCCAAATACCGG
>Ga0210394_10005457_pt1 | contig 14228 bp, 16 predicted proteins | sample IncBWC12MmetaG_FD_160121 | JGI IMG/M metagenome (GOLD analysis project Ga0210394, IMG submission 160121) | Forest soil microbial communities from Barre Woods Harvard Forest LTER site, Petersham, Massachusetts, United States - Inc-BW-C-12-M | ecosystem: Environmental > Terrestrial > Soil >...
CTGCCGGTGCTGCTGCAACCGATCGCGCGGGATACCGGCTGGTCGGTCACCGGCGTGTCCAGCGCCATGACCGTCGGCTTTCTCGCGATGGCGCTGACCAGCATGATCTGGGGCAACCTGACCGATCGGTTCGGGCCGCGGCCGGTGGTGCTGACCGGCTCGATCGTGATCGCGGCGAGTCTGGCGCTCGCAAGCCAGGCGACGTCGCTGTTGGCCTTTCAATTCATCTTCGGCGTGCTGGTCGGCGGCGCCACGGCTGCGATCTTCGCGCCGATGATGGCGACCGTCACCGGCTGGTTCGACACCCATCGGGGACTAGCCGTGTCGCTGGTCTCGGCCGGCATGGGAATGGCGCCGATGACTATGTCGCCGCTGGTGGCCTGGCTCGTCTCCAGCCACGACTGGCGGACCTCGATGCAGATCGTCGCGCTCGTCGTCGCGGGTATCATGATTCCGGTCTCGCTCCTGGTACGCCGCCCGCCGGCGCTTGACGCCTCACCTTCCGCGCCATCCGATGGCGTCGTCGGCGAGGGCGAGATGTCGCTTTCGCAGGCGCTGCGTTCGCCGCAATTCGTCATCCTGCTTTCGACCAATTTCTTCTGCTGCGCGACGCATTCTGGCCCGATCATCCACACCGTGAGTTACGCCGTCAGTTGCGGGATTCCGATGATCGCCGCGGTCACGATCTATAGCGTGGAGGGTCTGGCCGGAATGGGCGGTCGTATTGCCTTCGGTTTGATGGGTGACCGCTTCGGCGCCAAGCGCGTGCTGGTGGCGGGCCTGTTCGCGCAAGCCTTCGGCGCATTGGCCTACGTCTTCGTGCGCGAGCTTGCCGCGTTCTACGCTGTAGCGGCGCTGTTCGGTTTCATCTATGCCGGCACCATGCCGCTCTATTCGGTGCTCGTGCGCGAAAACTTTCCGCTGCGGATGATGGGAACGGTAATCGGCGGAACCGCGATGGCCGGCAGCCTCGGCATGGCGACCGGACCGCTGGCCGGCGGATTGATCTACGACACCTTTGCGAGCTACGCTTGGCTCTATATCGGCTCCTGGGCCGTCGGACTTGGCGCGTTTTTCATTGCGCTGACGTTCAAGCCTTTCGTCAGGATCGAGACTCGGTCCACGTTTGCACGGACCGCCGCGACATCCGCAATGGTCGATTGAAAAAGGGTATTCGCCATGCCGTATTACACCGCGATCGTCACACTGCTCGTCGTCGCATTCTATTTCTTCCTCGCAACGCGCGTTGCGGTGGCGCATGGCAAATTCGGCGTGAAGCTTCCGGCTACGGCCGGCAATCCCGACTTCGAGCGCATCTTTCGCGTGCACATGAATACGCTCGAATGGATGCCGACTTTCCTTGTGCCGCTGTGGCTTTGCGCCATTTACTTGAACGACATCGCCGCCGCGGTGCTCGGACTGGTCTGGATCGGCGGGCGCATCGTGTACTTTACCGGCTACAGCAAAGCCGTCGAGAAGCGCTTGCCCGGCTTCTTCATTCAGTCCGGTGTATGCATCCTGCTGTTCATCGGCGCCATCGTGGGCATTTTCATGCACCGGTAAGGCTGGCGCCGATGCGTGACTCCTTTTGCCTGCCTCAATCGTCTTGGGCGTATCGAGGCACTGAAACAGGAGAAGCCGCCCATGGTCGACATCTTACACAAGGTCGGAATCAAATCGTCATCGCCGCGCGAAGCCTATAAGGCGTTGACCACGGTGGAAGGGCTTTCGGGCTGGTGGACGACCAATACGCAAGGCGAGAGCAAGTTCGGCGGCGTGCTCAGGTTTCGCTTTGGCGCCGGCGGTTTCGACATGAGGGTTTTGGAACTCGACCCCGACAAGCGCGTGCTGTGGCAGGTGATCGATGGGCCGCAGGAATGGATGGGCACCAAAGTTAGCTTCGATCTCAGGCAGGATGGCGACTGGACCATCGTTTTCTTCAAACACCAGGGCTGGCAGGAACCAGTCGAGTTCATGCATCATTGCAGCACCAAATGGGCGGTGTTTCTGCTCAGCATGAAGTCGCTGCTCGAAACCGGGAAGGGGGGCCCTTGGCCGAACGAGATCAAGCTCGACAGCTGGGAGTAGCGCTGAGCCCTTAAAACAGGAGCGAGGGGGCTAACGGAGGTAACGATGAAAGATTTTTTGGGCGATGAACTTGTGGCCCCCAACATAGTGGATCGGAGCACCTTCCAGGCCGAGCTGGACGCATTGCGCCTTCGGGAGAAGGCCCACACGAGGGAGGGCGACGCCATCGCGGCCGCGCGCCGGCGGCTGCCCATGGTCGAGGTGGATGGCGCGACAGCGCTGATCGGCGAACGCGGCGCAACAACACTGTTGGACGCGTTCGAGGGACGGCGGATGCTTGTCGCCTACTATTTCATGTGGCACGCCGGCCGCCCTGCACCGGAGCAGTGCGAGGGGTGCACTCTTTATACATCGCAGGTCCGCGAGCTATCCTTTATCCATTCTCGCGACGTCACTTACGCCACGTTCTGCCAGGGCCCTTACGAAGAGGGCGCCCGGTACCGCGATTTCATGGGTTGGCAGATGCCCTGGTATTCGGCTCCCCCGGACTCGCTCGAGACCCTCCTGGTTGGACGGCGGGTGGGGATGATGCATATCGTTTGCTACCTGCGACAAGGGTCCAAAGTGTTCGAGACTTACTGGACGACGCGACGCGGCGTCGAGGCGATGGATAACAGCTATCGGCTCCTCGACTTGACCGTCTACGGACGGCAGGAAATGTGGGAGGACTCGCCGACCGGCTGGCCTCAGTGGCCGAACGGCCAGCACAATTATCGTATCGATGGGCGCCCCATCGCCCAGTGGTCCCGCCTGAAGGCCGGGTTTTCCGACGAGCTGGGAACCGGCAAGCGCTGAGCCGCATCTGCCGTTTCCTCGACCTTCCGTCAGATTGTTTGGCTCCTTTCCGCGGTCTCGATCGTCCTGTCTGTACCAACACAGGAGAGAAACATGAGCGAGGCCTATACCGGCGGATGCGCCTGCGGCGCGATCCGTTATGAAATCGCTGGTGAGCCGATAGCGATGAACGACTGCCAGTGTCGCGACTGTCAGCGGAAGAGCGGCACCGGGCACGGATCCTACCTGACCTTCCCGAGCCGGGAGAGCGTGACTCTCACGGGCGAAGCGAAGCGTTGGGACATCGTGGGCGACAGCGGCAATGTGAAGACACGCGCCTTCTGCCCCGCCTGCGGATCGCCGGTCTACATGACGTTTGCGGCCATGCCTGCTCTGTTCACGGTGCACGCCGCAAGCCTTGATGACCCCACCCGATACAAGCCGCAAATGGTGACGTACGGCGTGCGCGGTTACGCCTGGGATCGTCTCAATCCAGCACTGCCGAAATTCGACAAGATGCCGCCGAGATGAAGGCGGCTGAATGATCGCGGGCTTCGCGCCGGCGTCATTGACTCGTTTTCCAAGCCGCAATCGTTCTTTACCTGGACAGTGGAGCAGAACCGATGAGCCTCAAAGACAAGAAAGCCCTCGTCACCGGCGGAAGCCGTGGCCTTGGCCTCGGACTCGTCGAAGCGCTGGTCGCGCGCGGCGCCGGCGTGACTGTAGTCGCCCGCGACGCTGACGCGCTCGCCGCCGTCCGCGCCCGGCTTGGCGTCGCCACGATTTCCGCTGACGTCACGGATGAGGCCGCCGCCAACCGCATCCTCGCCGAGGTCCGTCCCGACATCCTGGTGCTGAACGCCGGCGCGTTGCCGCGGATGGGCCGGCTGGACCAGATCAGTTGGTCGGATTTCAGCACGACCTGGGAGACCGACGTCAAGGCCGGACTCCATTGGCTGCAAGCCGCGCTCAATCTGCCGCTCAAGCGCGCAAGCCGTGTGCTGGTGGGATCGAGCGGCGCGGCCGTGAACGGATCGCCGATGTCCGGCGGCTATGCCGGCGCCAAGCGGATGCTCTGGTTCATGGCCAAATACGCCAACGAGGTTTCGGCCCAGAAGGGGCTCGGAATCCGCTTCCAGGCGATCGTGCCGCAGCAGATGGTGGGTGACACCGGGGTCGGCGATGCCGGCGCCAACGCCTATTCACGCGCATTGAACGTCAAGCGCGACGAGTTTCTGGCCCGTTTCGGCGCGCCGATGCCGCCGCGGGAGTTCGGCGAGAAAGTCGTTTCCGTGCTCGACGACCCGAAATATGCTGACGGTCTCGCCTTCGGGCTGAAAGGCGACACCGGGATCACCATGCTCGAGGGAGCGACGGCTTGAGCGCAGCACAGTCCTCGCCGGATCATGACGGTCAGGCGCAACTCCTCGCGCTCGCAGGCGAGCTGCGGCCCGAGCTGCATCGCTATTGCGCGCGGCTGATGGGATCGGTCATCGACGGCGAGGACGTCGTACAGGATACATTCGCGCGCGCTTTCGTCGCGTTGCCGGAGCTTGAGGAGATGCCGCCGCTTCGGCCCTGGCTGTTCCGGATCGCCCACAATCGTGCCCTCGACCTGTTGCGCGGCCGCGCGGTGCGCAGGGCCGAGCCGATCGAGGCCGCCCACGAGGTCGCCGATCCCCAGAGTCCAGATCCCGTGGAGCTAATGATGCGAAGAGAGGCGGTCGAAACAGCGGTGTCGCGGTTCGTGGAGTTGCCGACCGTGCAGCGCAGCGTTGTGATCCTCAAGGATGTACTCGACCAGTCCCTGGAAGAGATTGCCGCCATGCTCGACCTCACGGTCAACGCGGTGAAGGCGCATCTGGCACGCGGCAGGACCAGGCTGAAGGCGATCAACGCCCTGGCGCCGGCGCAGCCCGCGCCGCGCGCGCCGTCTCCTGACCTCGCCCGCTATGTCGCCATGTTCAACCGGCGCGACTGGGACGGGCTGCGGGCGATGCTGGCCGACGACGTGCAGCTGATCCAGTCGGCCCATCCGCTGCGCACCGGCGCCGCCGACGTCGGCATGTTCTTCGGCATCTATTCGCGCCTCGCTCCGGTGCAGCTCGCCCCGGCTTGGCTGGATGGCCGTGAGGTGATCGCGGTCTACGCGGATGCTCAGGTGGTCAAGCCCAGCTATCTCATGTGGCTGGAGTGGAAGGACGGCCGGATCAGCTTCATCCGCGACTATAAATACGTCCGCTACGTCGTCGCCGACGCGGAGCTGGTGCTGGCGCCGGACGCGCCCGCCGGCGATGACGTCGCGACGTCTTCCCCATGACGAAAGTGAAGGTCACATGACACGCGTGCGCTGTATCACCGAGATGGGCATGGGCGTCGATGTTCATGGCAAGGATGCCACCAAGGCGGCGCGGCGCGCGGTCTCGGACGCCATCCGTCACTCCAGCCTCGGCTTCTTCCGCATGGTGGGCAAGACTTCCAGCGATATGTTCGTGGATGTCACGATCGGTGTGCCGGATCCCGGCGCGGTCGATACCTCGGCGGTCGCCAAGGAGCTGCCTTACGGAACGGTGACCGTGACCGCGGTCAAGGGCGGCCTGGAGATTCCCTCGGAGCAGGGTGGAGATTCGATCATCATTGCCAATGCCGCCGTGATCGTCAGCCTCGACGACGGCACGGCGGGTGAAAGGCCGTGACGATGGTCTCGATCCTGCGCTTTGTGCCGTTCGCCGGCATCATCTCGGTGTTGCTGATCGGGGTCTTCTGGCGGGCGTTGATGCAGCTAAGGCGCTACGGGACGTTGGGAATCGTCCGCTTTGACTTGAAAGAGCCCGCTCAGGCCGCGCGGGCAGCCGGATTCATTCTGTTTTTCGCCGTGCTGGGCGTTCAGGCGCTAGATGCGGCGAGGAAACCGACCGTCATTCACGTGGCAAGATGGCTGCCGTCTAAAAGCGTGCTGGCCCTGTCGAGCGCCGGCGCGATCATCCTCGCCAGCGGACTCGTGTTGCTGGTGGCGGCGCAATTGCAGATGGGAGCATCGTGGCGCATCGGCATCGACGAAAATGCGAAGCCCGGTTTGATCGACACCGGCCTGTTTCGCTTCTGCCGCAATCCGATCTATCTGGCGCTGCTCGTCATCATCGCCGGCTATGTTGCCATGCTGCCGACACCGCTATCGCTTTTGATGTGGGTTGGCGCCTATCTTTCGGTTCGCCTGCAAATCCACGCCGAGGAGGCGTATCTTCGGCGCAGCTATGGCGAGGCATATGAAGCCTACGCGCGCCAGGTCGGACGTTTGGTGCCGAAATTTTTCGGCAACAAGCCGAGTTGATATGGGTTGAGGATGTTAGCTCTGATTGGCGGAAAATACCGCGAGCTTTTCCGGGTTTGCAATCGCGAACACCGACTTGATATGTTTGCCGTCGGTTTCGATCAGCAGGGCGACGATCGGTCGTCGGCCTACTGTGAGGACCAGACCCGGCGCGCCGTTCAATTCGAACTCCTCAACGTCCGTATCCACCGGCTGCCTGCGCGTCACGGCAATAACAAACTTGGCGACCGTGAGATTGCCGACGATCGGCCCCTTGGGTGCAAACCCGCGGCCGCCGTCATCGCCGTGAAAGACGACGTCCTCGGCGAGCAGAGATGCTAATTTTGCGGCATCGCCTGCTCGGGCGGCGTCGTTGAAACTTCGCAACAGCGCCCGATGTCGCTCCGGGTCAATGGCGAAGCGTGGCCGCTCCTCGATAATATGCGCGCGGGCACGGCTATACAGCTTGCGGCAAGCCACAACGTTACATCCCACGATCGGAACGATTTCCTCAAATGAAAAATCAAACGCGCTGCGCAATACGAATACGACGCGTTCCTGGGGAGTAAGCCGCTCGAGCACAGTCATGAGAGCGAAGGATACGTCTTCGGCGCGCACGTGCGGTTCGTCCCTTGTTAGGAGCGGCTCCGGCAGCCACTCGCCGACGTAAGTCTCGCGGCGCGCACGTTGGTCGCGCAACCGGTTAAGGCTCAGCCTCGCTGTGATCGTCGTGAGGTAGGCCTTGAGCGAGCGGATAGCTTCGGCTGGCGAGGAATGGTGAAGCCGCACGAATGCGTCCTGAACGATTTCGTCGGCGTCGGCCCGACTCCCGGTGATCCGGTAGGCCAGAGCAAACATCGCCGGGCGGAGATCGGAGAAGGCGCGCTCAATGGTCACTTCATCCCAGCGCTTACTGGAATGTGCGGCGGGCGCACCGCCAGATTTTTCCGATTCCATAAGATGTTCCAAAATCCGCAAACGTTTAGCCCGATGGCTTCGGTACCTCGCAGAGCCAAGACCCGCCTGGAGGCCAAAGTGTGACGGGGTGCACCGGTTTTTTTTCGATCGGGGGAGCCACCGAGTCGATCCCGGGAGGCGAACATAACCATCGGCACGGTCGATATGAGGTGGCGGTCACGGCAGTTCACGAGAGCGTTACAGGACGCAGCACGCGTCACATTCGTCCTCGACGCCGTGTCTTTGCTTCCGACTGCCCGAGAGGTTCGTGAGAGGCATTGGAATGAACGTCACTATTGGGAAGGCTGCCGATCCGCATCCGCGTCGTCGGATTGGCGTGCTCGATACCGAGATGAGCTACGTCGACACAGGTTCTGGCGATCCGATCGTATTCCTGCACGGCAATCCGACCTCCTCTTATCTCTGGCGGAATGTCATTCCTCAGGTAAGCGGCCTGGGGCGCTGTCTGGCTCCCGATCTGATCGGAATGGGACAATCGGGTAAATCGCCCCGCCAAAGCTATCGGTTCATCGATCATGCGGCCTATCTCGACGCCTGGTTCGAAGCGCTTGGCTTGAGGAACAACATCATCCTCGTGGTGCACGATTGGGGCTCTGCCTTGGGCTTTCATCGCGCATTCCGATATCCCGATCACATTAAAGCAATCGCCTATCTGGAGGCGATCGTCCGCCCGCTTCAGTGGGCCGATTTTGGCGAGGCCGGCGGCATATTCCGCGCGCTCCGTTCGGAGCAGGGCGAGCACCTGATCCTGGACCAGAATGCCTTCATCGAGCAGATCCTGCCCCGCAGCATTATCCGGACACTGAGCGATCAGGAGATGGCCGCGTACCGCGCGCCCTTTTTGGAACGAAACACGCGACTGCCGATGCTCGCTTGGCCGCGGCAAATCCCGATCGAGGGCGAGCCGGCCGAGGTCGCCGCGATCGTCACCAACTACGGGAGATGGCTCTCGCAGACCCCGATCGCAAAGTTTTTGATCGCCGGAAATCCCGGCGCAATCATCGCGGCCAGCGGGCCTTCGGGCGAATTCTGTCGGACTTGGCCCAACCAGCGCGAGCTAACGGTCAAAGGCCGGCACTTCCTGCAGGAGGATTCGCCCGATGAGATCGGGACGGCATTGCGGGAATTCATCAGTGCGGTGCGGGGATAGCCGCGGTGCGTATCAATTCACAGCAGGAGCTAGAATGATGAGCCTACAGCAAGAGATCGACGCCTTCGTTTCGGAAGCCGCCTCACGCCTTCCCCCGGATTTACTGTCCAGGCTAGGGCAATCGATCGACGATGTCAGGAACTCCGGAATTGTGGAGCGGGCGCTGAGCGTGGGCGATTTCGCTCCCGCCTTCAGCCTTCCGAATGCGCATGGACGGCCGGTTACGCTCGCCGGATTGTTGCAACGCGGCCCTATCATTATCAGCTTCTATCGCGGTATCTGGTGTCCCTATTGCAATCTGGAATTGCGTGCATACCAGCGCATTCTTCTGGAAATTCGAGCCGCCGGTGGCGACCTCATCGCGATCTCTCCGCAAACCCCGGATCATTCGTTCTCCACGGCCGAGAAGAACGCTCTCGCATTCGAGGTGTTGAGTGACCACGGCAATCGCGTCGCGAGCGACTTCGGCATTGCCTACGCCACGCCGGAGGTCGTCAAGCAGGTCACCGCGATGTTCGGTGCCAATATCGCTGCGATAAATGGCGCCGAAGACGGGCGTCTGCCCATCTCCGCGACCTATGTGGTCGATACCAATCGCCGCATTGTTTTGGCGAATATCGATCCTGACTTTCGTGCCCGACTGGAGCCCGAAGAGGCGCTGGTTGCGTTACGGCGTATCGATCTGTCAGCGCCGCCATCCGAAAAGCCCGTCTCGAGGGCACAGACTTAGCCGCTGACACGGGTTCCAATCAGCTACCGGAGCCGCAACGATGAACACATTGACTGCTATTGGTCTTGCGCAGTTGTCCAGCCTGATCGTCCTGGTGTTATGGGCATTCTGGTATGCGGTGCCGTGGCTGAAGGCGCGCAGCCTTGCCGATGCGCTCATCCCGCTGTTGTGGGTTCACGCGTTTCGAAGCGTGGCCCTGCAGCTTTATTCGGCACAGCAGGCCGGGTTTCCGATTCCGGATGCGGTTCGAGACCACAACGTCTTCGGTGATCTCGCCGGAATGGTGCTTGCGCTGCTGGCCATCGCTGCACTGCGCTATCGCGTCCGATACGCGCCGATGCTGGTCTGGCTTTTGGTCGTCGAAACCGTAGTCGACTTCGGAACGGGCATGCCGGCCGCGGCGAGGGGGCACGCGCTGGGGTTTGCCAGCGGCGCTACCTGGCTTGTGCTCGTCTACTACGTGCCGCTGGTACTGGTCAGTCTTGTCCTGATGGTGTGGCAACTTGTCTCTCGCCGAAGCGAGACGGTTGCGACCACAAGTTCCTCCGTTGGTTACATCGAAACGCGCGTGCCGCAATGAGCAAACACACGAGTGGTGCAACAGCAAAGCCATAGGAGTAGGCCATGATCCAATTCAGGATAGTTGTCGCGACGATTGACGTATTGCTGGGACTGGCGGCCCTCTGGGTCCTGTTCCTTGCAACAAAACAGGGCCCCGGATTCCTGCCGAGCGAATGGCGCCGGCGCGCCGGGAATATCTTCATCGGCATTGCCGGATTCGTGCTTCTCGGCAGCGGGTCCCTGAAGTTTGCGCATGTGCCGGAAGTCGTCAACGAGATGACCTCGTTGGGTTTGGCGGGTTGGAAACTGAATTTGGTGGCCTCGCTTGAGGTCCTCAGCGGACTTCTGTTCGTGCTGCGACCGCTGCGCTCGCTCGGCTTGCTGATCGCATCAGCCTATCTGGGTGCGGCGATCTGCGCCCATGTGCAGAGCGATCAGTATTTTGCGGTGCTGCCGACAATGGTCGTCCTGGGCTGCTGCTGGCTGGGTACGGCACTGCGTCATCCTCAGATTCTCTGGAGTCTGAGCGAACTCGGCTCCGCCAAAGAGGAGCAGCCGAGCGGATTAGGCTTTCATCATATCCAGGAAGCTGCCCGCTAGCCGGCATTATCCCCGCGGCAGCCGGCTTCGACGCCCGGCGGTGCCTGCATCTGGAGCAAGATCATGACGCGCCTTTGGACATTGACGGTAGCGGTTGCGGGATACGCCTTGTTGGCACAGGGCGCCGAGCAAAAAACGGTCGATGGGCTCATAACAAAGCCGAGCGCCTACTCGGTCGATGAAACCATCGGTCGGCTTGATGCCGCATTGAAGGACCGCGGGTTCATGATCTTCGCTCACCTTGATCATGCCGCTGCTGCCGCAACGGTCGGGCTTCAGATGCCGCGCGAGACCGTCGTTGTATTCGGCAATCCGCGCATTGGCACGCCTAATTTTCTGAAATACCCGACCCTGGCGATCGACCTGCCGATCAAGGCCATGGTTTGGCAGGATGCGAGTGGTCAGGTATGGCTCAGCTATAACTCGCAAAAATATCTGACCTCCGCGGCGTATGCGCGGCATGGCGTAGCGGTGGATCAACCGCTCGCCGATCGTATCGAGCATGATTTCGCCGCCATCACCGACGCGGTGACGAAGTAACGGTCGCAGGCCTCGCAATGATCGTATCCGGCCGGCCCGGTCCGACCCCGACACCGCCTACGTCTTGAAACCGTATTCCGCCCAGCGCGACAGCACGCGCGCCTGCAAGTCGGCGGAATAGTTGCGGGCGAACGACGTGCGCTTGGGAAGTCTGCCGGCCCAATCCTCCGGCGGCAGGCAGTTGTAGACGACCTTCGGCGTGCGTCCGGCCATCTTCTCCGACTCCTCGAGGAAGGCCACCAGCGGCGAAGTCGCCTCATGATCGAAGTGAATTTCGCCCGCGACCGGATGGCAGCGCGTCGCAAACGCCCAGACCACCTCTTTGGTATTGGTGGCATCGATATCGTCGTTGACAACGATGATCTTCGGCATCACCGCGCCGAACTTGGAGCGCTCGAAGACATGGGTTCCGATGTGCAGGCAGAGGGTCCTGGCATCCATGCCGCTCAAACTGCGCCAGTCCTGCGGAATGGTGACAACGAGCCAGTGGTTGGCGCTTTCAAGCGTTACCCACGCCAGTGTCACCGGCAGGCCGGCCTCGCGCAGTTCGACCAGAAGTTCGGCCGCGCTCGGAATGCCCTGCGCGGTGTGGTCTTCCTCGACCGGCTCGCCGGCGACGACGACGGGGAGGATTGGCTGGTTGCGATGGGTAATGGCGGTGACATGATAGACTGGGCGCTGTGTGCCCGGGCCCGGCCAGAGATAACCGGCGTATTCGCCCATCGGACCTTCGGCGGCCATCTCCTTATGCGACAGAAAGCCTTCGACCACGATCTCCGCGGTCGCGGGCACCTGCAGATCGACCGTTTCGCAGCGGACGACATCGACCGGCCGGCCGAAATAGCCGCCCATATAATCCGCTTCCGATACATGGGCCGGTATGGGCATTCCCGAGACGAACGGTATGAATGGCGGCCCGCCCTGGAACATCGCAAACGGCATGTCTTCGCCGCGCTCTTTCCACATGCCGTGAATCATGCCGAGATGCTGGAGCGGGTGGACGATGCCGGTCAGGCGCCTGCCGTCCAGCAGCATGGCGCGGGCGATGCTCCAGTTCGTCCATTTCTTGTCCGGCGTTTGCGCAACGATCGTTGCCCAGGTGCCGAAGTAGCGGCCGCCATCACCCTCATGCAGGAAGGGCGTCGGGAATTGCATGAGGTCCGCCTTCTCGCCGAGGCGCACATTCTCCTTGCAGGGTCCCGTCGCGACCAGCCGGGGCGGGATCGGCTGCGCTTTACGCGCCGCCGCCAACCTCTCAATGATTTCACGCCCGTTCGCCCGCGCATCGAGACCGAGCGAAAGCGCAACGCGCGACAGATAAAGGCCGGGCTGCCGACTCGTCCCAGCCGGGGCGCCGAACGCGCGGAATTGCGGATCAATGCCCTTGATGCGGCGGAACAGCGGCGCAGGCGCACCTTCTTCGTAGACGCGCCTGATGATGGCGCCCATTTCGAGATTCCAATCGACCTCCGCATCGACTTCGACAAGTTCGCCGATGCGGCGCAACTCGTCGAGATATTCTCGCAGGCTTTCAATCATGCGGGGCTGCATCTTCGTCCTCCATATCAGTTGTGGGCGTCTTGAGCGCGCCCCTAGATAGAGCATGACCGTTCAACCTTAGATAAATAAGGGTGACTATCATGTGAGAGTCAATTTCACGTTTTAGTTACGACTGCATGGATCCGGCGGTCCGTCGCTTACCCGGCGGCTAATTTTCCAAAAATCGAATCCGGGCTCTAAGCGATTCCTGTTGACCTCGCGTGCGATCGAACAGGCCTGATATTGCGTTGAAATATGCCCGTGGGATAAATGGTCGTCATGTCCGTCGCCAATTCATTGTCGCATCCGCTAGACAATCCGATCTGGTATGCACTGACATCCACGCAAAGTTCGCTCGCGGAAGGTGGCGCGCGGGCGCGGCGTTTTCCCCCGGAGATAGCGCCCTTCGCGGCGATGGCGGATATGTCCCCACCAAGCTTCACGGCGCTTGGTGAACTGATGTCGCGCTCCGACCATGCCGTGCTGTTCACCACCGAACCTGTGGCCGCTCCTGCCGAGTTCAAGATTCTCCTCGCCGCGCCGGTCGAGCAAATGATCGGCGCCCCCGTCCAAACCTCGATGCGGTCAACCGAGTTCGTCACGCTCGGCGCCGACGACGTGCCGGCAATGATGGAATTGACCAGACTTACCAGGCCCGGCCCTTTCACCCCGCGAACCCATGAGCTCGGGACGTTTCTCGGTATTCGAATGGACGGACGGCTGGTTGCGATGGCGGGCGAGCGAATGAAGCCCGCCAATTACACCGAGATGACGGCGATCTGCGTGCATCCCGATTACCGTGGCCGCGGCTACGCGCAAGGGCTGCTCGGCGCGGTTTCCCGGCAGATTGCCGCGCGTGGCGAGATTCCATTTTTGCACGTGTTCTCCGACAATGCGGCGGCGATCGCGTTGTATCTGCGGCAAGGCATGGAAATTCGGCGACGTATCTGTGTGACTGTGTTGGGAAGAGCTGCCTAAGGTATCGGATCAAGATCGGAATATGAAAATGGACTTCGATCGTCACAGAAGAATCACGGAATGCGTTTCAAAGCTTCTCACGAGATCGCGCATCCGGACCCCTTAAGACCGCCAGCGCATTCATTTACACGAACGATGCGCGAAGTAGCGCCGATCACTACTCGGTGAATTATTTGAAACTCGCTGGAAGAAATCCACCGTCATGTTGTTTCTCGACAGGCAAGCAGGACGATGGCGGGACTGAATTCTTCGCGCGAATGGGCTCAGATGACCAATCTACCATCAAGATTAAAGAATGAATCTCAAAATGAGCGTCCGATGGTCGGCAGAGCCTCGCTAACCAAGAGCACGCGGCTGGCGGCTGCACGCGTCGGCGTTCTCGGTTGGGTCGTTCTGACTGGCGCCGATGCGTTGGCTCAGAATGTTGCCGTTCACGTTGACGGTGTTTTTTACGAGGGCGCGCAGGCATTTGTTCTGGGATGGGCGTGCCAACCCGGAAACAAGACCTCCGTCGAAGTCCGGATCTATGCTGGCGCTCCAAAGGGAGCATTCGCCGTCGCAGGGCGGGCCGATTTCGAGAGCGATCCGGGCGTGAGCAATGCCTGCCGGGATCGTGAAGGCAAGCACCGCTTCAAATTGGCGTTGCCCAGCTCCATGTTTGCCAAGGGCAGTCAGAGAAAGGCCTTTGCCGAAGCGATGCCACCGTCGGGACCGCCGCCTTCTCTTGGCGGCGCCTACAAGCATCCCACGACGCACCCATGGGTGTTCACCACGGCAAGCGAATTGGAAGAGCTTGCCAGGCGCATCAACGTGTCCGGCAGCTATTCGGCGGCAAGGTTTGGTCAACTCGCCGCGCAGATCGCGCGCGATCTCGCCGCGCGCAACGACTGGAACGCCGTCTTCACCGGTTGCGACGCGGGGCTCCTTCAATATGCTTTTTCCTATGAACCACAAACATCGCCAATAGCCCAGGCGCTTCA
>Ga0210394_10005459_pt1 | contig 14225 bp, 10 predicted proteins | sample IncBWC12MmetaG_FD_160121 | JGI IMG/M metagenome (GOLD analysis project Ga0210394, IMG submission 160121) | Forest soil microbial communities from Barre Woods Harvard Forest LTER site, Petersham, Massachusetts, United States - Inc-BW-C-12-M | ecosystem: Environmental > Terrestrial > Soil >...
CGCCGAATGCGGACGGCACAGCGGTTGTTGGATGCTATGGCCGGAGCGAACCGACAACTGGCGCAGCGCCGCCGCACCGGCACAGCAGGCCTTTTGCCGGGTTGCCGCTGCAATCGCGCGTTTCGAGCCGGTCACTATGGGCGTATCCCCGGCCTACTTTGAGTCGGCCCGACGCGCACTGCCTGAAGCGGTACGTATCGTCGAAATGTCGCATGATGACTGCTGGATGCGCGATGTCGGGCCTACGTTCGTCGTGCATCCACGCGACGCAGTGCGCGGTGTGCATTGGCACTTCAATGCCTGGGGAGGGTTGCAGGGAGGCCTGTATTCGCCCTGGGATCAGGACGAGCTAGTTGCGCTCAAAGTCCTCGAGATCGAAGGCCGTGATCGCTATCGCGCGCCGCTCATCAACGAAGGCGGCGCCCTCCATGTTGACGGCGCCGGCACGGCGCTCGTCACCGAAGAGTGTCTTCTCAACGCCAACCGCAATCCGACGCTGCGGCGCGCGCAGATCGAGGCGTACTTGCGCACCTACTTGGGCGTGCGCACGATTGTCTGGCTCGGCAAGGGCGTGTTCAACGACGAGACCGACGGTCATATCGATGAGCTCGCCTGCTTCGTCCGGCCCGGCGTCGTGTGCCTCACGTGGACCGACAACCGACGCGATCCGCAGCACGCAATCTCGCATGATGCCTGGGAGCGACTGCATGATGCGCGTGATGACCGTGGCCAGAGGTTCAAGGTGCACAAAATCCCGATGCCGGGACCGCTGGCGATGACCGCACGCGAGGCATGCGGCGTGCGGGTCCGCCCCGGCAGCGCGCCGCGCCGCGCCGGGCAACGGCTGGCGGCGAGCTATGTCAACTTCTACGCTGCCAACGGTGGCATTGTCATGCCGCTCCTTGATCGACGCCGCGATCGGGCCGCGGCAGCACTCTTAAAGCGACTTTTCCCGCGGCGCCGCGTAGTAGGAATCGCCACGCGGGAGATCCTGCTCGGCGGCGGTAACATCCACTGCATTACGCAGCAAGTCCCCGTTTCTCCGCCTACTTCCTAAGCGACAGCTCATTCCCGTTTCGCGCCGGTTATGCCGCGAGCGATCGGCCGCGGCCGAAAGCGGCCCGCGACATCAAGTTCAGGTATTCTCGCGGTCTCCACTCACGGTTTTGCGGGCCCACCGTCGCATGCATGTTGCGTGCTTGTTAATGTCCCTAAGCCTCGCGATGCTTGCGAATACATTGGTCGCAGCGGCAGAGCTGAACCCCGTGAGAGCACATTCGGTGCCAGCGGCCGAAACCGCCGTGCAGGGCGTTATCATAAAGTTGCGCGCACCCGGACCAACAAGTCGCGCGCAGGCTTCGTCCGCAGATCCGGTTGCTGTGATTGCAAAGCGCGCAAGTCTCGGCCTGGTGGAGTCGCGCCGGATCGCCGGCGCCCTGCACGCGATGCGCGTGCTGCCTGCCTTCGCCGGTGAGTCGCTGGCCGCGACACTCGCGCGGCTGCGCGCCGATCCAGAGGTCGTCTTTGCGGAACCCGATCAGCGCCGCTACATCCACGCCGTGCCGAACGATCCGCTGTATCTCGATCAGTGGTATCTGCAGAACGCCAGCACGACACCGAGCGCGGTCGATGCGGAGACGGCTTGGGATGTGACAACAGGCAGCAACGGAATTGTGATCGCCGATATCGACACGGGCGTGCGCTTCGATCACCCGGACCTGCTGCGGGCGGGCGCGGGAGACGGTGGCCGGCTACTGCCAGGCTACGACTTCATATCGGACCCGGAGATCGCCAACGATGGCGATGGGCGGGATCCGGATGCTTCTGATCCGGGCGATTGGGTGACCATGGCGGACACGAATACCCCGGAATTCAAGGGTTGCACGGTGGCTGACAGCTCGTGGCACGGCACGCGCGTGGTTGGCATTCTTGGCGCCATCACCGACAACGCAATCGGCGTCGCCGGCCTCACATGGAGCAGCTGGATCCTGCCAGTGCGCGCTCTCGGCAAATGCGGCGGCAACGATTCGGACATTGAGGCCGCGATGGCGTGGGCGGCCGGCATCCACGTTGACGGCGTGCCGGACAATCCGAATCCGGCCAAAATTGAGAACCTAAGCATCGGAGCGGCGGGCAGCTGTCCGGCGAGCTATCAGGACATCATTGAGCAGCTGACGCAGCTTGGCGTGCTTATCGTCGTCTCCGCAGGCAATGACGGCGGGCCCGTGTCCGCTCCGGCGAATTGCCCGGGTGTAGCAGCGGTTGCCGGGTTGCGCCAAGCCGGTACGAAGGTCGGCTACAGCAATCTTGGGCCCCAGATCGCCCTCGGTGCGCCCGCCGGAAATTGCGCGACCACCGTGGCGGGCGCCGCTTGCCTCTACACGCTCGATACCACCTATAACCTGGGTACCACGACGCCTACGACGAATGGTTACACCGATCAGACGAATGTAAATCTCGGCACAAGTTTCTCTGCACCGATTGTGTCGGGAATTGCTGCATTGATGCTGGCGGTGAACGGCAATCTCAATTCGAGCGAGCTCATTAGGCGTTTGAAGGAGGGGACGCGGCCTTTCCCGCAGATGTCTCTCGATAATACAAGCTCGCCGCCACCACCATCCTGTCACGTTCCGGCAGGCTCGGCGGATGTGCAGAACGCGGAATGCATTTGCACCTTGGACGACATGACCTGCGGGGCTGGTATGGCCAATGCCCCCGCGGCCGTGGCCGCAGCGCTGCGGCCCATCGCCGCCGTCGCCGTGCCCGCCGCCGTCATGGCCGGCGGAAATGTAGTTCTGCAGGGCGCAGGCAGCGCTGCCGCGTGTAATCACACCATCACGGGCTTCCAATGGGTAAGCAGCGATCCCGCGAATCATCCGGTGTCGAACGCCAACGCGGCGGCTACAACCGTCACGGCGCCGGCAAGTGGCTCGTTTACCGTGACGCTGACGGTACTGGACGATTCGGTGCCGAAGCGCACTGACGTCGCCACCGTCACGATCTCCGCGACTGCAGTGACGACGGCCGCGCCATCGAGCGCCGGTGTACACGCCTGTCTGGGCGCGGTTGCCGTCGCCTCGCCGGTCGCCGTCGTGGTGTCGCCGAGCAGCGCGACCCTGCAAGTTGGCGTGGGCACGCAGGCATTTAAGGCAACCGTCACCAATACGACCAATACGGCGGTGACCTGGCAGGTGAACAAACTGAGCGGTGGCAACCCGGCGATTGGCACGATTTCGACGGCTGGCGTCTATACTCCGCCCGTGACGGTGCCCGCAACGCTAACCGTGACGGTTACGGCGGAATCGGTAGCCGTCAAGACACAAAGTGCTTCGGCACAGGTTACCGTCACGGCGCCGCCGTCGAGCGGCGGAGGCGCGACCGACGCTCTGACACTGCTCGCAGTCGTCGCGGTGATCGCGTGCCGCGCGCGACTAACCCTGGGCTACGCGCTGCGCAACGTCGAGCCATTCCTTCTGCGCGCGGCGGTAGTGCGCCGGCGCAATGCGCGCCTGCTCTAAGAGCTCGCGCGCAATCTTGCGCGCCTCATCGCGCCGCCCCTCGGCCGCCAACAGCTGCACGAACCGCGCCGTCGCCTCCGCACCCGGAAAGCTCGGAGCGACCACGCGGTATTCCTCGAGCGCTTTGGATTTGTTGCCTTCGCCTTCCAGGGCGCGCGCATAGAGCAGGTGTCCCTCTGGAGACTTGAAGTCCGGATTCAAACGGATGAGATCATCGAGAGTTGCGCGCGCGGCGGCCGCATCGCCTTTGCCGAATTGCGCGCGCGCGAGCCCTAACATCAGGTCCGGGTCATGTTCATACAGGCCATTGAGGTTCGCCCGGTGTTCACTAATCGCTTCGTCATAGCGCCCGGCACGCGTGAGCGCCTCGGCATAGCGCTGTCGGCTCGCGACATTGCCGGCCACTCGGGCTTCGCTTTCGTAGCGGCGCAGATCCGCATGGGGATCGAGGGCTTTTTTGACCCCGCGCGCCGTGCGTTGCGCCGTGCGACTGCGAAATAAATCCGGAATGACCTCCACCGCCACGTAGGCAATCGCGCCGGGAAAGGACAACAGGGCGAGTACCCATATCCAGATCTGGTTTCGCCCCGTCTTGATGCAATGGATGATGAGCAAAACCTGAATCGCGATCGAGAGGATGAGGAGCCAGGGCATGCGAGCCTCACGAGCCGGGAAAGCCCGCAAGCTTACTGGGCGGCGCAGGCGATCTCCACAGAAGCGGGTCCGCCCTCACCCTCCCCGTGGTAGCTCCAGCCGGCCGTGCCCATAGGCCCATCAGCGCAACGCCCGCGGCTTTCACGAGTTCGACGACGCCGACTGTCCTCATCATCCGCGATGGCGTACGAATGGTGGGGGCATGGCTTCATTATCGGCTATCGAAGACGCCGCGCGCGCGCGGTGCTGCTATTCTTGCACCGTGAATCCATCCCGGCTGGCTCGGCCCCGATTCAGGATCTGCGACGTCTTATTGGCATTCGCATGTCTTGCGACCTGGAGTCCCGCACTTGCCCAGCACAGCCCCGCCGAGCATGCGCCGCCGCAGGCAGCTGCGCCGCGGCCGCGCATTGGACTGGTGCTATCTGGCGGCGGCGCTCGCGGCGCAGCACACATCGGCGTCCTAAAGGTCCTCGACGATCTGCATGTTCCCGTCGATGCGATTGCGGGCACCAGCATGGGTGCGGTCGTCGGCGGCCTGTATGCAAGCGGCTTCTCGGCACGTGAAATCGAAACCATCATGACTTCGGTGAATTGGCAGGATGCATTTCGCGATCGGCCGACGCGTACCGATCTCACCTTTAGAAGGAAGGAGGAAGAGGAGAACTTTCTTGTTAATTTTCCGCTCGGCTTGCGTAGCCGCCACTTCCAGCTCCCCAAGGGTCTCATTCAGGGTCAGAAACTCAGCCAGATTCTGCGGCGTCTTACCTTGCCGATCGCCGAGATCACGGACTTCGACGCGCTGCCGACGCGCTTCCGCGCCGTCGCAACCGACCTGGAAACCGGCGATTCCGTGGTCATGCACGACGGCGACCTCGCGAGCGCTATGCGCGCGAGCTTGTCGGCGCCGGGAGTGTTTGCCCCGGTTGAGCGCAATGGCCGCCTGCTGGTCGATGGCGGTCTTGCTGAGAACCTGCCAATCGACGTGGCGCGCGCCATGGGAGTCGACATCCTTATCGTGGTGGACGTGAGCACGCCGCTCGTCACGCGTGACAAACTCACCAGCGTTCCGGTGATTTCAAATCAAATGCTTGCGATCCTGATCAGACGCAATGAACAGCGGCAGCTCGAAAGTCTGTCGAAGAGCGACGTGCGCGTTGATCCGATTCTCGGTGAGTTTTCGCCTTTCGACTTCGGTATCGTCGCGAAGGCCGTCGAGGCTGGCGAACAGGCGGCGCTCGCGGCGCAGAAGGAGTTGCTGGCGCTTGCAATCGATTCTACGTCCTTCGCGCGCTATGCACAGCGGCGCGCCGAGGCGCGCCAAACACCGCCGCGCATCGAGTTCGTGCGTGTCGAGGCCGGGTCGGAGCGTTATGCGGCGGCGCTCCATAAACTCTTCGACGATCAGATTGGCGCGCCGGCTGATCCACGCGAGCTGGCAAAGCGCGTGACCGCTTTCTATGGAGGAGAGAATTTCGAGGGGATCGACTACCAGGTCGTGCAGGACGATGACGGCCAATACGGTCTGGCGCTTACCGCGCGGCGCAACTCGTGGGGCCCCACCTACGTGCGCTTCGGCCTCAACTTGCAGGATGACTTCGCCGGTAACTCGTACTACAACGCCGCCGCGCGCTTTATCCAGTCGGAAATCACGCAGGCGGGCGGCGAGTGGGTATCGGACCTGCAGGTCGGGGAAACGTCGAGGGCCGCAAGCGAGGTATGGCTGCCGTTTTCGCAGACATCACCGTACTTCCTCGCGCCGCACACGCAGATCGAAGCACAGGATCTCTATCTCTTTCAGGACCAGCGCCGCATCGCTGAATATCGCGTGCGCACGTTTGAGTATGGCATGGATTTCGGCAGGGACTTTAGCAACTGGGGCGAAATTCGTGCCGGCTTGGTGCGTGATGTCGGCAATTCTAGCTTGGTCATCGGCGAGCCGCCGGCGACTACCGGCGGCGCATCGACACTGACCACCGGCGCTTTTGATGAGAAGGAATTCTTTCTGCGGTTGTCCTACGACACTCTCGACAATGTGAATTTTCCGCGCGACGGACAACAGTCCTCGTTCGAGTGGCGCGGTGACCGAACGGGTTTGGGGTCGGATGCAGACGAGGACCGGCTCGCCGTCAATTATTTGGCCGCGCGCAGCTTTGGTCGGCAGACCGCGGTATTTTGGGCCTCGGCCGGCACCACCCTCGACGGCTCAACGACCGATGTCCGCAAGCTCTTTACGTTGGGAGGGTTTCTCAATCTCTCGGGCCTCAAGCAGGACTCGCTTATCGGCCCGAACTATGGCATTGCGCGGGTGCTCTTTTATCGACAGATTGGGCGCGGTGGCCCCGGTTTTCTTGACGTGCCTGCCTATATAGGCACTTCATTCGAAATCGGTAACATCTGGCAGCATCGCGGGGACGCAAGCTTCGGATCCGCGCACAAGGATGCGAGCTTGTTCCTGGGGCTCGATACCCTGATAGGCCCGATATACATCGGCACCGGCCTTGGCGACGGCGGCACGACGAATTTCTACCTGTTTCTCGGGCGCACCTTCTAGAGCTGCTACAGGCCGCGACTCTCCGAGAGCTTTTCCACTTTCTCAAAGACAAGCGAAGGTGCATCGGTCGCTCGCGAGTACTCGTGGCGTCGACTCATGTCTACGATCGCGGCATCACGCTCGTCCGGCGTTGCATACCAGTGAAGCCGATGCCACTGCGCGCCCAGAAGCTTGCGCATGGGATCACCCACCGGAAGGCTGACCCGTACGCCGAACGGTTGCAATCTTTCATTGGGCGGTGCGCGCAGGTTCTGTGGCTGGCTGATACCCATGTACATACTCTATTACTCAGGAACGCAAAATCGACGGATCGTGCTTCTTGATTACCTTTTGGTTGTGCTGCACCACAGCCAGACTCTTCTGCAGGGTGCTCGATTGCGGATCGAGCTCAAGCCCTGCTCGCACATCTGCCAATGCAAGGTCGTACTGACCGAGACCTGCATACACCGCTGCGCGGTTATTGAAAGGCTGCCAGTTCGTGTGGTCGAGCTCGATGGCCTTATTGCACTCCTTGAGCGCTTGTGCCCAATCGTGCACTAATGCATAGCCGCCGCACAGGTTCGAGTGCCCGACGGCAGCCTCGCGCGGGTCGGTCGCATCCTTCAACCCCTGCAGCGTCAGTCGAATACCATCCCCGATCCGGCCTTCCTGCAAAGCGAGCGACCCCTCGGCAAGTTGCACGTTACCGCCGCCGAGGACCATACCGCTCGCCGCTGCGGGCTCGGCGGCCTCCGTGGCGCATGGGCATGACAAGACGAGCGCCACGCCAATACTGACGCACCGAAGAGAAAAGCTGTAAACGCGCGCCATCCGTGCTGCTCCCGCGCGACGTAAATCCGCGTCCGGAACCGCATGGTTATAGCTCGGAAGAGGCCAACTTGCAAAATCTACAGAACTGGAGGCTTGAGTTGCCCGTTTAAGGTCCCCACACTCTAATTCCGTCATTACTTTACGGTGAAGTACATGGCTCTGTTTCGTAAGAAAGCGGAAATGCCGTCTGCACGGGACGCGCTCCCGGGAAGAAGCGTACCGCTCGCCGTTGCGCAGACTCATTTTGTGAGCGGCCGGCGCATCGTGGCACCCTTTCCGGCCGGGCTTGCCGAGGCAGAGTTCGGGCTTGGATGCTTTTGGGGAGCGGAGAAGCTCTTCTGGAAGTTGCCCGGGGTATTCTCCACCGCGGTGGGTTACGCAGGCGGGTACACGCCCAATCCGACTTACGAAGAAGTGTGCTCGGGCTTGACCGGTCACACTGAAGTCGTGCGTGTGCTCTACGACCCCTCGGTCGTTTCCTATGAAACCCTTTTGCAAGTCTTCTGGGAATCGCACGATCCCACGCAAGGCATGCGCCAGGGCAATGACGTCGGCACGCAGTATCGCTCAGCAATCTACGTATTGAACGCGGAACAGCGCGACGCCGCAGAAGAGTCGAAGCGGATCTATCAGACGCGATTAAAAGCCGCGGGAAAAGGCGAAATCACGACTGAGATTCTGGATGCGCCTCAGTTCTATTACGCAGAGGACTATCACCAGCAGTACCTGGCGAAGAATCCGGGTGGGTATTGCCCGGATCACTCGTGCGGGGTCAGCTTCAAATCCGCGGAGTTACCGGTGGGGGAGAAGGCGTGATAGTTGGTTAACCGAGGGTTCTGTCGTGGAACCAGAGGGTTACCAGCACACTGCGTCGTAGAGCCACGTATTTCTGCAGGAAAACGCCCGCTGATATCGATATCGATGTCGACGTCTACCGGAAGTCTACCGGTGGTTTCGGGCCAGGAAAGTCCGCGGGCTAAAGGCCCGCGACTGCAACCCGCCTTGCAAGTAGTGCTGCGGTCTTGGCCGGGGTGTAGAACGCCGTAGTACCTCGCAGTCCGTGAGATCACATCAACCCCCGCTGACTCGTCGCGGCGCCGGCAGCGCCGGGCCCATATCTCAGGCGTGAAGACTCCCGCGCAGTTACTTCGGAAATAGAATGGGCAAGCTAACGTCAGCCGTGAACATGCAACGATCATTGTGGCCGCAGAGGGGAACCACGGTAAGTGAGTGGTTGGCCCCCAACTTTTCGCGGACATAATTGAAATAGGCTTGGCCGCGGGCGAGACGGCTAGGACCCTCGGCCATGGCGGGACACGATTTGGCAAAGCTCGGTATTGGCAAGATGTCTAGTTGACCGAGCAGGTAGATTGTCGCGCGTGCCTTCGATTGAGCAACGATTTGCTCGGCCGATATTCGAAGGGAGTAGCCAAAGCGATTGTCCAAGCCGTACGGCCAGTCGTTGAAGCGCGTGCAGTTCTTTGCGTCATCGAAGACCGGATACGGCGAGCCCTCGGCTGCGCTGGCGTTATCTGCTGGAGGATCCGGTACGAATCCGGGTGCCCTGGCGCTGGTTGCATAGTCGGTTTCTCGCGGGCGTGTCGTATCGAAATATGCGTAGCTTGACGGGTTCGACACGACGTAGCTGAGTGCAAATGGCAACTTCTCGTGCACCTGATTGGTTATTGAATACAGTTGCACGAACACGCCGCCCGCCGAATGACCAGCCAGTACTATGTGTCGCAGGTTGGGAAATACATCTCGACGGGACAGAAGCGCCAATATGCAATCGATTACGTCATAGGAGCTGAGGGTGCTATTGCCGTTTGCCTCGCCGCCCATACGCCAGCCGTCGCATGACCAATTGATCTCGTTCGCTTCCAGTTTGTCGTGGCACCCCTCGCTGCTATTCGAAGCAAAACGCGGTGAAATGATCACTGTGTCATCTAGCGCACCGGCGAGGAACCCAGCGGCGGTCGCACTTCGAAAGTAGTTGTCGGCGTTCCGTGGCGCTCCGTGCATGACGATCAAAGCACGACTGATCGCTTCGTTTCGGGTCTCGAGTGGGACAGTGCGATAGACCATCACTCGGTCAGGGCCTGAGCCGACGTGGATCCATGCCGTGCAGCTGTCCTTGGCGGCGATGCAAGGTGCGGCCATTGCGGAGGAGGCTGCTAAGAGACTTACCGTTAAGAAAGTCAAGATTATGCGTATCATAGGTTTTTCGAGACCTGGATTGATCGTCAGGCCGGCGGTCGCGCGCCAGTCGGAACCCCAAGGGCGACGATCAGGGCATTGTCGAGTTCGCGCAGCTTGTTGGGCGCCAATTCGCCGACAAAGTCTGTCAGTCTCGATTTCTCGAGGCTCATCAGCCCATCGCATTGGATTGCGCTTTCGTGCTTGAGTCCTTCGGCCGTGCTCACGGCGACTTGCGTTGGCAGGTCGTACCGTTGCGTGAACACCGGGGCGCAGATAACCGTGGAGTAATTCGAGTCGATCAGTGGCTGCCGGCTCACGACGACGAAGACACGCGCCGGCTTTGGATCACCGGGAGGTCGGCGTACCCGGTATAACTCGCCCCGCCTCATTCATCCGCCGAATTGGCCTGAAAGGAAAGTGCATCGCTCATCTCAGCGTTGAGCTGAGCCGCATGACGGTTGATTGCAGCGATCTCTCGGGCATCCTTCCGAGCCTGAGCACGTCCGTCCACAAAGTCCCTCAGGATCTGTTCGATGTACGAAGAGCGGGAGACCTTCGAACCGGCCAGCTTGTCGATCCTGGCGATGAGGTCCTCGGAAAGGGTAAGAGATGTCTTTGTTTTCATCCTACCCTTATACTACCAAGGTAGGATACTGGCAACCAGCGATTGGTCTACGAGTTGGGTGGCGTCGAGGTCTACCGAAAGTCGACCGGTCGCGGGCCAGCGCCGCCATAACCCGGTGATTTCCGCGCTAAATCCCCTTCACCGAAGACTATCACCAGCAGTATCTGGCAAAGAATCCGGGTGGCTATTTGTCCCAACCATTCCTGCGGGGTTTCTTACGCTCCGTCAGTGAGTTAGGGTTACCTGAGAAAAGCGCTTTGGTCGTGTTTCTGCAGAGGTAAGCCAGTTCTTCCTAGCTGAGAGTCTACCGATTCTCTACCGGAGAATTGGTCGGACGATTGTCGTGGCCGATGTGACGGTGGAGTAGGCTCTCTCGTTTGAGAGTGAGCATCTGGAGACGCTTCATGTACAACGTCGAGACGAAGGAAATCTTGTTGAACGGGCGCTCGCGCCGAAAATTCGTTGGCAAAATCGGCGCGGTGCTTGCCGGCGCGCTTCTGCCGCTGGGACGCATCTTCGCTGCAAAGAAGGGTGGCGTATTGATCCAGGCCCCCGATGGCGCCGCTCCTACCGAGGCGGGATACTCTTTCCCGCCTGATGATGTGCGTCGCTACGGCATCGCGCCGAATGTCGCCGCTGCGGCATCCACGAATACCACGAAGCTCAAGGCGCTGGTGAATCCGGCGGGCGCGTTCACGGGCAGGCTGGTCTTTCCGAACACTACGGGATCCGACGTCTATTACTTCGATGATCTCATTGCGTTCCATGACGGAATCCACCTGGATCTCATGAACTCGACTCTCAGCTTCGCAAAGACAGGTGTCGCACACGACTCCGCAAGCGGTTTTATCCACGCGATTCGTGATTTCACGATCGAGAACGGAAATATCACGACCAGTTACGTATTCAAAGGCGGCTACAACACGGGCAACGCACTGGCGTTCGGCGGGCGCGGAGCGGATACCGCCTTGTTTCCCAATCTTTATGACAGCCTACTTTCGGCGCCAATGGGCGGCATTACGATTCGTAATTTGCACATACGCGGCAGCGCGACTGGCGGGAGCGCGCGCGGAATCTTCATGCTTGGCGGCTTCGACGGCGTGGTCATCGACAACGTCTCGATCGACGGGCAGAAGCAACTGTCCGAAGGCATCTACTACGAGTTCGGGTGGGCGACGAATGAACCCAAGGAGATCGAGCGCCATAGCTCACACGCGAGAAACTTCCGAGGCACGAACCTCAGCGTTACGAACGTAATCAACGCGGCATTCGGTGCAAGCGGTGCGTACGATATCGTCATTGACGGTTTGCGCGTCAGCGATGTCGGCCATGGTTGTCTGATTGGGACGGGCGAAGCTCTCTACTTTCGGGCCTGGCTCCCGTCCGGAGATCGCGCCAGACGGCCGAGTTTCGTACTGCGCAATTTCGTCGGCGAATTGATTCAGAACGCGGGCGTCGCGGTCGTAGGCGCCAGCAAGATCTCGGGCTCCTACCTAGACAATCCACCGGCCCATGACAATCCTCTGCGTCTCGGTGCGGATCAACAGTCTGACTTGATTGATTTTGTGCTCGATCGATTCTCGCTCAGTGGCGCGGCCAAGAATTACGGAATCGTGACCTCGGCCGCAGAGGCGCAAATCCGCAATGGGACCCTGAGTGGGTTCGCGCGCGGCATCGTTACAACTCAGGAGTGCACCAAGTTTGTCATCGACAGCGTCAAGATTTTCGATAGCGCAAACTTCGGAATCCAGATCGGCCAGGGCGTCACGATCCACACGCCGCCGCGGCTGGCCACGGGTCTTATCGCCAATTGCGTCATCGCAGGCAGCGGGGCCGCGGGCAAGGCTCCGGGATTGTACGTTGGGACGACTCGAAGCTGCGTGATTGAGGGCAATCGTTTTGGCTACAGCATGGACATGGACGGCAAGGCCGAGACGACCCAGACGCAGGCCGTGTCAGTGGCTGCCGACGCGTCCGGCGTTGTTTGCCGCAATAATTACGTCGCCGCCACTGCCGATGGTGCCGTCGCCTATGTGCTGGCCGCGGGCGGTGGCGGGGGACGCGAGTGCCGCATCGAGAATCCACGCGGGATCCAGACAGCAAGCGGGGCCTGGCTCGCTCGCCGGTAGGGCCGTGCGTCACTGTCCACTGGTGTGCCAGGGGCGATCTCGGCAGCGGGGGCGCGGTGCGTCATGACCGCGTATCGTGAAGAATAGAGAGTCCAGAATCAGTGCGGTCAGTGCAGCAGCCCGTAAACCGTCAGTGTGCCATCGCCGGCAACATAGACCTTGCCGTTGGCGACCACCGGCGTCATGTACTTCACCGCATTGCCGGCCGTGTCGCTGGCGAGCGCTGAGCTGCTGTAGAGCGTCGTCGCAAGATTGGTCGCATCGTAGGCGCGCAGCACCTCCGGTCCGGTGGGCGCAATCGGCGGGCCGTTGCTGTTAGTGCCGTTGGCGCTGGTATCGAGTACCCAGAGGATGCCGTTGCCGGCCGGAGAGGCGGAAATCATGGGTGTCGGACCCGGGAAGCCGTAGACTTCGGGGGTCATCGAGGAGACGGTGGCGATGCCGCTGCTTTCATTGAAGAGGCCATTGGCCAGCGTAAAGGCCATGAGGGGATTGCTCACCGTGCCGATGTAGACCGTGCCGTTGTAGTAGGCCGGAGTGGCGAACGTGCAGTTGAAGGGACAGGCGGCGATATTGGGCAGCGTGAGGTACTGCACCGTATTGTCTGCCGTCGGGCTGAAGCGGCTCATGAGCTCGCGGTCCATGAGCCACAGGTGCCCCTGCTTGTCGGAGGCCACGACGAGGTTCGGGTGGCCCGACGGGCCCGTGCCGTCGGGGAGCACGGTCATGCCGCTGCTCGAGAGATCCTCATCCATCGCGGTCCAGGCAGCGGTCTGGGATGGAGCGTAGTAGTCCGTGACCGCAAGGCTCGTGGGGTCGAGCTTGACGAAGCTCTCGCCGAAGTCGTTGTTCGGAGCCAGCGGCGGCACGATGTCGCTGGTATCGTCAAAGGTGCCATTGCCGGTGCTGAGGTAGAGCGCGCCGCGGCTGTCGGCGGCGATGCCGCCGCCGGCCATCCAGATGCCGCCCTTGGTGCCGTTGGGGGTGTCGCTCCAGGCGGCGATCTGCGCCAGCGTCGCGGCGTCGTAGGCCATGACCCAGCCATGGTAGGGGCCATTGTCGCCGTAGGAGGACCAGGCGATATACACCGCCGTGCCGTTGGCGTAGCTCGAGAGGAGCAGCCCCACACGCTGATTCTGGATGAGCGCAGTGAAGCTCAATGTCCCCCCGGCATTCGTCGCCACGGTGGCGGCGATATCGACCGGGGAGTTCGTCTGCTCGGTGCCCGTGGCGAGCGCGAGCGCGTGCAGCCGATCGTGATAGGTGACATTGTTGCTCGCGTCCGTCTCCTGGGTCTTCACCACCACGTAGAGCGTGCCCGCGGAGACACTGATGACCGGCGTGCCGGTGATGCCGATCTCATTCAGGATGTCCAGGACATCGATATTCGTCGACTCGTACGGGATCGAGGGGGGGACGGTCGTGACCGTCGTGCCGTTCACAAAGCTCATGTGCCAGTACGTCAGGCACGCGGCAGCGTCGGCATCGAAGGCATAAACGCTGTCGTGTTCGGTTGCAACGAAGATGACATTGTGTACGCCGCCGCCGATGGCGAGATTGGCGACGTACAGGGGCTGAGCGTAGACCGTCCCATCGACGCTGCACTGGAAGAGCTTGCCGAAATTGCCGCTGCCGCCCACCACCGCGGGCGTCAGCGCATACTCGTGCAGGTTCTGCCCGGTGCTGGCCGCGTCACTGTGGCGCGTAAAGATACCCGCAAGGTCCGTCACGGCGAC
>Ga0210394_10005461_pt1 | contig 14222 bp, 11 predicted proteins | sample IncBWC12MmetaG_FD_160121 | JGI IMG/M metagenome (GOLD analysis project Ga0210394, IMG submission 160121) | Forest soil microbial communities from Barre Woods Harvard Forest LTER site, Petersham, Massachusetts, United States - Inc-BW-C-12-M | ecosystem: Environmental > Terrestrial > Soil >...
GGCGGCTGGAGATTGATCGGACGCACGCCTCTCAAAATGTTTAGCGTGGATCGGCCCGGAATGTCCCTGCTGGCTATCGGCGATCGCGTCCGCTTCTCTCCCATCTCACGCCAACGATTCGCGGACATCGCTGGAGCGATTTGAAAATTGCCAGAACGCGCGAACACCATCGAAGTGATTGAGCCGGGTCTGCTCACAACCGTACAAGACCTGGGCCGCGAAGGTTTCGGACCGATGGGCGTCTCGCCTTCCGGCGCCGCCGACGCCGTTTCGCTGCGAATCGGCAATCGCCTCCTCGGCAATCTCGAAAATACAGCCGCGCTCGAGATGACGCTCCTCGGTGGCGTGTTCCGTTTCGCTCACGCCGCCGTCATCGCTCTGAGCGGTTCCGACTTCGGGGCGACGCTCGACGGGACGCACATCACATTGTGGGAGTCGCTTCAAGTGCCGCCCGGTGGAACTTTGCGCCTTGGCCCGACGCGCTCGGGGGCGCGCTGCTACCTGTGCGTGCAGGGCGGCATCGCGGTCGAGCCGTTTCTCGGCAGCGCCTCCACGCATGTCCTCAGTGGTCTGGGCGGTTTCGCCGAACGGCCGCTGCACCGCGGCGACATGTTGCGTATCGGCTCCGCATCCGAACCATTTCGCGAGCGCCAAATCGATGCCAAAGCGCTCGAATCTCTCGCGCCGCGAAAAGTTCTGCGCGTCACCGCCGGCCCACAGCATGATTGGTTCTCCGAATCGTCACGACGCGCCTTCTACGCCGCCACGTATCGCGTTGCAGAAGAATCGAATCGCATGGGACTGCGCCTCGAAGGCATCTCCGTTCCGGCCGTCTCCGGACGAGAAATGATTACCGAGGGCGTGTCCCTGGGCGCGATTCAGGTGCCTGCCTCCGGCCAGCCGATCATTCTTTTTGTCGAGCAACAGACCACGGGCGGCTACCCTAAAATTGCCAACGTCATTTCGGCCGATTTCCATTCGCTGGGCCAGCTTCGTCCGCGCGACAAGATTCGCTTCGAGCGCGTCGATTTCGAGACCGCTCATTCCCTGCTCCGGGAACGGGAGCGCCTGATCGAGTCGGATAAAATAGGCTCGCCATGAAATTCATCGATCTCAATTGCGACATGGGTGAAATTCCCGAGGACGTCACCGGCGGCCTGCAGGAATCGCTGATGCCTCATCTCACCTCGGTCAATATCGCCTGCGGCGCCCATGCCGGCGACGAGCAGACGATGCGCACCACGATCAAGCAGGCGCTGCACTTTGGCCTGGCTATTGGAGCGCACCCCGGCTACGCCGACCGCGTGCATTTCGGTCGCATCGAATTGCATCTCTCAGCAAAAGAAATTGCCGATTCCATGTTCGAGCAAGTCAGACAACTTGCGGATATTGCCGCCACTTTCGGCGCCAAAATCACGCACGTTAAACCGCACGGCGCGCTCTACAATCAGGCCGTGCGCGATCCTGCCGTCGCGCGCGCCATCGCCGACGGCGTCGCTCGCTGGCGTACAAATCCGAGCTGTAACTACAGCCCGGCGCAAAAAACAGCCGCGGGCTCTTCTTCGAGTCCACTGCAGAAAAAAGACATCGTGTTCGTCGGCCTGGCCGGCTCGCCAATGCTCAACGTCTTTCGAGAAGCCGGCTTCCCCGTCGCCGCGGAAGCCTTCGCCGACCGCCGATACGAACCGGACGGGTCGCTTCGTTCCCGCAAACTCGTCGACGCCCTCATCACTGTCCCCGCACAGGCCGCCGAGCAAGCCCTGCGCATTGCCGAAACTGACAGCGTAATCGCTAGCGATGGAGTGGAAATCTCCGTGCGCGCGCAAACCATCTGCGTCCACGGAGACACGCCTGGCGCGCCGCAAATCGCCGCCGCTGTCGCCGGCGCCCTCCGCCGCGCCGGAATCACACTCCGCGCCCTTGGACTCGACGAGACGTTGTAGCTCGGGTCTTCAGACCCGAGGTCTTTTCCTTCCAACCGTTGCCAACGTCTGGAACTGAACGCAGCACAGACGACTCTGGGAGCCGCGGCCGAATTAGCCGGCGCCACACTCAAGAAATGACGACCCGATTAGGGTCGTCATCCCGAGCGGAACGGCGTTGAGCGAGGGATCTCTCCGACTGCCTTGGTCTGTAGCTCAGGCTCGCCCGGCGAAACCGCCTTATGCCGCCGGAGCCCTGAGACTCCTGCTGACTTTACCGTTAGAAGCGGATCTGCGTGCCAAATGTCAGGGCCTGCGTACCCACGCGCACTTGGCTGTTGTTGTATTCGCCGGCAAGCAGCGAGCTGGTCGTCACGTTCTCCTGCGCCGTCAACCCCAGCGAATACGCGAAGTTGAAGCGGTAGGGTCCAACACCGTACGACAGTCCTGTTGAAAGCTGATTGCCCGTAATTGCTGCCGTCATCGGCGTTAGCGTTGCGCTGGGAACCGGATTGGTCGAGTGCGCAAAGCCACCGCTCCAGGAAAGATTCTCGCCGAGCGAGTGCACAACGCCCGCCCGGAACGTGAACTGATCTTTCCAGTGCAGCGGCACCGTGTCCGAAAGCGAATTGCTGCCCAACAGCCCATTGATGTCGGCGTTGTTTCCGTTGGTTAGCGTTACAGGTAGCGCAACGAAGGCTCGTTTCCAGTCAATCCAGCCGCTCTGAAGCGCTAGTTGCCACGTCGAGCGCGCCTGCCACGCGACAGAAGCCAGCATGGACTGCGGGAACATGTTCTGAACTTCGGCGTTGTAGGCGAAATCCGGCCGGGCTCCGCCCAATCCCAGCGCCGCGAACTGCACGCCGGCGTTGCCGGTAGCCGTGCCATGGCTGTCTACGGTCGTTCGCGACTTATACGACAAGCCAATCTGCACACGGGGCGTTGGCCGCGCCAGCACTCCAACGCTGCCGTTCCAACCGATACCGTTGGTGTGAAGATCCAGCAGCGTTTTCGCCCCGGCCAGCACAGGATTCGTCTGAAAAATGTACGGCGCTTGCAGCGTGTTGGTGTTATAGACAGCGCCTACCGTGAAGCCCAGCGAGAATCGCGGCCCGAAATTTATGCCCAGTCCCGCCGCTGAACGCGCGCCCAGAATGGCCGATTTGTTCTGCTGAAGCCCGTACGTCGCTCCGGCCGCGCCCGGTGCGTCCACGTACGTCCAATCCGCACTCATCATCATCTCAGGCATCACGCCCAATCCGATGCTGAAGCGCGAGTGTCCGATAGGGGTGCCGAACGCACCATACGGCAGCACGCCCGCAAAGCTCTTGATCGTGCCGTCGGTATTGACCGAATTTACAAACGACCCGCGAGCGAACACCGTGGATACGCTCGCGTCCAGGGTCCGCCCGCCGATGGCCGTCAAACCGGCCGGGTTCGCCGCCAGCGCATCGAGCACGCTGGTCGACGACGGTATGTACACGCCGCCATGCGCCAGAGACTCTGCGCTGGTAGCTGTCTGGTAAAAATCCTGGGCCCGAGCGTCAATCGCAAACAGCACGAAAACAATCAGCCCTAATGAGAATGGGCAACGCCATTTCGTATTCATCTCTGTTTTCCTCTCCTTTGTTGAAAATGCCAGAATCTTCTACCCCGCGGGCACCGGCTCTGCGTGCGCTGGCTCGGCGGCCTTGGGCGCGGATCGAACGTGAATGTCTACCAACGCCTCGACGCACCGAGCATCGAGGGCGTGCGGAGCTTCCTTCATCAGCATGCGCAACACTGTTTCCAGCGGCAGTGCATCGCGGTATGGCCGCTTCGCCGACAGCGCGTCGAAAATGTCCGCCACCACCAGGATGCGCACTGGCAACGAAAGATCGCCTCCCCCCAGCCGCCGGTAGTAGCCGCTGCCGTCCAGTTTTTCGTGGTGCGACGCCGCCACCTCGGCCAGTTCCTCGAAGCCGTTGATCCGGCGCAAAATCTGCCTAGAGTGGTACGGATGCTTCTTCATCGTGGTCCACTCTTCCTCCGTCAACTTGGCCGGTTTTTCCAGGATGCTGTTGGAAACGCCCAACTTGCCCACGTCGTGCAACAGCGCCGCGCGACGCAGAAACGTCACCTCGGTTTCGCTCAATCCCAGACGCCGCGCAATCGCCGTGGCTGCATCGGCCACGCCGTTCGAGTGACGATAAGTGAAGGGACTCTTCGCGTCGATTACCTCGGCAAATGCCAGGCAGATCTGTTCGAGTCTCACTTCAGTAAGTTCCATCCGGCGATCCTGAGGTTCCATCTCCACCACTCGCTCCACCGTGTGTTCAGAATCGAGGTCCGACCACAGGCTGCCGTCTTTTGTCAGTGACACCGCCGCCTGCACCAGCTCAGGATCGAACCAACGATTCCGTCGCCGCCGTATCGCCTGCACCGCGGCAGCGTCTCCACGATTGAAGCGGAACACATCGAGCGTCTGCGCCAGATTCAGGATTCGCGCGAATAGCGGAATTTCCCGGCCCCGCAAACCGTCCGGATACCCACCACCGTTCCAGTGTTCATCCAAACTATGGATGGCCTTGGCCACCGACTCGGGGAAGCCCATTCGCCGCGCCACCGATGCTCCGCGCTCGCAGCGAATCTTGACCAGCTCGCACGACTCGGTCTGTTGCTTCGCCGCAACGCGCAGCAGCGTGCGCATCCGCTCCAGAAATGGCGCGCCGGTGGCCACGTGCGTGAGCGCATACTGCAAACTTTCCCAGCCAACTCGCGTCCAATCCGTCAATTTCACATCGCGTTTGGCGCGAATCTCGTCGGCGCTCAGGATGTGAAACAATCGCGAGGAATTGCTGCTGCATCCGGCATCCTTCAGCAGCAACGCATAGTACAAATCGCCTTGCTCGCTCGCCGATAGCCCCAGATGCTGCGCCAAACGGATGCCGATAATGCAACTTCGCACCGAATGGCCCATCGGCTGGCCTTCCGTGAGGTCCAAAGCGCGAGAAAGGGCCGAAATCAGGCTGGAAACGGGAATCGAGGATCCCGCTCCGCCTTTCCCTTTGTCCGACGCCGGTATGCCGATGCGGGACTCCGTTATGTCCATGTGAATAATGGGTTTAGCTGATACCTCTGCCGTACAACCGTAATCTCTCAGTGTCCGGGCCACGGTCCTGCTAAACCTAATTGAACCGAAATGAAACGGGGCAGCCTACCCGTACGAAGGTACCGGAAACGCTGATCCATTAATGGTCAGAATGTTATGGTTAACGTCCAAGTAATCAAAGACCCTCTGCCAGCCGACATTTCCCTGTTCTCACGGACAGGTTCCACATCGGTCCAACCTGTCCGCTTAGGCTATTTAGCCGCGCGATTCCCATCGCTAGCCTTGTGAGCGAGCCGGCCCTTGCTCTGAATCTGCTGTCCCAGAAGCGGCGCCGGTTGGATAAGGAGCGGTAAGCATGAAAAGGTTACGCCTGCTTTTCTCAGCCCTCGGCCTGCTGCTTCTGTCGTTTTCGCTCGCGCCCTACGGCTTCGCGCAAGTAAAGGGCGGCATCGAGGTCAAGGTGCGCCTGCTCGATAAACTCGACACCAGCGAAACCAAGGCCGGTCAACTCTTTTCCGCCACCGTTGACGAGCCGGTGATGGACGGGAAGCGCGTGATCCTGGCCCGCGGCACCGCGGTGCAGGGGCGTGTCACCGATGTGATCCGTTCCGGAGGACTCAAGCGGCCCGCAGCCATGACGCTGACGCTCACTAACATCATGGGCACCCGCGGCGCGGGAGGACTCCAAACGCAGGCTTTGCAAATTGACGGGCAATCGCATGCCGTCCGCAATGTGGCTCTGATCGGTGGAGGCGCCGCTACCGGCGCCCTCGTGGGCGGCGTCGCTGACGGAGGAAAGGGCGCGCTCATCGGCACCGCCGCCGGAGCCGGCGCGGGAACGGCCACCGCTTACCTGACCGGAAAAAAAGAGCTGGTTCTGCCGATGGAGACCCAACTTACTTTTGTCGTGGCAAGCGAATCCATCGCGCCGCCGCAACCGTACTATTCGCCGGGACCCGTGAAATCCAATGCGGGCAGCGTCCGTGGTGACGAACGCCGCAGCGATCCGGACGCCTACGACGCGCTCATCTTTTCTCCACGCGATCAGGCTGTGATTCGCTCGTACTATCGCAGCGGGAGCAGCCGCGGCCTGCCGCCGGGTCTCGCCAAGCGCGACGGAAGCCTTCCCCCGGGCCTTGAGAAGCAGTTGCGCGCCAACGGCACCTTGCCTCCCGGCCTGCAGAAACGCGTCGAGCCGTTTCCGGCCGATCTCGACCGGCAACTGCCGCGCCTGCCCGCGGGCTATTCCCGCGTCATGATGGAAGGCCGCGCGATGACCGTGGGTAGCGACAATCGCATCATCGACGTCTTCGTCGTTTTCTAGACGACACAATTCCCTCATAGACAAAGGGCGGACATTTGTCCGCCCTTTGTGTTTTCTGCGCCTCAATCGCCCACGAAAATGCGTTTGGGAATGTAGCCTGATACGTTCTGCGTATCGTCCACCGCTTCTGATACGTGGAAATCCACGGCCAGACTGGCCAGAGAGAACGCTTTGGCAGGCGTCAACCCTTTCTCATTCACCAGAAAATTCACGACCTCCATCGTGGCCATGCGCATAGCGCGATTCAGATCGCGATCAATGCCCATCATCACGTAGTGCGTCGGAGTCTCGACGCGCGGAGCGTCGATCTTCATGCCCTTGTGCACCACAAAGCGGAACACTCCCGTCAGCGACTGCTCCAGCGCGTTTCCGCTCACTTCGCCGTCGGCCATTAGTCCATGCGGATCGCCAACGTAAAAGAGCGCGCCGGGTTGGAACACCGGGAGAAAAAGGCTGGTGCCGGCCACCAGCGCCTTGCAGTCCATGTTACCGCCATAGGGACCGGGCGGCCGGGAACTTTGCACACCGGCAGCCGTGACGCCGGGCTGGCCCACTTGTGGATTCTCCGGCGCGACAGCCATGGTGCCCATGAAAAGCGACAGCGGCACACGAACCTTGTCTGAAAACAACGCCACTTCGCGTCCGTTTTGAACGGCGGTGCGAATGACATTCGGCGGATTCGGAGCGGCGGGAATCGCGGGATTAGGATCGCCGGGTCTTGTGCCGGGATAATCAGCGCCGAAGACTCCGCTGGTGGCGCTGACCGTATTGATTCCCCAAAGGACGCGCGGACTGAGCGCGAGAATCTGGATCTCCAACGTGTCGCCCGGCGCGGCGCCGCTGATAGCCACCGGCCCGGTGAGAATGTGCGCGCCGTTGCGTCCTTGGTCCCGGGGACGGCCGGCTCGGGAAGCCCAGAAATCGCGCGCGTCCTGCAGAATTTCCTGCGGCTTTACGCCAAATGGCGCCAGGAAGGTCACCGGATCTTCCGCCTGCGTAGCGCCTTGATGCGAAATGGTGTCAATGCGGACCGTCTCGCCCGACTTGACGGTCAACACCGGCAGCGCATCGGTCGGAAACCAGCCCCAGACCACGTTTCCCGGCTTCGACGGCAGATAGTGGTCCGCTTTCACGGGCGCTCTTGGCCCTCGGTCGACTTGCGGGAGCGTCTGCGGCCGACGCGCTTGAGCACGACCTTGCGCCTGAGCCGGCCGCACCTGTGCGCAAAGCAGCGCCGCGAGCATCAGTAACATGACGCCGTTTGTTTGCCGCGTGAAGATCTCGCGTTTCATCGTTTTGTCCTTTCGCTTGGCGACGACGGGCAGAATGAATTCATTGCGCGCGATGATATCGCGTCCACCGAGCGGTGTCATTCCGGGCCATTGCGGCGGGCGAGATTTTCGCTCGTGGACGCTTTCGCCGTGTCTTCGCCGATTTGGGGTACCCCCACCCCCTTTTTCTGTAAGTGTTGATTCTAAAGGTACTTTAAGTCCTTTGTTTGTGTAAGTGTTCATTCTAAAGGTGGTTACAGACGCATTTTTCGGAAGTGTTCATTCTAAATATAGTTATGGGTGAAATTGCACAGTTTTCGGGCAGGCGGGTTGAGGGTTGAAAGGCAGGGAACCCGCCAATCAGGAGATTGGCGTTCCCAGGGAGGCTGGTTGTCGCCATAGACCGCATATTACTAAGTGACGGCGGCGATGGCGGCGTTACAGGGTTTTGTGAAAAAAATGCGTGTCGCCCCCGGGGCTTTTTTGAACTATTGATGGCCGCGCGCGGGCGCCGCTACTTTTTCAAGGCGGCGGTCCAGTTGAGGACGACGGTGATGGGGGTGGAGGCGGCCTGCGCTGGGAGGGTGTTCACCAGGAAACGCTGGCCGTCGGCGGAGACATCGTACGAATAGCGGTTTCCGCTGAGGGCGCGCATGTCAAAGAGCGCCTTCACGGCGCCGACCTCGAAGCTCGACCCTTTGCCGTTGACGGCCGCAGCCATCAGCTTATTGTCGAGAGTGACATAGAAGATTTCCATGCCGTCGCGGCGCCAGCGGGGTAACGTGCCGCCGGCGGTGGAGACCTGCCGCTTCCCTCCCGGTCCAGGAAAGGGGGCGACATATATTTCCACCTCGCCAGATTCGTTCGAAGCGTAAGCGATCCACCGGCCGTCGGGAGAAAACTGGCCATAGTTCTCACCGAATTGCGTGTTTACAAACGGAACCGGCTTGCGATCGCCGGTAAGCGGCAAGACAAACAGGTCATTGCCGGTCGTGGAACCGAAGCTGCGATAGAGTAAAAAACGGCCGTCGGGAGACCAGCTCACGGGATACTTATCCAGGTTGTCTTCGAGGAGGACTTGCTCGGTGCCGGAGCCATCGGAGGCCTTCTGATACAGGTCGAAATGGCCCTTGCGGTTCGAGTCGAATACGACTTGGCTGCCGTCAGGTGACCAGACCGACTCTAATTCCTGTGCAGGGTCAAACGTAAAACGCGTCTTGAGTCCGCGGACGACGTCATAAATCCAGATGTCCCGCGGCGCGCCGGCCGCGACGCTCACCAAAGCTCGTTTACCATCCGGGGAGAGCTCCAAATCGCTGTATATCGCCGAATCTCCCAGCGTGCCGATTTGCTTGCCGCTGCGGTCAAACCATGTGAGTTGGGAGCCGCCCGCGGCCCCTCCTGTTTGGTATGCCAATACACCGTTCTCCGACGCTGAGAAGACCGCGTTTGGATTGATGGTTTGACTCGTCTGGATCTGTTCGGCAATCGGAAACGCATCGCCGGTCAGCTCGAGGCGCTGCGCGTCAAAAGGCTGGGCCATCAGCGTCGCCTCGCGCAAGAAGAGCAGATGGCCCTGAGTGTAGAGGATATTTCCCGAATCGACGTTCAACAGCATCTTGCGTTCGGCGGAATCCAGCGATGCCAAATAAACAGGCCCGGTGACTGAACCTGTGTTTGCGCGGTAGAGGAAGTGCCGACCATCGGGCAGGAACCTCGGGAACACATTAGAGGTTTCACCTTTAACTAGCACGGTGATGAAGGTAGGCGCGCCACCCGACGCGGACACTTTTTGCAGTCCTGAATTACCTGTTGGGGCAAAGATGATCACTCCATCTCGATTCCAGGCGCCGCCCCGCGCCGCCGGTGCGTCGCACAACGCGATGGGCGGGCCAGCCGATATGTCAATCTTCTTGAGTTTCCCGCCGGCGAAAAATGCGAGGGAGCGGCTGTCGGGCGACCAAAAAGGCGAAGAGGCGTCATCGGTTCCTGCCAATTCCTGCGCGGTGAGAGTGGCCAGCGAGCGAACCCACAAGGCAGTCTTATTGTCCGGGCTCCTGGCCACAAATGCGATCCGAAGACCGTCGGGCGAAACGGCCAGGGGGGCCGCGGATGCCCCCGCAGGAGTCAGTAGCGGCAAACTCCACGTGTCCGGTGGAGAAACGAAGAACTGGATCGTCTGTGCGTCCTGGGGCGCGCGCCGGAAATAGAGAAATGCCAGGGCCGATGAAGCTATCACGGCAACCGCTGCCATGGCCCAAGCGAGGCGCTCGCGGGTCTTGCTGGGTGCGGCGGCAGCGGCCGGCGCGGCCGTTGTGGCGTCCGAGAGCACGTCATCGAGCGTGATGCGCGCTTCGCCGATGTGCTGCAGGCGGCGCTTGAGTCTCTTTTCCAGGCAGCGGCGCAGAAGATTGCGGATGGCCGGCGGAGTCTTTGCGGGCAGGGCGTCGAACGCGGGGTCCTTCATCACCACCGCTGCTAGGACTTCCGTGATGTCGTCACCGTGAAAGGCTTGCTTACCGGTGAGAAGCTCGAACAGCACCACGCCGAACGCCCAAACGTCCGCGCGGCGGTCGGCCGTCTTGCCCTTGGCCTGCTCGGGCGACATGTACGGCGCGGTGCCGAGGATTACGCCTTGCCTTGTGGCCGCCATGCTAAGAGTGGGCGAATTGCCGATGTCGGCGGCGGTGGGCTCGTCCGACATCGCCTTGGCCAGGCCGAAATCGAGCACCTTGACTATGCCTTCGGCGGTCACCTTGATATTGGCGGGCTTCAGGTCGCGGTGGATTACGTTGTGGTCGTGCGCGTACTCGACGGCATCGGCCACTTGCTTGGCGATGGGCAGAGTCTCTTCCACGGGAACCGGGCCGGCGACGATACGCTCGGCCAGCGTCGGCCCTTCGACCAGCTCCATCACCAGATAGTGGGTGCTGCCCGACTGTTCGAGGCCATAGATGGCGGCGATGTTGGAGTGATTCAGCGCCGCCAGCATTTTGGCTTCGCGCTGAAAACGCGCCAGGCGTTCCGGTTCGCAGGCGAACTGTTCGGGTAGGACTTTGATGGCTACGTCGCGGCCGAGATTGGTGTCGTGGGCGCGATAGACTTCGCCCATCCCGCCTGCGCCGATGAGGGCGATGACCTCGTAGGTTCCGAGCCGGGTGCCGGAAGTCAGGGCCATGGTTGTGGCGGGATTATACGCTTAACGACGTGGCGAAGCACGGGTGGCGGCGTCGCAAAACCTAAGAGGGATTTCCCGAAAAAAGCATCCGGGACGCACAGACCGCGCCTCCCTCGCTGCGCTCCTCGGAATGACGCCAATCGGGAGATTGGCGTTCCCAGGGTCACGCCTAACGGGGCGCTGGAGGCAGACGGCGGAGAGATCCCTCGTCGTCTGCCGCGGCGGACTCCTCGGGATGACCCGCCGTCAAGATTGGCGGGCAGGAAGACTTCGCCAGCGCAGGGATCCCTCGTCGCGGTGCTCCTCGGGATGGCCATCCTTTGCCGGATGGTCAGTTGGGCGGATTCTCAGAGAGGGCCTGGGTGACGGCGTTGGCGGCGGGCATGTCGTTGCGGGCGTGGTCGGTGAGTGCGTCGTAGCGCTCCTGGGCGGGGCCGGGATTCAGTTCCTTGTTGTATTCGGCGGTGATTTCGGCGCTCATCTGCTGGAGCGCCTTGTTGAGTTCCTCGTCGAGATTGGCGCCGGTGATTTCGATTTTTTGGGCCATGTAGGCGGCGGCAACGCGGCCGGCGACCTTGTCGGCGGTCTCGTAGTAGCGTTCCGCAATCTGGCGATGGCCGTCCTCATGATCGATGACGTGCTGGGTGGCGCCGATGGGCGCCCAGATGATGATGTTCAGATCAAGCGTGATCCTGATTTGGGTGATGGCGACGGCGGCGTGCGCGGCGTCGGTCGGCCGGGACTCACCGGCAACATTGGCCCTGGACAGGAAATCGGCTTCGCACTCGGCCTCTTCGCCGGGCGCGAGCGGCGGCATTTCGTCGGGAGGCTGAGCCGGGTTGAAGGAGTGACTGGCATAAATTACCGGTTGCTTGACGATGATGGGCGCGAAGGTTTGTGGCGTCTGGGCGGATGAGTAGCGGCGCCAGCCGAGCCAGCCCAGCGCGGCGAGCAATACCAAGAGTGCAATGGAGCGACGCAGGGTCAACGGTGCCTCCGCGATCTATTTTCGGAGAAAGAGACGAATAGAGCTACAAATTTGCCCGCGGCGCATGGCGGGAAAGGCACGTTCTATCGCGTTCTTAGCCGGCGGCGGCTTCCTTTGATGCCTCCGGCTGGGCATCCGCTGATGTGCCGGCGGCTTTGGCCGTAATTTCGAGTCCATTCTTATTCATGTCGAACCTCTGTTTGCGGTCCAAACCTTTGACAAACTCGCGTGTGGCCTTGGCCACGGCTCCGGGCAGGCTGGACGCATCCACGCTGACCGTCGATTCCACCGCTGCTGCAGCCCGATCCTGATAACGAAAGTGCACGGAAAACGTTTTCATGCGATTCACTTCCCTTTCTGAGGATTCGCCGTCAACACGCGCTTCAATCCGCTCGCGATTCGCTACGACTGCTTAGGCTTCGAGCTGCGACGAGACTTCGCGCGTGCAGTTCTTGTCGCGGCCCGCTTCGGTTTGCGGCTCTTCGCCGCTGTCTTGAGCGCCGCGTTTTCCTTGGTCAACGCATCCCGGGCGGCGGTGACGGTTTCAAGTTCGTTTCCCAGTTGGCCGTTCTCTTTTTGAAGCTGCAACACCTGGGCTTTCAACTGATCGTTCTCCTGCAGGGTCTTTGTGTCCTTGCAGGCAGCCAAGGGCAAGCTCAGGACCAGCGCCATGGCAAGTCGCGTTAGATTGTTTGTTCGCATCTTCCCCTCCATACAGGAATCTGAATTGCCCAGAGCAACCGGTTAGCGGGTGAGGAGGGGAGACGCCGCCAGTGACCTCCTGAGCGTAGTCAAGTTTCCTGAGTGGCGCAAGCTCGATAATGCTAACCCAGAATGGAGAGGCTGGCGTCAGGGCGGGCGGCGGGGGGCCGTGGCATCGTGGAGCGGTCGACGGGGCGGTAGAGCGTGTCGCGTTCGACGGGGACGCGGCCGGCGCCGCGGATCAGGCGCTCGAGTTCGGCGCGCGGCGTGAATTGGTCGGTGGTGGCGCCGGCATCGTGGTAGATCTTTTCTTCCACCACGGTGCCGTCGAGATCGTCGGCGCCAAAGCGCAGTGCGATCTGCGCGATGCTGGGGCTGAGCATGATCCAGTAGGCCTTGATGTGGTCGAAGTTATCGAGCAGCAAGCGCGAGACGGCGATGGCCTTGAGGTCATCGAAGCCGGTGGGCTTGGGCACGTGCGACAGGCCGGTATGTTCGGGATGAAAGGCGAGAGGGATGAAGGCCACGAAGCCGCCGGTTTCATCTTGCAGCGCGCGCAGAGCCAGGAGATGCTCGACGCGCTCCTCTTCAGTCTCGATGTGGCCGTAGAGCATAGTCGCATTCGAGCGCAGTCCGATTTCGTGCGCGGTGCGGGCGATATTGAGCCACTGCTGGCCGCTGACTTTGTGGTCGCAGATGATTTTGCGGACGCGCGGGCTGAAAATTTCAGCGCCGCCGCCGGGGAGCGAATCGACTCCGGCATCCTTCAATGCCAGAAGCGTATCTTTGATGGACCGCTTGGAGATGCGCGCGAAATAGCCGACCTCGACCATGGTGAAAGCTTTCAGGTGAACGTGAGGGCAGCGCTGCTTGAGACCGCGCATCATGTCCAGAAAATATTCGAACGGCAGATCGGGGTGCAGGCCGCCGACCATGTGAAATTCGGTGGCGCCTTCGCGGGCGCCCTGCTCCGCGCGCTGCCAGATTTCTTCCAGGGCGAAGGTATAGGCGCCGGGGGCGTTGGGGTCGCGTCCGAAAGCGCAGAGTTTGCAGTGGGCCACGCAGACGTTGGTGGGATTGATGTGGCGATTGACATTGAAGTAGCAAACGTTGCCGTGACGGCGCTCGCGCACGTGGTTGGCGAGCCAGCCGAGTCCCAGGAGGTCGGGCGTGCGATAGAGCGCCAGACCGTCGGCAGCGGTCAGGCGTTCGCCGGCCAGCACCTTTTCGGCGATGGGCTGCAGCCGTGCGTCGTCCATGGTTGGCGCGTTCACTGGTCTTTCCTTCACCACATTTCGGCCCACACGGCCGCTCCCCAGAAAAGCAAAAAGAGAAGACTAATATAGCCGTTCACGGTGAAAAACGCAGCATTGAGCCGGCGCAAATCGGTCGGGCGCACCAGCGAATGCTCGTAGGCGAGCAGCGCCGCGACCACGCCGACGCCCACCCACGCCGGCCAGAGCAGATGGAAGCTGTCCGCCAGCCAGAACAGCAGAGCGATCATGGCCACGTGCATGACGCGCGCAATGCGCAGAGCGGCGGCGATGCCGAAGCGTTTGGGCACAGAGTAAAGGCCGGCGGCGCGGTCGAAATCGAGGTCCTGACAGGCGTAGAGAACATCGAAGCCGGCGACCCAGAGCGTGACCGCGGCGCAAAGGATGAGCATTCGTGAATCAAGGCCGCCGGTAACGGCGATCCAGGCGGCCGCCGGCGACATTCCCAGGCAAAATCCGAGCACGAGATGCG
>Ga0210394_10005464_pt1 | contig 14220 bp, 14 predicted proteins | sample IncBWC12MmetaG_FD_160121 | JGI IMG/M metagenome (GOLD analysis project Ga0210394, IMG submission 160121) | Forest soil microbial communities from Barre Woods Harvard Forest LTER site, Petersham, Massachusetts, United States - Inc-BW-C-12-M | ecosystem: Environmental > Terrestrial > Soil >...
CTGCACAAACCGCGCCGTCGCGTCGCCAATGGAGCGTTGGGCGCGGGTTTGCGAATGGCCTCGCCAATCGCCGCGTCGTGTTTTGGGAGCGAGGTTGACCCGCCCCCTACCATGGACCGGGGGGGGCCTTTCGCGCGCGCAAACCTGTGTCGAAAATATCTAGGACGTAAAAATCGATTATGAACAGAACGTAAAGTGCACGCGTGGCCGTTTTGGCCGCCTTGACGCAAATATGTCGAGCGACATGAGAATTGTCGGCACACCGGTACGCTGATGCAGGCCCAGTCCCTTGCCCACAAGCAGTCCATGGCCTCAGTAGCGCCAGCAGGGTTGACGTGCGTCCGGCAGTAAGGCGATTAGTAGCAATTCCGGGCCGGTAGAGAAGCGCGTAATGAACGGGACGTGGCAAGGCAAATACACCGGCACTAACTCCGGTCAAATTGTTGTCGAGTTGGACGACATGGGCGATCATTTTAGGGGGTGCGCCTATGCTTACGACGACAACTCCGGGTTACCGAGCACATTTGCGGTGATCAAGACACCTGACAAAAAGAGCAGAACGAAATTCAATGCGCCGCTTGCTCCGCTCGATCCTCGAACCGGGGAGCCAACTGAGTGGAAAAACATTGCCGTATTGTTTCAGGGACAAAACGTTGTCGTCCCAAACACTGCCGACGTTGAGTGCGAATGGGATCAAAAGAGCCTTAAGTTAAGTTGGCTCACTGACATTGGCACCTCGGGCTCGGCCAGTATTAACAAAAGCCAAGCCGATCAGCCCTCAACCTACAAGCCTATGCCAATCTCGAACTGGGAAGATTTCAAGAAACACGTCCTCACGTTGGAGCAGTATCGCTTTATCTACAGAGGCCAGACAAATACGTGGCGTCTCCGCAGTCCATTTCATCGCACCGGACGCGGTGACATGCGAAACTTCTTTTTTCAGGATATTCCCGTTCTGCATAGGAGCCTGAGCGCGCGCACCAAACACGTCTTTAACTTGGCCGATCCACTCCAAAACGCGGCGTTTCTAAATATGGTGCAGCATCATGGCTACCCAACGCCGTTGCTCGACTGGACTTATTCGCCATTTGTTGCCGCTTATTTCGCTTACCATCGGGTTCGGAAGGCGGACGCCGAGAAGACAAACAACGATCAAAAGGTTCGCATCTTTTTATTCGATGCCAAAGAATGGCGTAATAGTTTCCAGCAAATATTGAATGTGGTGGTTCGCTGGCAACATTTTTCGCTTGTCGAGCCAATTTCAATCGAGAATGACAGACTGATACCGCAGCAAGCACTGTCAAGTTTCACAACAGTTGATGACATAGAAAGCTACATCGCGGCGAAAGAAATTGATGTGGACAAGCAATTCCTTCAAGTGATCGATTTGCCTCTCGGCGAGCGAGATTTGGTAATTCGCGAGTTGACGTTGATGGGCGTTACGGCGGGCTCTTTGTTCCCGGGGCTCGAAGGGACGTGCGAGGAATTGCGGGAACGGTTCTTTTCGTTTTGAGCGCGATGCGGAGCGTGGCGGAGAAAGTGTAGCCGAGACGACCTGGGCCGCGCGAGCCGAGCAAAACAACCGTCTCAGGAGTTCACCTTTTTACCTTCCTAAGGCGATTGCGCCATGCACGCTTTACCCCGATAACTGCCACGCGGTAGTCCACTATCGAGGCAGTTAAGGGCCAGACGCGGCCGCGAGAAATCAAGCGGGCACTCTATTTGCAACAGCGTTTCAGCTCAATCCGCTCCAGTACAAGACGAGCGATGGCAGCGGGAGCTTCCTCGGGAATGGCGAATACGCAACTCACATTGATTTCACACAAAACGTAGGTGTCCTCGCCCGTAGCCGTGCGCGGCCCGTAGAGAAAGTCGGCGTCCCAGATGATCGGCAGAGAGACAGCGTCTATGCCGAGCGTCTGCATCATCTGTGGTGTCCACTCGCATTCCATTTTCCAGCGCAACGACTGAAAAGCCGGAGCGTCAGGCCCCTGCATAGCGCGCGGGCCGGGTTGGGCGGCAGGCGAATTTGGCCCTTCCGGCGGCGGTATCAATGCCTTGATGAGCTGATGGCCAAAGCCCACGACCTTTTCGCCGCCCATGTAACAGCGGATCATTCCGTCTGGCAGGCGCGGCTGAAACGGCTGATCCACGATGCACCCGTCTCCGGTGAAGTAGGTTTCGCAACGCGCCATGAAGTATTCAAGCGTCAATTCTTCCGGGACGCTGCCCCGCCGTGCTTCAAGGACGATGACGCGCGCTGAGTATATCTGCTCCACCTTCCAGATACCTTGACCGGCGTTGCCGCGGTTTTGCTTCAGCACGCGCGGACCGCCTGAAGCGAGCGTGGCCGGAAAGTCGGCGCGAAACTCGGCCGGTGTGCGGTAAAGGCGGGTGTCGGTGCCCCAGCCGAGATGTTTCGTGCGATGCAAGACTTCCTTGACGCCCATCTTAAGGATCACGTCAGGATGAGCGCTGACCCACGGCCCAATTGACGCCACTTCGCGCAGCATCGGATCGAGCTTAGCGCGGGTGAGGCCGTCGTCCAGCGGGTTCACCCAAACCAGCACGCCATCGACCGCCAAGAGTTGTTGCCGGACTTCATCGAGCATGTCGTCGGCATAGACGGCAGGCTCGGCATGAATGCCGCACGCTTGAAGCTCCTCGAAGATGCGGCGATACCGGTTGTTCTGCGGCGTTGCCGCCTTGCGCGTGGCGCGGTCACCGCGCCAGAGGATTGCCACCCGGTCATTTTGCACGTTGGACATGTTCACACTCCCAACGGAATGACCAGACCCAGTCCGGCCAAAATCAGCAACACCAGAATGAGTTTACGAAACATCGCGTCATCGAGCTTTCCGTAGAGCTTGAAGCCCGTCCACAAGCCCGCGAGCATTGCTGGAAGACCGATCGCATAAAGGCGCAGTACATCGGCCGTGATAACGCCGGCAGCACCTAACGATATGACGTTGGCGATGATGGCAGCGAGCAAGACAGGCTGGAAGACCCCGCGCTGGACATCCTTCGGCCAACCGCGCATTTGACACCAGATGAGGATGAGGAAGCCTGGCAGACCGGTCAGACCAGCGACAATCCCGTTGACGAAGCCGACGCCGGTGTCCACCGGTATGTTGCTCGGTACGGGTTTGAACTTCGGCTGTACCAGACCGTAAATGCCGTAAACGATCAGGAGCACACCACCACCGCTGCGCAAGTAAGCGGGATTGACGTAGGTGAGCAGTATTGTTCCGAGCGGAACACCGAAGAAGCCCCCGATGACAAAGGGCGCGAACATCTTCCATGTCAGCGAATGCCGGAGCTTCCACACCCCATAGCCTTGGGTCAGTAGCCCGTATCCTGCGATCAGCGTTGTCGTCTGCACGGGCGTAAGAATGTGAAGCCACACCCCCGAAACCACGAAGCCCATGGCGAAACCGCTGAGACCGGATGCGAATCCGCCGACAAAGGCGGCAGCCAGAAAAAGTACAAGAACGATGTCATCCATGGCATCTCTCTCCCCACAAGGAAGTGAGCGGCGTTTGGATGGCGTTCCATCTTGAGGGGAGACCGCGATGTACCCCTGTTTTGCAATCTTCAGAGTTCAGTCAGGCGCTTAGCAAAGATCGATCTCCTCCACGACGCAGAAGGCGGTGCTTGGGCCTTGGTGGCCTGACGTGTGGGGCGACCGCGGAAGCCCCGTGAATCTGTGATGGACGATTATTTGATCATCACCCATGCCGGTTGCAGCAGCGGATAGGCGACCAAACCGATCACCGCCGTGGCGGCGATCAGAAGCGCGTTGTGGACTTTCCAACGGAACAAGACCGCGAGCGAAGCAACGCCGATCAGAGCGGTCAGCCAGTCGCCGATGGCAATGCGGCCGAGCAAGATGCAAGCGCCGAGGATGGTCCCGATCGCGGCCGCATAGGCGCCGCGGACGAAGCCCTGGACATTCGGGTTCGAGCCGTACCGCGCGAGCAGCGGGGCCACGACGAGGACCAGGACGAACGAGGGGAAGAAAATTCCGACCGTGGCTACGACGGAGCCCCAGAAGCCGGCCACCAGATAGCCAACGAAGGTCGCGGTGATCACGACTGGGCCTGGACTGATCATGCCGACAGCGACCGCGATCAGGAATTGGCGCTGATCGAGCCAGCCGTATTGCGCAACGACGCCTTGCTCAAGAAACGGCACGATGACGAGACCGCTGCCGAACGTGAGCGAGCCCGCCTTGAGGAAGAACAGCAAGAGCTTGCCCAGGATCGAGCCGGATGCTGCGGGCGCCAAGAGCGGCAGCGTCGCTGGAAGCGCGAGCGACAGGCTCGCGGGCCGCGAACGGCGAAACAGATTGCCGTAATAGAGGATGCCGACCAGTCCGGCGCCCAGAAACAAAAGCGCGACTTCCGCCTGCAAGATCAGGGTGACGACGAGGCACGCGGCCGCGATCGCCCATTGCAGCTTGTCCTCCATGCCGAGCTTGGCGAGCCGATAACAGGAGTGCAGGATCAGCGCGATCACCGCCGGACTGACGCCATAGAAAATCGCGGTGACCGGCTTGAGATCGCCGAGGCGGACATAAAGGGCGCCCAATGCGGCGACGATCAAAAAGTTCGGCAGGATGAACGCCCAGCCGCCGATCCAGGCGCCCCAAAAACCGCCGCGCAAATAGCCGATGTAGATCCCGACTTGGATCGCGAGCGGGCCGGGCATCGACTGGCAGATGGCGATGGCTTCGCGCATCTGTTCTTTGGTCAGCCAGCCGCGGTCGGCGACGACTTCGCGCTCCATTTGACCGACGAGCGCGACGGGGCCGCCAAAGCCCAGCACGCCGAGGCGGAGAAAGTAGAACAACAATTCTGCCAGCCGGGTGCGTATTGTTGCACCTGTATCGGTCACGAAAGCTCTCCGGTTCAGGGTTGAGCCGCACCCACAGCGGCCCAACGCCGGTGTAATTTTTTCAAAGCGAGTTCTTGACGTTTGCCATTTCGTCCAAGGCGGTGCGCAGCGTCTTGGCGAGCTTGATGGCATCGTCGTTGGCCCAGAAATGCATGAAGAACAGGCGCGGCTGTTCATCGAGCATGTGGCTGTGCAGCGCCGTGACCTCGATCCCACCGGCGCGAAGTGCCTTGATGACAGGATTGACCTCGCTCGACACCATCACAAAGTCGCCAGTGATCGCAGCGTTGCCGTTTCCCGTCGGCTGAAAGCCTATTCCGGTCGCAACGCCGAGCGGCCCGGCAGGCGCAACAGCCATGCCGTCCATCGTCACCGGATCGCGGCGGGGGACGCCGAACTGATAGACGCCACCGTTGGCTTGGCCTTTGACGCCGATAATCTGATCGAGTTGCGCAGTATCAAGGTCAACCGCCGGTGGGGGAGCCGCGGCCGTCGGTGGGGTGAGTGGCGTCTTGCTTTCGGCAAGTGCCGTGCGGATGGCGGTCGCCAATTTTACCGGATCGCCGTGACCGCCGACATGCATGTAGAAGGTGGCCGGACTGGCGCGCAGCAGGTGGTTGTGTACTGCGGTGATGTCGAGGCCGTTCTCGATCATTTTCGTCATGACGGGTTTGATCTCGGTTTCCAGCAACACCAGATCGCCCATCGCCATGACTTCGCCACCCACGGGCTTGAATGCGACCCAGCCGCCGAGCGCCAAAGCGGGTTTGATCGTGACGCCGTCGAGCGTCACGGTGAGGTCGGTACGCGGAAACCCGTAACGGTGGACATCGCCCGCCACGACTGCCGCTTTGCGGCCGAACGCTTCGTCGACCTTCTGCCAATCGATGTCTTGAGCAAAGGCGGCAGTTGTCGATGTCAGAATAGCTCCGCCAATCAACAGCGCAGATGCAAAACGCATCACATCCTCCTTCGTTGGGCTTAGAGCCCTGTTATTGCCCCTCAATCTCAAACGTCAGACGCGCGGCCGATCCTGCTGTGCACGGCACCAGGAATAAAGCGCGTCGTAGATGACCATGCCGTGCTTGAGCATTTCGTGGTCGTCGCGAAAGTTGGCTGACAGTCCGTAGGATATTGCCAACAGCCCTTCGCATTGCGGCGTGAGGTCAGGATGCGATGTGTCCGCGCCGCGGACGATGGTCGCGAGGTGTTCGAGCGCCGGATCGTGTATATCGTAGGTGCGCACGATCGCATCGAACGAGCAGCGCTCGCCGACATGACCAAACTCGACGCCTTCGATGTCATAGGCAGTGCCGCCGACGTCGGCCGCCACCTTGGCAACGTTGTTCGGCGGGACGTAGATGAACTCCGCATCGGGATTGACGAAGCGGCTGATGAGCCACGGACAAGCGATGCGGTCGATCTTTGGGTGCTCGCGAGTCACCCACTTATTCTCGGATGCGTCGCGTTTGCGGCGTGTCGGTAGTTGTCGCTCTTTCCAGCGGGCGACACCGCCTTCGAGATAGGCAGCTTTGATGCCGGCGTTTTGCAAAGTCTTGGCGACGCCTTGGCTGACGTCTTGGCCATGAACGCAATAGACTACCACCTCACGATTTTTCGACAGATCGACGCGCCAGTCCGACACCAATTCCGGCGGCCGATGCATGGCGCCGATAATCACGGCGTCATCGGCGCCGAATGCTTCGGCGCGACGAACGTCCACGAGCACCGGCGCCGCTGCCGTGCCCAAACGTGCATAGAGTTCTTGAGAGGAAACCGATGTTCCGTCCACGCGCAATCTCCTCGACACATCGAGTGTTGCGCAGAGCTTGGACGGGAACCGTCTGAAGGGGAGCCTGCATATCCCCGACGCAGATTATATGGAGCCGAGTTTGTCCGCGCAAGGCGGAAAAGTCATGTCAGCCGCCGCAGTCACATGCCGTTACATTGTCGATCCTGTAGCTTTGAACCGCCTCGTCAGCGGCAAAATCGACTTGCACTATTACGGAAGGCGCGTGCCACACATACCGCTCGCGGAATACAAGATCGGGCGCGGTTTCCTTTTCCCGCACGAACACAATCTCGAATGTGCCTGTCGCTTTTACGGCACAATGCGATGCATCGACCGCCACAACGGCGCTCCATGTCCGGGACAGCGTCAGCGGCTGCATCTCGGTAAAATGAACGTCGCTAATGGTAAGCGTTGGCTTGCACGTATAGCCGCTCATGTCTTGGCCCATGGCTCGCGTGGCGCAGACAAATGCCAAAACGGCGATTATGGATGCCGTTGCGCCATTCAGACGTGTAATATTGATAGCAAGTTTTTGACCGCTCATACGTGCTCCTCCCCTTGCGGGTGGAACAGCACTTGAGACGGATGTCCTTAAGGACCGGGCGGCTGCGTTTGAGCCCGATTGTTCGCTATTTAGCGCATAGCCCTTTCAAAACCCTCCCGCAAGTGGATCAACGATGCCCTCCCGGACACTGCGTGACCTCCCATCGCAGTCATTGGAACTCACGCAACGAGATCCGCTCGGTCATTTCTGCCGCGCCAACCATAGAGCCGGGGCGGCAGCTAAATCCCCGAAAGCAGACACCGCACGGCTGACAAGGTGGCACCGTGTGGCGCGAGAGAGCGCCACCTATTACGCGTCGCCAGCCGTATCTGCGCCGTGAAGGTCACTTGAGGGAACAAATATTCTGACGTTGTCACCTTGTCGGGCAGAGCGTCATTCGATGACCTCGTCGGCGAGCGCAAGCAGCGTTGGTGGCACTTCAAGACCAAGTGCCTTGGCCGCCTTCAGGTTCGCCTAGTGCCTCTACGGACTTGGTCAAAGCGTTCCGGCTTGGCGTGAGCGAGGCCGGATATGTGGAGGGCCAGAATGTGGCGATCACATTCCGCTGGGCGGAAGGTCAATACGAAAGGCTCTCACCGCTGGCCGCCGAGCTTGTACAGCAGCCTGTAGCGGTGATTGCCGCCTTTGGTGGCGACCCGGCAGTGCGTGCCGCTGAAGCAGCTACCGCAACAATTCCTATCGTTTTTACGACTGGTGGCGACCCAGTCGAAGCTGGACTGGTGGCTAGCATGAACCGCCCGGGCGGCAATGCGACCGGCGTGAGTTTTTTTGGCGGACTACTCGGCGCAAAGATATTCGGTCTGCTGCACTCGATGGTTCCTAAGATCAACGCGGTCGCGGTAATCTCAAATCCAACAAGCCCATTGGGAAAGGAGCAGTCGAAAGATGTGCAGGACGCCGCCCGACCTGTTGGAATTGAAATTCGTACCTTCAGCGCAAGCAACGAACGCGAGCTTGACAACATCTTAGACGCAATCGCCCAGAACAAAATCGGTGCTTTAATCGTGACTGCCGATCCATTTTTCATCGGACAGCGCGAGCGGCTTGCCGCGTTCGCAAAGCATTATGCGGTGCCGACCATCAGCGCCTACCGCGAGTTAGCCAACGCTGGGACTTTGATGAGCTACGGAGCCAGCCTGACCGATGCGTACCGACAGGTCGGCGTTTATGTTGGCCGCATTCTCAAGGGCGAACATCCCGGTGAACTGCCGATCATGCAGCCCACGAAATTTGAGCTAGTCATCAAATCTGGCACTCAGGAACCCGATCACCGGCAGCGGCTGTGCGCGCGTGGAGAGCGGCCACGCGGCAGCGTTAGCTGCGGCAAGCGCAATGAACTCGCGCCGCCTCATTCGATCACCTCGTCGGCGGTGGCAAGCAGGGACTGCGGCACAGTGAGCCCTAGCACCTTTGCGGTCTTAAGATTGATGACTAGTTCGAACTTAGTTGGTTCCACGACCGGGAGGTCCGCCGGAGCGGCACCCCTGAGAATGCGGTCGATGTATGAGGCCGCCTGCGCGTGCGTATCAACGATGTTGATCCAATAGGACATCAGGCCGCCACCTCTTGGCAACATGTCGCCCATTCCGATCGTAGGCAATTTGTAGCGGTTCGCCGCGGCGATGATCGCACCGCGATGGGTAAGGGAAAAACTCTCCGGCAAAATGATCAACCCGCCTGCCGGCTGGCGCGCGTGAGCGGCGATGGCTTCTTCGATCTCGGTGTCGTTGTGAACTGGAGCAAGCGTTATCGTTACTCCGAAAGAGGGTGCAGCAGCCTCGATCGCGCGATTGAACAATGTGGCAAACGGCGCGGTGTCCGGGTTGAAGATGACCGCAACCCGCATTATGCCTGGAGCGACCTCCTTGAGCATTCCCAGCCATTTTCCCATCAGCGGGGCATCATAGTTGCTGAACCCGGTGATGTTGCCTCCCGGTCGCGCAAGGCTCTGGACAAAACCCAGTCCTACAGGATCGACCGTGAGCACGAAGACGATCGGTATTGTGTGCGTCAGCGCCCGTAGTGCCTCTACGGCCGGCGAAGCACCTGCCAAAATAGCGTCCGGTGCCAAGCCGACCAGTTCGGCAGCGTAGGTCTTGTAGAGAATAGGATCGCCCGCCGCCCAGCGATATTCGATTGCAATATTGCGTCCTTCGATCCACCCGAAATGCTCCATTGCCTGGGCGAAAGCCTTCGCCGCAGCTTGGCCAAGCGGATCGTTCTCGCGATAAGCGAGCAACGCACCAACATGCCGTACCGGCTCCTGCTGCGCGCGCGCCGTGAGCGGCAACGCGGCCACTCCGCCGAGAACCGTGATGAACTCGCGCCGTTGCATGTGCCCCCGTAAGGACTACGCCTGGAAATGCTTATAGCGTAGCACCTGCGCCTGCGCGGCGACATAAAAAATTGCCACACTACTGCTCTATGCCCTTCTGTCAGAAGTATAAAACGCCCCACCACCGCGTCACTTCCACGGCCGTGTGGCGCGTGAGAGCGATGTAAAAGTTTCACCTTGCTAGGCGACAGCGATCCTAACGCCCGACGTTTTGCATCGCTTCCCACCGCGTGAACGCCGTCTCCACAGCTAAAAAATACGCATGCTCGCTGCATTCAGGGTGTGACGGCAGCACGTGCCCTTGCGAGGCGGCCGCGGCGTGCCGGGCCAACTGCATTCTCCGCGAGAACCTCCGTCAAGGCATTCGTGAACTCATTGCAAAGTGCTGAAATGTCGATGCCGGTGCTCATGGTCTACCCCAAAGGACACATCCACGCTGCCGTCGGCCTATTAGCGCGGGTGGCCACGTATCAGAAAATTTCTGCATGCATTCGGCAGCCGTTCTCTCTTTTCGTATCATAAAATTTACGTAATTGCCCTTGGAACTGTAGGCATTGTTCCCTCTCTGATTTGGGTCCAAACTCACCCTATGGAATACAGAGGCATACGATTTACTATCCGCAGTCGGATCGAGCGAGAACAATGGTCCGTGGCCATTTATCCTGCGGGCGTGGAAATGGCCGCAAAGGTCATTACTGGATCACGTAGAAATGCCGAATTGCTGGCTCGCTCCATGATAAAAATTTGGCTGAAAAGGCACCCCACGCAACAACACCAAAGTCATCGAATTTCAAACTGAGGCACCGAGTGACGCCCTGCATACAGCAGAGGCGATCAGTTGATGGGGCAATGCTATGAAACTTCCCCGCCGAAGATTTTTGCATCTGACCGCGGGCGCTGCCGCGCTGCCAGTTCTGTCACGTCGCGCATCGGCGCTCGATTATCCGACGCGGCCGGTGCATCTCGTCGTTGCCTTTCCGCCGGGCGGCGGTGCCGACATTGTCGCGCGGATCATCGGACAGGCGCTCTCGGAACGGCTCGGCCAATCCTTCGTCATCGAAAACCGGCCCGGCGCCGGCGCCAATCTCGCCGCTGAAATGGTGGTACGGGCGCCGCCCGACGGCTACACGCTCTTGCAAATCATCTCAGCCGTCGCCACCAACCCTTGGCTTTATCCGAACCTCAGCTTTGATTTCATCCGCGATATCAGGCCGGTCGCGACCACTACGCGCAGCGCCTTCGTTATGGTGGTCAATCCGGATTTTCCGGCCAAGACCATCCCCGAGTTCATCGCCTACGGCAAAGCCAATCCGGGCAAGATCAACATGGCTTCGAGCGGCATCGGCATCACCACGCACATTTTTGGCCAGCTGTTCATGCACATGGCCGGCATCGACGCGGTGCATGTGCCGTACCGCGGCGGGACGCCTGCGATCACAGCGCTCATCGCCGGCCAGGTGCAAGTCTATTTCAGCCCCCTGCCCGAGCCGTTGGAACAGATCAGGGCCGGGAAACTCCGCGCGCTCGGCGTTACCACTGCGACGCGGAGCGATGCGTTGCCCAACGTGCCGAGTATCGGCGAATTCGTGCCGGGCTACGAGGCGGCCGGCTGGCAGGGGATTGGCGCGCCGAAAGACACGCCCGACGCGATTGTCGAAAAACTCAACGCGGCGACCGACGCGGTGCTCGCCGATCCGGCGATCAAGGCGCGCCTTGCCGACATGGCGATAACGGCATATCCGAGCACGCCTGCCGAATTCGCGGCCCTGATTGCCGGCGAAACGCAAAAATGGGGCAAGGTGATCCGCGACGCCGGCATCAAGCCGGAGTGATCTTTACCCGCCCGACATTCCATAAGTCCCGTTAGGTGAATGTCGCCCAGCGATGACCGGTTGCGATCAAAGCTAGCAGCATCGCGGCCGGGTTTGATCGCACAAGTCCAACTGCAAGGTGAAACGCGCGCACGATGCGTCGAAGCGCACCAATGGCATGCCGGCACATCGGAACGACGCGCTTTCCTGGCATGACGCCCTGAGAGCCCGCCAGATTTTCACCTTGCCACCGGCAGGAGAGGCGCGCAGCGATCCGGCAGGACCGGAATTGCTGCGGCCTAAAAAAAGCAGCAGACGTTTGACTTCCGCTGCGTCCTACGGTTTCGGCGATGTGCGGGCTGCTACAGTGGCCTTGCTCACCGTCACCCTACTTTCGGGATCACGCACCTGCGGGGTGGCAACCACCACATTCGCGGGCCACGTCGCCACTTCCCGAAGTTCGCTAACGGTCTTCGCCGACACTGCGATCCCCGGCTCCACCTGCACCCGCATCTTATTTGGCAAGCCGCCAAGTGCGATCTGAAGTGCAGCCGTGTTTTTGGGCTTGTATCGCATAACGCCTCCTTTACTGGGTTAGCGGCAGGGCGTGCGCCGCGTCGTCGCGGAACGCCGCGCGAGGTGAGACCTTACGCGGCTTTCAATGATGCACCGGTGCGCTGGCCCCCGATGCCCTTCGGCGCAGGGAAGTAGACTGAGGTCTCGAATTTGTACCCGCAGGCCTCGCAAGACCACAGATTTCGGACGTGTCGCTTGTCGAGGTGTTCAACCCAGATCGGAGCGATAAGCGCAGCGCCGCATTGTGCGCAAAGATTAAAGGGCGGGCTCTGGAACTGCTTCATGGAACGCTTCCCTCCCGAAACGTCCACCATACCCCTCAGCGATTACGCTAGCGCAACGGGCGTGCCGGTCAAGAAGCTAGTCAAGTTAAAACTGCATTCGCTCGCATGCGAGTGCATTTGTGGATAATTCTGGGGATCGTGCGCGGCTCTAGTAAAGTTCCCATTAGGTGAAAGTTGCCCAATGACGGCCGTTGTTAAGATCAAACTCGTAGGATCGCAGGGGTCTGGTCGCGCAAATCCAACTGAAGTGTGAAACGCGCGCACCGTGCGCGAATATCAGTTTTGTTACCGTGGCCGTGCCGCGGACGCTACTGTTTAGTGGCGCCGCCCTTGTGTTTCTGCTCTTTGTGCGGCCCCGCAGCCGGTCCTGGCGGCACATATGTGGTGTTCTTGATGCATTGCTCGGTGCCCGAGATCGACGCCTGACACTGCGCAAGGGTCGAAAAACCGCAATTTGTGCCATATTGCTTCGAGCACCATGGATAGTTCACTTCGTCGGCGCGCGCGCCGATCCCGGACGTGATGAGCAATCCCATTGTGAAAAGCAGCGTCCTCATCGTTCCCTCCTAGCCCAATCTCAATCGTAAAGTGCCAGTTGAGGCGGCCTAGAAGGCAAACAGGCCATAGGCCAAATAGACCGCAAGGACGATGCCCGCGAGCACGGCGGCAGCGGCGACTAATTCTGTTATCGACCACGGCAGCGACATGCTGGGCCTAATTGTAGGCGGCCAGGATCGGAGCCGAATATGTGCCTAGGAGATATGTCGGTTCGGTCGCTGGCCGCCAGCCCCCAAGGCGTTTGCCCCTCGGTCGAGCCTGGTGACTTTACATGACCGTTCCATGATTGTCTCGGTGGGTGAGCCCCGCCGCCTGCATTGGAGGGGTAGAAGGAAGACTGTTCTGGCAAACAGTCGGCGACGAGGCTCAATTTATATTAGCACGTTTTGTAATTAGGACACTCGCGGGTTCAAATTAGGACAAACCCCTCGGAAATAGCTATAGGAACAGATCGAAAATCTTAGAACATTTCCTGAACTTGGCGAGTAGCGACCACTCAAACCACATGTACGCTTCGGGTTCGTCGCTACGGTCTTGGCCGCGCAGTGGTTCAGGCTGCACATAGTAGGGGGCAGTCTACGACCTTATAGCTTGTGAACTGACCCCACCTGGCGATCACGTTAGAGTGGCGAGCGTGTATGGTCCCGCGCATAGCCCTGATTTGTTCGAGCAGCCCTCGTTGGTTGAGGCCGCGCACCGTGCGCGAATATCAGTTTTGTTACCGTGGCGGGACGCACCAGTCTTGCCGTTAACGTGGCACGGAACGAGAAGCGGGCAGCTGCCGTCAAAAACCCGTTTCGCCTGAGGGCGTTGCGCTCAGACCGAAACGCAAAACAGAGTAGAAAACGAAGTACTTCCGTGGTCACTCAGCGTTCACTAGAAATCGAACCCTGCGACAGCAAGCGGGTGTGAACGGATTGCTGCCAATAGACGCCGCGTGACCTCCTTTGTCGATCCCCTCTCCGCCATTCGCGATCACTCGACACGTCTGATTTTTGTGCCGCTTCGCTCGGTGATGGTTCCGGAGGCGCGGCTACAGGTTCGCGGACAGATAGAATGGTAGTCGGCGACTGCGGTGTCGCTGCCTGATCTCCTTCGGCGGTTGGAGTTGAGGGTCTCGTATCCGTTACGATTGCTCGCGCCGGCACAAATGATGCGTCTGGCTTTGTGGCAGCCACGTCTACCAGCGACAAAATTACTGAGGCACCGGCGATCGCGGCCACCCCGATGGCAACCAACATAATTTCGCGCCTGTGACGCAAAGTCGGCGCTTGGCCCAAGTCCGACAAGGAATTGCCAATCGATCGCATCTCGTGCTCCGGCCGTCCGCTGAATGGCCTACCCAAGATATTAGCAGACCCCGTCCAGTATTTAACAAGTGGTTTCGGGCGTAGTGCCCTTCA
>Ga0210394_10005466_pt1 | contig 14212 bp, 13 predicted proteins | sample IncBWC12MmetaG_FD_160121 | JGI IMG/M metagenome (GOLD analysis project Ga0210394, IMG submission 160121) | Forest soil microbial communities from Barre Woods Harvard Forest LTER site, Petersham, Massachusetts, United States - Inc-BW-C-12-M | ecosystem: Environmental > Terrestrial > Soil >...
AGTCGTGGTCTCGGTCGCCCCGCAGAGCGCACGCGTGTATATCCGCGGGTTCGGATTCGCGCAGATCGATTGGGACGGACTGTCATGGGCGCGCCGACGGCTCTCCGAGACGCGCACAGGTGTGCCGCCGAAACACGCCGACGAGGTGCTCCAGCGGGGCGATGTGGTGTACGTGGTCGCCAATCGCACCGGGTTGGCACAGTTAGCGCAACTGCCCGAGGCGCAGAGTGCGCTGGTGGCCATGGATCCGAACGACGGCGCGATCGTGGCGCTGGTCGGCGGGTTCGATTATTTCGACAACAAGTTCAATCGCGCGACGCAGGCGCGCCGGCAGCCGGGCTCGGGCTTCAAGCCGTTCCTTTATTCAGCTGCGCTCGAGAGCGGCTTCACGCCCTCGACGATCGTCATGGATGCACCGATCGTTTACGACGACAGCGGGCAGGAGCGCACCTGGCGGCCCGAGAACGTCGAAAAGGGATTCGAAGGCCCGATGCGCCTGCGCGAAGCGCTGGTCTATTCGCGCAACCTGGTGACGATCCGCGTCGTGCGCCAGCTCGGGGTCGACGCCGCGATCGACTACGCCTCCAAGTTCGGTTTCAACCCGCAGGAAATGCCCAAGGACATGACCATCGCGCTCGGCAGCCTGCAGGCGACACCGTTGCAGATGGTGACGGGCTACGCCGTGTTTGCCAACGGCGGCTATCGCGTCGATCCCTATTTCATCGGGCGCATCGAGAACGCCGCGGGCCAGACGGTGTTCCAGTCCAATCCCAAGGTGGTCTGCGAGCAGTGCGATGCGGCGGCCGGCGGCGCGGCGCCCGCCGATGCCCAGGGGCGGTTGATTCCGACCGTGACGACCACGGGCGCGCCGCAGCCTGCAGGCGCCGCTGCGGCGGCATCCGCCGACGCGGCCGTGTCCGGCGATCCCGACCGCCGCCCCGCCAACGCGCTGCCGCCACTGATTGCAGCACAGCAGGTGGCGCCGCGAGTGATCTCGCCACAGAATGACTGGATCATGGACGACATGATGGCGGACGTGATCAAGCGCGGCACCGGCATTCGTGCCGGGCTGGCGCTCAAGCGCAGCGATATTTCGGGCAAGACCGGCACCACCAACGAGGCACGCGACACCTGGTTCAACGGCTTCAATCACAGCGTGGTCGCGACGGTCTGGGTCGGTTTCGACCAGGAGCGCCCGCTCGGCGAGGGCGAGGAAGGCAGCCGCACCGCGGTGCCGATCTGGGTGAATTTCATGCGTGAGGCGCTGCGCAGCCAGCTCGACCGGGTACGGCCGATGCCTTCGGGACTCGTGACCGCGCGCATTTCTCCAAGGACCGGCGAGTTGGCCGCGGCCAACGAAAGCGATGCGATCTATGAGACCTTCATGGAAGACCACATGCCGACGGCCAGCAACGCCGCCAATACCCTGCCGGGCACACAGGTACAGACACCAGGAGGAAATGGCAGCGAGCCTTTGTTCTAGTTTTCCTCTAACGTAGCGACGCAGGGATCGACGATGTACCGCCGCGCCTCACCTAGAAAAGACAATCTGCGCCGCGCGCTGGCCCAGGAGGCGGCGCGCATCATGGCACAGCACGGCATCCATGATTTTCTGACCGCCAAGCGCAAGGCCGCCGACCGCTTGGGGGTCGCCGATGCCAGCGCGCTGCCGCGCAATACCGAGATCGAGGAGGCGCTGGCCGAGTATCAGCGCCTGTTCGACCCGAACGGCCACGAGCTCACGCTCGAGGCGCAGCGACGCGCGGCGCTGCAGGCGATGCACTGGTTGTCGCAATTCGAGCCGCGGCTGGTCGGACCGGTACTGACCGGGACCGCCACCGAGTACGCCGACATCCAGCTGCACCTGTTTGCAGATACACCCGAGTACGTCGCGCTCAATCTGCTCGATCGCGGCATCGCGCACGAGATCACCGAGCGGCGCGTGCGGCTCGATGCCGAGCGCATCAAGGCATTTCCGGGGCTGCGTTTTGCGGTCGACAACCGCAAGGTCGAGGCCACCGTGTTTCCGCTCGACGGTATCCGCCAGGCGCCGGTCAGTCCGGTGGACGGTCGGCCGATGCGGCGCGCCGATGCTGCCGAGATTCAGGATCTGCTGCGCAACGCCACCGGCACGTAGTCACGGCGCGTGGCGCCGGTGTAGAGCTGCCGCGGGCGGCTGATACGCATGGCCGGATCCGAGATCATCTCGAGCCAGTGCGCCACCCAGCCGACGGTGCGCGCGAGCGCGAACATCACCGTGAACATCGAGCGCGGTATCCCGAGCGCGCTGTAGATGATGCCGGAGTAGAAGTCGACGTTCGGATAGAGCTTGCGCGACACGAAGTATTCGTCTCGCAGCGCGATCTCTTCCAGCCGCAGCGCCAGCTCGAACAGCGGATTGTCGGTGCGACCGAGCTTCGACAGCACCGTGTGGCACATTTCGCGGATGATCTTGGCGCGCGGATCGAAGTTCTTGTAGACGCGGTGGCCGAATCCCATGAGCCGGAAGTGGCTGCTCTTGTCCTTCGCCATCGCCAGGTACTTCGGAATGTTGTCGACCGTGCCGATCTGCTCGAGCATCGCCAGCACCGCCTCGTTGGCACCGCCGTGCGCCGGACCCCAGAGTGCGGAGACGCCGGCCGAAATGGCGGCGTAGGGGTTCGCGCCGGTGCTGCCGGCCAGGCGCACGGTCGAGGTGCTGGCATTCTGCTCATGATCGGCGTGCAGCATGAACAGCAGGTCGAGGGCCCTGGCGGCCACCTCATCCACTTCGTAGGCCTCGCAGGGCACGGCGAAGAACATGTGCAGCAGGTTGCTGGTGTAGTCGAGATCGTTGCGCGGATAGATGAACGGCTGCCCGAGCGAGTGCTTGTGGGCTGCCGCTGCAATGGTCGGAATCTTGGCGATGATACGATGGGAGAAAATCTCCCGGTGACGCGGCTCGTGGATGTCCATCGAGTCGTGATAGAACGCCGACATCGAAGCCACGACCGCCGAGACCATCGCCATCGGGTGCGCGTCGTGATGAAAGCCGTTGAAGAACCGCAGCAGCGATTCATTGATCATCGTGTGGCGGCTGATGCTGGTCGAGAACGCCTGCAGCTGCTTCAAATTCGGCAGCTCGCCGTGTATCAGCAGGTAGGCGACCTCCATGAAAGTCGCCTTTTCGGCGAGCTGCTCGACCGGGTAGCCGCGGTACAGCAGCACGCCGGCATCGCCGTCTATATAAGTGATCTTGCTTTCGCAGGCGCCGGTGGCGCCGAAGCCCGGATCGAAGGTAAAGACGCCCTGATCGCGGGTCAGGTGAGTGATATCGAGTACATCCGGCCCGATGGTGCCGGAACGAACCGGCAGCGACGATTTGACGCCCGTGGCGGGATTCGACAGTTCGAAGCTCTTGTCAGTCATGCAGCCTGCAAGCTCACCTCAGCGCACCGCGTGTGTGCCGACAAGCTTAGCGCGCACCGCCGCCGATGCCGGCATACTTCTTGCGGAATTTGTCGACCCGGCCCGCGGTGTCGACGAGCTTCTGCTTGCCGGTGTAGAACGGATGGCAGTTCGAACACACCTCGACCTGCAGCTCATGCCCTACCGTCGAGCGGGTCGTGAAGCGATTGCCGCAGCTGCAGACGACATTGATTTCTTTGTACTCGGGATGAATTGCGGCTTTCATGAATCGTACCCTTGGCTGCAAGATCTGTGGTCGCCAGCGCCGAATACAAGAGTGCCCGGCCGGCTTGGACAAAAAACGCTTAGACAAAAAGGGCGCGCAGTCTAGACCTTCGAGCACCCTGCTTCAAGAGGTTGCGAGCGGCCGCGGGAACCGCCACCGGCGCCGCTCCGATTATCCACAGAATCTGTGCATAACTCTGTGTGTAACGCCAATTCCTGTCCGCACGCCATGCACAAACACCGCATAATTATTGAATTGTACAAAAAATGACCAGGATATTTCAGCTTAATAAATCAAACACTTAGAGGTTAATTGTCTTGCATAGGGAATAAAACGTCACGTAATCGGCTAATTTGAGAAAGCGGCCCCGTGTTGTTGTGAATAAAAGTCCTCCGCCGCGGCCGCCGCACCGGCCCAAGCGCAGGCGAAGTGGGGCATTTCTTACAGTTTTTCAGCGCTGTGCGCCCAAGAACTCACTCACCACATCGTTCAGAAAACGATAGCCTCGGGGGCTCGCGCGCCAGCGCCCATCGGACTGCTCGACCAGTTCGCGCGCGGCGAGCCGCGCCAGCGGTTCGGCCAGCACTGCCGGCGTGAGTCCGGTGCGCTGTTCGAACTCGCGCGGCTCGAATCCCTCCCGCAATCGCAGCGTATTCATGAGGAACTCGAACGGCAGATCGATGCTTGGAACCGTGCGCCGAGCGGGAGGTGCATGCGCGTTGGCGAGGTAGCGGCGCGGTTCACGCTCGCGCCACGTGCGCTCGATGCGCAGCGACTGCTCCAGCACGCGGCTGCATTTACCGTGTGCACCGGCGCCTATGCCGAGATAGTCGCCGAAGCGCCAGTAGTTGAGGTTGTGACGGCAGCGACGGCCCTCGCGCGCATAGGCCGAGACCTCGTACTGCTGGTAGCCGGCGTCGGCCAGTCGCTGCTGGCAGGCGAGCTGCATTTCCATCGCGCGGTCGGCATCGGGCAGCCCCTGCGGTGGCACAGCCCCAAACACTGTTCCGGGCTCGAGCGTGAGCTCGTAGTGCGAAATATGCGTCGGCTCAAGCTCGAGCGCACTGTCGATGTCGAACAGCGCCGCGGCCAGATCCTGCCGCGGCAGTGCATACATGAGATCGAGATTGAAGTTGTCGATGCCGGCCTGACGCAGCTCCCGCACCGCGCGGCGCGTGTCGGCGGCCGCGTGGATGCGGCCGAGCCGCTGCAGCGATTCGTCGGCGAAGCTCTGCGCACCGAGCGACACCCGATTGATGCCGGCGGCACGGTAGTCAGTGAAGCGGCCATGCTCGATGGTGCCGGGATTGGCTTCGAGCGTGATCTCGGCATCGGCAGCGAAATCGAGTTCGGCATGCAGCGCGTCGAGCAGCCGCCGCAGCCCCGAGGGGGAGAACAGGCTGGGAGTACCGCCGCCGAAAAAGACGCTCACGACGCGGCGCTGCTCGACCTCCGGGCGCTGCGAGCCGAGATCAAGCAGCAGCGCATCGATATAGGCCGCCTCCGGCAGCTCGCCGTGCAGCGTGTGGGAATTGAAATCGCAGTACGGGCACTTTCGCACGCACCAGGGCAGGTGCACGTACAGCGACAGCGGCGGCAGCACCGCACTCACCAGACCACCTCGGCCAGCCGCCGTACCAGTTCAGCGCTTGCCTGGCCGCGATGGCTGAGCCGGTTCTTGAGCGTAGCCCGCAGCTGCGCGGCATGCAGCGTCATGCCGCGCGGAATGAAGAGCGGGTCGTAGCCGAATCCGTTGGTGCCGGCTGGCTCGGAGGCGATGATGCCCTCCCAGAGACCGTGCGCCAGCACCGGCGCCGGATCGTCGGCCGCGCGCACGAGCGCCAGCACGCAGCGGTAGCGCGCGGTGCGGGCCGGTGTCGGTACCGCGGACAGCTCCGCGAGCAGTTTCGCATTGTTGTCCGCGTCGGAAGCCGACTCGCCCGCGTAGCGCGCGGAGTAAACCCCGGGTCTGCCATCGAGCGCGTCGACCTCGAGCCCCGAGTCGTCCGCCAATGCCGGCAGGCCGCTGGCCCGCGCGGCGTGGCGCGCCTTGAGCAGTGCGTTGGCCTCGAACGTAGCGCCGGTCTCGGCGGCGCCGGCGATCTCCAACGTGGTTTGCAGCACCAGCTCGAGCTGGAAATTGCGCAGCAGCGCCGCGAACTCTCGCTGCTTGCCTGGGTTGGCGCTCGCGAGCACGACCCGGCGACCCTGCCGGACACCCGCTTCAGGCACTGAGTGCCTGCGCCTGCAGTGCGCACAGCTCACCGATGCCGGTGGCCGCGAGATTGAGCAGTGCATCGAGCTCGTGGCGGCGAAAGGCGTGTCCCTCGGCCGTTCCCTGCACCTCGATGAAGGCGCCGCCGTTATTCATGACCACATTCATGTCGGTCTCGGCTTCCGAATCCTCGGCGTAATCGAGATCGAGCATCGCCACCCCGCGCACGATTCCGACCGACACCGCGGCCACCTGGCCGTGCAGAGGACTTGCGTGCAGCAGCCGGCGCGCCTGCAGGCCCTCGCAGGCATCCGCCAGCGCCAGAAAGGCGCCCGTGATCGAGGCGGTGCGCGTGCCGCCATCGGCCTGCAGCACATCGCAATCCACGGTGACGGTGCGCTCGCCCAGCGCCGCGAGATCGACTGCGGCGCGCAACGAGCGGCCGATCAGGCGCTGGATCTCCTGGCTACGTCCGGTCTGCTTGCCACGCGCGGCTTCGCGCGGACTGCGCGTATGCGTGGCGCGCGGCAGCATGCCGTATTCGGCCGTCACCCACCCTTGCGACTTGCCGCGAAGAAACGGCGGCACACCGTCCTCGACGCTGGCGGTGCAGAGCACGCGCGTGTCGCCGAATTCGACCAGCACCGAGCCCTCTGCGTGGCAGGTGAAGCGGCGCGTGAAGCGCACCGGCCGGATCGCATCGGCGGCGCGGCTGTTGAAACGCAAGGGGCGGTTCAAGTCATCACTCCCGGTCGAGAAAGCGCAGTGCAGCGACCGATGTATTGTCGCTGGCAGCGCCGGCATTGAGCAGCGCCTGAGAGGCCAGAGCCTCCAGCGTATCGCCCAGCGACAGGCCGAGGGTCACGAACGCGCTGGCGATCATCGCTTCATCGAGGTTGGCCCAGAAACCATCGGTACAGACCAGCAGCACATCGCCGGGCAACAGCGCATGCCGCGAGCTGATCGCCATCTCCGGCAGGATCGCCTCGCCGCCAAGGCACGACTCGACGAAATTGCGCATCGGATGATTCTGCACCTGGCCGGCGCTGATTACGCCCTCGCGCACCAGCAACTCGACGTGACTGTGATCGCGCGTGCGATCGCGTACCCGGCCGGCACGAAGATGATAGACACGGCTATCACCTACATGCGCCCAATAGGCCGAGGACTGCTGCACCACGCAAACCGCGCAGGTGGCGCGCGGGCGCAGCTCGATCGGCACCGGCGAGCCATAGACCACAATGCCCTGGTGCGCGACGCCCAACGACAGGTGCAGGAATCCCAGGGGATCGAGCAGCGGCAACTGGCTCTGCGTGAAGCGCTCGCTCATGCTGCGCTCGGCAATTTCGGCCGCGGCCTCGCCGTCGGCATGACCCCCCATGCCATCGCACGCGATCAGCAGCGCCGCCTCCTGCGCCACCGCGACGGAAACGCGATCCTGATTACTTTCGCGTGTGCCCTGCAGGCTTAAATCCGCACATTCGACCCGCAAGCGAGCTCCGGCGCTTTACGCTAAACTTCCGCGCGCTTTATACACCATCAGCCTCCCATGATCGCAAGCATGACGGGTTTCGCGCGGCACGAGCGCACCGGCCCTTACGGCACGCTCGTTTGCGAGATCCGCAGCGTCAATCACCGCTTTCTCGATGCCACGCTGCGGCTACCCGACAGCTGCCGCGCGCTGGAACCGGTGCTGCGCCAGGCGCTCGCTGCCAAGCTCAATCGCGGCAAGGTCGATTGCACGCTGCAGCAGCGCGCCGCCCCGACCGGCGTCGCGGGCCTCGACATCGATCAGGAGATGCTCAAGCGGTTGCTCGAGCGGCTCGCCGAACTCAAACAGGCGCTGGCGCAACCTCCGGCGCAGATAGATCTGATCGAATTGCTGCGCTGGCCTGGCGTGCTGCGGGAATCCGATGCCGCTGGCGATGAACTGCAGCAGTCCGCGCAGGCGCTGTTCGCACAGACCCTGACCGAGCTGGCCAGCGCCCGGGCGCGCGAGGGTGAGCGGCTGTCCGCGTTGATCGAGCAGCGCTTGAGCGCGTTGTCGCAGATGATCGACGCCACGCGGGTCCGCCTGCCCGAGGCCCAGGCGCGTATCCGCCAGCGATTTGCCGAGCGCCTGCAGGAGCTCAGAGTGCAGGTCGATCCGGAGCGCATCGAGCAGGAGATCGCACTGCTGCTGCAGCGCTTCGACGTGGCCGAAGAGCTCGACCGGCTCAGTGGCCACATCGTCGAGGCACGGCGCGCGCTCGCGGGCAGTGAGCCCGCCGGCCGGCGGCTCGATTTCCTGATGCAGGAATTCAACCGCGAGGCCAATACGCTGTCCTCGAAATCGCAGGATCAGGAGACGACGCGCACCGCGGTCGACATGAAGGTGCTGATCGAGCAGATGCGCGAACAGGTGCAGAACATCGAGTAGGCTGTCAGCCTGTGGGTCAACTGTTCGTCATTTCCGCACCGTCCGGGGCCGGCAAGACCAGCCTGGTGCGCGCGCTGCTGGCGGAGCGCCCGAACCTCGTGGTGTCGGTCTCGCACACCACGCGCACGCCGCGTCCGCAGGAGCTCGAAGGGCGTGACTACTACTTCGTGACGCCGGCGCGTTTTCACGAGCTCACGGAGCAGTCTGCATTCCTCGAGCATGCCTGCGTGTTTGACAATTTCTACGGTACCGGCAAGGCGCAGATCGAGCAGAAGCTCGCGGCCGGCAAGGACGTACTGCTCGAGATCGACTGGCAGGGTGCGCAGCAGGTCCGGCGCGCGATGCCGGCCTGCAAGACCATATTCATCCTGCCGCCTTCACGCTCGGTGCTGGAGCAGCGCCTGCGGGAGCGCCGCACCGACAGCGCGGCGACGATCGCCCGCCGGCTGGCCGATGCGGCCACGGATATGTCGCACTACAAGGAATTCGACTTCGTGGTGGTGAACGACAACTTCGAGCGCGCCACGATGGAGCTTAGGTCCGTCCTCGACGGCGGCGCGGCCGATCTCAAGGCCTCGCGGCCCGCGATTTCCAGCCTGATCCAAAGCCTGATAGGCTTCCATACTGCTTAGCTTGTCGCGGCCACGCCGCTGGCCGCTGCTGCGCCTTTGCAGTACACTGCAAGGGCAACCCCCGGTATTTTCAGGATATTCATAGCCATGGCCCGAGTCACTGTCGAAGACTGTCTGCAAAACGTCGATAACCTGTTCCAGCTGGTGCTGCTGGCCAGTCAGCGCGCGCGGCGTCTTGCGAACGGCGCCGAGCCGACGGTGCCGATCGAGAACGACAAGGCCACGGTGCTGGCGCTGCGTGAGATCGCAGCCGGCAACATCACGCCGGAGATGCTGCGCGAGCCTGAGCCGCGGCCCGAGGCCCTGGTGCCCGATGCCGACAACGAGGCCACCTTCCGCGCGCCGCAGTTTGGACTGATTGATCGCGAGCTCTGAACCCGAAGCGACTCGAGGTTCTCTCTACGAGACAACCGTGGACTATGCGTCTTCGCTGTTGGGGTTACTGCCCGGCGCGAAGCGCACCACACCGGGCGTCAAGGAGCTGTTAGCCAAGGTTTCGACCTACCTGCCGCCCGAGCAGGTCGAGCGAGTTCGCACCGCCGCCGAATTCGGCGCGGCCGCGCATCAGGGTCAGACGCGCGTTTCGGGCGAACCCTATATCACGCATCCGGTCGCGGCCGCCGTCATCCTGGCCGACCTGCACCTCGATGCCGATACCATCGTCAGCGCGATCCTGCACGACGTCATCGAAGACACCCCGATCGCGAAGGCGGACATCGCGCAGCGCTTCGGTAACGATGTGGCGGAAATCGTCGACGGGGTCACCAAGCTCGATCAGATCCGCTTCAAGAACCGCGAAGAGGCGCAGGCGGAGAACTTCCGCAAGATGCTGCTGGCGATGGTGCGCGATCTGCGCGTGATCCTGGTCAAGCTTGCCGACCGCACCCACAACCTGCGCACCATCGAAGCGCTGGCGCCGGCCAAGCGCCGCCAGATCGCGCGCGAAACGCTCGATATCTATGCGCCGGTGGCCGAGCGGCTCGGGTTGTACGCCATGAAACTCGAGCTCGAGGATCTCGGTTTCCACAGCCTCTATCCGCAGCGCTACCGCGTCATCGAGCGCGCGCTCAAACGTGCGCGCGGCAATCAGAAGGAATTCCTGGCCAAGATCCGGGCGCAGCTCGAGACGGCGCTCAAGAAGGCCGGCCTCACCGGCCATGTCGAGGCACGCGAGAAGCATCTCTACAGCATCTATCGCAAGATGCTGCGCAAGCGCGCGCCGCTGTCCGAGATCGTGGACGTCTACGGACTGCGCATCATCGTCGACTCGGTCGACAACAACTATCGCGCACTCGGCATCGTGCACAGCGTCTACAAGCCGATGCCGGGCCGCTTCAAGGACTACGTGGCGATCCCGCGCATCAACGGCTACCAGTCGCTGCACACCACGCTGTTCGGGCCCAATGGCGTACCGATCGAGGTGCAGATCCGCACCGAGGACATGAACCACATCGCCGAGTCGGGCATCGCGGCGCACTGGAAGTACAAGCACGATGAGAGTGAGGGCTCGGCGCAGCAGGAGCGCGCGCGCAAGTGGCTCTCGAACCTGGTCGAGATGGAAGTCGGCGGCAACTCCGAGGAATTCATCGAGAGCGTCAAGGTCGACCTGTTTCCCGACAAGGTCTATGTGTTCACACCGCGCGGCGAAATCCTGCGCCTGCCGCGCGGCGCAACCGTGGTGGATTTCGCCTATGCGGTGCACACCGACATCGGCAATCGCTGCGTCGCCGCCAAGATCGATCGCCGGTTGACGCCGCTGCGCGCGGTCCTGCGCAACGGCCAGACCGTGCAGATCATCACGGCCAAGGGTGCGACGCCGAATCCCTCCTGGGTGAATTTCGTCGTCACCGCCAAGGCGCGCTCAGCGGTGCGGCACTACCTCAAGAGCCTGCATCGCAGCGAGGCGGTCGAACTCGGTCGGCGGCTGCTGAGCCAGGCGCTGGCGGAATTCGACATCGAGCTCAAGAAGCTGCCGGCCGAAATCATGCAGTCGGCGCTCATGGAATTCGCCCTCAAGGAGGCGAATGAGCTGTTCGAGAAGATCGGCCTCGGCGAGCGACTGGCACCGCTGGTGGCGCGGCGCCTGCTACCGAGCGACCGTTCCGACACGCCCAATCTCACCGATACCCTTAGCGGCGCGGCCTCGCCGCTCGCAGTGGCTGGCACGGAAGGCCTGCTGGTCAGCTACGCACACTGCTGTTACCCGCTCCCGAACGATCCGATCTTCGCCTTCCTGAGTACCGGCCGCGGCATCGTGGTTCATCGCGAGACCTGCGCCAATGTGGCGGACTACCGCAGGCAGCCGGACAAGTGGCTGCCGGTGACCTGGCAGCACAAGCCCGGGCGGCTGTTCCTGGCGGAGATTCGCATCGACATCGTCAATCGCATGGGCATGCTGGCGGCGCTGTCGGCTGCGATTGCCGCCACCAACACCAACGTCAACCATGTCACCATCGATCAGCGCGACGCCGAGACCCAGGTCCTGATCTTCATCGTCGAAGTCTCGGACCGGCCGCACCTGGCGCGCATCATGCGCGTCGTGCGCCGCATGCCGGATGTGCTGCGCGTGGTGCGCGCAATTGCCAGCAATGCCCATGGTCAGCGCCACGGGCCCAAGAGTGACGCCACCGACGATGCCGGCGATGATGCCGGCGATGCGGCCGGGGATCAGGCCCAGCAGGCCTGAGGAGCCGGATTGAGTTTTCAATGTGAGCAGTGAGCCATCATGAAACGACAGATCATCCAAACGCCCGATGCGCCCAAGGCAATCGGCCCCTATTCACAGGCGGTTCGAACCGGCGACACGGTCTATGTCTCGGGGCAGATTCCGCTCGATCCGGCCAGCGGCCAGCTCGTCAGCGGCGACATCGAGGCCGAGATCCGCCGCGTGTTCGACAATCTCAAAGCGATCGCGCAGGCTTCCGGCGGCACGCTTGCCCATGTCGTCAAACTCAGCGTCTTCCTGACGGACCTGTCGCACTTTCCGAAGGTCAACGAACTCATGACCACGTACTTCAGCGAGCCCTACCCGGCGCGCGCCGCGATCGGCGTGGCGGCATTGCCGCGTGGCGCTCGAGTCGAGATGGAGTGCGTACTGAGTCTCGCCTGACGCGCGCGGCCGGCGGGGCGCCGGCGCGTGGGCGCAGCAGTTCCACCGGGCAACGCGGCAGGTCGAGTGCCGCGGCGCTGCGCACGCGGCTGGCGCGCTTAGGGGTCGAGCAGCCCGGCGACATCCTGTTCGTGCTGCCGCTGCGTTACGAGGATCGCACGCACGTGGTGCCGATCGGGGCGCTGACCGAAGGCATGCACGCGGTCGTCGAAGGCGAAGTGCTGCTGGCCGAGCTGGTGATCCGCCGGCGCCGCCAGCTGCTGGTGCGGCTCGCCGACGGCACCGGATCGCTGACGCTGCGGTTCTTTTACTTCTCCAACGCGCAGCGCGCCGCACTGGTGCGCGGCTCGCGGCTGCGCTGCCACGGCGAAATCCGCCGCGGCCCCTACGGACCGGAGCTGGTGCATCCCGAGTATCGCCACATCACGAGCTTGAGCGAACCGCTGCCGCAGACCCTGACACCGATCTACCCGGCGACCGAAGGTCTGACGCAGGGCCGACTGCGGCTGCTGGTCGACCGTGCACTGCGCGCACTCGATGCCGACGGTGTGTCCGAGCTGCTGCCCGAAGTGCTGCTCGAACGGCTGCGTCTGCCGGCGCTGCGCAGCGCGCTCGAGTTCATGCACCGCCCGCCCATCGGCACGGAGCTCGCCGAGCTCGCCTCCGGCCGGCATCCGGCGCAGCGTCGACTGGCGTTCGAGGAACTGCTGGCACATCACCTGTCGCTCATGGAGCTGCGGCGGCGTTCGCAGCGTGCCGCAGCCCTGCCGTTGGCGGATGCTGCCGGCCTCGAGGCGCGATTGCTCGCATCGTTGCCATTTCAGCTCACGGGCGCACAACGGCGCGTACTCGCCGAGGTCGATCGTGATCTCACGCAGCCTAACCCGATGGCTCGGCTGGTCCAGGGCGATGTCGGCTGCGGCAAGACCGTGATCGCCGCTGCAGCGGCGGCGCGCGCGATCGGCAGCGGTGCGCAGGCTGCCTTCATGGCACCGACCGAACTGCTGGCCGAGCAGCATGCGCGTTCGTTGACCAGCTGGTTCCAGCCCTTGGGCGTCACGGTCAGCCTGCTGACCGGCTCGCAGAACGCGCGCGCGCGACGCGCGGCGCTGCGTGCCGCCGCCAGCGGCGAGGCGCGGTTGTGCGTCGGGACGCACGCGCTGTTCCAGGGTGAGGTGCAGTTCGAGAGTCTCGCACTCGCCATCATTGACGAGCAGCATCGATTCGGCGTGCAGCAGCGGCTGCAGCTCGCGGCCAAGGGCGATCACGGCCAGGCACGGGCGCCGCATCAGCTGATCATGAGCGCGACCCCGATCCCGCGCACGCTGGCCATGACCGTGTACGCCGATCTCGACGTCTCGAGCGTCGATGAGCTGCCTCCCGGGCGCACCGCCGTCCGCACCGTGGTGCTGCCGGAGCAGAAGCGCGCTCAGATCGTCGAGCGCATCGATGCCGCCTGCCGCGCGGGCCGTCAGGCGTATTGGGTGTGCCCGCTGATCTCGGAATCCGAGGAGTTGGAGGCGCAGGCGGCCGAAGAGACCGCGCAGGCGCTGACCGAGGCATTGCCGGAGCGGCGCGTCGAGCTGCTGCACGGTCGCATGAAGGCGGCGCAAAAAGATCAGATCATGCAGCGCTTCGTTGCCGGGGAGACGCAGCTGCTGGTTGCGACCACGGTGATCGAGGTGGGTGTCGACGTGCCGAACGCCAGCCTGATGGTGATCGAAAATGCCGAGCGCATGGGCCTGGCGCAGCTGCACCAGCTGCGCGGCCGCGTCGGCCGCGGCCTGCACGCCAGCAACTGCGTGCTGCTGTACCGTGCACCGCTGTCGCCGATGGCGCGCGCGCGGCTCGCAACCATCCGCGATAGCAACGACGGCTTCAGGATCGCGCACCGTGATCTCGAGCTGCGCGGTCCCGGTGAGCTGCTGGGTCGGCGACAGACCGGCCTGGCGCAGCTGCGCGTGGCGGATCTGTCGCGCGATGCCGACTTGCTGGCCGAGGTGCGCGCGGCCGCGGCGCGGATGATCGAATCGACGCCCGAGCGTGTGGCGGCACTGCGGCTGCGATGGATCGGCGAGCGCGAGCAGTATGGACGCGTCGGCTGAGCTGCCGCTGCAGGGCGGCACTGAGCCGCGTCCGCGTACGCCGCGCCTGCTGCGCCGCG
>Ga0210394_10005468_pt1 | contig 14206 bp, 13 predicted proteins | sample IncBWC12MmetaG_FD_160121 | JGI IMG/M metagenome (GOLD analysis project Ga0210394, IMG submission 160121) | Forest soil microbial communities from Barre Woods Harvard Forest LTER site, Petersham, Massachusetts, United States - Inc-BW-C-12-M | ecosystem: Environmental > Terrestrial > Soil >...
ATCCAAGAACAACTCGTATTCAATCCCTTGGTGTATCAAAACGCATTGATCGTCAATACCACCATCCCGGCGAGCAATTCGCCGTCGAGCTGTTCGGTCGCTCACGACACCGGCAATACCATCGCCATCTCCTTGTCCACCGGCGGCGCGCTCGGCAATTCCACCACCGGCGGTTTTTTCAAGAATACGACGGACACCAATGCGGCGGGTTCATTGACGAATGGCTCGGGCACGCCTTTCGTCGCGCAAGCCGGCGGCAACACCTTTATCCTGACGCAGTCCCTGGGCGATGCGGCCAATACGGTGGCGAGCGGCGCGACTCCGGGTGCTGGACCTATGAACTGCGTCGCAGGCGCCAAATTCTGTTCAGGTAGCATTCAACAGGCCGCGCGGATCACCAAGCGTCTGACGTGGATAGAACGTCGCTAAAGGATCTCTAATGCCGAATCGCAGCTTTGCTATCGCGTCGCGCCGCGTGCACGGATTCACGCTGGTTGAGCTCATGATCGCCGTGGTGATCGTGGCAATCATCGCCGCGATTGCACTCCCCGCCTACAATCTGCAAACGCAGAAGGCGCGGCGCGCCGAAGCGCGCAACGCCCTGCTCGACATCGCGGGACGCGAGGAGCGATTCCTGAGTGTCTCGAATGCCTACAGTGCGACGCCCGCCGATGTCGGCTACGCCGGCGCCGGATGGCCGCAGAACTCCAGTAATGGTTATTACCAGATTAACGTCACGGTCCCCAACCCCGCCTTTCCCGCGGGGACCCCCTCCTTCCTCATCACGGCGACCGCGATCGGCACGCAGCTGAACGACACTGCGTGCGCGTCATTTACCGTGGACCAGACCGGCGCACAAACCGCGCTGAATTCCGCAGCCGCCCTTAACTCGACCACCTGCTGGGGCATATAGCCGGATGCTCGAGTCCTTGGACGCAACAAAAAGCCGCGCCCGAGCGCGGCTTTTTTTTGCTTGCGCTTAGCCGTTAGCGTGCGCTGTAGCCGCGGCCCTCGACACAGGCCACCATGGCGCGCTGATAGTCCGGCGCATTCTGCGCAACCTGCCCGGCCTGTTCCGCGGCCCATTTCTGGCATTCCGCCTTGTCATTGGCCTGCTGCTCAGGGCTCTGGCCATTCTTCGGGTACATGAAAATCTGACCGACGGCAGGACCAAAGCCCGCACCCGCGCTCGGGGCCGGCAGCGGCGCGGGTGCGCCTGCATTCGGCGCTGCGCCTGCATCGGGCGGTGCCCCCGTTTCCGCTCCCGCGCCGCTTGAATCGGCCACCGGCGGAGGATCCGTGGCGACATAGCCGTCATAGGATGGGTTGTAGGTGTAGTACACATCATTGGCGTAGTAGTAAGGAACACCGCCATACCAATAGGTCGCGTACGCCAGCGGCAGAACCGGCAGGAACCATGCGAATCCCCAGCCGTAGTACGCCCGCGGCCAATAGCCGCCGCGCCAGTAGCCGCCGCGCCAGTAGGCGCCGGTGGAGTAGCCGTGACCATAGCCGTAGTAGTGGCCCGGGTAGCCGGATCCGTAGGCGCCGTGGCCCGCGTAGCCCGCGCCACGATAGGCGGCGGAATAACCGTGCGCCGGGGCGCTGTAACGAGCCGTACCCGCATAATGAGCACCCGGGGCCCCCGCATAAGAATGGCCCCCGGCCACCGCGTGGCCGCCGCCACCGCCCGCCGCATGCCCGCCGCCCGCCGCGTGCCCGCCGCCCGCCGCGTGCCCGCCACCGCCCGCCGCATGCCCGCCGCCGCCACCGCCACCGCCACCGCCATGACCTTGAGCCCAGGCCGGCGTCGCGGCTGCGAGAATTGATCCCAACAGACCTACCGCCAGTAGAACGCCCTTGCCCTTGATAGTCATGTGCCTCTCCTCGCCGACCGCCTGATCAATAAGACCCTATCTATTAAACGCGGTTCAAGCCGTTTGGTGTACATAACAACACCTTAATTGCGCCATGCCGCATTAAACATTATGTAGGCCGTGCGCCCAGGCGACGGTTCGAAAAACCTCGAATTGGTCTCATTCACGATCACAGTGCCTACATAGGCTCGATCAGCCAGGTTATCAAGACGGGCGAATTCGCTGAATCGCCAGTGTGTCGTCTGCTGTTCGAACCCCGCGCGCAAATTTACCACCCAGTAGCCGTCTGCAGCATCCGAGTTGCGGTCGTTAACATAAATTCGCGATCGGCCAACAGTGTCAAGGGTGGTCGAAAAACCCAGCGGCGCATAGCTCCAAGTCACTCCCGCGTACAAGGCATTGCGCGCCAGCGCGGGCAAGTAGCTTCCTGCAGGCACCAGCTGATAACTCGCCGGCGGCGGGCCTGCGGCCAGCGGGTTGCACGGTGTCGTTACGCAGGTGTAGTAGGGCTCGGCGACGACAGCACGGATATAGGTGTACACCATTCGCGCACTGAATCCCCCGGCCCAATTGGCCTCCGTCCCCAGCTCCAAGCCGCGCCGGGTGGTCTCGCCGATATTCTGATTGACGGTCCGGCCGGCGGAATTCTGCAGCACTGCCAATTCATCCGTGGTTTTGATGTAGAAGGCAGCAAGATTCGCGCGCACCGAGTCGTTGCCCGCCTTGATTCCCGTCTCGTAATTGTCGCTGCGCGCCGGCCTCAATCCCAGATTCAAACCAGGGAGGCTGCCGTCGACCGAGCGATAGGCCAAATCGTTCAACGTCGGCGTTTCGAACCCCTTGCCGTAAGAGCCATAAATGTTGACGGCAGGCGTTGCCCGATACGTGATTCCCGCGACCGGATTCACCGCCGAATACCGAACTTCGCTATCCGCGGCGTCGAGCACGGCCAAGTGGCCATGGGAAGTCACATCCACGACGCTGTTGCGCACGCCGGCGATTATTCGCCAGCGAACCGCCGGGTCCCACTGCGCCTGCAGATACTGATCGAAATCGTAAACGTAGTTGGTCTCATAGCGGCGCAGTGCGCCTTGCACGCCTAACTGCGCGCCGCTGTAATTCAAATAGCCCTTGCGCGTTTCCGCCAGATCGTCGTAGTTGAGCCCGGCCACAATCAGCAATGGCGTACCGGCGATGGTGCGCTGGTCGGCCAGGTGAAGATCGATGCCCCAATACGCCCGGTCCAGATCGATGACGCCGCCGGGATACAGCGGCGCTGCCGCCTCGGTTGCCTTGGGGATGGCCTGGAACTGCTCCGTGCCGCGATGCCCGGTATAGGCGGTGGCGACGAGTTCATCAGCCGCGCTGAACTTATTTTCGTAGGCGATCCCCAATTGTTCCTGATCGAGATTCTTGCGGGTGTTGTAGGCAATCGCGTTTACGCCTGCCTGAGTCGGATTCGCCTCGAATTGCGCGCGCGTCAGGCCCAAGGGGTCCTGCACGAACGGGGTATAAATGGCGTTGCCCACGATGGTCAGTTTCGACGTGTCGCTCGGCGCCAAACTCAGCTTCGAATTGAAGAGGTTGCGCTGCGCGTCGCTGTGCACACGGTAGCCGTTGGTTTGAAAGTGCGACGCGTCCACCACGTAATTGATGCTGCCGTTATCTCCCGTCGTCTTCAGATCGTAGCGCTGAGTGTTGAACGCGCCGTACTCCGCCTCGGCGCCCAACAGGTATCCAGGCTTGGCATCTTCCGTGAAGATTGAGATCACGCCGCCGGAGGAATTGCCGTACAAGGCGGAGAACGGTCCGCGCAGCACTTCGATGCGCTCGGCGGAGCTCAAATCGAATTGCGAAAACTGCCCTTGGCCATCCGGCATGGTTCCGGGAATGCCGTCGGAATACAAACGCACCCCGCGAACGCCGAAATTCGAGCGAGCGCCGAAGCCCCGCACCGACAGCTGCAAATCCTGCGCGTAGTTTTGCCGGTTTTGCGCCGACACGCCGGGTACCGTCACCAGCGACTCGGAGAGATTCACCTGCAATTGCCCGCGTTGAATGGTTTGTGCATCGACGCGATCGATCGATACGGGCAAATCGCGGCTGTCCTCCGGGATGCGTGTGGCAGTGACGACCACAGCGGACAATTCCGCCGTGCTCTCTGCCAGCGCGTTCAGGGGCACGGCGCTGATACCGCAAAAAAGCGCAGCGAGCGATGTCGCAGTTCGTCCGTGCGTGATCAATGCGAGCCTTCCCCACCGGTAGTTTTATTTGTGCAGCTCTCAACAGCGCCCGCCACGTTATGTCAGCAAGCGCACGCGCAGTCAATCATTAAAGTACGGGCGCTTTTTGCCGCTACGTTAGGACTTGAGCAAATCTTCGCACAATCACGGGCGCAACGGGGCACGCATCGCACTCATCGTCGCCGCAAGCGTTGCTGCGGCCGGCGCGAAGGATGTGCGTACGGACTTCTCCGTCAGCGCGACCGTTCTCGCCGTCGCCAATTTAGAACTGCAATCGGTGCCAATCGAGCTGCCGATATCCGCTGCCGACATACGGCGCGGTTTCATCGACGTCGCGCAGCCGACGCGGATCATCGTTCGCAGCAACAGCCGGAGCGGTTTCGCCCTCGAAGTATTGACGGTCACCCCGATGCTCTCGTCCATGATAATTCACGGGCTGGACTCCGACCTGTCGCTGGGTGCGGAAGGCGGCACCATCGTGCAGCGCTGGCAGAAGCCGCAGGTGGTCACGCTGTCACTGAAGTTTCGGTTTGCGCTGGCGCCGGGACTCGGTGCCGGCGATTATCCATGGCCGGTGCGGCTGGCGGTGCGGCCGCTGGAGTCGATTTAATAGCTGACGGTCACGGTGATCGTGTCGGCGTAACTGCCGGGCACCACATCCTGCAACGCCGGAATGAGCCCGTACATCGTTCCGGTGGCGAAGTTGCTGCCGCCCGCCGGCACGACGAATGAGGCGGTGCCGGCAAACGAACCGCCGGTGCCGTCGCCCATGATTTGCGTATACGCCGTGCTCCAATAGATGTTGTAGTTGAGCGTATTGACGCCCGAGAACATTTTCCTCGTGGCGTAGGTACCGCTCATGCCGGTGCTCAACGTGAGGTTGAGCGTGACAGTGGCCGACCCTGTGCCGCTGCCGCTGCAGTTGACTCGCAACGTCCCGGTCGACGCATCGGCCACGCCGTTGAGTGGATTGTAGATTCCAAATGCGATGCCGCCCGCGCTGACCGTGCAATTGACCACAGTGGCGGCCTTCGCAGGCGGCACAAAACAAACCGCCAGGCCGAGCGCAGCGAGGATGTGCCGATTTCTCATGGGCTGGGGTTCGCGGCATCGCCGCCCTTCAGCGCACGGCATTGAATCGTGCCCATGTCCGGCAGTGGCTCGTCAGGCGGCGGCGGCTCCAAGCGGAAACCGCAGTGGCCGCCCGTCCAACTCGCCTCCGCGGCCATGCCGTGATCGTAGCCGGTCACATACACCATGCCGTCGAGCACGACCGGAAACAGCGTGCCCCTCAGCTTGACCACGGCGCCCACGGGCACCGGTTTGCCATCCTCCATGACCAGGCGAAAGGTAGCGCTGCGTACGCGTTCGACCGGAAAACGCGCAATCACGCCGCTGCGATACGGCGGTGCCATGATGGTACTGCTGGCGCCGATGGTGGTATCCAACGGCAGATCTTCCGGCGTGATGCTGATGTGATTGGCCTCGTAAGGCCGCAGGTTGTAAAGCAGTGCGCGGCCGCTATCGTCGGTATGAGTGGTTAGCTGGTTCTCGACGAAAACCGGCACATTGGCGAGACCGGCGACATCGACCATCGCAAAGCTGCCATTGACGGAGCGGGTGGTGTTCAATTGACCGTCGATGAAGGTCATAGCACCGCTGAAATTGGCGCTCTGGCCATCCTGGCCGGCATTCCGAGCGGCTTCCAGTTCCAGGTCGGCGCTGTGGAATTGCTGGCGCCAGTCGGCGTCGTAGTTGCCGGCCGTCGATAAATTCAAGCGATAGCCGCTACCCGGTCCCACCGGCGGACTCTCGGTGAGCGACGCGATTACCTGGTTGGCGGGCGCGCCGGAACCGCTGCCGCCCACTCCGGTCAAGGTGGCAGCGCGCCGGCGGCTCAAGGGCACCACGAAAATCAGATAGGCGCTGGTTGAGTCTTGAGCGCTGGTCGGCAGTTGCGCCGCGGTATGCGTGCGCGTGACCGAAAGATTCAGCGTGCCGACTCGGCCGAAAGTGATGGTCTGGGTCAAACCCAATGTTTGCTGCGTCGGCGAGTCCCGGTAGGTTTCTCGCACATAGGCCAGCGACAGCGATCCATAGCGGCCCAACCCCATGCCGGTCTGGACCAGGTCACGTTCGCGCCTGCGCATCGCCGGATCGAGCGCTTGCCCAACTTGGGCGAAATTCGGGCTTGCCCACAAGGCATTGACGACGAAACTGGTATTGGTGCCGTGGTGTTCGAACCCTGCGCCGCTCAGCCAGCCGGAGCCGTTCGAGTCGCCGCCAGCTGCGGCGGTGACGTTGAGAATGCCGATTTTTCCGATGCCGAAGGAGCCACTTACACCGGCGGCATGCGCATCGGTAAAATCCGCCGCGTGCGAATCGCCCGAGAGATATTCTGCGTGGCCTTCCAAGGTCATCGTATCGGTAATGCCGCGCCGATAACTGTATTCGCCCAGCATTCCCCCGTATTGATTGCTCTGCAACGCATAGTTGTCGCGAACGCTGCCGAGATTGGCCGAGAATTGCGTTAGACCTTGTGCGAGCAATGTCGTGCTCGAGTAGAAAGACTGCGTAACCACCTGCTCGCGTCCGAGCGCATCGCGCACCACCACGCTGACATCGCCGGTACCGGAAACCGTCGGCAAGCGATCGATGACGAAGGGACCGGCCGGCAGTTGGCTGCTGGTGACCAATTGGTTGTTCACGAAGACGTCCACGGTCGAGGGCACCGTGGCGGTACCGCCGGTGGTCAGCAGCGGTGTCGTCAGAAGGTCCGGGCGCAGGGAAAAGTTTCGGCTCCAGCGTACACCCGCATAGCGCATGGCGTATCCCCAGCTGCCGCCGTCGCTGATGGTGTCGCCGACATTCAAGGTTTCGAGCGCGTCGGGGAAATCTCGCGTGTAGGTGGTGTCGAGCCTGACCAGCTCATTGGCATAGCCGTAGTCGGCGCCGCCGTAGCGAGCGACTGCGGTATTGGTCACGACGCCGGCCGCGGCAAATACACCGAGCTCGGTAAACGCGCCGCCGCTGTCCTGGCCGCTGATCCGCTGCGCCGACAATTGATAATTCAAAAACGCGCCCGGCGATGCCGGTGTGACCGGGGGAGACTGGCGCGCAGCGGCGCTCAAATGCGTCGTATCGAGCGCCGACGCCGGCGCACTGATCACGGCCCGCTGCAAGGTCTCATTAATTGCCACCGAGCAGCCCTTGAGGGCCGCAACCTCGAAGTAGCGCCGGCCTTCATACATGTAAGGGGCGGTCTGCGGCACGTGCAGGCGCAGACGCACGAAGTCGTTCGCGTCCAGATATAGCCGGTTCTCCGAGCCGCGCAGTACGATCATCATTTCGCCGGGTTCCTTGGCGCTCAACGTCACTTCCAGCACTGCTTCCGACAAATCGGGTGGCTCCGCCGCGAACGCTGCGTGTGCCGCTAGGCAGAGTGCCAGCACCCATAGGCCAGAATATGTCGGCATGGCGCGCGGAATCCGATTTCGCCCTGGTACGGACACGCGCCAATCCGGTGCTCTTTAAAGATCGCTGGGTGCAACGTCGGCGGAAAATTCGCCTTGGTCGCTATGCCCACGAATCGGTATCGCTCCCTGTCTGGTCGCGTCAGCCGGCGGCGTCAATGTCCAACTCATGCGGCTGCCGGGCAGTACGTACTTGGACGTCACTCCGCGCAGCGGCATCAGTGAGCCGGGAAACTGAGCCTCGAAATCCGTTATTTGCAAATGGCCGCTGCCGTTGTTGGTGGCCGCCACTTCCAGCTGACCATTGGGAAGCCAGCGCGACTCCCACGCCAGTTGCGGGCTTGCCTTGCCTTGCGCGGGTGCGACGAACACCGGAATACTCAAGTGCAACGCCACGCGCAATCCGGTGAAATCCTTCGGCGCAGCCTGTGGTACTTCCTCAAAGATGACGCGATACGTCAGCTCCTGCGCGGGATCCGGGTCGCGACGCAGGGCGACGCGGACGATTTGCTGGCCGTTCGCCGGTATCTGCAGCACCGGCGGCGTCACCAGCAATTCGCGTGTGTCATCGAGTTGTTCCGCGCCGCTCTTTTGCGACCAGCTGACGACGCGGACCTGCACGACGACCGGACTGTCGTCCGCGTTGATGAGCGTAAGAGCTTCGGTCCGGTGGCCGGCCGTGAGCTGTGCGCGAATGGGGGAGATGTTGAAGGTGCTGGCGGTTGCCGGCGCGGCTAGAAAGAAACAAGCCAGCCATGCAAAGTAGGATGCGCGCATGACCTAGTAGGTGACCGTGACGGTGATGGTGTCGGTGTAGCTTCCTGGCACCGCTGCTTGGTTGGTGGCGTTATCGGGCAATTGGCCGAACACCGTAAACGCGCTGGCAGTGGCGATGCCGGCTCCCGTGCCCGCTTCGGTCTTACTCGCGCCGGAGCCGTCGCCGAACACCGTCGTGAATGCGCCGCTCGTGTAGAGGTTGTATTGCAGCGTATTGGCGCCAAAGGCCATCAAGCGCTGCGCCACGGTGCCGCCCGCCGTGCTGCCGCCGTTCAGGGCAACGGTGAACGGGGTATTCTTGGTGCACTTGACGTTGATGGTGCTGTTATTCGCTACCGCGCCGCCGCCGGGGGTGTAGGCGCTGAAGGCGAGGGGTGTGGCGGTGGCCGAGCAGGTCGCAAGCAGCGTCGAGGTGACGGCGAAGGTCGTGGTGGTGGTAGCCGAGTTGGCGATTCCGGCCACCACGGCACCTAAGATCAGCGTCACTGCGTGAATCTTGCGCATGGAATCCTCAGGGAACGGACAAAAGGCTGGCTCGATGTCTTGCGGCGGCCGTTCCGACCGCCGCAAGAGCCTTGTTCATCAATAAGTAACCGTGACCGTGATGGTGTCCGTGTAGGCCCCGGGGACCGACGCCTGGTTGGTGGCGTTGTCCGGAAGTTGTCCGTAAACCGTGACATTGCTGGCTGTCGCCACGCCGGCGCCGGCGCCGCCAACCGTTGCGGTACCCGCGGTGCCGTCGCCGAAGATCGTGCCGAACGCAGCGGTGGTGTACAGGTTGTACTGCAAGGTGTTCACACCCGATCCCATCAAGCGCTGTGCGAAGGTGTCGCCCGCGGTGGAACCCACGTTGAGTGCCACCGTGAACGGCGTGCTTTTCGTGCACTTGACGGCGATGATGGTATTGGCGGCCAAGTTGCCGGTGCCCGGGGTGTAATTGCCGAAAGCCAATGCAGGAGCCGTTGCGGAGCAGGTCGACTGCACCGTCGCGGTCACCGCAAAGGTCGTGGTGGTAGTTGCGGATTGCGCAACACCCGCGGCCATTGCTGCGGCAGCCAGAGTTGCGGTGAGAATCTTACGCATGAAAGCTCCTGGAAATGGTCGGTCGTTAACATCGGTTCGGGGAATCCCCGAGTGAGGCTATTGTTGCGAGAAGTGGCGATATCGTTGTGATCGCGTTCGCAGATCGGCCAGGTGGGGCTCAAGTTTCGGGGTAATCTGCCGGTCCCATCTCAATTTACAGGCCGCCGGCCTAGGGCGCCGGCCGGTGTGCTTATGTGACGTGGTTCCGACGTTGCCCCAGGGCTACGCGGGCGGGCGGTTGGCGACTTCCACGGTGACGTGGGAGAGCGTCGGAAAGCGCTTGAGCTGCGAGCGGTAGAAAGACGGATCGCGGGAGCGCTCAGTCACGATCGCCACGATGGCGCCCAGATGTCCCGGCCCGAGGCGCCAGAGGTGCAAGTCGGCGACGCGATCGCCGTCCGCTTCAATGCAGCGCCGAATGCGCGCTAGGAGGGCGGTGTCCGGTGTCATGTCGAGGAGAATTCGACCCGTGTCGCGCACCAGGGCATAGGCCCAGGCCGAGATGACGAGCGCCCCGACAATGCCCATCATGGGATCCATCCAAAGCCAACCCAGGTAACGAGCCGCCGTGAGGCCGAGGATAGCCAACACGGATACCGCGGCGTCGGCCGCGACGTGGATGAACGCCGCGCGCAAGTTGTGATCGCGGTGCGCGCCATGACCCTCATGGTCGTGAGGTTCTACAAACGCCATCGCGTGCGTCTCGGCTTCCGAACCTGCACCGAGCGTCAAGCAGGCGTCGAACTCGTGCGGCTCCGGAATGATTTCCTCAGACTCGAAACAGGCTCCGCGCCAGACGAGGGAAAACGGCTGCCGCCGACCATCGGCCCGACTCGTCTCGATCGAGGCCGGCAGCGCGCGAGCGGCGTCTGCGCTCAAGCCCGCGATTCGCAGCCGGAACCGCGGCGGCCCCACCGCTTCGGCAATTTCAAGCGTTGCGCTTCCGAACCGGCTCGCCAGGCTTTTACGCTCGTCCTCGCCTGGCGCGCCTGCCACATGTGCGTGGCCATGCCCGTGGCCGTGATGATCATCGCCACCGCTTAAGAGCCACGCACTCACCACGTTGACGATGAGCCCCAGGAAGGCAATCGGAATCGCTTCTCGGAAGGAAATCGGCACCGGCGCCAGGAACCGCACCACTGCTTCGTAGCCGATCAGCAGCGCGATCAGCGCCAGTACGATGGCGCTCGAGAATCCGGCGAGATCCCCGACCTTACCGGTTCCGAAGCTGAAGCGTGCGTCCGCAGCGTGCTTGCGGGCAAATGTGTAGGCGAGAGCGGCAATCAGCATGGCGATCGCGTGTGTGGACATGTGCAAACCGTCGGCGATCAGAGCAAGCGACCCGAAGGCGATCCCACCGCCGATCTCGATCAGCATCATCGCCGAGCAAAGTCCGATGACTGCCCAGGCTTTGCGTTCGTTCGCCGAATGCCCGGACCCCAGGAACACGTGCTGATGTTCGCCCGCCGCAAGCAATTCGGCATCACTCCTCATGGTGGGGCTCATTTGAAGTGGCCGTGCTCACTTGAAATAGCTGTGCACGACTTCGATGAGATCAGTTGCTGCCTCGGCACGGGGACCGTCGCGTCGCGGTCCGGGTGCGGCCAGATGCTCGCGGATATGATCTTCGACAACCTCGGCCAGAAGGCTGTTGACGGCGCCGCGGCAAGCGGCGAGAAGCCGCATGACCTCGGCGCACTCGGCTTCCGTCTGCAGGGCTCGCTCCACAGCCTCGACCTGCCCGCGCAGCTTTCGCGCGCGGTTGATGAGCTTGGTCTTTTGCCTGATAGTGTGGCTCATGCATATACCCTACCGGGATAGGATATATGACCTTTGCGAGCGCCACCAGCCGGCGCTCCGAGAGCGCCGCTGGCACGATCGACGCTCACTAAGGAAGCGCGGGCAGCGATTTCGACAAGCCAAAGAAAACCCCGCGCCGCGGACCGTACTGCGGCGCCCCGACGCCGACGCCGGTGCCGTTGCGGATTTGATATTCCTTGTCGAGGATATTGATTACATCGAAACGCGCAGTGAGCGTGCCGGCGCCGGGAAGCGTGAAAATATGCGTCACACCGGTGTTGACCTGGGTGTACGAGGGCAGACTGGTGCCATTCGGAATGCTCGTACCCCCGTAGGGTGTGGTTTGTCCGGGCGGCAGCGGCAGACTCGCACGCAGACCGGAACCCACCAAGAAGTCCGCACTGAAGCGCGTGTCCCGCCACAGGTATGAAACGCCGCCCGAGCCCGACTTTTGCTGCTCATGATCGAGATGAATATAATTGTTCGCGATCCAGGCAAGTTCCTCCGGCGCAAAATTGAATTGCGCCGATTGAATATCCTTGCCCTTGGCACTTTGGGCAGCGAAGTTCAAATACGCCGCGAATGCACCTGCCGTGTAATTCGCCGTGAATTCCCCACCGTATTGCTTGCCGTAGCGGTAGTTGAACGGCGTTAAAATGATCGGCGCACCGAACTGGCCCTCGTCGATGAGGTTCACCGATTGCTTGTAGTAGCTATCGATGCCCACGGTAAATTCCGGCGTGATCTTCTGTTGCACGCCTAGATCGTAGTAGTTGGCCTTCTCGGCCAATGGCGAGGCGGCTTGAGGCGATAGCGGCGCGTTGGTGGTGTTTGTAAATAGCGCGATGTCGGTGGTGCCGACCAGTTCGAAGGGCGGCGGGGACATGTAGCGGGAATAGCCCGAGTGAACGGTGGTGCCGGGCAGAGCTTGCCACACCACGTTGACCCGCGGGCTGGTTTGATTGTCGCTGGTGTAGGCGGTGAAACGGTCGAAGCGCAAACCATAGTTGATCGTGACGGTCGGGATGATCTTCCATTCGTCCTGCAGGTATGCGCTATAGATCCACTCGGTCTTGCTACCGTTGTCGGGCAGCGTCGTCGGCACATCGCTCAAGGGCACCCCGGCGTTGTCGGTGAGCAGTACCGCCGAACTGGTATCGCTGACCGCATGATCGGTCTGCACGAACAGTCCTGCGCGGATGATGTTACTTTCATTGAGATGATAGGCTGCATCGGTTTGCGCCGCATAGGCGACATTCTGTTTGAATGCATGCTGCGCAACGCCGGTGAACAAAAGATCGCCCGGGAAATCCGGGACGAACGTCAAGCTCGAATAGCGGGCGACGATCGAGGTCTGGACGTCGATTGCGCCTTCAGAATACAGCCAGCTCAAGGCGCCGAACTGGGTGACTTCCCGCTGGTTCTCGTTGAGGTTCTGACTGGGGTAGGTGGATATGCCGTTTACCACATAGCCCAGCGAGGGCTCGACCCCATCAAGGTTCGGAATTTGGTACTTACCGATCGCGCTGCCCAGCATCAGGGAAATTCTATTCGCACTATCCAAGATGTCTTCGAAGTAGCCGAAGCCGTGATACTGCGTCGTCTGGTCATGAATCGGGTTCGTGCTGCCATCCGGCGACTCGATGCCCAGATCATTGCGCAGAAAATCTCCGGTGACAAAATAGCTGAAGGAGCCCGCGCCGCCGCCGTAGGTAAAGCTTGGCTCCACGGTGCTATGGCTTCCGCCATACAGAGCCACCGAGCCGCCGGGCGCCGTCAAGCCGTTTTTCGTCGTGATGTCGATGATGCCGGCGGTGCGCAATCCGAATTCCGCCGGCAGCGCGCCGCCGATCAGGCTGACCGAGGACACGAAGCGCGCATCCTGGGATTGCCCGAAGACGCTGATGCCCTCCGGCAGGATGACGCCGTTCAAGCGATACTGCAGGCCGTTGTGCTCGCCCCTGATGTGATACTGGCCGAATGAATCCTGCGCCACCTCGGGCATTTGCAGAATCACCTGATTGAACGAGGTATTCGCGCCGGCCGGCATCGCGGCAATGGCCTCGGCGTCGACGGTATAAATGGACGCGCCGGTCTTGGTCTGTATGTGCGAGCGGCCTTCATCCAAACGCTGCGATATCACCACGATCTCGTTCAAATTGGCGCTGTCGGCAGCGGTGTCGACTGCGGTGTCGGTCGTCTCGGCGGCCGCAAGGGAGCCGGCAGAAATCAAAATGAGGGGTGCGGCCGCGCTGAACGAGGCGCCCCTGAGGGAAAATAGGAACATGGAAATAACTCCGCAAAAGCTGAAAAGCTAAGATCCGCGGCCGATTGCTCGGGCGGCTCAACGCAAAGGCAAAACTTCAGCTCAGGGAAGGTGGGCCGCGGCTGCGCGGCCGGGGAACCGCGGCGTCGATCGCGGAATGCCGCGGCTCTGCAGCGAGCAGCGGCGCGGCGCGACCCAGGAGAGGAACGTGGAAAGCATGACTAACCGCAGGGGTGACTACCTGCGCAAATGCCGGGCACAGCGCGCAGGATGTTTCCGCAACGCTGCCCGAGTCGACTTTTAGCTGTGCGTCGCTGGCGCGGAAAACATGGCTCAGCTCATGAACGAGCGCACCCTGCTGCGCCACCATCAGCAGCAGCAAAAGGCCCAGCGCTTTAAATGCGTGTTTCATTCGACTCAGATACCACAATCAATTTGGAACGTTAACAGAGTCCCGATCCTTTTGCAGCATGTCCTCACACGGTCTCGAGCGCAGCCGATAGATCCGCGATGAGATCATCCGCAGCTTCGATGCCGACCGATATGCGAATCAATGCGTCGGTTATGCCCAGCCGATCGCGCGTCTGCTTGACGACGCCGGAGTGCGTGGTGCTGGCCGGATGCGACATCAGCGTTTCAGTCCCGCCGAGACTCACCGCGAGCTTTATCACCTGCAGCGCGTCGAGC
>Ga0210394_10005469_pt1 | contig 14205 bp, 8 predicted proteins | sample IncBWC12MmetaG_FD_160121 | JGI IMG/M metagenome (GOLD analysis project Ga0210394, IMG submission 160121) | Forest soil microbial communities from Barre Woods Harvard Forest LTER site, Petersham, Massachusetts, United States - Inc-BW-C-12-M | ecosystem: Environmental > Terrestrial > Soil >...
CAGCAGCAGGATGCGCTCGCCCGCGATCTGCATGCGCACACGGGCATCGATGAAATTCTTCAGCGCATCGGCGCCGTCGCGCCGATACACCTCGGTGAGGCGCTGCGCATCGGCCTGCAGGATCTCAGTCCTGCCTTCTTGAATGGTGACCTGCCATGCGTACCACAGCGGTGCGGCGAACAGCACCAGCGCCGCCAACCCCAAGCCGACATAGCTCAAGGCGAGGGACAGCGCCGATGAGCGCATCATGTTAGTCATCCGCCGTCACCGTGTATCCGGCATTGCGCACGGTACGCAGCAGCGGGCGCTCGGCCTCGGCGTCGATTTTCTGCCGCAATTTGCTGATGTGCACGTCCACCACATTGGTCTGCGGATCGAAATGATAGTCCCAGACGTTCTCCAGCAGCATGGTACGCGTAACCACTTGCCCGGCGTGGCGCATCAGATATTCGAGCAGCTTGAACTCGCGCGGCTGGAGCGAAATCGAGCGTTCGCCGCGAGTCACCTTGCGCGTCAACGGATCCATATGCAGATCGCCGACAATGAGCGGCGTTTCGTGATTGATGCCCTGCGCGCGGCGATGCAAGGCGTCGATGCGCGCCAGCAACTCGCCGAACGCAAAGGGCTTGGTCAAATAGTCATCACCGCCGCTGCGCAAGCCGCGTATCCGATCGTCGACTTCCGACAGCGCGCTCAATATCAGGATAGGCGTGCGCTTGCCGGCCTTGCGCAGCACCTCGATAATGGCGAGTCCGTCGATATCTCCCGGCAGCATCCGATCCATGATGATGACATCATACGGCTCGGCGGCAGCCAGGAACATGCCGTCGCGGCCATTGGCGGCATGATCCGTGGTGTGTCCGGCTTCCTGCAGGCCCTTGACGACGAACTGTGCGACCCGCTCGTTGTCCTCGACCAGCAGAATCTTCACGGCCGGTCCCCGAGCGGCGTGCTGGTCTCGCTCGACGCATCCGCCAGGGCGTGTTCCGCGCGCTTCTTCGCGCGCCGGCCCCGCATCCGCATGCTGAATTCATCCAAATAAAGGTAAATCACCGGCGTCGTGAACAGGGTCAGCGCCTGACTCAAGATCAGTCCGCCCACCATGGTGTAGCCCAAGGGCTGGCGCAGCTCCGAGCCGGTGCCGCGCCCCAGCGCCAGCGGCAGCGCTCCGAGCAATGCCGCCATGGTGGTCATCATGATGGGCCGAAACCGCAGCAGACAGGCCTGGCGGATGGAGTCATGCGGCGAGAGATGCTGTTCGCGTTCGGCTTGCAGCGCGAAATCCACCATCATGATGCCGTTCTTCTTGACGATGCCGATCAGCAGAATGATGCCGATCAGCGCGATGACCGATAGATCGATGCGCAGTATCAGCAGGACGAGCAGCGCGCCGACTCCTGCCGACGGCAGTGTCGAGAGAATCGTCAGCGGATGAATGTAGCTCTCGTAGAGCATGCCGAGAATGATGTAGACCGCCACCAAGGCGGCGAGAATGAGATACGGCTGGCTTTTGAGCGACGCTTGGAAGGCCTGTGCGACACCCTGGAAGTTGCCGGTAATCGTTCCCGGCATGTGCAGCTGAAGGGAAGCGCGATAGATGGCGTTCACGGCATCGCCAAGCGCCGCGCCCGGCGCGAGATTGAATGACAGCGTCACGGCTGGAAATTGGCCCTGATGGTTGATCGACAGGTAGGTCACGTGCTGGGTGTCGAACTTGGTCATCGCGGAGAGCGGCACCATCTGACCGGTGAGCGGTGACTTCACATACAATTTCTTTAGCGAGTCCGGATCACCCTGCAGTGAAGGGGTTATCTCCAGAACCACGTGATAACTGTTGGCCTGGGTGAAGAACTGCGCCGCCTGGCGCTGTCCAAAGGCGTCGTACAATGCTAAATCAACGGCGGCCGGCAGAATGCCGAAGCGCGATGCCTGATCGCGATCGATGGTGAGCGCCACCATGCCGCTGCTGGTCTGCTGGTCGGAGGCGACGTCGCGCAGCAGCGGCTGTTTTTGCAGGACGGCAAGCAGCTTCGGCGCCCACTCGTTGAGCTCATTGATATCCGAATCCTGCAGCGTGTACTGATACTGCGTGCGCGAAGTGCGGCCGCCGACGTTAAGATCCTGCGCCGCCTGCATGAAAAGCGTGATGCCCGGCACCTTCGCCAGCTGCGGGCGCAGGCGATTGATGATCTCATCGGCGCTGGCGCTGCGCTCTTTGCGCGGCTTCAGTCCCAGCATCACCCATCCGGTATTCAGAGGCCGATTGCCGCCGACGCTGGTCCCATAGCTGGCGACATCCGGATCGCGAGCCACGACATCGAGCACCGCATGCTGCCGGCGCACCATCTCGTCGAATGAAATATCCTGCGGCGCATCGGTGAGTCCCGCGATGATGCCGGTATCCTGCTGCGGAAAAAAGCCCTTGGGTATGTAGATGTAAAGGGCCACGGACGCCGCCACAGTGATCAGAAACGTGATCAGCGTCTCCCGCTTGTGGTCCAGCACGAAATCCAATCCGCGCGTGTAACCTGCCAAGAGCTTGTCGAAAGCGCGCTCGATCACCATGTAAGCCTTGCCGTGCTTCGCATGCTTCTCGTCGCGCAGGAACAGCGCGCACATGGTGGGGGAAAGGGTCAATGCGACGAACGCCGACACCACGATGGTCATCGTCAAGGTAATGGCGAATTCGCGGAACAGTCGGCCGATGATGCCGCCCATCAACAGCAACGGAATGAATACCGCCACCAACGAGATGCTGATCGAGAGAATAGTGAAGCCGATTTCTCCGGCACCCTTGAGAGTGGCTTCCAAAGGCGATAACCCCGCCTCGATGTGCCGGTAAACATTCTCCAGCATCACGATGGCATCATCCACCACGAAGCCGACCGCGATGGTGAGCGCCATCAAGGATAGGTTGTCCAGACTGAAGCTCAAGACGTACATCGACGCGACGGTGCCGAGCAGCGCCAAGGGCACGGTGATGCCCGGGATGATGGTGGCCCACAGGTTGCGCAAAAACAGAAATATCACCAGCACCACCAGCACGATGGTGATGCCGAGCGTGATTTCCACATCCTCCACCGAAGCCTTGATGGTCGTGGTGCGATCGGCCACCGTGTCCACCTTGATCGAGGGCGGCATGGAGGCGAGCGCATGCGGCAGCAGCGCTTGCACGCGCTTCACCGCCTCGATGACATTGGCTCCGGGCTGCTTGAAAATCAGCAATATGAGGCCTTTGCGGCCGCTCTGCCACGAGGTTACCAGGCGATTCTCCGGGCCGTCGACCGCAACGCCGATGTCGCGGATGCGCACCGCGCCGCCGTTCTTGTACGCCACCACGACATCATTCCAGGGCTCGGCCTTCAGCAGCTGATCATTGTCGTAGATCGTCATGCTGCGCGTCGGCCCGTTGATCGATCCCTTGGGCGCATCGACTGTGGCCGTGGCAATCACGCCGGCGATGTCTTCCATCTGCAGGCCCAAGGCCGCGAGCTTGGTGGGATCGATCTGTACGCGCACGGCGGGCTTCTGCTGGCCGCCGACGTACACTTGCGCTACACCGGGAATCTGCGAAATCTGCTGCGCCAGAATGTTTTCGGCATAGTCGTCCACCGTCGTTATGGGCAAGACGTCCGAATGCACGGATAGCAGCAGGATGGGCGAGTCCGCCGGATTGACTTTTCGATAGTTGGGCGGCGCCGGCAGATTGGTCGGCAACTGGGCTCTGGCGGCGTCGATGCCCGCCTGCACATCCTGTGCCGCCGCATCGATATTGCGATCCAGGTCGAATTGCAGGGTGATCTGCGTGGTACCGAGCGCATTGCTCGAGGTCATCTGCGACAAGCCGGAGATCTGCGCAAACTGATACTCGAGGGGCGTCGCCACGGAGGAGGCCATGGTTGCCGGGTCAGCGCCCGGCAGGGAGGCCGAAACCGAGATCGTCGGAAAGTCGACCTGCGGCAGTGGCGCCACCGGCAGCAACGGGAACACCACCAGGCCAACCAGAAAAATGCCGCCCATCAGCAGCGAGGTGGCGATCGGCCGGCGGACGAACGGTTCGGAAATGCTCATGATGCTTTTGGAATCGCCGTGGCGGCGGTCGAGGCGCTGGCCGCCGTCGCACGAACATGCGCTCCGGGCTGCAGGCGATATTGGTTGCTGGTCACCACGCGTTCGTTGAACGCAAGGCCACCCTTGACTACCGTCATGCCGCCGCTTTCGGCGCCGATCTTCAAGGGGCGGACCTCCACGGTGGAATCGCCTTTGACCACGTAGGTGAAAGGTCCATCGGGCCCGAGTTGCACCGCAGCCGTCGGCAGCGTCAACGCGTTGCGCTCGGTGCGAACCAATACCCGCGCATTGACATACTGTCCTGGCCAGAGCGTGTTGTTGGCGTTATTGAAGGTGGCCTTGAGCCTGGCGGTGCCGGTGGTCTGGTCGATTTCATTGTCGATCAAGGTCAGCGTGCCTTGATCGAGTACCGTGCTGCCGTCGCGCGACAGGGTGGTAACCGGAACGGGACCTACCGCGAGCGCCGCGCCCACCGCGCTCAGCTCCTCCTCCGGCAGGGTGAAAACCACGGAGATCGGCTGCACCTGCGTGACCACCACGATCCCGGTGGTGCCGGCGGCGTGCACGATGTTGCCCGGATCGATCAAGCGAATTCCCGTGCGGCCGTTGATGGGCGAGGTAATTCGCGTGTAGTCGAGCTGGGTACGGGCATTGTCGATGATGGCCTGGTCCACCTGCAGCTGGGCGGTGAGTTGATCGACCAGCGCCCGCGCCGTGTCGACGGTTTGCTTGCTGGCCAGGTTCTGCGGCTGCAGCAGGGTATAGCGGTCGTAGTCGCGCTTCGCATTGGCCAACAGCGATTCATCCTTCGCCTTGGTGGCCACCGCTTGATCGTACGCCGCCTGATTCGGACGGGGATCGATCTGTGCCAGCAGATCACCCTTGCGCACAGTCTGGCCTTCGGTGAAGGCGATTTTCTGCAGCTCGCCGTCGACGCGCGCGGTCACCGTCACCGTGTAGAAGGCCTGCACGGTGCCGAGTCCCTGAAGATATATCGGCACATCGGCGTGGCTGACGGCGGCGGTGTCGACGGCAATCGGCTGCGGCGCCGCTCTGCCTGCCGCATCGGCCGGCTTGTGCACGATGCGCCAGGTCAGCACCACCGCGACCAGACCTAGGCCAAGCAGCGCCGCGCGCTTTTGATTTTTTGAAAATTGATTCATCTAGGAGCTACCTTGTTGCCATCCGCCGCCGAGCGCGGTGAATAAATCCACCAGCGACTGCAGATGTAAATATTGCACCTGCACCAGCTCGTCCTGTGCGCTGAACAGTGCGTTTTCCGTGTTCAGCACGGTCAGTATGTTGACCACGCCGGCCGACATCTGCGTCTGCGCGAATTGAAAAGCGCGCGCCGCTTTGTTGACTGCTTCTTGCTGCCGAGCCTGCTGCTCCTGGGTCTGTTGCGCCGCCACCAATGCGTCCTCGACATTGCTGAACGCCGAGATCACGGTCTTGTGGTAGGTGCTCAGCAACTCGGCATATTGAGCGTTGCTGAACGCGACCTGACCGCGTAATGCGCCGCCGTGGAATATCGGCTGCATCAGGCCGGCGCTGATGCTGTACAAGCGATTGGCCGGACTGATGAGGGATGCCAGCGCCGAACTCTCATAGCCGCCGCTGGCGGTCAGCTGAATGGCCGGGAACAGGGCTGCGCGTGCGACCGTGATATTGGCGTTGGCGGCGATCAATTGTTGTTCCGCCGCGGCCACGTCCGGACGGCGTGCCAGCAGTTGCGATGGTAGGCCCTCGACCACCGCGGGCCGCGCCAATGAAGTCAGCGTGCCCGTGTCCACATCGAGCGACTCCGGCGTCTTGCCGATCAGAACGGCCAGGGCATTCACGGTCTGGCGGAACTGCTGCAGCAATGGCGGGATTGCCGCGTCCAACAGCGCCACCGCGGTTTCCTGCTGCGCGACATCGAGTCCGGTCGCGATGCCGGCCGTCTCCTGCAGACGCAGGCCATCCAGTACTTTCTGGCCATTTTCCAAATTCTGCCGTGCCACCTCGATCCGATCGCGCAACTCGAGTGCCTGGAAGTAGGTGGTGGCCACGCTGCTGACCACCGTCAGCGCGACGGTTTGCTGGTCGTAGCGGCTGGCCACGGCGGATGCCAGCGCGGACCTGCGCGCCGCGCGGTTCTTGCCCCAAAAATCCAGTTCGTAGCTGGCGGTGAGTTCGGGATTGAAAACGTTGTATGCCTGCGGGCCCACCCCCGACACCGGCGCGCGCTGGCGGGTTGCGCTGGCGCCAAGATCGAGCGAGGGCAGCAGCGGTGCGCCGGCAATGCGCGCCTGCGCGTCCGCCTCTTGAACGCGGGCTACTGCGACGGCAAGGTCGTCGTTGCTGTGCTCCGCCTCGGTGATCAATTCATCCAGCTTCTGAGAACCGAAGACATGCCACCAATCGGGCGTCGGCCATACGGCAGAATCCTCGTCGGCTATTGGGTCATGCCATTTCGCGGGCACAGCAATGTCCGGCCGCTTGTAGGCGGGACCCACGCTACAGGCAGCCAGCGCGGCGATGGCGCAGCCGCAAGCTGCCGTCGCATATCGGCTCATCATGGCCGCCACGCTGTGCTTTTGGCGATTAAACGCGAATGGTCAATTTGTTAAGATATGTTAATGTGATTGGTCACGGAGCGATTTCAATACGTCGCGCCAGCTGACCACGCCCACCGGTTTGAAATCACGGTTGACGATGGGTATGCATGAAATTCGCTGCCCAAGGAACAACTGCACACAATCCTCGATCTTAGCCTCTGGATGCAATGTGATCGGGTTTCTGCTCATAATCTGATGAACCCGCTTATTCAGAGTGGCGATGTCCCGGGTGGTTTCCGCGGCGGTGCCGACATACGGGCTCAATGCCTTGAGCAGGTCGCGATCCGAGACGATGCCGGTCAATTTCTTGCGGTCATCGACCACGAGCAGGTGATGAAATTTAAGCGTATCAAATATTTGTTTGACGACATCGAGTCGATCGTCCATTTCGACCGTGACGACTCGCGCGGTCATGATGCTGCGCACGTCCATGGCGCGGAACTATACGCCGGATTCGTTCCGCGTTGACCCGTGCAACCGGCCGCTTTGCTGCGCGCGGTTCGATGAGGTGCCTGCCTCGCTGGTCACGTGCCGCGCCATTCATACTGGTATTCGCGTTGCCGGCGCTCATATCCGTGGCCCACGCCGCTGATCCTCAAGGGTACCGGGTCGATCTCGGCTCGACCGGCGGTGCAGAGATCGATGCAATGGTTAAGTCCACATCCGATTTGCTGGCGCTGCGCTCTACGGCGCCGGTCAGCCCGTTCGGACTGATCGCGCGCGCACGCAACGATGTGGACCGCCTGACGACCGTCCTCGAGAGCTTCGGCTATTACGAGTGCCGTGTGGTCATCAAGATCAACGGCATGCTGCTCACTGATCCGGGTCTCGGCGATGCACTGGCTGCACTGCCGAAGGGCAGCGACGCCCAGGTCGCCGTCAGCTTCACGTTGGGGACGCTCTACATCCTGCGGCACATCGACATACAGGGTGAATGGCCGGACTCGCTGGACGCGCGTGCGATACTGGACCTCCACGCGGGACAAGCTGCGGTTGCATCCTCGGTGCTGGCCGCCGGCGCCCACCTGCTCTCGGTGCTGCAAGAGGCCGGATACGCGTTCGCGACGGTGCCTCCGCCGGTGGCAACGCAAGCGGCGGATGCCCCGGTCCTCGATCTTAAGTTTCAGGTGGATAGCGGGAAAAAGGCGACCATCGGGGTAATACGCTTCGAAGGGTTGCAGCGCGTTCACGAGTCTCTCGCTCGCCGCCGGTTGCTGCTGCGCAGCGGCGATCAATACAGGCCGAGCGCGATCGAGCGGGCGCGCCGTGATCTTCTGGCGCTGAATGTATTTGCCCAGGTGAGCGTGCGGATCGGCACGCAGGCCGATGAGTCAGGAGGGGTGCCGATCACGTTCGAGATCCGCGAGCGGCTGCGTCATGCGGTGAGTTTCACTTCTGCTTATTCGAGCGATCTTGGCGGCAGCGGCGGCGCCGCCTGGACCGACCGCAACGTTTTTGGCAACGGCGAGCAGTTGCGCTTCGCTGCATCCGTGATCGATCTCGGCGGCAGCAGCACCACCGGCGCCGGCTACGACACCAGCGTAAAGTACCTCCTGCCGGAATTCGGGCGTCGCGACCAGTCGCTGCAATTCTCGATCGGCGCCCTCAAGCAGTCGCTGCAGGCGTACGATCAAACCTCCAAATCCACCGGCGTCACATTGAGCCGAAAACTGTCCAGCATTTGGACGGTGAGCGCGGGACTTACATTCTCCGATGAACACATCATTCAGGATCTGGAGGTGCACGACTACACGTTGATCGCGTTGCCGCTGACTGTCGGCTACGACACCACCAATCTAAGCTCGCCGCTCGAGGATCCTCTGCACGGTATTCGCGGATCGGTGAGCGTGACGCCGACCTTGGCGATCGGCAAGCCCAACGCGGTATTCACCATCACGCAGGTGAAAGTCGCGACGTTCCTGGATCTCAGTAGTTATCTATCCGAGGTTCCGGGACGCAGCGTGCTCGCGGCCCGGGCACTCGCAGGTTTGGCGCAAGGGGCCGGCGAATTCAGCCTGCCGCCGGACCAGCGATTTTATGGCGGCGGCAGCGCCACGATACGCGGCTACGCGTATCAATCGGTCGGGCCGTTGTTTCCCGCCGGCACCCCGGCGGCGGGTTCGCCGATCGGCGGCACCGCGATTACCGCGGGCGGCTTGGAATTACGGCAGCGCATCGGCACCAACTGGGGTGCGGCGGCATTCGTGGATGGCGGACAGGTGAGCGCCAGCCTGAAGGCGGTGCCGGATGAATTTCGGATCGGGGTCGGCGCGGGGTTACGCTACTACACGCCCATCGGGCCGATCAGGCTCGATGTTGCGGTGCCGACCAAGGTGCAGCCTTGGCCGAACAACGACCATTTCGAGATCTACATCGGACTGGGACAGGCATTTTGATGCGTCGATCCCTGAAAATTTCGGCTTGGATTCTCGGCGCAGTGACCCTGCTGATTGTGTCGCTGGGCGGCGCGGTGCTGATGCTTGGAAACACGGAAACGGGCCACGCCGCCATCGAAAAGCTGACTTATCGGCTGACCGACGGCAGGGTTGAGATCGCGGGGTTGACGGGATCCAACCTGAGTCACTTGCGCATCGAGAAGCTGGAACTACGCGATGCTGTCGGTGTGTGGTTGAGCGCAGAACGGATCGTCGTGGACTGGTCGGCGCTTGCTTTCATCGAGCGCCGGCTGCGGGTCGACAACCTGCAGGTCGCCACGGTGGACATGCTGCGACTTCCGCAACCCTCTGCCACGGCCCCGAGTACCGAGATATCCATTCCGCAAATCGATGTCGGCCGCGGCTCGCTTGATCGCTTACGCTTGAGCGAGCAACTGGCGGGCGCACCGGTGACGCTTGCGGCACGCGGCAGCGCGCACCTGCGTTCGTTGCACGACATGGCCATAGAAGCGGTCGCGCACCGCATCGACGGCGACGGCGATTATGAACTGCATTTGCGCTTCGACCCGCAGCGCATGGATGCCTCGTTGCAGCTCCACGAGCCGGCAAGCGGCCCTCTGGAGAACATTCTCTCCCTGCCGGGATTGGGCGCGCTGTCGGCCAGCCTGAATTTGAGCGGACCGCGGTCCAAAGAGCAGCTCGAGGCGACGCTCCAGGCGGGGGCGTTGTCGGGTCGCGCGCAAGGCGCCTTGAACTTGAGCGAATTGTCGGCGGATTTGAATTTCGCGTTCGACGCGCCGGCGATGAATCCGCGGCCGGATTTGGGCTGGGAGCTCGCAACTCTGCACGGCAGCTGGCATGGCAGCCTGAAATCGCCCGCAGCTAGTGGTCATCTGCAAGCCAGCCGCTTGCGGATGCCGGGCGGCACACAAATCGAAACCTTGAATGCGGATATCGACGCTGACCGTGGGCTTGCTGCTTTGCATGCAGTGATCGGCGGCCTGCAAATCCCCGGACCGCAGCCGCGGCTGCTGGCGGACGGCTCAATCAAGGTGGACGCATCCCTGCGCCTCGACGATCCTGCGCGGCGACTCGATTTGGCGGCCACGCACAAATTGTTCTCACTGCGTGCACAAGCACTGCTCACCGGCAAATCCAGCGCCAGCGCCGAACTGCGGCTACTGAACTTGACGCCGCTGGCGGCAATTGCGGGCTTGGAGGTTCACGGCGGCGCCGTCCTCAATGCACAGTTGGACGGGTTTCCAGCGATACCCCATTTGAAACTCGATGCCGCCGCGTCGCTCAATCGCGGGACGCAGTTTTGGGCCGCGGCGGTGGGCGATCGCGCCCGGCTGCAATTATCAGCCACGCTCAAGGACCAGGTGCTGGCGATCGATAGCTTGAAATTTTCCGCTCATGCAGTTGCGGCGTCGGCCAACGGCACGGTTGGTCGCCGATCCATCAAAGGCCGATGGGATGTCGAGGTGTCGGACCTCGGCGCAATTTCGCCCATGCTCGCGGGCGCTCTCAAGGCGTCTGGCTCGATCGATGGCCCGATCACGGCCCTGAGCGCGGATGCGCTCATGAGTGCAACGGTCTCGGTGCGAGGCTCGCCGAGTGGCATTGTTTCCGCCGAGGCGAAACTTTCGGGCTGGCCATCGAACCTGTCTGGCAGTCTTGCGGCGCAAGGCTCGTTCAACGAGTCGCCGCTGCAAGTCCAAGTCGCGCTCGCGGGCGGTGCGGAAGGGTCGCTGCGCGCAAAAATCAATCACGCGAGCTGGAAAAGCGTGCAGCTCGACGGCGATCTCACGATTGCGGCCAATCAGCCGGCGCACGGCAGGTTGGGCCTGACCGTGGCGAATCTCACGGACCTGCAGAATCTCTTGGGGGTGAGCATCGCAGGCAGTCTGCAAGGAAGCATCGCATTGCAGCCCGATGCTGCGCGCACCCGCATCGCTTTGCAGCTCGACGCGCCGGACTTGGTGCTGGTCGCGCTCGCCGGCGGCGTTCACCTGAGCGGCGATGGTTTCAGCGATGCATTCGGATTCAATGCCGCTGCGCACATCAAGGATTTGCACGGTGCCGCGGCGCAATTGGCGGCCAAAGGTAATTTGAATCTCGACGCCAGCCTGATTTCGGTCTCGAGCGTGCAGCTCGATTATCAAGGCCAGAAAATTCGCTTGTTGTCCCCGGCGCGAATCGAATTTGCGTCCGATGTAAGCATCGATGAACTAAAGTTGGGCGCGCAGAAGGCCGAATTCATCTTACGCGGCCGCATCGCGCCGACGCTTGCCATACGCGCGTCACTTCTTGGTGTCGATGCGCCATTGGTGAATGCATTCGTGCCGGACTTCTTGGCGAGCGGCTTGATAGAGGCGCACGCCGACCTTACGGGAAGCGTGAGTTCACCCATGGGCGACATCCAACTGACGGCTACCGGCCTGCGCCGGGCCGATGATGCTGCACTCGGGCTGCCGCTCGCCAACCTGCGAGTCGCGGCACAGCTGCGCGGGCACACCGCCGACATCGATGCGCGTTTGGACGCGGGCTCCGCGTCGCAATTGCATGCCGTCGGCGCTGTACCCATCGCCCTCGACGGCACGGTCGATCTGAAAATAGGCGGCAAGCTCGATATCGGGATGATCAATCCTTTTCTCGAAGCGCGCGGCCTGCATGCGACGGGTCAACTCGCGGTTGATGCCGGTGTCGCAGGCAGTGTGGCGGATCCGCAGATCGGCGGCACTCTGATTCTGACGCGGGGGAGTCTGCGCGACTATGTGCGCGGCATCAGCCTGTCCGACATCGAGGCGCAAATGACGGGCAGCCAGGGGACGCTGCAGATCAAGAGCTTTAGCGCTTCTGCGGCGCCCGGACAATTGTCGGTGAGCGGCAGCGTCGGAATCCTGCAGCCTGGTTTGCCGGTGGAGCTGAAAATCACGGCGAACAATGCGCAGCCGATTGTCAGCAAGCTGGTCACGGCCAACTTGAACGCCGACCTGAGCCTTAAGGGTACGGCGCGCGCACGCATCGAACTCGCCGGAAAAGTGCATCTGAATCGCACCGTGATAGGAATACCGAGCGGTCTGCCGCCCAACGTCGCAGTGCTCGACGTGCATCGGCGCGGCAAGACAGAAGTGCGCATACCCGAACGACCGCTGATCATCGGTCTCGACGTCGACGTGCAAGCGCCCCAGGAAATTCTGGTGCAGGGCCGCGGGCTGGACGCGGAAATGGGCGGCGAATTGCACATTGGCGGCACTGTGGACGCGCCGTTGGTGAGCGGCGGTTTCGATCTTCAGCGTGGCAGCTTTTCGTTGGGCAGCAGCCGCTTGAACTTCACGGCGGGGCGCGTCGGCTTCAATGGCCTCGGGCTCACCAACAAGATCGACCCGAGCTTGGATTTCACCGCGCAGGCTGCGGTAGCGGACAACACCACCGCCATCATGCACATCACGGGAGTTGCCGACGCGCCGATATTCGAATTCAGCAGCATCCCGGCAATGCCGCAGGACGAAATCATGGGGTATTTGTTGTTCGGTGTGCCCGTGTCGCAGCTCAGCGCGATTCAGATGGCGCAAATCGGCTACGCGCTTGCGTCTTTGAGCGGAGTCGGCGGCGATGGCAGCCTCAATCCCTTGGTCAAGCTGCAGAAAAGTCTCGGGCTCGATCGCCTGACAGTGGGCGCGGGCACCACCACGACCACCCCCACCGGTACCGATAGTACCGGCGCCAGCATCGAGGCCGGCCGCTACATTTCCAAGCACGTCTACATCGAGGCCAAGCAAACCACAGCGGGCACCAGTCAAGTTGGCGCGGTTGTCGATCTGACCAAGCACTTGAAGCTGCAGACCCGCCTCGGAAACGGCACGGCGTCGATTCAGGGAACCACGCCGGAGAACGATCCGGGCAGCAGCGTCGGCTTACTCTATCAATTCGAGTATTGAGACAACGAAGCGTCAAGGATGACGCGACTTAAGCAGCGGCGGTTGCGTCGTGAAGTGGAGCAGAGCCGCCAGCTGCAAATGATATTCCAAGAACGCGGCGGGCAGGCAAATCGCGCCGGTGCCCATGGGGCGGTCTAGCGACCGCCTTGCTTCTCCTTGATTGCATGCATGAGCGCATGGGCATCCGCGGGCTGGGTCATTTCAGCGACTTCGGCATCCGGGTGGCCGCGCAATGCCGTCAACTCTCGTGTCAGCTCGTGGACGATTTGCAGAATCTTGGTCACTTTCTGCTCGGTCAAGAGATTGATCTGCAGATCGAGGTGCGCACGATGCTCCGCGACATGGGCCATGCGGTTTTGGCGGATGAGTACCGCCACTGTCAACAATAGGGCGTTGCAGCTGACCAGCCCCTGCAGCAAGGAATATGGCGGCGCGTCGACATGTCGCCAGCCGCGATGCGTCGCCCAGGCGTTGAATATCATCCATACCGCTATGAACGCGACTGTGAAAAGGAAGTAGGCGGCGCTGCCGAAGAATCTGCTGATGCGCTCGATGACAACGTGTACTCCCGAAATTTGCGCCTCTTCGCCCTCCTTGAAGCTCGATAGAATCTCGAGATTCTCCTTCGCCGACGCCGGCAGTTCCCTTGCGTCAGCGGATGATTCTTCGGTTGTTTCGCACTCGCTCATGCGACCAGTATCTCGTACTGTTGCCATTCCCACTGTAGTCCGGCGCTGACAGCGGCCGCGCTTTTCATGCGGCAGACCGGAGCGCGGCGGAGGTGCATAATGGAAAGGGGCAGACCATCGGGAATCACCAATGCGATCAAAATTTTTCGCCGTTGCAGTCGCCGCGATCATTGCAGCGCCGGCGGTCCTTGCAGGCCCGAAGGACTGGCCCGCTTACAACCGCACGTTGACGTCAGATAGGTACGCCACGATAGAGACGATCGACAACACCAATGTGGCCGGTCTGAAAGTGCTGTGCAGTTTCGACACCGGCGAACAAATGGCGTTTCAATCCGGGCTGGTGCAGGTGGATGGGGCGCTGTTCGCCACCACCGAGCGCGACACCATCTCCATCGACCCGAATAACTGCAAACAGAACTGGCGCAGCCACGAGGATATGGCTTCGGGGGACCTCAAGGTCAACCGCGGACTCGCCTGGTTCGAGCACCGTGTCTTCAGAGGAACC